>Ga0302201_10000556_pt1 | contig 33617 bp, 25 predicted proteins | sample II_Bog_N3_2_FD_194586 | JGI IMG/M metagenome (GOLD analysis project Ga0302201, IMG submission 194586) | Peat permafrost microbial communities from Stordalen Mire near Abisko, Sweden - II_Bog_N3_2 | ecosystem: Environmental > Terrestrial > Soil > Wetlands > Peat | place: Sweden: Abisko... | reverse complement strand
CACATGCGCTGCTGCTGCCCGCCGGAGAGGCTCGCGCCGGACTTCTTCTTCAGGTCGTCCTTCACCTCTTCCCACAGTGCAGACGCCTTCAGGCTCCGTTCCACCGTCTCGTCCAGAATCGCCTTGTTGCGAAACCCGTTCAGCTTCAATCCGCTCGCCACATTGTCGTAGATGGACATCGTCGGAAACGGGTTCGGCCGCTGGAACACCATCCCCACCCGGCGCCGAATCGTCACCGGCGACGCATCCTTGTAGATGTCGATGTCGCCCATCTTCACCACACCGGTCGCGCGCGCAATCGGGTTGGTCTCGTGCATCCGGTTCAGGCAGCGCACAAACGTGCTCTTGCCGCAGCCGGAGGGACCAATCAGCGCCGTCGCGTGGTTCGCGGGTATGTTCAGGTTGATGTCCTGCAGCGTGTGCGTCGTTCCGTACCACGCGTTCAGGTGCTCGACGTTGATCCCGACTCCCACTTAGCTTGCCCCCTTCAGAACGCCGCGGCTTGCGTAGATGCGCACCAGCGTCACAGCCACCATAATCATCACAATCAGCACCAGAGAGCCGGCCCATGCCAGCCTATGCCACTCGTCGTACGGCGACATGGCATACACGTAGATCTGCAATGGCAGCGCCGCAATCGGCTCATTCAGCCGGAAGCTCCAGAACTGGTTGCCAAACGCGGTAAACAACAGCGGCGCCGTCTCTCCCGCCACCCGCGCAAACGCCAGCATGCAGCCCGTGATGATGCCCGGCGACGCCGTCTTCAGACTCACGGAAAGCACCGTCCGCCACTTGGGCACGCCCAGCCCCAGCGCAGCTTCGCGGATCGCGTGCGGCACCGTCGCCAGCATCTCCTCCGTGGTCCGCGTAATCGTTGGCACCATCATGATCGCCAGGGCCACCCCACCGGCAAAGGCAGAAAAGTGCTGCTGCCGCATCACAATCAGCGAGTAGATCGCGATGCCCATCACAATCGACGGAACCCCGTTCAGCACATCCGCCGTAAACCGGATCGCCGACGCCAGCGCCTTGCCTCGTCCAAACTCCGCCAGGTATACCCCGGCCGCAATCCCCACCGGAATCCCCATCACGCTGCATAGCCCCAGCACGATCCCCGACCCCAGAATCGCATTCGCCATGCCTCCGCCCGTCTCCCCCACCGGAGCCGGAATCTTCGTGAAAAACGCAAGATTCAGTGAACTCGAACCCATATAGACCAGGTAGATCAGGATCGCTACCAGCGGCGCCACCACCAGCAGCGTACTCAGCACTGCCAGCCCGGTCACCGCATGGTTCACGGCATAGCGCCAAGCGGAGTTCAGCCGCATACGCCGGGACTGGAAGTCCATCGGAGCCCGCATCTCGCCTTCGCCGTTCGGCGGTGGCGTGTGGAACGCGTTTGTGCTCATCCGATCCTCGCCGGGGCGCCGCGCGTCACCGCCCATACCAGCGCGCGCGCAATCGCGTTCACCACAATCGTCACCAGGAACAGTGCCAGGCCGATCTCAATCAGCGCACTCAGGTACAGGTCACCCGTCGCTTCAGAGAACTCATTCGCAATCACACTCGCAAGCGTATACCCCGGAGCGAACAAGCTCTTTGAAATATTCGGATGGTTGCCAATCACCATCGTGACCGCCATCGTCTCGCCCAGTGCCCGCCCCAGGCCCAGGATCACCGCGCCAACAATGCCGATGCGTGCATTCCGCAGCACGCCAGTGCGAATCATCTCCCAACGCGTCGCACCCAGCGCCAGCACCGCCTCACGCTGTGAGTTTGGCACCGCCAGCATAATGTCCCGTGTAATCGAAGAGATGACCGGCAGAATCATGATCGCCAGAATAATGCTCGCCGTCAGCAACCCTTCGCCAAAGTTGAAGCCGTCAAAAAATCCTGTCCATCCCAGGTACTTCACCAGGAACGTCCCAAATTGGTCGCGCATCAGCGGCACCAGCACAAACACGGCCCACAGCCCGTACACCACGCTCGGAATCGCAGCCAACAGCTCTGTTACGAACGAGATCGGTGCACGCAGCTTCATCGGGCACAGCTCAGTCAAAAAGATCGCAACACCCATCGCCAGCGGCACGGCCATCACCAGCGCCAGCAGGGACGTAGCCAGCGTGCCAAAGATAAACGGCAGCGCACCAAAGTCACCGGAGACCGGGTCCCAGTCGCTATGTGTAAAAAAATGAAGCCCAAACTGCGCAATGCTCAGCTTCGACCGCACCACCAGGATGGAAAAGATAAAGATGACAATTGCAAAGATGCTGAGTCCACATAGCAACATCAGCGCGGCAAACGCCTTGTCCGCCGCACCGCCGCTGCCCCGCTTGCGCAGGAATAGGCGAATCGGCGAAGGTGGCCCCTCATCGAGGATGGGCTCCGCCGCGCCAACAAACTGCGTCACTGCCGGAGCGGCCAGCAGCGTCGACGGTTCCGGTTCTTGCTCAAGGGACATGGACGAAGGAGTCACTGTTCTATTTTGGAATGCCGTTCAATCGATTCGCCCGCAAACAGCTCAGTCCGGACAACGTAATTTGCTGTGCCAGTTCGATACTAGCTCTAAAAAGGCATGTGCGGCCCCATCGTGGGGGCCGCGCATCCCTTCCATTTACTGGATCTTCGCTATCGTCTTGCGTTCCATATCCTGCACCTGCTTCGGCAGTGGAGCATAGCCCATGCCGCTGGCCTCGCCCTCACCCTTGTCCAGCATCCAGGTCAGGAAGCCCTTCACAGCCGCTCCCTTGCTCGCATCCGCAAAGTGAACCGGAATCAGCAGCCAAGTAAAGCTCGATATCGGATACGAGTCCGGCCCTGCCGCATTCGTAATCGACACCCGGTAATCCGCAGGCATCGTCTTTGCAGAGGCCGCAGCAGCCGCCGTCGCCCCATCAGGCGTCGCCTTCAGAAACTTACCCGCTGCATTCTTTACGCTGCCGTACTCGATGTTGTTAGAGGTCGCATACACTAACTCAACATACCCAAATGCTCCAGGAGTCTGCCGAACCATGCCCGCAACTCCCTCACTCCCCTTCTGCCCGATCCCTGTTGGCCACTTCACTGAAGTCGCCTTGCCAACCTTACCCATCCACTCCGGACTCACCTTCGACAGATAGTCCGTAAAGATATACGTCGTGCCGCTGCCGTCTGAGCGATATACCGGCAGAATCGACTTGTCCGGCAGGCTCACGCCAGGGTTGTCCTTGGCTATGCGGGAATCATTCCATTTGGAGATCTTGCCCAGATAAATATCGGCAATCACATCGCCGGAAAAATTCAGCGTCCTGATGCCCGGGAGGTTATAAATCGGCACCACCGCGCCCAGCACGGTCGGGACATGCATCACCTTTACCTTCGCCTGGTTCATCTGATCATCCGTCATCGGACCATCGCTTGCGCCGAAATCAACCGTGCCGTCCGAGACCTGGCGTATGCCGCCGCCGGAACCAATCGACTGATAATTAATCTTCACGCTTGGATGCGCTGCCGCGTACTCGGTGAACCACTTGTTGTAAATCGGATAAGGAAACGTCGCTCCCGCTGCATTGATATTCTGCGCGCCCGCCACGCCCGCCACCATCGCCGTCAATACTGCCGCTATCCAGTTCAATCTCACGCTTCTCTCCAGTGACCCAGGGCTCACAGCCTGTCCGGCATCGACTTGCTCGACGCGTCCGGACTCGCTGTTCGCTATTGGATGTCCTAGATAGTGTCCCGCGAGTGTGTTACGGGAACGTTACATCGCCGTAAACGAGCGAATAAACCCTTTCCCCACAAGCCCGGGCCCTACGATTGAGCCTTCGGCAGCGTCACCAGAAAGTTGCTCCCCGCATTCAGCTCACTCTCTGCCCGGATCGTCCCCCCCTGCGACTCCACCATGTGCCGCGCAATCGACAACCCCAGCCCGGTACCGCCAGACTCCCGCGATCGCGCCTTGTCCACGCGGTAGAATCGCTCGAAGATCCGGCCCAGGTGTTCCGATGCAATCCCCTGGCCAAAGTCGCGCACGCTGAACTCCACTCCGGTCACCGGGCTATAAACCTCCCGCACGCTCACCACCACCCGGCTCTCCGCCGCTCCCCGCGCCCGTCCGTACTTGATCCCGTTCTCAATCAGGTTTCCCAGCACCTGCAGCATGGAGTCCGTGTCCACATCCACCTCTGCCTCCGTCGTCTCGCCAATCTCCAGCTTCGCCTCTTCGTCCTGCACCAGCCCTCGCATCGCCGCCACCGCATCCCGCACCAACACATCCGCGCGCACCGTCGCCGGCCGCAACTCGGCCTCCGGAGACTCCACCCGCGCCATGGTCAGCAGGTCCTCCGTCAGCCGGTTCATGCGGGTCGCGTTCTTCAGGATGGTCTTCAGGAACTCTTTGGCCTGCTTGCTCAGTCCTGCTTCGTGGTCCAGTAGCGTCTCCACATACCCGGAGATCGAGGTCAGCGGCGTGCGCAGCTCATGCGACACGTTCGCCACAAAGTCGCGTTGAGTCCGCTCCACCTGCTCAATGCGCGTGATGTCGTGCAGCACCGCCACTGCACCGCCGCCAGGCATCGGAGAGGCAGCAATCTCAAAGATCCGTCCCGGCGCCATCGTCGTCGTCCGCCGCTCGCATACCACCCGCTCGTCCAGCGCCGCTTTCACGCACTCCAGCACCTCTGGGTCGCGCACCGTCTGCACCAGCGCATGTCCCACCCGCACCGGGCGATGCATGGACGACTCCGGAACCAGCCGCTGCATGCGCTGGTTCGTCCACTGGATGCGTCCCGCGGAGTCCACCGCCACCACCGCATCCTGCATCGAATCCAGTACCGCCTCCAACTGCTGCCGATCTTCGCTCGCCGCACTCAGCCGCTGCTGCAAGCGCTGCGAGATCCCTTGCACCGCCTGCACAACGTCGGCAAACTCGCCAATCTCCGGCAACTCGGTCGACCCCGGATCGAACTCCGGCAGTGCCTGCACAGCCCGCTCAAGCCTACGCGCCTCGTTGCGCAGCCGCCAGCGCAGCAAACCAGTCAGCAGTGCCGCCAACACTACGCTGCCCGCACCTACCGCCAGCCGCCAGTCCGCGTGCACAAACGCAGTCGCACCCGCGCATGCTGCTACCGCCAGCATCGCCAGCAGTACCCAGAATGCAAACGGCAGTCCGGACCCAATCCTTACGTCGTCGCCTGATTCTGCCATCAATCCCCGGCCGGCATGGCCTTTGGTATCTCGAACCGGTAGCCTGCTCCGCGCATGGTCTTAAGATACCGCGGCGTCTCTGCATCTGCCTCAATCTTCTCGCGAATACGCCGCACATATACATCCACTGACCGCGGCGTCACAAACCGCGCATCGCCCCACACTGCATCCAGCAGGTGGTCGCGGCTGAACACCCGGCCCGGGTGGCGTGCCAGGTAGTCCAGCAACCGGAACTCCGTGGCCGTGGTCGTCACCAACTCGCCATCCACCCGCAACTGCATCGCGTGCGCGTCAATCTCCACATTCTCAAACTTCACCACCGAGGGTGCCGTCGGTCGCTCAAACCGCCGCAGGACAGCCTTCACCCGCGCAACCAACTCGCGCGTCCCAAACGGTTTGGTAATGTAGTCGTCCGCGCCCAACTCCAGTCCCATCACCCGGTCGTTCTCCGCCGCGCGAGCCGTCAGAAAGATGATCGGCACCGTGCTCAGCGCGGTGTTCTTCCGCAGCCGCCGGCACAGGTCCAGCCCGTCCCCGCCTGGAACCATGATGTCCAACAGAAACACCGCAGGCGGCTGCCGTTCCGCATCCGCCAGAATCGTCCCCACCGTCATATACGGCTTCACCGTAAAGCCCGCCGTCTCCAAATGGTACTGGACCAGCCGGGAAATATCGGCATCGTCCTCCAGCACGAAAACAGTCTGACTCAATCCCTTACCCTCGCTCCTGCCATCTCAGTATCTGCGCGCCGCACTCTTGTCGCTGCAAGTTTACGCCGCCAACTCGGCCCCCGAAATCACGCAACGTCACCGCGTTCCGGCAAACCCCATCCATACGCATCCAGTCGTCGCTCCGTCCAGCGTAAAGCCCATCAGGCGAAGCCCACTTTAGCTTAGCCCGTGCAAGTGCTGCGTTTTGCGAACGTTTGATGAATTGTCTGCACCCTTCCGGACAGCTCGGCCACCCCCGGCAGGTATACTGGAACCGGTCTGCCGAGCCCAGGAGAGAATCTAAATGGCGGAAGATAAATCCCATCTGGTCCTGTGTGTGGACGATGAGGTTGTGGGTCTCCGGGTCCGCAAGATACTCCTCGAGCGGGCCGGATATCACGTTCTCACCGCCTCCGACGGCTACTCTGGTCTGGAACTGTTCGCCGCGGAACCCGTCGAGGCTGTCGTTCTGGACTATTCCATGCCCGGAATGCACGGTGGCGATGTTGCCAAAAGAATGCGCCAGGCCAAGCCGCAGGTTCCCATCCTGCTGTTGTCCGCCTACGTCGGCCTGCCCGACGAGGTCAGCTCGCTGGTCGACGTCTACATGACCAAAGGCGAGGGAGCACCCGCTCTCCTCCAGAAGCTGGCTTCGCTGCTTGCGCTCCCATCCGCATCTAACCCGCTGGACGGGCTGAACGATGGTCCAAAGATAATCCGGTAAAGGACAAAAAGCTTGGAGCTTCCACGGTTCAAACGAACGCTTCGTCAGGTGCTGATCCTACCGATCATCGCGTGTCTCGTCCTCGCGGGCGTACTCGTGTGGCAGGTTGCCGGCTCTGAAAAGACCGTGGTCATGATCGAGCGTTCCGACCAGCGCATCGCCCTCGCCACCCAGATCGAGAAGCTCGTCGTCGACGAGGAGACCGGCCTGCGCGGCTACCAGGTCACCTCCGACACCCGTTTTCTGCAGCCCTACCAGGGCGCAGAACTCCCCATGCAGCAGAAGATCTCCGATCTCCAGGCCATCCTTGTCCGGCCGGACCAGCAGCAGATCCTCAACCAGTTCGTCGCAGAACACCAACTCTGGCGTCAGGGCTTCGCGGCCCCGCTCATTGCCATCATCGCCAGCGGCGGCCAGGCCAGGGACGACGACATCAACCTCACCGGACGGGCCCGCATGGACGCCATGCGGACGCTGTTGGACCGCATCATTCAGACCTCCCAGGACAGTCGCGCCGAGCGCATCTCCCAATCGCGCCTGCAGAACTTCCACGTCTTCGTCGTCCTCTTTGTCCTCGCCCTCGCCATCGGTATCCTCATCGGCCTGTTCACACGCAACCGCCTGGAGTCCGTCAACACCGCCTTCCGCCTCTCGCTCGACCTCCAGCACCGCCGCGCAGAAGAGCTCTTCGACTCCGAGCAGAACCTGCGCACCACCCTGGCCTCCATCGGCGATGGTGTCATCTCCTGCAATCTCGCCGGCCAGGTCCAGATGATGAATCCCGTCGCGCAGGAGCTCACTGGATGGCTGGAGTCCCAGGCGCTCAATCGTCCCCTCGCCGAGGTCTTCACAATCATCAACGAAGCGACCCGCGCCCCCGCGGAGACCCCCGTCGACAAAGTCCTGCGCCTCAATCGCGTCGTCGGTGCCGCCAACCACACCGTGCTAGTCCGCAAAGACGGCTCCGAGGTCGCCATCGACGACAGCGGAGCCCCCATCCGCAATGCCGCCGGCGAGCTCACCGGCGTCGTCATGGTCTTCCGCGACATCACCATGGAGCGGCGCACTCGCGCCGCACTGCTCGCCAACGAGAAGCTCGCCGTCGCCGGCCGCCTCGCCGCTACCATCGCCCACGAGATCCACAATCCGCTGGACTCCGTCTCCAACCTCCTCTACCTCCTGCAGCACGATCCCCAGGACTCTGAGGCCGGCCACTTCCTCGATATCGCCCAAAGCGAACTCGCACGCGTCACCCAGATCAGCCGCGCCATGCTCAGCCTCTACCGCGAGTCCAAGGCGCCCGTCCCCGTCGACCTCAAGGAGATGCTCGACGACCTGCTCCTGCTCATGGTCGGCCGCTTCCAATCCCTTGGCGTCCAAATCTCCGCGGACCTTCCTCCAAATATAGCCATTGATGGATTCCCCGCGGAACTCCGCCAGGTCTTCACCAACCTCATCACCAACGCAGCCGAGGCCGCCGGCGAAGGTGGCCATGTCACAATCGTGGTCACTCCCGAGAACGCCGGTACGGACACACATGGCCTCCGGCACGAAGCAGGAGCCACCGTCACCGTCGCCGACGACGGTCCCGGCATCACCCCAGAGGTTCACGACCGCCTCTTCCAGCCCTTCTTCACCACCAAGGGGGAACGCGGCACCGGCCTCGGCCTGTGGGTCTCCCAGGGAATCGTTCGTAAACACGGCGGCATCCTTCGCCTGGAGAGCCGCAACGCCGGTTCCGCGCACGGCGCCGTCGCCTCCGTCTTCCTCGCCTCCAAGCCCACCCTCGATCCCGGTGGCGACTGACCGCCTCAACAACAACGCCCGTCATTCTGAGCGCAGCGAAGAATCCCCGCATTTGCATTTGCTGTTCCCCGCCCCAAACGACAGACGGATCCTCAAATCACGCTCTCACTGTGTGTCTATCTTTCTCTGTGATTCGCTTTTCAATCCGCTGCATGGGAATCGGACTTAGCCCCACCCCGCCAGCAGTTCCCCCACCACCCCGGCCGCACCCACGCAATCCTCCCGGCTCACATCCATGTGCGTCACAAACCGCACCACGCGCTGCCCCAATCCGCCCGCCAGCACGCCGCGATCCTTCAACGCAGCGCAGAACGCCGCCGCATCTCCACCACGCCTCAGCGTGAAAACCACCATATTCGTCTGCACGCTCGCCCGGTCGATCTCCGCAGCCTCCTCACACTCCACCACCGCCTCCGCCAGAAGCCGCGCATTCGCATGGTCCTCGCCCAGCCGCGCCGGCATCTCCTCCAGCGAGATGAGCCCCGCCGCCGCCAGCACGCCCGCCTGCCGCATTCCACCGCCCATCGCCTTGCGATAGAGACGCGACTTCACCATCGCCTCCGCACTCCCCACCAGCATCGACCCTACCGGCGCGCCCAGCCCTTTCGACAAGCAGAACATCACCGTGTCCACGCCCGACGTCAGCTCCGCTACACTCACTCCCAACGCCGCCGCCGCATTGAACACCCGCGCCCCGTCCATGTGCACCGGCAGCCCCATCCCATGGGCCCCATCGCGGATCTCCCGCACCGTCGCCACCGGCATCACCGTACCGCCGGACGACATGTGCGTGTTTTCGATACAAATCAATCCCGTTGACGCATGGAACTTCACCTCTCGATAAATCGCCCCACGCACCTGCTCCCAACTCAGCGTCCCATGCTCCGCCGCCACCGGCCGCAGTGTGCAGTTGGAGAACATCGCCGCCATCCCCATCTCCCAATCCAGCACATGCGCCCGCGCCTCGCACACCACCTCCTGCCCCGGGTGCGTATGCAGTCGAATCGCAATTTGGTTCCCCATCGACCCGGTCGGCACAAACAACGCAGCCTCGCGCCCGAACAACTCGGCCGCCCGCGCCTCCAGCCGGTTCACCGTCGGGTCTTCGCCGTACACATCGTCGCCAACCTCGGCTGCCGCCATCGCCGCCCGCATCGCCGCCGTAGGCCGCGTCACCGTATCACTCCGTAAATCAATCACCACAAATCTCCTTCAAATCTCCTACAAAAAAAGCCTGTCATTCTGAGCGCAGCGAAGAATCCCCGTATTAGTTCTTGCTGTTGTCATTGCTGTTGTCATTGCCTTTGCTGTTGCCTTTGCCTTTGTCATTGCCTTTGCCATTGTCATTGCTCTTGCCTTTGCTCTTAACCCTCCCCACAGTCCATCAAACCCCCGCCCCCACCAGCAGCCTCACAAAAACCTCATTCGAAGCCATCCGCCCATTCGCCGTCAGTCGCACGTTCCCATCCTCAACCGCAACCAGCCCAGCCTCCCCCACATCCCCCAACGCCTCGACCGCCCCACTCACCAACTCACCAAACTCCGCCCGCAGAGCATCCAAATCCACGCCCACATTCATCCTCAACCCCAAAAACAGAGCCTCCTCAAATCCCTTCTCCCGGCCCACCACCTCCACCTCCGGCCGCGCCTGCAACATCCGGAACGCACCACTCGCCTTTTGCTCCCTGCGCCCAGTTCCCTGTTCCCCCGTCGTCAAGTACCTCTCCAGATCATCCCCATTCGCCCACCGCAGCCCACCCACGCCCCTCCGCAACATCGAATGCGCATCCAGCCCAAACCCCAAATACGGCTCCCGCCGCCAATATTTCACGTTGTGCTGCGATCTATAGTCCTTTCCCGCCCCCCTTTTGGAAGCGTCATTCTGACTCGAAGAGTCAGAATCTCCGTCGTTGCCTTTGCTTCCCAAATCCCACCCGTCCCGCGCAAAGTTCGAAATCTCATACTGCCGCACGCCACCTGCCTCCAACCACTCGCACCCTCCCGCATACCACTCCGCAATCTCATCGTCCGAAGCCACCGCCCCCGCCCCGTACTTCAAGCTGTCCCCTGCCCCCTGCCCGCTGTTCCCTGAATTCTGTTCCCTGTTCCCTGCCTTCAGCACCTCTCGTCCCAGCCGCGAATCCTCATCCACCTCCAGCATGTACACGCTCACATGCGGCACGCCCGTCTCCAGCGCCATGTCAACCGACTCGCGCCAGCTCGTCGCCGTCTGCCCCGGCAGTCCCGCAATCAAATCCACGTTGATATTCGTCACCCCCGCCGCCCGCATTCGCGCAATCTCTGCCAGGCACATCGCCCGCGTATGCAGCCGCCCCACCGCCTTCGCCTCCGCATCCACAAACGACTGCACCCCGAAGCTCATCCGGCTCATTCCCTGCCGCAGCATCTCCTCCAGCGTCTCGTCGCTCAACTGCCCGGGCGCGCACTCCAGCGTCACCTCCGCGTCTGCTGTCACCGCAAACTCCCCCCGCAGCGCCGCAAACAGCTGCCGCATCGGCTCCGCCCCCAGCAGGCTCGGCGTCCCACCGCCGAAATAGACCGAATTCACCGCGTCAGGCAGTTCCGCCCCTGGCTCCATCCCTGCGACAAAACCGCGCACCCCGCCGATCTCCGCGCACACTCGCTCCACGTACCGGTCCATCCGCTCCGCGCCAAACACCCCCGAAGCGAAGTTGCAATACGTGCATTTCGCTCTGCAAAAAGGCACCGAAATGTAGATACCAGCCGGCTCAGCCATTCCTCCGATTCTTTCACGTCAGCAATTAATCCGCGCCGCCAATGCCTCGCGCTCGTCTAATCGCATAGAAAGCCGCCCACCATGACTCTCCTCGACAAACCCCGCTCCCGTATCTTTATCGCTTCGGCGGCGCTGCTCGGCGCCGCGATTCTCTGCATTCTTTGCGCCCATCGGCTCCTCATCGTCCACGCCGCCAAAAGAGCCGTCCTTGCAGAGGACGCCCGCTTCTCCGCACAACCTGCTGCCGACCGCGCCTCACACCACGGCACGCCTGTTCTCGTCGAGCTCTTCACCTCCGAAGGCTGCTCCAGTTGCCCGCCCGCGGACGACCTCCTCGCCCGCCTGGATCGCGACCAGCCCGTGCCCGCCGCCGACATCGTCACCCTCGGCGAGCACGTCGACTACTGGGACTCTCTCGGCTGGCACGACCGTTTCTCCTCGAGCCAGCTCACCGCCCGCCAGTCCGCATATACGCGCCGCCTTCAGGTCGACGACAACTACACGCCACAGATGATCGTCGATGGCCAGCAGCAGTTCGTCGGGAACGACACGTCGCACGCCCTGCGCGCCATCGCCGAGGCTGCTCAAACTCCCAAGTTGGAACTCACGCTCTCCACAATCACCTACGATGGCGCCCACCTCCTGGGTAGCGTCAGCTACGCGCCGCAGTCCGGTTCGCTCCCCGGTGGCGACATCTACGCAGCAGTAGTCCAGTCCACCGCCACCACACAGGTCCGGAGCGGAGAAAACGGCGGCCGCACCCTCCACCATGCCTCCGTCGTCCGCACACTGCAACGGATCGGAAGCCTTACGGATATCGCCGCAACGCCCCTCACCTTTTCCCTCGGCACACCCCGCGACGCTCCCATCGCAGCCTTTCATGTCATTATCTTCGCGCAACACACCGGCCAGGGGGCCATTCTCGGCGTAGTCTCCTCTGCCGAAGCTGACGCTCACCACCCCACCGCCGTCACCATTGCCGCGCAATCCCCCGAATCCCCTCGCCTTCGCGACCATCTAAAATAGAACTACCGCATGGCCGACCAGCAGAAATCCAACTCCCCGAAGAAAGCCAAACCCGTCTACGAAGACGACGTCGCCGGCAAAGCGTACGACTCGCGCCTCATGCGCCGTCTGCTCACCTATCTCCGCCCCTACAAGCTCCAGGTCGCCATCTCAGCCGTCGCCACCATCCTCAAGTCCGCCACAGACTCCGCCGGCCCGCTGCTCGTCATGATCGCAGTCGATACCTTCATGGCGCCAAAGCCGTCCCAGCAGCTTCCCTGGCTCGCGCGCCACCTCAGCCGCCCCAACATCCCGCCCATGCTCGGCGTCACGGAGATCGCTGGCATCTACCTCGCCGCGCTCCTCTTCACCTTCCTGCTCGAGCTCCTCCAGACCTACCTGATGCAGTGGACCGGCCAGAAGGTGATGTTCGATATGCGCCGCCAGATCTACCGCCACCTCCAGCGTATGTCCCCCGCCTTCTACGACCGCAACCCCGTCGGCCGCCTCGTCACCCGCCTCACCTCCGACGTCGACGCCCTCAACGAGATGTTCACCTCCGGCGTCCTCGCTATCTTCGAGGACATCTTCACCCTCGCCTTCATCGTCGCTATCATGCTCTATAAGAGCTGGCCGCTCGCCCTGCTCACTCTCGCCGTCATTCCCGCCATCCTCTTCGTCACCGGCATCTTCCGAGCCAAAGTACGGGAGAGCTACCGCCGCCAGCGTGCCGCCACCGCGAAGATCAATTCCTTCACCCAGGAGTATGTCTCCGGCATGTCCGTCGTTCAGCTCTTCAACCGAGAGCGCCGCGCCTTCCGCGACTTTTCCGCCGTCAACGCGGAGAACAAGCAGGCCTGGACCGACGCCATCTTCGCCTATGCCTGGTACTACCCCGTCGTCGAATTCCTCTCCTCCACCGCCATTGCACTCATCCTCTGGCTGGGCGGCCGCTCCGTGCTGCACAACACCGTCTTCCTCGCCGCACACCCCTGGCTCGCCCGCGCCCCCGGCTTCTTTGGCACCGTCAGCATCGGCGTCCTTATCGGCTTCATCCAGTACGCGCAGCGCTTCTTCCGCCCCATCATGGACCTCAGCGAGAAGTACAACATCCTGCAGGCCGCCATGGCCGCCAGCGAGCGCGTCTTCAAACTCATCGACACCGAGCCCACCATTCTCTCGCCCGCCCACCCCATCCCCGGCGACCGCTCCGGCTCCATCGAGTTCCGCAACGTCTGGTTCACCTACCAAACCCTCACGCCAGACCAGCAAACCTATCTCGATGCTGTCATTCTGAGCGGAGCGAAGAATCCCCGTATTTCGCCCGACGCTGCGACCATGCCGGGTGCCCCATTCATGGCGCAGTCTCATCGCGACATGGGTGGGAGTGTAAACAGTTCGCCGACCTCCACCGCCTTCGCCCCCGACCCCTCCGTCGAATGGATCCTCCGCGGCGTCTCCTTCACCATCCACCCCAATGAGACCGCCGCCATCGTCGGACACACCGGGGCCGGCAAGACCACCATCATCTCCCTCATGCTCCGCTTCTACGACATCCAGGCCGGCCAGATCCTCATCGACGGCGTCGACGTCCGCGACCAGGACCTCACCGCTCTACGCCGCCGCTTCGGTGTCGTCCTCCAGGACCCGTTCCTCTTCACCGGCACCATCGCGGACAACATTCGCCTCGGCTCATCCTGGATCACCGACGAAGCCCTCGAAAACGCCGCCGAAGAGGTCAACGTCGCCGACTTCATCCGCACCCTCCCCGCCGGCTTCAACGGGCCTGTCAGGGAAAGAGGCGCCACGCTTTCCACCGGGCAAAAGCAGCTCATCAGCTTCGCCCGCGCCCTGGCCCACGCGCCCGCCATCCTGATTTTGGATGAGGCCACCAGCTCCGTCGATACTGATACAGAGTACCGCGTCCGCCTCGCCCTGGCCCGGATGATCACCGGCCGCACCAGCGTCCTCATCGCCCACCGCCTCAGCACCGTGCAATCGGCCAACACCATTCTCGTCATGCACAAAGGCCAGCTCCGCGAGTGCGGCACCCACCAGCAACTCCTCGCCCAACGCGGCCTCTACTATAAGCTCTATCAGCTCCAATACAAAGACCAGGAACTCGCCACGCCCACCCTCGAATCCCCTTCATCCGTACCCGCTTAATCTTCTCGGTAGTTCCTGTTCTTCTCTCTTCGCGTTTGTCATTCTGAGCGCAGCGAAGAATCCCCGCATTTCTGCCCGGCACCCGGATGCAAGGCCCCCCGCATCACCCGCCGCGTGTCACTTCTTTGGCGCTCCGGGCGGGGGTGGAATCGTGATGTCGAGCGTGGTCACCGGGCCAAGAGTGGAGAGCGGCGGCTGGATCTCCGACTTATTGCCGACGACGACGGTGGCCAGTTTGGAGACGTCGATGTACTTGTTGGCGACGCGGGTCACGTCCGCCGCGGTCACCTTCTCGATGCCGTCCTTGTACTTCTCCAGGAAGTCCGGCGGATAGCCGTAGAACGCGAGCACAACCTGCGCGCTAAGCGTCTTCTCCGGCGTGTCGTAGTTGAAGATGAATGAATTGAGCTGGTCGTCCTTGGCCCGCTTCATCTCGACCGGGGTTGGTGGGTTAGTCTTCAGCCGGCCGATCTCTTCCAGCACAGCCTGGGTCGCGGGCACCGTAGAGGCGCTCTTGGTGACGACAGCGCCGTAGAAGATGCCGGGGTGGTCGTAGGCCGCGCTGTATGCGCCACCGACCTCGTAGGCCAGGCCGAGCTTGGTGCGCACGTACTGGAAGACGCGCGAGCCGAAGCCACCGGAGAATATCTCATTCATCACACTGAGCGCGAAGTAGTCGGGATTGCTCTGTTCCGTGCCCAGACCAACGATGAAGACAGTGGACTGGTTGACATCGGGCTTGTCGACAAAGTCGACGCCGGGTTTGGGCCCCGGATAGTCGAGCTGCAATGGCTGGATTGCCGCGCCGCGGGGCAGCGGATCGAAGACGGCGCGCAGCTTGGCTTCCATGGCAGCGCTGTCGAAATCTCCGGAGACGGCCACCATCATATTGTTGGGCACGACGGTGCGGTCGTGCCAGGCCTGCAGGTCGTCCAGCGTCACCGCCTCCACGGTAGCGTACTCCGGCTGGCGCGCGTAGGGGCTGGACGCCCCGTAGACCTGCTGGATTGCCTCGCGCACGGCGATGCCCTGAGCCTCATCATTACGTCGCGCAATGCTGGCTTCCATGCGGCGACGCGCCAGTTGCAGCTTGTCCGCCTGGAAGGCGGGATGCAGCAGCAGGCTGGTGGCGGCGCCGAAGACGGAGTCGAAGTCACCTTTCAAGCTGGACCAGCCCAGCGACGTATTGGCGCTGCCGCCGGCTGTTTCGATGTGCGCTGCCTTGGCGGCGAGCTGCGCGTCCAGCGTGTCGCCGTTGGTCGTGGAGCTGCCGCTGGTGCGCCAGGTTGAGCCATAGAGCGACACCAGGCCGATCTTCGATGCGGGCTCGTCGCGGCTGCCTCCGCGAATAATGATAGAGCCGTTGATGAACGGCAGCTCATGGTCCTCCTGCAGAAAGAGGACGAGGCCGTTGGCGAGTTCGATGCGGTGCGGCTGCTGCGGTTTGAAGGCGTGCAGCGGCGGGATCGGTATCTTAGCCCAGGGCTCAGCCGGAGCCGCCGCATGCGGTGGCGTCGCGGCCGGCTTGGCGACTGGGGTCTGCGCCGAAGTCAGTGTTGAGGCGGCTGCGAATACAGCCAGCGTGACGGCGAACCATGCGGTGTGGGAACGATCGAGCATCAGAGTCCTTTGCGAGTTGTGCGTGGGGAGCAGGTTCATTTCGCACCTCCGTCGCTCTTGGCGGCATCGGCCTTCGGCGCTTCGAACTCGATGCGGGCGCTGGTGCGATTGCTCTCCACGAAGATCTTGTTGGCCACGCGGCGAATGTCGGCTTTGGTCACCTTGTCGGCTTGATCGGGTTCGCGGAAGAGCTGCCGCCAGTCGCCGAAGCGGGTCTGGTATTCGGCGAGCTGGTGGGCCAGGCCCTCGTTGTCTGCCAGGCCGCTCAGTGTATCCACGCGGTTGCGCGTCTTGAACGCAGCCAGCTCGTCGTCGGTGACGTCCTCGTTCTTCAGGCGATCCAGTTCTTTGTGGATGGCGGCGGCTACCTCGTCGTTCGTGTGTCCGGGCAGCGGCCGCGCGTCGAACTCGAAGAGGTTGGGGTACTTGACTCCGGGCTCTCCGCTGCCGGCATCGACAGTTTGCGCAATGCGCTGGTCGCGGACCAGGCTCTTGTAGAGCCGCCCGGTGCGGCCATTGGAGAGGATGTCCGTAATAGCGTCGTAGACCGAGTCGTCTGGGTCGCGATAGTCCGGACGGTGGTAGCCCTCCATGTAGAAGGGCTGGGTAGCCTCGCGTACCACCACCGAACGCTCGGCAAACTGAGCAGGCTCGATGGTAGTCATCGGCTCGGGCTTGGTGCCGGCGGGGATGGGACCAAAATACTTGGTCAGGATCGGCATCGCCTCCGACGCCTTGATGTCTCCGACGACGGCGATGACAATGTTCGCAGGCACGTAATATTTCTTGTGGAAGGCTTCGGCCTCCGTGGCCGTCACCTGGCTGATGTCGCTCTCCCAGCCCACCCCGGAGGTGCCGTAGTGGTGCGCGACAAAGGCTGTCGCCAGGAACTGTTCCTCCAGGCGGCCCTCGGGGTCGGAGTCAATGCGCATGCGGCGCTCTTCCTGCACCACATCGCGCTCCTTGTAGAACTCGCGCGCAACCGGATGGGCAATGCGTCCGCTCTCCATATAGGCCCACAGCTGGAAGCGGTTGGACGGCATGCTGAAGAAGTACTGGGTAGAGTCCTCGGCGGTCGAGGCATTCAGACCGACGGCGCCGTTCTTCTCCGCCAGCTCTGCGAACTGGTTGGGGATGACGTATTTCTCCGCCCCGGCCTGCGCGTCCTCGAACGCTTTCTTGAGCGAGGCGAGCCGGGCGGGGTCCTTGCCGATAACCTTGCGGAACTCCGCATCGTAAGCGGCATAGGCGGTTTCTACCTTAGCCAGCGCGACCTTTTCCGCGGAATAGTTGGTGGTGCCGATCTCGTCGGTGCCCTTGAAGGCGATGTGCTCAAACATGTGGGCGAGGCCGCTTTCGCCCTGGGGGTCGTCGGCCGATCCGGCATCCACCAGCGTGTAGAAGCTGAAGACCGGAGCCTCCGGCCGCTCACAGACGATGAGCGTGAGGCCATTGGGCAGCACTTTGACGGTGGTGCGCTTCTCAAAGCCGGCGAGGTCCTGCGCCCGCGCCGTAATTCCCATGCTAGCTGCAAACGCCAGAACTACGGCGGCGACACGACGAATGTGCACGAAAGAACCCTCCAGCAAGAGTTTGCCTTGGACATTAACCATACCGCGTCCGCCCGGGATTGTGGCGCGGCAGTATTTTACGGTACGTTCATTTTGACGCAGGGATTGCCATTTCATAGTCTTCAGGCGTCGAATAGTTTGCTGCGCTGGGGCGCAATGCCGATGAAGCAGATTCGCAGGGTCGCGGTGCTGGGTGCGGGCACGATGGGCTCGCGGATCGCCGCGCACATCGCCAACGCCGGCGTACCCGTCGTCCTTCTGGACATGGTGCCGCCCGGTACCGCGGGCGACGCGAACGCGGCGGCAAAGAACAAGTTTGCGCTGGCCGCCCTGGATGGCCTCAAGAAGGCCAAGCCGGCAGCCTTCTACGTGCCGGACGCGGCGCGGCGAATTGCGCTGGGCAACTTCGACGACGACCTGAAGCTGCTGGCCGACTGCGACTGGATCATCGAAGCTGTTGCGGAGAACCTCGACATCAAGCGCGCTCTGCTGGCGCGAGTCCTGGAGCATCGCAGACCGGGGACCATGGTCACCACCAATACCTCCGGATTGCCCGTGGCCAGCATCGTGGACGGCATGCCGGAAGAGCTGCGGCGGCACTGGTTCGGAACCCACTTCTTCAATCCGCCGCGGTACATGCGGCTGGTGGAGTTGATCGCAACGCCGGAGACGGATGCAGCAGACCTGGCTGCGGTGAGCGACTTCTGCGACCGGCGGCTGGGCAAGGCGGTAGTGCGCGCCAACGATACGCCAAACTTCATCGCAAACCGCGTGGGGACGTTCCAGATGCTGAACGCGATCCGGCTGATGATCGATCAGGGCCTGACGCTTGAAGATGTCGACGCGCTGACCGGCTCGGCGCTGGGCTGGCCGAAGACCGGTACGTTCCGCCTGGGCGACATGGTCGGCCTCGACATTCTGGCGCACGTGGCCGCGAACTTTGCCGCGCAGGCAGAGCAGATTGACGACGAGCGCGCCGACGTAGGGCTTCCGAAGTTTGTCGAAGAGATGCTGGCGAAGAAGTGGCTCGGCGACAAAACGCAGCAAGGCTTCTATAAGAAGGCTGGCAAGGATGAGCAGGGCCGCGATGTGAGGCTCGCGCTGAACTGGAAGACGCTGGAGTACCGCGCCAGCGAGCGTGCGAGGTTCCCTGCCCTGGAGATGGCGAAGAACGTCGAGCAGGCGGCGACACGGATTCCGCAGTTGCTGCACGCCGACCCGCGCAGGGACAAAGCCGCTGCGTTCTACTGGCCGCTGCTGACAGAACTGTTTACCTACGCGGCCAACCGACTTCCCCCTGGGTCTCACCCCATCGCGGAGAGTTTAGTCGAGATCGATACGGCGATGCGCACCGGCTTCAACTGGGAGTTGGGGCCGTTTGAGATGTTTGACGCTGCGGGCGTGCGCGCCACAACGGAGAAGATGCGCGCGGCGGGCATGCCGGTTGCGGCGAATGTCGAGGCGCTGCTGAACGTGGGCGAGGCCTGGTACAAGGACGACGCATCGGTGGCGTCGGGACGGCTGTACTTCGATCCCGTCAGCATGGCATACAAGCCGGTGGTTCAGCCGCAGGGCACTGCCAGTCTCGCAACGATCAAGAAGGCTCGCGGGGTGGTGCGCAAGAATGCAGGCGCGTCGGTGATCGACCTGGGCAACGGCGTGGCGGCGATTGAACTCCACAGCAAGATGAACGCGCTGGGCGACGACATCGTCTCGCTGATTACGCAGACACTCAAGCCGGCGAGCCAGCAAGCGGCCGACTTCGAGGCGTTCGTGATCACCGGCGAAGACGCGAACTTTTCCGTCGGCGCGAACCTGATGCAGCTTCTGCTGTCGATGCAGGACCAGGAGTGGGACGAGGTGGAACTAGCCGTACGCGCTTTCCAGAGCATGACGCAGGCGATCAAGTTCTGCCCGCGGCCTGTGGTGGTAGCGCCGTATGCCATGTGCCTGGGCGGCGGCACGGAGATCGCGCTGCACGCCGCCGCGCGGCACCCGCATGCGGAGTTGTACATGGGGCTGGTGGAGGCGGGCGTGGGGCTGATCCCCGCTGGCGGCGGCTGCAAGGAGATGCTGCTGCGAGCGCTGGAAGCAGGGCCCGCAGATGGGCGTGCCGACGATGTGGCAGTGTTCGAGGCGCTCAAGAAAAACTTCGAGACGATTGCAATGGCCAAGGTCTCCACCTCAGCCGCGGAGGCGCGGACGCTAGGGTTCTTGCGGCCGAGCGACAACATTACGATGAATCGAGCGCGACTGCTGACGGATGCGAGCCGGCAGGCGCGGGCGATCGCCGACGCGGGCTATGCTGCGCCACTGACGCGGACCGACATCGCCGTCCCGGGAGAGAGCGTGCTGGCCACGTTGAAGCTGGGCGTGTACCTGATGCGCGAAGGCGAGTTCATCAGCGACCATGATGTGAAGGTAGCCAACTGGGCGGCGTATGCGCTGTGCGGCGGCAACGTGTCGCCGGGGACGGTGGTGAGCGAACAGTATCTGCTGGACCTGGAACGCGAGGCGTTCCTGTCGCTGTGCGGCGAGAAGAAGACGCAGGAGCGAATTGCATTCACGCTGAAAACGGGCAAGCCGTTGAGGAATTGACATGAGGGATGTGATCATCGCATCGGCTGTCCGCACGGCGATCGGCAAGGCGCCGCGGGGAGCCCTGCGCACAGTGCGGCCGGACGACCTGGCGGCTTACGCGATCAACGGGGCGCTGGAGCGGGTGACGCGGTTGGACCGCACGCAGATTGAGGATGTGATCCTGGGCTGCGCGATGCCCGAGGCCGAGCAAGGTCTGAACATAGCGCGCATCGCGAGTTTTCGCGCAGGGCTGCCGGTGGAGTGTTCGGCCATGACCGTCAATCGCTTCTGTGCATCTGGGCTGCAGTCGATTGCGCTGGCGGCGGAGCGGATTCGCGGCGGCGGGGCCGAGGCGATTGTGGCAGGCGGCGTGGAGTCGATGTCGTTCGTGCCGATGGGCGGCAACAAGCCTTCGCTGAATCCCTGGCTGGTGGAGAAGTATCCGGGCTCGTACCTGTCCATGGGGTTGACAGCGGAGCGCCTGGCGAAGCATTACGGGATTACCCGCGAACAGGCAGACGAGTTTGCCTACCAGTCGCACCAGAAAGCGGTAGCGGCAATTGCGGCGGGGCGATTTATCGACGAGATAGTGCCGGTCCCAGTGACAAATACGGTCATCGACGCGAAGGGAAAGGCGAAGGCGGTGGAATCGACGTTCAAGGTGGACGAGGGACCACGGACGGACACGTCAGGGGAAGCGCTGGCCAAACTGAAACCGGCATTTCACACGCGGGGCACGGTGACGGCTGGCAATGCATCGCAGGTGAGCGATGGCGCGGCCGCGGCAGTAGTGATGTCGGCGGAGTTAGCGACAGAGCTTGGCGTCAAAGGCATCGGGCGGCTGATTGCGTTTGCCACGGCGGGCTGCGATCCGGAGGAGATGGGCATTGGGCCAGTGTTCGCGATTCCCAAGGCACTCAAGATGGCCGGCCTGACGCTCGACCAGATCGACCTGATCGAGTTGAACGAGGCATTCGCCGTGCAGGCACTTTCCGTCGTCAAGGTGCTCGGGCTCGATCCGGCAAAGATCAACGTCAACGGCGGGGCGATTGCGCTAGGGCATCCACTGGGCTGCACCGGCGCCAAGCTCACCGCAACGCTGCTGCACGAGATGCCGCGGCGCGGCGCAAAGTACGGCATGGTGACCATGTGCGTCGGTGGCGGCATGGGCGCGGCGGGAATCTTCGAGACCGCCGAGTGACGGTTTGCATGTGGCACATTATGTGTCACAATGGATTTACTATGCCAACTGTGAACATGCGCGGATTGCGGGACACACAGCAGTTGAAGGCGTGGCTGCGCCAAGGCAAATCCATTGAACTTCGCGACCGGAACCGTGTGATTGGGCGAATTGTGCCGGAGAATGAAGGTGCGGCTGCGGTGGAATGGCCGGATTTCGAGGCGCGCCTCAAGGACATTTTTGGAGATCTCGTCTTCAACGTGGTGGACGACCTGATTAAGGACCGGGAAGATCGCTTTTGAGCGTTTATGCCGATTCAAGTTTCCTTGTCTCAGTTTATGTGGCAGACGCACATACGTCTGAGGTATTGCGCCGCCTGTCGCAACATCCTCGACTATGGTTTACCCCTTTTCACGAGGTTGAGATATCTCACGCAATCGCCCAGCAGGTGTTTCAAGGGCGTATGGCGGACGCGCAGGCCAACCGCGTCTACCAAGAGTTATCTCGTGACTGCGCTGCAGGTGTTTGGGCCCTCACCGGTGTTCCCGAGGCTACATTCACCAAAGGCGCTGCGCTGGCGCGGACATATGTGGCAAGACTGGGAACCAGAACGCTGGACTCGCTTCACGTTGCAGCCGCGCTCGAGCTTAAGGCAGACCAGTTCTGGACATTCGATGAGCGGCAGGCGAAGCTGGCGAAGGCCGCCGGGCTGAAAGTCACGTAAGCCCACCACATCTTTTCGACCAAAGCGTCATACTATGGCTGCTGTAGAGCATGCGATGACCAGGATGTGCGTTGGGCACTGTCATCGATTCGGCTCTATCAACTAAGCACCGCCCCAGAGGCAACACCATGGCCACAAGTACGACTCCCTCTCCCGCAACAAAGAAGATCATTCCCGGCGGCAGCTTTCTTATCTCCGATGCAACTCCCGCCGACTGCTTTTTCCCCGAGGACTTCTCCGACGAGCACAAGCAGATTGCGCAGACGACGGCGGAGTTTGCCCTGAACGAGGTCGTGCCGGTCAGCGACGCGATTGAGGCAAAGGACTTCTCCGTCACGCGGCGGCTGATGAAAGAGGCGGGCGACCTGGGGCTGCTCTCCGTCGATATTCCCGAGGAGTATGGCGGCCTGGAGATGGACAAGGTGTGCTCGGCGATTGTGGCCGAGGAGATCGCCAAGCAAGGCAGCTTCTGCGTCGCGTTCACCGCACATACCGGCATCGGCACGCTGCCCATCGTCTGGTACGGCACGCCGGAGCAGAAGGCGAAGTACCTGCCCAAACTAGGGTCGGGCGAGTGGGTGGGCGCCTACGCGCTGTCGGAGTCCACCTCCGGGTCCGACGCGCTGCATGCGCGGACACGGGCGGTCCTCTCCGCCGACGGCGCCACCTACACGCTGAACGGCGAGAAGATGTGGATCACCAACGGCGGCATTGCCGACCTGTACACGGTCTTTGCCAGGTGCGCGGTGCCAGGCTCCGGCAAGAACGGCGGCCCGGACGAGGAGAAGCTGACGGCGTTCCTGATCGAACGCGGCACTCCGGGATTCAGTTCCGGGCACGAGGAACATAAGCTGGGCATCCGCGGATCATCCACCACGCCGCTCATCCTGAGCGACTGCAAGATTCCTTCGGCGAACCTTTTGGGCGAGGTAGGCAAGGGCCACCACATCGCGTTCAACGTGCTGAACGTAGGCCGCTACAAGCTGGGGCTGACGGTGCTGGGCGCGTCCAAGGTGGCGCTGGGACAGGGCATCCGCTACGCCAAGGAGCGCAAGGCCTTCGGCAAGGCAATCTGCGAGTTCGGGCTGATCCAGGAGAAGCTTGCGGACAGCGCAGCGCGCATCTTTGCCGGCGATGCGCTGTGCTACCGCACCGTGGGCCTGATCGATGCCGCACTGGCCACGGTGGCCAAGAGCGACACCAAAGAGATTCAGAAGCGCATCGAGGACTATGCGGTCGAGTGCTCCATTGTGAAGGTGTGGGCCAGCGAGATGTACGACCGCGTGGCCGACCACGTGGTGCAGATCTACGCCGGCTACGGCTACGTGGAGGAGTATCCGGCGGAGCGGCACTATCGCGACTCCCGCATCAACCGCATCTTCGAGGGCACCAACGAGATCAACCGGCTCATCATCAGCGGCTGGATGCTGAAGGCCGCGATGCAGGGCAAACTGGCGCTGATGCCGGCGATCCAGACGCTGATGGACGAGGTAATGGCAGGGCCGGTGGCGAAGGAGGAGCGCGAAGGCCCGCTGGCCGCGGAACGCGACCTGCTGGCGAGCGCGAAGAAGCTGACGCTGTTTGCCGCGGGTGCGGCGACCCAGCGCTTCAACCTGAAGCTGGCCGACGAGCAGGAGGTCATGGCGGCACTGGCGGACATGATCGCCGAAGTGTTCACCCTGGAGAGCACCGTGCTCCGGGCGGAGAAGATGTCTGCGCAGTCGCCGGTTGCGGTCACACTGGCGCAGTTGTACGCGGCGCGTTCCATGGACACGGTGGAGCTGGCCGCGCGCAAGGTGATTGCAGCAGCGGCGGAGGGCGATACACTCCGCACGCAGATGGCAATTGTGCGCCGGCTGGCGAAGCACGAGCCCACAAACACGATTCTGCTGGGCCGCAAGGTTGCCGCGTATATGGTGAAAGCGGGAAAGTACGCGATCTAACTCCGACCGCGACCTTTTCCACTCCTAATGGTCTAAGCTTGTAAGCCGAGCGGGGAAAAAAGTCGTCCGAGAGATCGAGCGAATCTTCCTGCGACCGGTCGCGTTGCACGTTATGGACGCAAATTGCGCAGCATTTCACTGAAACAAAAGGATTTCCCCATGCGTGGCACCTCCCTTCCCCGGCTTCTTGTCGCATCTGCCTTGTATGTTGCCGTCGTCGCTCTCGTGGGCGTTCCATCCGCCTCTGCGGCCGTCCAGAACCGCATACCGACCGCCATCTCCAACGCAAACCCGATGGCGATTCCCAATTCGGTGCATCCCAAGGTGGCGCTGGCGACCGACCTGGGGCCCGCGGCGCCGGACACAAAATTGGTGGGCATGTCGATCCGCTTCAGCATGACGGACGCCCAGTCGGCCGCGCTGGACCAGTTGCTGGTGGACCTGCAGAATCCGTCCTCGCCGCGCTACCACCAGTGGCTCACGCCGGCGGAGTTTGGGGCGCAGTTCGGCGTCAGCAGCGCGGACATCGCCAAGGTGACAGCGTGGCTCACCAGCCAGGGATTCACGGTCACCGGCGTGGCCCAGGGCGAGACCTTTATCACCTTCGACGGCACAGCGGCGCAGGCGGAGGCAGCGTTCTCCACCAGCATCCACACCCTGTCGCTGAACGGCGAGACCCACTTTGCCAATGTGACCAGTGCCTCCGTACCCGGCGTGCTGGCCAGCGTGGTGGGCGGCATTACCGGGCTGCACAACTTCCGGCTCACCCCTCGACTGAACGCCCTCAGCCCGCGGTTTACGTCCTCTCTCTCGGGCAACCACTACGTCTCGCCCGGTGACATCTACACCATCTACCAGATGAAGCCGCTGCTGGCCACGTACAACGGTGCGGGCATCGGCGCCTACACCGGCTGCCACATCATCGCTCCTGCAACCCAATGCGCAGACATTGCCGTGACCGGACAGGTGGACATCTTCCCGGCGGACATTGTTGCGTTCCGGACCGCGTCCAGCCTCAACACGGCGATTCTGCCCACAACGGTGCATGAGGGCGGCGACCCTGGCAACGCGCTAGGCTGTTCGCCGGCGACGTCGAATAACTGCGGCACGCCAAACCAGCTGGATCTATCCGAATCTTCGCTGGACCTGGAGTGGTCGGGGGCCATGGCGCCAGCGGCGAATATTCTCTTCGTCAATGGTCCCGACGTGATCTTCAACGCAATGACGCAGGCGATCGACCAGAACATGGCGCCGATTGTGACCACAAGCTATGGCGCCTGCGAAGCCGCGTGGGGCACAACCGACCTGACCCTCTTCAACCAGCTCTTCGCGCAGGCCAACACGCAGGGCCAAACTGTGATTGCGTCCGCAGGCGACGCCGGCTCCACCGATTGCGACACCTCAACCGCCACCCAGGGCCTGGCCGTCGATTTTCCAGCCAGCTCGCCCTACGTCACCAGCATGGGCGGGACGCAGTTCTACAACGATGCTTCGGCCAGCGGTTCCGGAACCACCTGGGCTGCCACCCAATACTGGGCTGGAACCTCCGGTACCGACGTGATTAGTTCCGCGCTCTCCTACATCCCGGAAACTATCTGGAACGACTATAACGATTACGGGACAGGCTTCTCCGCGGCCTTCGGAGGAGGCGGCGGAGGCGCCAGCGGCTTCTTCCCCAAACCCGCATGGCAACTGGGAACAGGGGTTCCGGCGGATGCTGCCCGCGATGTCCCCGATCTCGCGCTCAATGCCTCCGACGAGCACGATTCCCTGCTCTTTTGCTACAACGTGGCGCTCAATGACTCCTGCACCAGCGCCAACGGATTTAGAATCGGCACCGGCCAGTATGCGACGGACCTGAACACGGCCGGGGGCACGTCTTTCGATTCGCAGATCTTCGGTGGCATGCTTGCCCTGGTCGAACAAGAGATCGGGTCGAAACTTGGCAACATCAACCCAACCATCTACGCGCTGGCCAACAGCTCCGCCTATTACACAGCAGGGCAAACCATCACGACCCTGCCCACCGTGGTCTTCAACGACGTAACCGCAGGGAACAACGCCATGCCCTGCACGGCGGGTACGGCGAATTGCCTGACCGGTGGGTCGATCGGGTACAGCGCAGGCACAGGCTACGATCAAGCGTCCGGCTGGGGCAGTGTGAACCTCTACAACATGGCGCATGCGCTGGCAACCGGCAAGGTGACGCCTCTTGGCAGCGGATCGAACGGGACCGCGGTACCGACCGTTACTCTCACACCCTCGCCCACATCGGTCGTGGCTGGGGCCACGGTAACACTCACCGCTACGGTCACGGGCTCCAGCGGAACTCCGACCGGCACAGTGCAGTTTTTGGTCAATGGCGCCACCGTCGGCAGTCCGGTCGCGCTCAACGGGTCCGGCGTCGCCACCTATACCTACACCACAAGCTGCGCCAATCTGGCGATGCTGGAGCTGCCTCAGTTGACCACGCCGGCCAGCGGGATAGAGTCCGCCAGCGCCAACTCCCACGGACGGCGCCGTTCCTGGCTCGGCGCTGGCTCGGGCGCGTCCATCGCCTTCCTGGTTTTGCTCTCGTTGCCGCGCCGCCGCCGTCTCAACGGCTTGCTGCTGGTGGCGTTGTGTGTTGCCATCGTCGGCGGAGCCAGCGGGTGCGGCTCAAGCCAGTCCGGCCCCCCTGCTTCCACCACCAGCACCGGACCGACCCCCGGCACTCTGGTTCTGGCGGCTTCCTACTCGGGAAACCCCACCTATGCAGGTTCGATCGCTTCCGGGATCTCAGCTGCGGGGTTCGTCACCGTCACGTCGGTCGCTACGCCGATTGAGGTTGTCGTGACCGTGGGCACCTGCACCGCGATCTAGCCTAGATGTCCTGGTCGAGCATGCGTCTATGCTGGTGCGGCTCTGCTCCCTCGGCCAGCGACAGCGCCATCAGGTGTTCCTGCGCGTTGAAGGCAGTGCCGCTGCGGGGTGCGCGGATGTAGCGGCCATCGGACTGCAGCAGCCGCGCTTTGGTGTTGTCGGCCAGGTATGCAGCCAGTATCTCGTCGCGCAGGCGAGAGGCGAGCACTGGGTCGGCTACCGGGAAGACTACTTCGCAACGCTCGAACAGGTTGCGCGCCATCCAGTCCGCGCTGCCGCAAAAGAGCTCCGGCTTGCCGCCGTTGGCGAAGCTGAAGATACGGCTGTGTTCCAGAAAGCGGCCCACGATGGAGCGCACGCGGATGCGCTCGCTCACGCCCTTCACACCCGGCCGCAGCGCGCACATGCCGCGGATAATCAGGTCGATCTCCACGCCCGCATTGGACGCCGCGTACAGCGCCTCCATGGTAGGACGGTCGAGCAGCGCATTCATCTTGGCCACGATGACCGCCGGCCGACCGGCCTTCGCGTGCTCCGTCTCGCGTGCAATCAGCTTCAGGATCGCCGGCGCCAGGGTCAGCGGCGCCACCAGCAGCGGGCTGTAGTCCTCGGAGTCGGCCTTGGCGGTCAGGTAGCGGAACACGGTCTGCACGGCAGAGGTAATCTCCGGGCGTGCGGTCAGCAGGCTGATATCGGTATAGAAACGGGCGGTGACCGAGTTGTAGTTGCCGGTGCCCAGGTGGGCGTAGCGCCGCACCACGCCGTCGGGGTCGCGGCGCACCATCAGCGCCAGCTTACAGTGCGTCTTCAGGCCCAGGATGCCGTGGAAGACCCCCACCCCGGCGTCCTGCATCTCGCGCGCCCAGCGGATGTTGGAGGCCTCGTCAAAGCGCGCCATCAGCTCCACGACAACGGTCACTTCCTTGGTCTGCGCGGCCTCGGTCAGCGCGGTAAACAGCGGCGACGCCTCGCTGGTGCGATACAGCGTCTGCTCCATGGAGACCACATTCGGGTCCGCAACCGCCGACTCCACAAAGTCCTCCACCGTCGAGTAGGAGTCGTACGGGTGATGCAGCAGAATGTCCTTGGCGCGCAGCTCGTCGAACAGGTTGGCGGACTTGGATGATAGGTGGTAGCGCCGCCCGTGGAAGCCGGCAAACTTGAGATCCGGCTGCGTCACGCTGCCGTACAGGTTCATCAGGCGCAGCAGGTTCACCGGACCCTTGGTGCGGAACACCTGCACCGGCTCCAGTTCGAAGTTGATGCGCAGCCGCTCGACAATCTCCGTGTCCGCGCTGGCCTCAATCTCCATACGCACCGCATCGCCCTTGCGCCGGTTGTGCAACTCGGAGCGGACGCTCTCCAGCACACTGCGCGACTCTTCCTCTTCCAGATACAGGTTGCTGTTACGCGTCACGCGGAAGGGCGCGCGGCCCAGCACCTCGTACCCGCGGAACATGCGTCCCATCTGCGATTCAATAATCTTGTGCAGCATGATGAAGTCGTAGCGGCCCTCCGCACTGGGCAGTTGGACCAGGCGCGGAAGCGCGCGCGGCACGGTCACCACCCCGAGCGCCGGTACCGGCCTGGGCGATGACTTGGCGCCGCGCTTGCTCCGCAGCAGCAGCGCGATGCACAGCGCCTTGTTCAGCACCCGCGGAAACGGATGCGACGGGTCGATCGTCACCGGCGTCAGCAGCGGATCCACTTGAGTCTCGTAGAAGTCCAGCGCAAAGGCACGCGCGCGGTCGTCCAGGTCGCGCCATGCCAGCAGCCGGATGTCGGCGCTGCGCAGCGCCGGCAGCAGTTGGTCGTTCCAGCAGGCATACTGAGCTTCCACAAACTCGTGCATCACCACATTCAGCCGGTCAAGACGCTGCTGCGGGGTCAGGCCGCCGTCATCGGCGCGCTGCGGCTGGTTCGATGCATCCTCAATGTGCTGCAGTAGGCTGGCCACCCGGATCTCTACAAACTCGTCCAGGTTGCTCGCGGTAATGGCCAGAAACTTGACGCGCTCCAGCAGTGGATTGGAGGCGTCTTCGGCCTCTTCCAGCACGCGCCGGTTGAACAGCATCCAGGACTCGTCGCGCCCGAAGAACCGCGCCTCGGGCTCCGGCGCGGCCTTCTTCGCAGCCTTGCTGGCTGTGCGGGGCTTGCTGTTTCGGCGCGACTTTGCGACAGTCGCCTTCGCTTCGGCTGGTGTCATCTCGCTCATAGTATGCAATATGACACTATCTCACGTACCCTGCGGCCCCACGTAACGGCTACGTCAATTCAGTGGCGAAACGGGCCCCCCAGGCAATGCCCCATCGGCGGCCTTCCCGGCATCCAATCGCAGTAGGATGCCACGCCGCATGCAACAATTGGTATGTGGGCCGCGCGAGTCCCCGTGTGCTGCGCCATCTTTGGTCTTACAATCGAGGAAGTAGCAGACTTCCACTGCGGAACTCGTAAGTTGTTTGCGGCAAAAGTGTTACATATACAGTTCAGGACAGGAACGGCGATGAGAATCAGTCAGTTGGGAACATCGGATCTGTGGCTTACGCCCATTGGATTTGGCGCATGGGCCATTGGCGGCGACAAATGGGCCATGTCCTGGGGGCCGCAGGATGACAACGACTCCATCGCCGCCATCCACAAGGCGATCGACCTGGGCGTCAACTGGATCGACACCGCGGCCATCTACGGCCTGGGCCACTCGGAGGAGATCGTCGGGCGCGCCGTCAAGGAGTCGCGCGTCAAGCCCTTCATCTTTACCAAGTGTGGGATGGTGTGGGACGAGAAGCGCGAAATCAAGCGCACGCTGCTGGAGATTCGCCGCGAGGTGGAGGACAGCCTGCGCCGCCTGCAGGTGGAGCGCATCGACCTCTACCAGATTCACTGGCCGGTGGAAGACCAGGACATCGAAGAGGGCTGGTCGACGCTGGCCGACCTGAAGCGTGAGGGCAAAGTCCGCCAAATCGGTGTCTCCAATTTTTCCATCCCGCAGATGGAGCGCTGTATGGACATTGCGCCCATTATCTCGTTGCAGCCGCCCTACTCCATGATCAACCGCTCGGCCGAACCGGAGATCCTGCCATTCTGTCTCGACCATCTGATCGGCGTCATCAACTACGCCCCCATGCACTCCGGCCTGCTGACCGGAGCCATGACCAAGGAGCGGGTCGCCGCCCTGCCCCTGGACGACTTCCGCCGCAACGCCAAGAACTACCAGGAGCCGCTGCTCAGCCGCAACCTGGCCATCGCGGACTTTATCGGCAAGATCGGCGCGCGCCACGGTGTGTCGGCGGGAGTCATCGCCATTGCGTGGACACTCTGCAATCCGGCCATCACCGGTGCCATCGTGGGTGGCCGCAGCCCGCAGCAGGTGGAGGGTATCTGGCCGGCGGCCAAGTTCCGTCTGCCACCGGAAGAACTGCAGGAGATCAACGACTACCTGAACTCCCTGCCCGCTTAGATCGGCTCGCATTCGACAGGCCGACACCTTAGGCAGGCATCCACCTTCGCACAATCAACGCTGCCGGAAATAGCGGCTTTGGATAGGCCGGGACTTCAGTCCCGGCAATCCTCCTCGACCAATAAAGAGCCGGCCGCCACCCGCACTTCTCCCCATCCTCCCTGACCCAGAACGCCCGGGTGCCCCATCCGTACGCGTTCTTTGCGGACGGGTGGGGAAACGGCTACTGCTATCATGGCAGGCGATATGACAGCGGACGGCGCCAACCAGTACGCCTACGACGACGAGGGCCGCGTGTGCGCGGTGCAGGCGCCCCCGGCCGCTCCCGGATGGCCGCCCACCATGGTGCAGTACATCTACGATGCGGAGGACCAGCGCGTCGCCAAGGGGACGATTCACGCGGTCCTGGTCAATGGGCAGCCGACGCTCTCCTGCGACACGACCCAGAACGGATTCACCCTCACCAACTCCTACGGCCTCGACCTGGCCGGCGAGCAGGTCACGGAGACCGGCGGCGACGGCCAGTGGCTGCACACCAACGTCTTCGTGGGCGGGCAACTGCTGGCCACCTACGACCCCAACGGCCTCCACTCCAACATCACGGACTGGCTGGGCACGCGCCGGGTCCAGACCAACATCTCGGGCGAGGTGGAAGAGACCTACCAGAACCTCCCCTTCGGCGAACTCGTCCCCCAGAACAACACCTTCTTCCTCGGCGCCACAGAACACCACTTCACCGGCAAAGAAAGAGACGCAGAATCAGGCAACGACTACATGTTCGCCCGCTACTACAACAGCGCGACAGGTAGGTTCCTGAGCCCAGATTGGAGCGCCAAAGAAGACCCGGTGCCGTATGCTCACCTGGACAATCCACAGAGCTTGAATTTGTATTCGTATGTCCAGAACAATCCCCTAGCGAAGCCAGACCTTGACGGTCATGGATGCCCGCCTGATTGCGGTGATCCGACAGCGCCCGCTGCGGTCGCGCCGCCACCGCCGTCGTTGTGGGATAGGTTCGTGGATGCCAATGTGGCTGTTCTCCACTATGCCGCGGTCCAGTATGACGAATTAACACATCCTACAAGAAACTGCCCTAACTGCAGCATGCAGATCGTTCCGTTGGGGATGCCGGATACGCCCGGTATCCTGCAGAATGCAGCGAAGGGAAAGGCGTTTCAGGAGGGCGTAGCAGCGGCGACTGCTAAAGAGATTGGTCCGACAGTGCAAAACATAACACTAAAGACGGAGAGCGGCGCCAAGACTGTAATGGATGTAGCGGCAAAAGACTCCAGCGGCACTGTGGTCTTGAGGGAAGCGAAATCTTCCGCGACTGCACGCCTAACGCCGGGGCAGGCGGCTGCGCACCCGGAGATAGAGCAAACTGGTGTTACCGTAATGGGGAAAGGCAAGCCAGGATTTTCTGGAGGAACAACTATACCGCCAACTAAAGTTCAGGTGGTTAGACCGGATCCATAGTAGTGCCCAATCGCGCGGAGGGATTGTATGGCAGTCGATGAGTCGACCAGCATCGACATGATGAGTATCGATAGAAATAGCGGGAATGTAGTCCTGACTATTAGCGATCACTTGGATTGGATCGATTCCCTTAAGCATCAGAAGATACTTCAGACAAAGTTCAATACATACCTCGCTTTTGTGGAAAGCGGCCAACTCCTGGAGCAGTTTCCTGAGGCGGAAAACCGTCCAGTTGTGTTCCGAGTTGTCTTCAAGTACAAACCCGATAAAGAGGGACGTCTATTCTTGGAGCGGGCGCGAACAGTTATAGAGTCCGCTGGCTTCTGCCTTCGCCATGAGTTGTTTGCTGAATCTTATGACAACTGAGAACCGAGTGGTCCTGTACTCAAGTTGTGCCAAGCAACGATGCCTACGGCATCGGGTTGATAGGGTCGCGGTAGGGATACGGCTTTCGCCGTACCCCCCGCACAGATCCGGACGGGCGGATTTCCCGCATCCGGCTCTTGCCTCAGGTGGTGACGCGCAGGCGGCGCGTGGGATAAGGATGGCAGATATGGGCCGGAGGAAGCCAGCGTTGGATGAGCCGTTTCATCCGTTCCCATGGGACGCGTCCCTTCTGGCTTCGCCGTCGCAGGACGTGATGCCAGAGGTTGCTCACCTGGAAACGGAAGTAGGCCAGGGCGTACCGGTTTCCCGGCACTCCGAAGTATCGGATATGCCCGCCCACAACGGATTTCAACCATGCGCCGACTTCAGGGATCGGGTCATGCATGCGTCGCCGCAGTTCGGTCTTCACCGTTTGCAGCTTGGCTTGCAGCCGTTTGCGGATCGTCTGCCGAAGCACGGTGAACCGTCCTCTGCTCGTCTTCCCGCACAGGTGCGTGAAGCCGAGAAAGTCGAAGGTCTCCGGCTTTCCCAGACCGCGGCGCTGTCGATTGGCAGCCTGCACCTCGCCAAAATCGTATCCGGGGCACAAAACTGAGCCGATGCATGAATTCAGCGTCCGGATTTGCGGTGACTTTCGACTGGAGAGGGCTTGATCGGTGACGCGGAGGAGTCACGGAAGCGGTGCTGCGACTGATGCCGCAAGTCAGCGGACACACCTCTCCTGTGGCTCTTTGTGTGATTTTTTTTGCAGGAAGTCGAACCCAACACTTACGCAGCCAGATCGTACCGATGATGCAGTCCACCCAGCCTCGGTATCGAAATCACCTTGCCACCGTCAACACTGCTGGCCACTGCGTCACGTCCCGCCGGAGTCTGCTTTCCCAAACCGAGGTGAGTCCGGTCGTCGTGGTAGTAGAGGACGTACTCGCCCATCAGACGTTTCAAATGCCGCTCATTGAGCACGATGACGTGATCGAGCAGGTCTCTGCGGCAGTTGCCGACGAAGGCGGGTGGCCCACCCATACTTTCCCCATCCTCCCCTGACCCAGGACGCTTGGGTGCCCCATTCGTACGCGTTCTTTGCGGACGGGTGGGGGGTGCGGCCACTGCTCTCACCCCAAAAGTCGTCAACCCCCAAAACCCCTCATCTCCCTCATTCCACAGGAAAGATAGGTGGCATAGGAGTTATGCCCCGCTTGGTATACTGGAAGTAGCGAAGTACAAGGCAGAAAGACCTGGCCACATGCCGGGTCTTTCCTTTTAAATCAATCACTTGCAAGAATAGATGTTAACTACTTTGTGACTCCCCTCGCTTAACTCATTTGTTTTCAAGCTCGGGGTGTTGTCGAGAAAGGGACTCCCCTCCGCCATCTCCTTTGTTTCTTAGACTTTGACCATATACCCCGGGGGGGAGGGGGGTACCACACCCAGTGGGCAACCGCGGGCGAAGACCGGGATTCCGCG
>Ga0302201_10000547_pt1 | contig 33869 bp, 23 predicted proteins | sample II_Bog_N3_2_FD_194586 | JGI IMG/M metagenome (GOLD analysis project Ga0302201, IMG submission 194586) | Peat permafrost microbial communities from Stordalen Mire near Abisko, Sweden - II_Bog_N3_2 | ecosystem: Environmental > Terrestrial > Soil > Wetlands > Peat | place: Sweden: Abisko... | reverse complement strand
CACGCTGGACAACACCGGCACAGTCACCCTCAGCATCTCGAACATCCAGACCACACCGGACTTCACCGTCGCAAGCAACTGCTCCACCATCCTTCCCGGAGCAAGCTGCGGCCTCACCGTCACCTTCACCCCGCAGAACTCCGCGCAGCCAGGCTCCGGAGCGCGGACGGGTTCCATCGAAATTGCCTCCAACGCCAGCACCTCACTCGAATTCATCTCGCTCTCCGGCGTCTCCAGCGCATCCTCCCTGGTGCTGGGCCAGAGTTCGCTCAACTTCGGCACCGTGCTGGTCGGCGTCGGCTCTACCCTGAGCGTGCAGATCACCAACTCCGGCACCGCCTCCGCAATCTTCACCGGCATCACCGCCACCGGCGACTACGCACCCGCCACCAACTCCTGCCCACCCTCCGGCGGAACACTGGCACCCGGAGCCACCTGCTCCCTGCAAGTCCTCTTCATTCCCACACAGACCGGGACGCGCACCGGCACACTCGCCATCGCAACCTCCGCCTCCACCCAGCCGCTCACCATCCCCCTCACCGGCGTCGGCGTGCAGTCGCACCTCCAGATCGCGCCCGGCACGCTCGGCTTCGGCTCCATCGCCGTCGGTTCGTCCGCCAGTCTCTCGCTCACCCTGGTCAACACCGGCACCGCCCCCATCACCGGCATCGCGCTCTCCGACACGGGAGACTACACCGTCTTCGCGCCCTGCGGCGTCACCACCCTGGCGTCCGGCGGAAGCTGCTCCATCACCGTCGCTTTCGCCCCGGCCGCAGCGGGAACGCGCACCGGAGCCCTCACCATTGCCAGCTCCGACCCCACCTCGCCCGCCTCCGTGCCGCTCACCGGCAACGGTGTCGCGGCCGGCGCATTCACGCTCACCGCAGCCTCCAGCTCCGCCACTGTCGCCAGCGGCTCTCCCGCCACCTACAGCCTCAGCTTGACGCCGCTCAATGGCTTCACCGGGCCTGTAGTCTTGAACTGCACGCCAGTCATCGCAGCCTCCTTCGCCTACTGCTCGCTGCTTCCCTCCAGCGTCACCCTCGGCGCCACTTCGCAGACTGCCATCGCCACACTCACCACCGTCACCACGGTCGCGTCCAGCGTCACCTCCGGCCCCCACCGGCGCAGCTTTGGCGACACGGCTCTCTGCCTGCTCTTCCCGGCCATCATCTTCACCTGGAAGGCGCGGACTTCGCGCCACAACGCCTGGCGCAAAGTCGGTCCCATCGCATGGTCAATCGTCTCGTCGATTGCGCTGCTCACCGCCGGCGGCTGCGGAGGTACCAGCGTCACGCCGTCCAACCTGCGCTTCGCCCCATCCGGCAGCTACCAGTACCAGGTCACTGCCAGCGCCACCAACGGCAGCCTGCCCATCACCCGGTCCGTCACCCTCAACCTAACGGTGCAGTAACCGCAGCAGCCGTGTTCAGCGGAATCTTTACCTGCTCCACAATCTCAATGCCGAACCCCTGCAACGCCGGAATATGCGTCGGCGTGTTCGTCAGCAGCCGGATCCGCCGAATCCCCAGGTCAGACAATATCTGTCCGCCCAGTCCCACCTGGCGCAGCGTCCGCTGCACCCGCTGCCGATCATCGCTCCCCTCGCCGGTCTTCGGCTCCCGATTCGTATCCCGGTGCAGCACCAGCCGGTGCGGCGCAACCGCCCCCCCCGCCGCAGTTCCTGTCCGGTCGATGCCAAACCCGCGCGCACCGTTATGCAGATAAATCAACGCGCCCTTCCCTGCCTCCGCAATCATGCGCAGCGAGTTGTCCACCAGAATGTGGCAGTCGCACAGCGTGGCTCCAAATACGTCCCCCGCCAGGCAATGCGTGTGCACCCGCACCAGCACCGGCTCGCCCCCATCCTGCTCGCCCGCCTCGCCGCCACACACCAGCGCCACATGCGACTCCGCGCCATCCACCTCGCTCTCGTACGCAATCATGCGGAAGTCGCCATACTGCGTCGGCAGCACCGCCTCGGCGGTGCGATGGATGTACCGCTCGTGTTGCAGACGGTACCGGATCAGCGCCGCCACCGTCACCATCTTCATCTGGTGCAGTGCGCAGAACTGTACCAGGTCGGGCACCCGCGCCATGGTGCCGTCCTCGTTCATAATCTCGCAGATCACCCCAGCGGTCACCAGCCCGGCCATCCGCGCCAGGTCCACCGACGCCTCCGTCTGCCCCGCGCGCACCAGCACCCCTCCCTTGCGCGCGCGCAGCGGGAACACATGCCCCGGCCGCGCCAGGTCGTTGGCCGTGGTTCGCGGGTCGATCGCCACACGAATCGTATGCGCGCGGTCCGCGGCAGAGATGCCCGTCGTCACGCCCTCCCGCGCCTCAATCGTCTCCGTAAACGCTGTCCCAAACCGCGACGTGTTCTCCGCCGTCATCGGACTCAGCCGCAGATAATCGGCCCGCTCCTCCGTCAGCGTCAGGCAGATCAGCCCGCGCCCATACCGCGCCATAAAGTTGATCGCCTCCGGCGACACAAACTCCGCCGCCAGGGTCAGATCGCCCTCATTCTCGCGGTCCTCGTCGTCCACCACCACAACCATGCGACCGGCGCGGATGTCCGCAACCGCCTCTTCCACCGTGGCAAACGCGGCCTTGTATGATCCCTGGTCCATCTCTTACTCCTCAACCGTGCTGGGCGGCAGCGCGTTGTTGATCGCCCGCGCAATCGTTTCGTACAGCCCCACCGCCACCACTGCAAGCAGGATGCCCGCCACCATCATGAATGGCAGCGAGTGCATCTTCACAATCTTGTCGAAGTACAGGTCCTGGTCCGCGAGATAGGCCGCGCGCCCCTGCCCCAGCCACCGCATCTGGAGAAAATGCTTGTAAACGCCAAACAGTATCCCCAGAAATATCGCCGCCAGCACCCTGCCCGTCTTGTTGTGCTTCATACGCTCCCCCACTCCATCATAGGACCTCGCCGCTACGCCGCCGGTCCAAACAAAAGCGCCGCCCGGGTTGCAGGCGGCGCTCAATTCTATCGTTCGTCGACCCTTACAGCGTCGACTCGATCTCGAATCCCCAGGCTTCCAGCAGCGCCTCCGGGATGTACTTCGAGTTCTTGTTCCGACGGGCCCATTCACGGAGACGGGTCGAGCGAATGTACTGGTCCGGGGTCAATTTGAACTCTTTTACCACCTGCTCAAACGAGGTTACGGTTGGGACCACCGGACCGATCGGCTCCGGCTTGCCCCAATTTGGATTGCCACGACGCTTCGCCATGAATTGTTTCCCTTATCCTTTTCTTGTAGACCCTTTATTTTGAGCCTCTTACTGAATCCCTCAGGATTCAGTTCGGTCAGACGCCGCCTGCGGCACAGACCGCCGCTGCAGACTAAACCGAGATTCATTCTAAGGCATTTATGGGCAAAAAGCAAGCCAAATTCGGTTACAAAGCGTCACCGTCACAGCCTGTTCTCACCGGGCCGCCGCCTGCTGCGCCGGAGCCAGCTCCAGCCGCACCACATCGTACGCAACTCCGCTCGTAATCCCGCCCGCAGGCACCGTCAACGTCAGCGTATTCGCTCCCGCATGCATCAACGACGCATCGAACTCCACGTCCTTCTCGACCCACGAGCCCTCCACGCCGTCCCGGTTGATCGTCGCGTTGTAGACTAGCCCGGTCACCGTGCCCGCGTCCTTGCCGTTCACCTGCACCGCCAGCGACCGCGCGCTCACCCCTGCCAGCGCCAGCCGCAGCACTCCGCGCTGGCCGGCCAGGGGCTTCGTCGTCAGCCGGAAGTTCACCGTCCACGGCGTTGCGCGTCCCTGCCCCTTACCCAGCACGTCGTTTGGATCCGTGTCGTGCGGCACCTGGTAGATAAACCAGTCCTTATGGAAGTCGCTCTTGCCCACCGTGTAGTTCACATCGTTCGGAAACAGCTTGGCATAGTCCACATACTCGCCCCAGTGCCAATGATCGTTGCCGCGCAGAAACTCCGCCGCCGACCGGTTGGGCACTCCAATCTGCCACAGTTGCCGGCCGTACCTCACCGGCTTCCACTCCAGCTTGCCCAGGTCGACCGTGCCGCCAGGGCCAATCGTCACGTCCGCCTTGGCGTACTCGCCCAGCACTCCATCCGCAATCGCGTGCAGTTCATACTTCCCTGCGCGAACATTCGGAATGCTGAACTTGCCATCCGCCGCGCCCCGTGTCCAGAACTCGTAGTGCTTGGCATCGTTCTGCCACGTCAGGTGCGAGGGACCACGCCCGCCGCCAGGTGCCGCAGGCTGGGCGGCCGGGTCCGCTCCCGGCGGGGTCGCAGCCGGCATATCGTCCGCATACGCCAGCCCCACCATCAGGTTCTGCAGCTTCAACCCTGGCGCCTGCATGTCGCGCAGCACCATCTGTCCGGTCACCGTGGCGCGCTCGTCCTTCTTCGGATAATCCACCCCGTTCACCCACGAGTACGGCCACTTGGCCGCCTCCGCCTTGGCCTGCCGGTTCGCGTCGGCAAACATCGCGTCCGGTGTCGGCCCCGTCGGCACATAGATCAGGATCGGCCCCACCACCTTGGTCCAGTCCTCGTTGGCGCCAATCGGCAGCTCGCTGCCGCCGTAGTGGCTCCCGCGCCAGTAGTCCAGCAGCGTGGGGTCGCCGCCGTCGCCATCGTCCAGGTGCCCAGTCAGCTCAAAGTGGAACGGCCCACTCGACAGGTACTCCATCGACGGGTTGATGAAGTAAATCCCCACATGCTGCTTGGTGCTCGACCAGCCAAACGCCGGCGTGTCGAACTGGTCGGCGCAATAGTCATACTTATGCTCGGCGATGCCTGCCTTCACGCCCGTCGTCAGCCGCCTCGCCTCTTTCATGTTCAGGTCCGTTCCCAGGTCCCAGTCATGCCCGTTCGGCATCGCCATGTTGCGCTGTCCGTCGATGGAGAGCCAGTCGAACACGCTGCCATTCAGCTTCATCCCATAGCGGCTCTCGCCAATCTGGGTCGCGCCATACGTCGGCTCATGCGTATAGATCGCGTAGGTGTAGATGCCCTTCACGCCGCGCTCCATGGTATAGCGGATCTCCATGTCCACCAGCAATCCCGGCCCGCGCCCGCCGCCACCCGCCGGCCCCGTTCCGCCCGGTCCTGTTCCGCCCGGTCTCGTCCCGCCCGGTCTCGTCCCGCCCGGTCTCGTCCCGCCCGTATAGGTCCCACGGTTCGCCCGCACGCCCGGCGGCAGCTTCACGCCCGTGCCCGTCACCGCCGGTGCTCCGGCCGTCTCACCGTCTGGCGTGTCGGTTCCCTGTCCCCTCGCCTGCGGCGCTACCCCGGCAAACTCGTTCCCCGGTCTCGGTCCTCCGCCGGAGTTCAGCCCCTTACCGTCCGACCATCCCTTGATCGATACCTCCGCCCGCTCGCCGCCATTCTTGCCCGGATCGATTGTCACCGCCGCCACCAGCCGCGCCGCGCCCGCCGGATTCTGCTCCCAATACCCGGCATGGTGGCCGGAGAGATATCCCTGCGTCTCCACTCCATTCACCTTCAGCGACACCATGTCGCCGGAGATCTTGTTGATCGTCGCCGTCGCATATCCGTTCGACAGGATAAAGTTCTTGCCATCGTCCTGGACCGTCACCGGTCCTGCAACCGCCTGGGTCTCGGGCACATTCCCCGGCTCCTGGGTCGATGCGGTGGGCACGCACAACGCCAGCCCTGCCAGAAGAAAAAGCGTTACGGAGAAAGCGAACAAGGCGGGACGGAGCGGCATACGATGCATTCGGATTCCTTTGGCACATCCGCACCAGAAGACTCAGGCCTGCAACCCAGCCAGGGTCATTCCGCGGAAGAGGGTGCGTTCCAAGAGACGAAGTCCGGCCGCCCGAAGACGCGCCCCGTGAGTTCCATCTGAGAATATTTCACCTGTGAAGCCACCGCCCATCTACCCATCGATTGACCCGACCGCAGGATGAGACAAGAATGACAAGATGCTGCCCCTCGTGTTCGCCGCGATCGCATTCTTCTTCCTGCTGGTCGGAGCAGTGGTATTTCTTATTTGCGTCTTGCTGCCGCCTACGCGTCGATACGCGTTGAGTGCAGCATTATGGTGCGCAGTCTGGGGTCCCTGCTCGATTGCATGGATGACTTTTGCGGGATTCGCACTGATCATCGATGCATTCGTAACCAGAAGTGGGAATGCAGATTCCCTCCGCGCTCCAAGACTGATAGCGGCCTTCGGGTGGGCGTACCTGACGTTCGGAGGATTAGCCACGGCCGCGGTGGCTACTGCCGTCTCTTGGCTCCATCAAGTAGTCACGCAAAGGATGACCTTTGCTCTCTTTCGGCTCTACGCAACCGCCGTTACGGCAGGGATAGGCAGCGTCTTCGGTTGGGTGCTCGGCTGGTTTTTGCTGGCGCAGGAGAAGCCGCATCACGGCGATGCTTGGCTGTGGGCACTCGGAATGCTCACTCTTGTGTGTGGCTTTGGGTCCGCCGCCTACAAGGGCGCTCGCGGACTACGCGGAGAAGCTCCGACAACATTCACCTGGATTTCCCCAGAAGAGTTCGCCGGGCCATAGGCACCGGGGATCGGAGAACCCATGCCGCAATCCTCGACCGCCATGCGACACGGCAAAGCCTGCGTCATCGGCTCCGGTCCCAACGGACTCGCTGCCGCCATCGTCCTCGCCCAGGCCGGCATGCAGGTCCAGGTCTTCGAGGCCGAGCCCACCCTCGGCGGCGCCACTCGGACCCTCCCGCTCACCCTCCCCGGCTTCCACCACGACTTCGGCTCCGCCGTCCACCCCCTCGCCGCCGGCTCGCCCTTCTTCAACTCGCTCCCCCTCGCCGACTACGGCCTCCAGTGGATCCATCCCCCCGCCCCGCTCGCCCACCCCTTCGACGACGGCACTGCCATCACCCTGGAGCGCGACCTCGCCGCCGCAGAAGCCGTTCTCGGCAGCTTCGGCGGCCCGGACAATCCCGACGGCCGCGCCTGGCGCGCCCTGATGCAGCCCCTCGCCGCCCGCTGGGCGGACCTCGCCCCCGAACTCCTGCGCCCTGTCCTGGCGTGGCCCCAGCACCCGTTCCTGCTCGCCCGCTTCGGGCTTAACGCGCTCCCGACAGCCACCTTCATCGCCCGCCGCCGCTTCCGCACCGAACCCGTCCGCGCCCTCTTCGCCGGCCTCGCCGCGCACTCCTTCATGGCGCTCGACCAGCCCCTCAGCGCCGCCTTCGGCCTTGTACTCGGAGCCGCCGCCCACGCCCCCGGCTGGCCCATTCCCCGCGGAGGAGCGCAGTCCCTCGCCAACGCCCTCGCCGCCTACCTCGCCAATCTCGGCGGCAGCATCACCACCGGCACCCGCATCCACAGCCTCGCCGACCTTCCCGCCTGCGACCTCATCCTCGCCGACATCACCCCCCGCCAACTCCTCGCGCTTGCCCCAGGACCGCCGCCGCCCAGCCTCCTCACGCCCACCTATCGCCGCCAGCTAGCAGACTTCCGCTACGGCCCCGCCGCCTTCAAGGTCGACTACGCCCTCTCCCGTCCCATCCCCTGGAGCGCCTCCACCTGCCTCCGAGCAGGAACCGTCCACCTCGGTGGCAGCCTGGCGGAGATCGCCGCCTCCGAAGCCGCCATGGCCTCCGGCCGCCACGCCGAACGCCCCTTCGTCCTCGTTACCCAGCCCACTCTCTTCGACCCCAGCCGCGCTCCCGAGGGCAAGCACATCGCCTGGGCCTACTGCCACGTCCCCAACAGTGCTCCGGAATCCGACTCCGCATCCACGCTCGATCGCCTCGAATCCCAGATCGAACGCTTCGCCACCGGCTTCAGCACTTGCATCCTCGCCCGCCACATCTCCTCGCCCGCCACGCTGGAAGCCATGGACGCCAACCTCGTCGGCGGCGACATCGGCGGCGGAGCGGTCAACCTGCGCCAGCTCCTCTTCCGCCCCACCCGCCGCCAGTACCGCACCTCCGCACCCAACCTCTACCTCTGCTCGTCCTCCACCCCACCCGGCGGCGGCGTCCACGGCATGTGCGGATTCCACGCCGCCACCACCGCCCTCCGCAACCACCCGCAATAAAAAAGAGGCCGCCGCAATCCCCCGCGACGGCCCCTGCTCTTGCTCTTCAACGAACAACTAACAACCAGCAACTGACAACTTCCCTCACATCCCGCTCTGGCCTTCGCTTGCCGGATGCACCACCCGGTAGCTGTTGTTTCCCTTCGACCACACCAGCAGCAGGATGTCCCTGCCCGCCGGACTGGTGTGCATCACGCTTGCAAACTGCTCGGCAGATGCCACTGGCTTCCGGTTCACCTCCACCACCACATCGCCCGGCTGCAAGCCCGCATCTTCCGCCGGGCTGCCCGGCCGCACGTTCGCAATCACCGCGCCGTGTATCTCCGCCGGAGCGTTCAACTGCTGCCGCGTGTCCTGGTTCAGGTCGTCTACCGCCAGCCCCAACTTGCCCGTGCTGGCCGCCCCGGAGCCGGACTCATTCTCCGCAACCTCCGTCCCCGGCTTCTGGTACTCGCCCACCTTCACGTTCAGGGTCACCGGCTGGCCGTCGCGGATGATTCCCAGCGCCACGCTCTGCCCTGGCGGCACTTCGCTCACATTCATCTGCAGCGCGCTACTGTCCAGCACCTTGTGGCCGTTCAGCTCGTCGATCACATCGCCGCTCTTCACTCCCGCCCGCGCCGCCGGCGAATCCGGTGTCACCTGCGACACCAGCGCCCCGGACGCATCCTTCAGCTTGAAGAATCCGGCATTCTCCGGAGTCACGTCTTCAATGCCCACGCCCAGGTAGCCGTGGTGGACGCTGCCATGCGCAATCAACTGCTCTGCCACCGACTTCGCTTCCAGCGACGGAATCGCAAACCCCGCGCCCGCAAACGATCCACTGTCCGAGATGATGAACGTGTTGATCCCAACCAGCTCGCCATGCGCATTCACCAGCGCGCCGCCGGAGTTGCCCGGATTGATTGCCGCATCCGTCTGGATGAACCCGCCCGGCTTGCGCTGGTCGTCGCGGAACGGATTGGCGCGGTTCACGCCGCTCACAATGCCGCGAGTCACCGAGTCCTCAAACTGGCCAAACGGGCTGCCGAATGCCAGCACCGTCTGTCCCGGCTTCAGCGTGGACGAGTCGCCCCACTGCAAATACGGCAGGTCGTGGCCCTCGATCTTGATCACCGCCAGGTCGGTCAGCTTGTCCGTGCCAATCACCTTCGCATCCAGAATCCGGCGGTCCTGCAGCGTCACCTTCACGTTCACCGCGCCATCCACCACATGGTTGTTGGTCACGATATATCCGTCCGGAGAGATGAGGATGCCGCTCCCAATGCCATGCTCCAGCGGCTGGTCCTGCTGCGACCGCCGTCCCTGGCCGGGCTGGCCAAACGGCCCGTTCGGTCCAAAGAACTGCGAGAAGCCCGGAGGCAGTTGCTGCTCGCCGCCCTGCTGCGACGCCTGCTCCTCCGATCCCTTCGAGGTCACCCGCACATTCACCACCGCAGGCATCACGTGGGAGGTCACTGCCTCCATCGCGCGGTCCAGCGAGGTCAGCGCAGCAACACTGTTATCGTCCACCGGCGGGGTCACGCTCGCCGCCCGCACCGAGCTCTCGTGGAACATCAGGCTTACTGCCAACGCCGAGGTCAGCACCACGCCCGCCGAAAAGCTCAGCCGCTTCTTCGCCGTCGCCTTGACCACATCAACTAATGGATTAGTTACTTCAGACATACCAACACCTCGTGTGTGAGTTGAATTGCAAACTTACAGTTGAAATACCAGCCAGCCGCCCCGCACAGGCACAGCGGCATACGGATGAACCTGCTCCACCGGCTGCCCATCGTCTGCATCCAGCCGTAAATCCTGGGCTCCGGCAAACTCCCGCGTGCGCACCGTCGTCAGCACCACGCGCGCGCCATCCTCCCGCTCCCATGCCGTCACCTCCACCATCTCGACACGGGGATCTGGAGCCATCTCTGCACGGGGAACCTGTTCCAGCACCAGGCCGGGCGACCCGCCACTTGCCTTGATCCTGTCGAAGGGCCTGGATTCCCAAACCTTGGTTTGTGCTGCGACTCTCGAATGCGCCGTCACAACCCTGGGTACCCACTGCATCGCGGCGCCATCGCCATTTGCGGGCTCCCGCCACACCACCTCGCGAGCCGCAACTCCCTGCCTACTGTTCCCTACTCCCTGTTCCCCGTTCCCTGCCGCCAGTTCCCTGTTCCCTGCTGCCTGCTCCCTGCTTCTCGCCTCAAACCCAACCAGCTGCGGGCACCGCTCCATCCCCGCCGCCGCGACCAGCAACGCCAGCATCGCACCGCCCAGCACCAGCTTGGCGTGGACAGGCCGCATACTCTCACTGCGCCTCAGAATCCTGCCGACGCGCTGCCCCAGCTCCGACTCGCGCCCAACCAGGCCGATCGCCAGTGCCAGCCCCCGCCGTCCCAACCGCTGCTCCGCCAATCCCACCAGGCACGCCGCATACGCCTTCGCCGCTCCGGCCTTCCCTTCGCTGGCCCGCAGCACCCGCTCGTCGCACGCCAGTTCGCGTTCAAAGCACAGCCGCCGCTCCACCCACGCCAGTGCCGGGTTCAGCGGAAACACCACCAGCGCAATCTTCTGCACCAGATTCATCCAGTCGTCCGCGCGCCCCAGGTGGCCGCACTCATGCAGCACCACCTGCTCCAACTCCTCCGGCGTCAGTCTCTCCAGCAGCCATCCCGGAATCAGAATCCGCGGCGCAAGGAACCCAATCACCGTAGGCCGGTCCACCTCATCCGAAACACACAACTGCGCCCGCCGCCCGCTCGCTCTCGAACTGTCGCCGCCTGTTTTCAGGCTGTCATTCTGAGCGGAGCGAAGAATCCCCGCATTTGCCTCTTGCTGCAGCGCCCCAACCTCCACCGGCGTCGCGCGCTTCCATAACGCCCGCACCCGCACCGCCGCCACCGCCAATTGCACCGCCCGCGCCAGCGAAGCCACGGCCCACACCGCCGCAATCGCCACGCTCCAGCGCGAGTCGATCGTCAACCACGCGCCCCGTCCTCCAACACCCGCCGCGTGTGGCATCGCCGACACGAACGGCAGCGCCGCCACCACCCCAAACACGCCAAACCAGATCGCAAACCGCACCGCCGCCGGTGTCTTCGGCAGCAGCCGCAACCCAAGCCCCACGACGCACGCCAGCAGAATTCCCTGCCACACCGCAGCCACCAAAGCGCCGCTCGCCAGACCGGTCATCGCGCACCCTCCGGCTCAACCGTGGGTGCCCCATTCACGGCAGCCTCATCGCCGTGAATGGGGTCGACTTCAGCCGCCCGCGCAATCGCCTCTTTCAGCCGCCCCAACTCTTCCGCATCAATCTCGTCGTCGCCCAGCAGCGACAGCAGCAGCCGCTCCCGCGAGTTCCCAAAGAACCGCTGCATCATATTGCGAATCTCCGACCGGCTCGCCTCCATCTCCTGCACGCATGGGCTGTACAGGAAGGCCCTGCCCTCCTGCCGATGCCGCACATACCCCTTCTGCTCCAGTATCCGCACCGTCGTCAGGATCGACGTGTACGCCAGCGTCTCCCCTTCCGGCATCGCCGCCACCAGGTCGCTCACGGCGGACTCGCCGCGCTCCCACAGCATCTTCATCAGCCTCAGCTCGGCCTCAGTCAACGTATTGGACTTCCTCGGCGGCATTCGCGGTCCTACCTCCATAGGGTCAGGGGATTTGCCCTGGCTCGTCTGTCCCTGTGACGCACCAACTAATCGATTAGTTAGCAGCCCCTGTGGAAATCTTCTCGACGCCGCCGATCATTCGCCGTCGCTACCTTGAGCGCCGCAATCCACCACCCGCACATCCCCCGTATTCACCACCGCCGGCAGCGACCACACCCAGCCGCTCTCTTCCGTCCAAACCCCATCCCAGCGCGTGGCCACCAGGTACCCAATGCCCAGCGCCTCACACTCGCCGCGCGCCTGGTCCGCCGTCAGTGGACGCTCGGCCGCAAACAGCCGCTTCACCCCGCCGGTAATGCCCGCGCAGGCGGCCGGGCTTCCGCCAAACGACGCATCGCAATCCGGGAACGACGTCGCCATCTGTCGCCCCGCCTCAATCATCTGCGCAAACCGGAACATATCGCTGGGCTCCGCGGTGTTGAACTGAATCACCGCATCCTTCGGGATGCTCAGGTCCATGGCCTGGAAGCCTGTTCGCCACGCCATCGCCCGCGTCGCCAGCCCGGCTTCATCCGGCCGGGCCAGCCGCTCTTCCATCGGCAGGTACAGCCGCAAGCCAACCGCCTGGTACGCCGAACCCGCCACGCCAATCCACAGCATTGCCAGCGCCACCGCCCGCAACACCCCGCGCGGTGGACCAAACGTTCCCTCGCACCAGAGCACCGCCAGCAGCAGCAGAAAGAACTGGGGAATCAGGATGGACCGGATGCCAAAGTCGTTGTTCGAGATCACCGTGGACCGCAGCACGCTGGACACCATCAGCCCCGCGCACACCAGCACCAGCGCGGTCCTCGTCGCTTCGTCCAACTCCCTCCGGCGCCACGCCCGCAGCGCAACCACCAGAACCAATCCATAAACTCCAAGCTCGACAAAGTACCCTGGTAACAGCAATATAAGACCAGCAACTGCATCTTCTACACGAGGGCGTGCCTGGGACAGTGCCGCAAACCACGGAACCCCCAGCAGGCACTCCGGGTCGATCATGTGCCGCACGCCAAACCGCAGCAGATGTGATGCGTCCCCGGTAACCGATCCGGCCACAGGCGCATTCGTCCCCCCGCCGGCCGACGACGCCCGCAGCTCCGCCAGGTACGGCATCAGCGTCAGCACCGCCACCAGACCCGCGCCCAGCAGCACCGGCACGCGCGCCCGCGATTCCCGCTCCCACCCCAGCGCCCAGGCCAGCCAGGCCAGCAGCACCAAGGCAAACGCCACCGCCACCCACGTCGACAGGCCGAACGCGCTGGCAAACGACAGCCCCGCAATCGCTCCGCCGACCCCGCGCTGCCTGCCGCTCCGTCCTTTGGCCATCCATACCAGCAGAAATCCGAACAGGCAGCACACCAGCCCCGCAATGTGGTGCGGCACCCACAGCAGCGAGTCCAGCCACGATGCCACCTGGTCCGGCGACCACCACTCCATGTCGGCATCCGTCGGCACCCGGAACAGAAACTTCGCGATGGCAGGCAGAAGGTCCAATCCCGTCACCGTCAGCAACCCCAGCGCCAGCGCCAGCCTGGGCCAGCGCCGACCGGCAGCGTCCCGATCCAGCGCCGAGCCCGCGCCCAGAAAATGCCGGCAGTACAGCGCCATCACCGCCGCCAGCCCAAAGCCCGACCACGCAACGCTGGCAATCATCGCCTGCCGCGCGGTCACCGCCCCGATCCGTGCCGCCGCTGCGGTCACGACATACCAGAAGTAGTAATACCGCATGGGCGCCGCGTGTCCCGGCCAGTAGAGCGGATTCGCCGGCGGAACCCCGGTCCGCATCACCGCGTCCACAAACGCCGTACGCAACGCATGGTCGTAGATGGTCACACTCAGCAGCAGGTGGCTGCCCATGCCGATATCCACCAGTTCCAGCACCGCGAGGACGGCCCACACCGCCGCCAGCAACGCGCCAATCCAGCCCCATCGGCTTACCGCTCCGCGCTCTCGCCTGCGAAACTGCACTGCGGAGATGCCGAGCATTGCCACCATGCAAACGCCGCACAGCCAGCACACCGCGGACAACGACGCCGCCTTGGCCAACTCCACCGCGACGATCGTCACCACGCCGAACGACAGCGCAATCGCCCAGGCAAGCTGCTCCCCCAGCGGACGCGACCGGAATCCCAGCAGGTCCAGTACCCAGGCAAGGCAGTATCCCGGCGCCAGCAGCACAGGCGCAAACGCCGCCACGCCGCGCAGGCAGCCAGCCACATCCCACACGGTCAAGGAGTTCACGATCAAAGCCCGGTCGAACCTCGCACAGCAATTAGACCATCCCGGCAACCCGCCCGCAGCCAACTTATAATCCACTGTGTGACCGCCGAATCCGCATCGCTCCGCCTGCCCGCCGGCCAGACCCTGCTCTTCGACGCCGATGACACCCTGTGGGAGAACAACATCTACTTTGAGCGCGCCATCGCCGCGTTCATCAGTTACCTGGACCACCGCGTTCATTCGCCGGCAGAGGTCCGCGAGCATCTGAATGCCTGCGAGCGGGCCACCATCGCCGCTCACGGGTACGGGCTCAAGAGCTTCCGCAAGTCCCTCATCGCCTGCTTCGAGCAACTCACCAGCCAGCCAGTCACGCCGGACCAGCACGACCGCATCGTCAGCTTCACGCAGTGCATCGCAGACGAGCAGATGGAACTGCTGCCGGGCGTCGCACAGACGCTGCCAGTCCTGGCCGGACGCCACCGCTGCATCCTGGTCACTAAGGGCGATCCCGTCGAGCAGCGCGACAAGCTCCACCGCTCCGGTCTGGAGCCGCACTTCAGCGCCATCGAGGTGCTAGCGGAAAAATCCAAAGCGGCCTACGAGGCCCTGATCGCCCACCACGCCTGCGACGTGCCGACGACCTGGATGATCGGGAACAGCCCCAAGTCGGATATCAACCCGGCGCTCGCTGCGGGACTGCATGCAGTCTTCCTCGCGCACGGCTCCACATGGGTGCTGGAGGACGAGGTCATCGACGCGGCGCCCCCCGGCCAGCGCCTCCTGCAACTCGCAGCATTCCCCGATCTGGCGGCCCACTTCTAGTATCCGCCTGCAATAAGTGGCATTCTTCCTGATGCTTGTCCTGCATTCTTCTTACTGCTTATCATCATTCTTCTTGCTGCTTGTCATCATTCTTCTTGCTGCTTGTCATCATTCTTCTTACTGCTTGTCATCATTCTTCTTACTGCTTGTCATTCTGAGCGCAGCGAAGAATCCCCGCATTTCGCTCCTGCCCACGGTGCTTCCGCGCTGAAGGCGCGAACTCCACTAGCCTGGGCAACGCCCCAGGTCTGGACCGCCCGAAGCGCCGCGGGCTGAAAGGCCCGCGCTATGACCATCCCCTGTCAACCCAGCACCGCGACCCGACACCTACTCCCCCGTGTAATACCCGTCACGCGTCTGCAAGTAGGTATCCTTCGGGTTCAGCTTGGCCACCGAAAGATCGATCTTGTGGTATCCATCCGAAGCGGTCTTGTCATCCGGCGTAAAGGCCAATCGGTACTGCGCGCGCAGCTCTTCCCCGATCTCCTTGTAGATATCGGCCACGCTCTCCTTCTTGCTCACCTCAAACAGCCGTCCGCCGGTCTCGTCGGCCATGCGCTGCAGGGTCTTCTTGCCGTCCGGGCTGGGGATGCTCTCCGGCCGTCCGCCGCCGCGTCCACCACCGCCAGGGTAGCCGCCCCCGCCTCCCGGATAGCCTCCACCGCCGCCTGGGTAGCCTCCGCCGCCGCCGCGCGAGTCTCCGCGATGGAAACCGCGGTCCGAGTTCGGTTCGCTGCCCTTGAAGTAGATGGCATACACAATCGTGTCGGCCCGCTGCGCTGCCTCCATCGCCGACGACAGCGTCTCCTTGCTCCCGCTATCCACGCCGTCGGAGAGGATGATCACCGCCTTGCGGCCTTTGATCTTGCTCATCAACTCGTCGGATGAGAGGAACAAGGCGTCGTACAGCGCCGTGCCTCCCCCGTGCGCTCTTCCGCCGCGATCTCCGGACCGTCCATCGGACCCGGAATCGGAGTCAGTAGCGGTCCCGGCCGAGCCACCGCTCGCGGCCTGCACGTCGATCTGCTTCAGCGCGGCCTGCAGCTTCGGCTTCGAGCTAGTCACATCCTGCAGCAGATCGATCTGCCGGGCAAACTGGATGACGAATGCCTTGTCGCGGTCGGCCGGCCCGTTCAGCATATCTTCCAGGAACGCCGTACTCGCCACCCGCTCGTCGTCCAGCACGTCGCGCTGGCTCATGCTGGCATCCACCAGCAAGCCCAGCGTCAACGGCAGATCGGTGTCCACATTGAAGTAGCGTATGGCCTGGGGATGGCCATCCACCTTCAGCACGAAATCGTCCTTGGTCAGGTTCTGGAGCAGCGCGCCCTTTTTGTCGCGCACCACAACAGGAAGATTCACCAGCCGCGCATCGACACTGAGAGTGGCAGCAGCAGCGGCTGTCGATGCGGCGGGAGCAGGCGGTTGCGCCGCCAGCCTGCCCGCACCATTCCCCGTCGCAGCCATGGCGGCAATCAGCACAGCAAGAATTCTTCGTTGCATACTCATCACTTAGACAATAGACGGAAACCGGAACCAACCGTTGCACCCGTCCGGCGAAATATCGCGCACTCGCAACCCGGTCCCAGGGGTATGCTGGCAAGGTCATGAATCGCCGCCTATTTCTTCCGCTCGGCCTGCTCCTCCCTCTCTCCATTGTCAGCGCCCAGACATCCGGCAGCGCCCAGACCACCCCTCCGGCAACCAGGGGCACTGTGAACGATCCTCCCCCAGCCGGCTTTACGAAGGTGCTGGTGCTGTGGCCGGAAGGCGCGCCGATGGCCAGGGGAAACTCTTCCAGCGATGTGCCTAAGCTCTTCTACTACCCCGCCACCAGCCCCGGAGTCGGTTCGGCGGTCATCGTCCTTCCCGGCGGCGGCTACGCCCACGAGATGATGGAGAAGGAGGGCGGAGCAGAAGCCAGATGGCTCGCCGCCCATGGCATACCAGCATTCGTCCTGCAGTACCGCTTGTCCCCGGCGTATCACTACCCTGTTCCCATGCTGGACGGCGCCCGTGCTGTCCGCTATGTCCGCAGCCACGCGGCGGAGTTCGGAGTCGACCAGAACAAGATCGGCGTCTGGGGCTTCTCTGCCGGCGGCCACCTGGCCGCGTATCTGGCCACCACACCGGAGGAGCACGACCGCAAGGCCGCCGATCCGGTCGAACGCGTCAGCGCCCACCCCAACTTCGCCGCCTTCTCCTACGCGCGGTTCACCATGGATGCATCCATCCCGCGCTCCACAAACATGGAAGGCCTGCTCGGCAACAACCCCACGCTGGAGATGCTGGATACCATCTCCCCTGCCCGTCATGTGACCAAAGAGACATCTCCCAGCTTCATCTACTCCACCACCGGCGACGACACCGTCAACTCGCTCAACGCCACGGCCTACTACGATGCGCTCAAGCGTATGGGCGTACCCGTGGAGTTGCACATCTTCGAGCTGGGGCCGCACGGCACCGGCATGGGCCAGGGCCTCAAGGGCCTCTCCGAGCTGGAGGTATGGCCGCTTCTGCTGGCGCACTGGATGCAGTTGCACGGCTGGATGAGCGCAGCCACGGCCCGATAAGGCAGCCGGCGTTCTCTGCCGATACATCCAGGTAGACCGATATGGCATGGAAGTTGTAGCGGCCTACCCATGCCGGTGAGTTTCATTCCCAGCATCGGATGCTAGCCTGATGGAGCGCTCGAAGTGGAACTGTTCCAATCACTTGGGCGACCGTAGTTTGGCTGCGGTACAGGTCGCCGCCAAGTGGCAGAAGGCAGGCAGTTTTGATTGAAGATTGGCTCAGAAGCTCTCGGCGCATCCGCATGATTCAACTCCTGGCTGGACTCGCCGCCTTGTTTATCCTGGTGGCGCGGCTGGGGGAGGGGCGCCAGGCGCACTCCTCGCAAACCGCGAACATCTTCATCTGGGCCACCACATTTCTTGCCACCATCCTGCTGGTCTGGCGAGAGAAGAATCAGGCCACCCTGCATCGCAAGGCAAACCTCGAGCACTCCCGCTTCATCGCTGCGGCAGAGACCAGCCCGGACGCTTTCTTCATCCTCGACGCGGTGCGCGACTCCGACGGCACAATTGTGGACTTCCGCTATATCTACTTGAACGCGCACGCCGAGGAACTACTCAAGATGCCGCGCCAGGAGCTTGTCAAGCAGGACATGTGCGCCCTCTTCCCCGATCACCGCACCAACGGCCTCTTCGAGAAGTACGCCAAAGTCGTCGCCAGCGGTGAACCGCTGTCCGAGGAGTACTCCATCCCCCAGAACGACGGCACCGAGCTGTGGGTCCGCCAGCGCGTCAACAAGCTCGCCGACGGTGTCGCCATCCGCACCAGCGACGCCACCGAGATCAAGGCCAGCGAAGAGCGCTACCGCAGCCTCTGCAACTTCAGCAACTCGGTCTTTGAGAATGCGCCCTACAGCATCATTGAGACAGACCCTGGCGGCATCATCCAGGCCATGAACGCCGCCGCCGAACGATTGACCGGGTATGCTCACGTTGAGATGATCGGCAAGGCATCCATCCTTACCCTACACGACCCCACCGAGTTGAGCCGCAAACCCGAAGAGACAGCCGACGGCGAAGAGCGCGGCATCGACGGCTTCGAACTGCTCACAGCCAAAGCCACCCAGGGAGAGGTCGACGAGCGCGAGTGGACCTATGTCCGCAACGACGGCTCCACTCTGCCCGTGCACGTCGCCGTTACGGCAGTGCGCAACGGGGCCGGCGAGCTCAGCGGATACGTCGCCATCGCGTCGGACATTACCGAACGCAAGCAGTTGATGACCTACCTGAACCACATGGCAAGCCACGACCAGTTAACCGGCCTGCCCGGACGCACCCTGCTGCGCGAGCGCATTGCAGAGGCAATGGAGAAGGCCATGCTGCACGGGCGCAAAGTCGCCGTGTTCGTCATCGACCTGGACCACTTCAAGCGCATGAACGATTCCCTCGGACACCGCGCCGGCGACGAAGTGCTGGTCGGAATGGCCGAGCGCATGAAGCTCTCCCTGCGCCGCTCGGACACGCTCGGCCGCCTGGGCGGAGACGAGTTCGTTGTGGTCATGCCGCACATTGCCACCCTCGCCGACGTGGAGCGATGCGCCCGCCGGCTGGTCGACCGCGTCTCCAGCACCGCGCTGGTCGGAAGCCTGGAAGTGAACCTCACCGCCAGCGTGGGCGTGTGCGTCTATCCGGATTTTGCCGAGGACGTGGACAGCCTGCTGGAACGCGCCGATGTGGCCACCTATGCCGCCAAAGAGAACGGCCGCAACCAGTACCAGGTCTTCGCAGACGCCATGCTCAAGCGCTCGCAGGACCGCCTCTCCATGGATATGGCGCTGCGCCATGCACTGGCCCGCGAGGAGTTGTTCCTGCACTACCAGCCTCTGGTCTCGCTCTCCACCGGCCGCGTCATCGGCATGGAGTCGCTCCTGCGCTGGCACCACCCCAAGCTCGGCGTCATCTCGCCGGCCACATTTATCCCGCTGGCAGAGGAGACCGGGCTGATCGTTCCCATCGGCGAATGGGCGTTGCGGCAATCCTGCAAGCAGGCGAAGGCAATCTGCGACGACCTGGGCATGGACCTTTCCGTGTCGGTCAACCTCTCGCCGCGTCAGTTCGAGCAGAGCAACCTGCTGCAGGTCATCGGCGAAGCGCTGGAAGAGAGCGGGCTGCCGCCAAATAACCTGCAGTTGGAGCTGACCGAGAACACCCTGATGATCAACTCGGCGTCCAACCTGGAGAAACTACAGCAAATTCGCCAGCTCGGCGCGCGCGTCGCGATCGACGACTTCGGCACCGGATTCTGCAGCTTTTCCTACCTGCTCCAGTATCCCGTCGACCGGCTCAAGATCGACCAGAGCTTCGTGATGAAGGCCGTGACCGAACCGAATGCAGCCACGGTCGTGCGCACCATCGTGGCCATGTCGCACCATCTCGGAATCAAGGTCATCGCGGAAGGCGTCGAAACGCCGGAACACCTCAAGTTCCTCGCATCGCGAAAGTGCGATGAGGCCCAGGGCTACTACTTCTCGCGTCCCATCGCGGCGGCTGGATTCGGTGCGGCGGTCGGCTCCATCCACCGGATGTTCGACGAACGCAGACTGCTCGAGGAGCTGCGCCATGCATCCACCGCAAAGGTGCCGGATACGTTCGAGAACGACCAGACGATGGAGCAGGAAGGCTCACCCTTCGAGCCGTACCAGACCAAGCAAGTCATCATGTAGCCCACCCAGCCCAGCTCATCCAGATGCGCCAACTGGCGAATCATCTCCGCATTTGCCTTGCATCGATGCAACGATCAGTCCCGCCCTCGAACCCTGAACCTCCACCCCGCCTTCAATACACATCCCGCTGATACCGCTTCTGCTTCTTCATCGCCGCCAGATACTCCGCGGCCTGCTCCAGCGTCCCCTGCGACCCCAGCGCAATCGCATCCAGCAGCGCCTGCTCCACCGACTTCGCCATCCGCGTCGCATCGCCGCACACGTAGAAGTACGCACCGCGTTCCAGCCACGCATATAGCTCGGCCGCGTTCTCCTGCATACGGTCCTGCACATAGATCTTCTCCGCCTGGTCGCGCGAGAACGCCGTATCCAGCCGCGTCAGCGTCCCATCCTTCACCATCGCGGTCAGTTGCTCCTCGTATAGGAAGTCCGACACCCGGCGCTGGTCTCCGAAGAAGAGCCAGTTGTCTCCCGGCGCGCCGGTCGCCTGGCGCTCTTCCAGAAACGCGCGGAACGGCGCAATCCCGGTCCCCGGCCCAACCATAATCACGGGAGCATGTGCATCCTCCGGCAGGCGAAAGTTCTGGTTGTCGTGCAGAAACACAGGCACCGCCTCGCCCACATGCGCCCGCTCGCCCAGGCCTCCGCTGGCCACGCCCAGCCGTTCGCGCCCATGGCTGTCGTACCGCACCACGCGCACGCTGGTCTCTGCCAGGTCCGGATGCAGCCGCTGGCTGGACGCGATGGAATACAGCCGCGGCACCAGCCGTTGCAGCACCTGGAACAGCTCCTGCGGCGCCTGCACCGCTCCAGGGAAATCCGTCAGCAGGTCCACCAGCTCGCGCCCCCAGCAATACTCCTCGGCCAGCGCCTTGTTCTCCGGCCCGCACATTGCCTTCAACGCTTCCGCGCCCTTGCCGCCCACGTTTGTCGCTCCCGGCAGCTTGGCATACTGCCCAATCGCTCCGCGCTGCAGTTTGCCGATGGAGAGCCGTGATCGCAGCGCCTCCTCAAAGCTGATCTCCACCTTATAGTGGTCCAGCACGCGCTCTTCGCCGGTAAAACCGAGCGACGTCAGCACCTCCGCCACCGCCTGCGCCCGGTTTTCCGGCAACACGCCAATCGAGTCGCCCGGCGTGTAATGCATGCTCGGGTCCAGCGAGAACGCCAGGTGCCGCGTCTCTTTCTCGCTCAACGTGCCCGTCAGCAGATAGTTCGCAACCACGGTCGAAAAATAGGGATTGTTTCGCGTGTACTTCTGTTCCGCCGGACTCTCTCCGGCGCCAACCGCCGGTCCTGCAACCTCGCTCATCCGATGATTGTAAAGCCTCGCGCAGTCTTCCCGTTCCTCGGCCCAAACTTCTTCGCGACCATCGGGAGCGCCACCGCGAAGCCCAATACGCGTCACGAAGTGACCGCCCCACGCGCAGTGGGCCCGTCCGGCAGGGCCCGGCATTTAGAATAATCTTGTGCTGACCACCCCCGCCAAGCTCTCTGACATCCGCGCCAAAATCGAAGCCCGCCAGCGCATCACCTCCGAGGACGCCCTCATCCTCTGGCGCGAAGCCTCCGACGCCGACCTCCGCGCGCTCGCCTCCCAGGTTCGCGCCCGTTATCACGACCCCGCATCCTGCACCTACATGCTGATGCGCATCATTAACTACACCAACGTCTGCGTCGCCCAGTGCGACTACTGCGCCTTCTACAAACTCCCGGGCCAGCCCGGCGGGTACGTACTCACCCACGAACAGGTCTTCGCCAAGATCGACGAACTCCTAGCCCTGGGCGGCGACCTCGTCGGCTTCAACGGCGGCTTCAACCCGCACCTCCCGCTCGACTACTACTGCGACCTCTTCGCCGCCATCCGCGCCCGCTACGGCGACCGCATGGAGTTCTACGCCCTTACCATCGCCGAGTTCATGTACCTCGCCGACCACGCCGGCCTGCCCTACCACGCCGCCGCCGAGCGCTTCCTGGCCGCCGGCGTCCGCTGGATCACCGGCGGAGGCTCGGAAATCCTCACCGAAGACTTCCGCCGCCGCCACAGCAAATTCAAGTACACCGTCGCCCAATACTTCCAGGCCCAGCGCGCCCTCGTCGACGCCGGCCTGCGCACCTCCGCCACCATGGTCATCGGCTTCGACGAGACCACCGAAGAGCGCATCGAGCATCTCGAACGCACCCGCGCCTTCCAGGACCAACTCATCGCGGCGGGCCACTCCACTGCGCTCAGCAGCTTCCTCTGCTGGACCTTCAAGCCCTACTTTACCCAGCTCGGCGGCATCGAAATCACGACCGCAGAGTACCTCCGCCACCTCGCCCTCAGCCGCATTTACCTGGACAACATCCCCCGCATCCGCACCTCCGTCCTCACCCAGAACGAGCGCGCCCTCTCCGGCCTCCTCTACGGTGCCGACGACTTCGACCTGCCCATCGAAGACGAAGTCACCCAGCTCGCCGGAGCCACCATCAGCCTCAACTTCGACCATCTCCTCACCGCCGCCCGCACCCTGGGCTTCAACCCCACCTACCGCCACGTGGCTATCGGCTGGAACCAACCCGCCTAGGTGTGAAGTCTCAAAAGGTTGTCCATCCGGTCTGACTGCGCGACGCCCACGGCCACGCTCGGTTGCGCCGATGCGGCCGCAGGCGTATGCTGCCGCCATCCCCCGGCCCAAATCCCGCAGCCCACTGGCCCCAATCATGAGGAAGAAACCTGCTCTTTTCACATTCGCTGCTCTGGCGGTCGCGGTCCTCGCGCAGGTCACCCTGCTCTGCGCCCAAACACTGCAGGGGGGCGTCCAGCAGACCACCTACACCGACCCAGCTTCGGCCGGTTGCCGCGAGTCCAACGACAACCCGTACGCCGGTATGAACCCGCTCGCCTGCCACGGCGTGTCGGCTCCTCCGGACTCCGCCGGCAAATGCAGTCTCGCCGGCATGAAGGTTTTCAAGCAGGTGGCCAACATGTGCTACTACTGCTCGGCCATCGATCCCCCCACCCCCGGCATCATCATTCCCCTCGATCAAGTCGCCCATGCGAACAGCCAGGGCTACAGGTGCGGCGTCGATCAGGTCGAGCCGAACTGCATGGCGGTTTGCACCCGCCAATCCGGAAGCGGCCCCTACATTCCTCCTGCGAACACGCAGTCCGTTCCCGGGCCTTCATCAAGCAGCAGCGGCGGCGGCCCTGGCCCGGCGCCTCGGGGCGGCGGCAGCCCCACTCCCGGTCCGCCGTTGCAGAGCGGCGCCAGCGCCAATCCCTGCCTGCCCTTCGGCCCGGGAGGCTACGACTACTGCGCGAATCCCACCCAGCCCGCCGGATGCGTCTGCAGTAAACAGCAGCCGCCGGGGCCCAAGAGCCTGACCCGCGTCAACCTACCCCCTGACACTCCACCAGCGCCCGCCCCAAACATTCCTGCCATCGTCAAGGCAATGAGCACTTGCCTCAGCGCCAAACTGCCCTATATGGGTCCGCAATCAGTGCAGCCGGCAAACCTGCAGTTGGCCCTTGCCTCTGCGCCGGCGTCCGTCCGCTCCATGCCCTTTGCCAGCCTGCCGGCCGAATCGCAAATCATCCTCGAGGAGACGGCGATGAGCATCCAGGCGCAGGCCGTCCACGACCAGAAATACGGAGCACCCAAATACAACACAGCCGACGCGCGAGACTACATGGTCGGCTGGCTCGACCACTGCCTGTTCAACGCCGGCCTGCAACAGGATTACTCCAACAATTCACCCAACGATCCTCGTCTGGTCTACTCCGGCTTCCTCGACATCTCCCTGAACGATCACCGGGTCAATATGTTCAGTTCCGGCTACCACGACGATGTTCTGCCGCCGCTCCCCTTGATGGCCCCCAAGCCAACCCAGTAAAGCTGGCCGCCCGCGCCCCGACACGCTTCCTCCCCGCATTGCCGGGTGCCCCGATCTCGCCTCTGAGCTGTGGGATTCGCTCCACATCTGTGCGCGGGTTCCCCACGCCCTAATTCTCCGTCGGCGTCTCTTCGATGTGATCGACCACTAGCACCGGCACCGGCTCCTTCTTCTGTTCCAGCTTCAACCCCAGCTCCTTCGGAAGCGCATCCATCAGCGAGATCGCTCCACTCGGGTCCGACACTCCCGACGCGGCATCCGCACCCGCCGGTCCGCCCGCGGCCGCCGCCACGCTCGCAGCCGTGGCCGCCGCAATCTCGCGGTCCCCAGTGAAGACCAGTTGCAGGTCGTAGCGGCCCGACAATCCTGTCCCATCCACCACCGGCGTCCTGTAGTTGAACAAACTCGAAAACCGCTCGGCGAACTCTGCCATGCTGACGTTTTGGCACGTAATCAGTCTCAGCAGAGCCGGATTGGCGACCCTCGGATCTTTCCCATCAGGCCCCGGCCCGTTGAAGCACGTCGGCCGAATTTCCGTGTCCGCGGCCTTCTTCAGCTTTGGCCCCGCCGCCACCAGCACCGGCCCATCCTCCGGCCGAACCTCCTCGTGGACCTTCAGACTGAAGCGGTCTGCCAGCAGGGAGCGCAGCATCGCCTTCACGTCCTCCAGGTCCACATTGTTGTTCTTCGCGGCAGGATCGACCGGAATCTTGGCCGTGATCGCAAATCGCGTCGTCAGGAACCACGGCGGAATGTCCACCAGCGCCGCCTCACTCACGTCGTACGAATACATGATCAGGAACTGCATCGTCCCGCCGCCAATCGAAAACTCATGGCCGTTTACCTGCACGTTTGTGCGCGTATGCGGAGGGACCGGCTTGATCACCGCAACCTCAAACTCCTGGCTCGCAGGCGGCATCAACTTGTCTAGGTCGGGAGAATTGGGGCTCGGCTCCGCCACGCTCTCCACCACCTCCACGGGCAGCGGCGCCGTTCCCAGCTCCAGCTTCAGCCCCAGTTGGCCCTTCAACGCGTCTGCCGCCGTCAGCCCATCGGATCGCGGCGGCATTGCAAGATGAAACTCAACATCCCACTTGCCTGCCAACCCGGTCTTATCCACCACCGGGTACGGGAGGTTGTACCGCACTAGCTGCGCAAATTGTTCCATCGTCGCGTTCTTGCAGAACGCCGTCATGTCCGGAGGCGTGGCACCAGCCACCGGGGGCGCCGTCTGCGGCGACTCGCGCTTAAATCCGCACGTGCTCTGCTCGGCGGTATCCGCCTTCTTCAGCTTCGGCTCGCCCTTTCCAACCAAGAGGAGATACGCCGGCATCGCCTTCGTGTCGGCGCGCATCGCCAGTTTGAAGCGGTCTGCCAGCAGCGCGCGCAGCATCGGCTGCACATCGGCGTTGGTTGCCCCCATCGGCGCCTTCGCCAGCACATCGTAGCGCGTCGACTCCAGCCACATCGGGCCGCCCAGAATATGCGCCTCTTCGATCCCATAGGCCGCCCTGATCAGATCGAGCGTGGTTGCCTGGTGAATGACATACCGGTCGCCCACCAGGTTGCCGCCAGTCAGGTAGGGATTGTAGCGACGCCAGCTCGAATGGATGTCCGCAGCCTCAAACTTAACTGCCGCCGCAGCCGCAACCGGAACCGCAGGAGGGGCTGTCTGCCCACTCATCGCCCCGCACAAACCAATCAGAACAGCAGTTCCCGTCAACACGCTCTTTCGCAAAGCACCGCTCCGTCCAGCGTCATTTTCAAGGCTCACTTTTGACGACCCTATTGTAGGCCGGGTGCCCCACATAGAATCGCCTTTAGGACGTTAGACTCACGCCACCACTATTCCGCGTGCGTCAATCACTCCTTCAAAGCCATGCACCCCGCAGAGTATGGCGGGAGGGGCGCACAAGGGGGGAGGGGGTGCCATGACGACCAAAGGCAGCTATTCGAGTATCCGCGCCACCACATCGTACTCGTGCGACTCGGTGATCTCCGCCCGGTAAAACGTTCCGGGCATCAGCGTCTCGTGCGGGCCAAAGTCGTTGATCAGCACTTTGCCGTCGATCTCCGGTGCATGCAGCGCGGTCCGTCCCTGCCACAGCAGTTCGGTCTCGTCGCTCTCGCCCTCCACCAGCACATCCACCTCGCGGCCAACCCACGCCGCCTTGGCCTTCGCACTGATCTTCTGTTGCAGCTTCATCAGCTTTCTGCGCCGCGCCTCAATCGTCCGCTTCGGCACCTTGATCACCGCGTCCAACTCGAACGCCGCAGCGCCCTCCTCATCGGAGTAGCTGAAGACGCCGAGCCAGTCGATCCTGGCCTTCGCAACAAAGTCGCAAAGCTGCTCGAAGTCCTCGTCCGTCTCGCCCGGAAACCCGACGATGAAGCTGGTCCGCAGCACAATTCCCGGCACCGTTGCCCGCGCCTTCTCGATCAGTTCCAGAAAGACCTCGGGTGTGCCGCCGCGTTTCATCCGCTTCAGCACACTCGGGCTGGCGTGCTGCAGCGGCACATCCAGGTACTTGGCAATATTGTCGTAGCGCGCAATCGTCTCCAGCAGCCGCCGCGTCACCTTATTGGGATACGCATACAGGAAGCGCAGCCACTTCAGCCCCGGCAGTTCGGCCAGCGACTCCAGCAGCGTGGCCAGGCCATGGCGCAGCCCCAGATCTTCGCCGTAGCAGGTGGTGTCCTGCCCAATCAGCGTGATCTCCTGCACGCCCTGTGCAATCAGGTTCTCCGCCTCGGCCACAATCGACTCCAGCCGCCGCGACCGAAACTTGCCACGCAGTTGCGGAATGATGCAGAAGCTGCACGGATGGTCGCAGCCCTCGGCAATCTTGATGTAGGCCGACGACTTCGGCGTAGTCAGAATGCGCGGCGTGAACTCGGAGTACAGATACTCCGGCAGCGCGGCCGTGGCCCCGTCCCAGTGCTCGCGGGAAAAGCGTCCTTGCCGCTCACGCAGGTCGCCCTCAGCCCGCGACGCAAGCTGCATTCCGACCTCCGTCGGATGCGAATGCTGATGCACAGCACTCGGCGCGCGGCTCACCAGAATATTGAAGGGAGAATTCGACCCAATCGTCGCAACCGGAACGTTCAGCCCCGCCGCTTCCAGAATCATCTCTAGTTCGCCCGTTCCAACCACGGCGTCGACCTCGGGAATATTCTTGCGGATCTCGTCGCGGTAGCGCTCCACCAGGCACCCGGCCACGATCAGCCGCTGCGCCTTACCGCCGTTCGCCACCTTGTGCTGCACCATCTCCAGGATGGTGTTCACGGACTCCTGCTTGGCCGAATCGATAAAACTGCAGGTGTTCACAACCAGAATCTCGGCGTCTTCCGCCCGCGAGGTCAGCTCGCCGCCCGCACGGTCCAGCAGCCCCATCATCACCTCGGAGTCCACCAGATTCTTCGGGCACCCCAGCGAGACGAAGCCCACCTTCCGGCGCACGGTTGCGGCGCCGGGAGCGGGTTTCAGCATTTCGTGGGTCGAGTCAAGGACAGAAGGCGGCACATCTCTAATTCTAGAGTAGTTTCCCCACCTCTGCGGCCCGAGTCCGTTTGCAGCAACAACACGGCAAATGCAGCCCTATTCCCTGGGGCCGCCGAATGGCGATGCCGCCACCATCGACTTGATCTTCGCCAGCATTCCTTCGGCAATGCCCTTCACCGTGCCGGCCATCGCTGCAATCTTCTGAGCCGGCCCGCGAATGCCGTTGCCAATGGTATCCACAACCTCCGCGGTCGTGGTCAGCACGGCAGACACCATGTCGTCCACGCGCGCTACCTGCCGCTGCGTCCGTCGATTTACGTCCGCGATCGTGGTATCGAATTGCTGCACCGCAGACCGGGCAGACTGGCTCACCTCCAGCACGGTATCGCTCGTCTTCACCAGGTTGTCCGTAATGTGCTGCACCTTGGGCTTCACATCGTTCACCATCGCCTGGGTGGACTTGCCAATGTCCGTGGCCACATCCACCAGCGGCAACACCTTGCCCTTCACCTCGTCCACCGTCTGCCGCAGGCCTTTCATCGTCCTGGTGGCGACCACCGTCAGCACCAGCAGCGCAATCGCCATCACGCACATGGCCACCGCCACCAGCCCGATAAAAATCATGATCAGGTGATTCGTCTTCGCCAGATCCGGCTCCTGCAGCCACATCGCCAGCATCGTTGCCATTGCCGCCATTCTCCAATTCTTTCCAGGGTGTCACGACGTGGCCCAGGTGCTGCCTGCCCCGTCTGCGGGCCGGGTGTTGACAGAACCGGGGCGGCGCCGCACCGCGAACGCCGCCCCTCCTAACCAGAGCACGTCCGCCTAGACTGGCGTCTCTACCGTGGTGTTCACATAGGCTTCCTTCGCGGCATCCGCAGCGGCGCCAACCTTGGCCTGTTGCTCAGCGGCCATGTTCTTGCCCTTTTCCACATACTGGCTCCACTGCGTGCGGCCCTTCTCGTAGTACTCGCGGCCCTTGTCGACAGATTCCTTGGCCTGCCGCTTTCCTTCTTCCACCAGTTCGGCAGCCTTCTGTTTACCCTGCTCCAGATACTCCTTGCCCTGCACCACGTAGTCGCTGGCAATCTGCTTGCCCTGCTCTACCAGCTCCGCGGCCTTCTCCTTCGCCTCCAACGCAGCGTTTGCGATGTCCTCGCGCGTCTCTTTGCCCGCCTTCGGCGCATACAGCACCCCGATCAGAGTGCCGATCCCAAGCCCGGCCAGAAACCACCCCAGCCCATTCGATCCGCCTTCATTGTCTGCCATCTTCTTCTCCTGTCCAACCCTTCGGTTTGGCGAAAGCACATCGTCTCTCGCAGATACGATTTCATCTGGAATGTATCACCATCGCAGCCATAAGTCCCGTTCCTGCGGACCCTCAGCCGGCTGGTCGACTGCTCCCTCTGGATGGGAGGATGCTGTGGCAGCGGTTCAGGTTGTGCAACAGAACCCCTCCACCTCTCCCGATTCCCATGGGGAAGCGGACGACAGCATCTTCCCTCACCTCTATTTCACTCCTATTGCGTCCAAACAGGGGGATAAAATGTATCCCGGCAAGTCGCACCGAATCTTACTGGTATCAACCGCGGGGGATCGTTCTGCGCTTCAAAGCCCCTCCAGCCGTTGGCAGCACGCGGGAGTCGTCGTGAGACATTGGATCAACGCACGAAAGGGACAGAAATGAATATCTTCAAGACGTTTTCTCCGCCGCACATCGCTGGCATCGCGCTCTCGCTGGCCGTGGGCCTCTCCGGGTGCAAGAATGCCCCCGCACCGGTCACTGACGCAACCCTGAACACCCAGGTGCAAAGCCGGCTCTCCGCGGATCAGAGTCTCAATGGTCAGGCAATCCAGGCAACAGTCGCCAATGGTGTCGTCACCTTGAACGGGAGCGTCAGTTCGGACGCCGCCCGCACCGTGGCCAGCGAAGATGCAGCCCAGGCCACCGGGGTCAAGACCGTGGTCAACAACTTGGTCGTCCAGCCGCCCTCTGCCATCGCGGGCTCGGTTGTGCCCACGGCGCCACCCGCCCCAGCCCCAATGGCTCCAGCTCAGCCACGCAGCGCCAAGCCGTCGGCATCGATTCCCCCTCCCATGCAGCCTCAATCCGCGCCTATCGTGCGCACTGCGCCGCAGCCGCCGGCCCCGGTCGTCGCGCAGATGCAACCTCCTCCGCCGCCTGCCCCGCCCGCGCCGGTCGTCCATGACATCACTCTGCCGGCCGGCACGTCGATTCCCATCCGCATTACGCAAACTCTGGACAGCGCCAGCACCCAGACCGGCGACAAGTTCACCGGCGCAATCGCCTCGGACATCCTCGCCGACGGAATCGTCGTGCTGCCCCAGGGTACTCCGGTCACCGGCCACGTCGACGCCGCGCAGGACGCCGCTCACTTCAAGGGCAGTTCCCTGCTCACCCTCTCGCTTACGTCCATCAGCCGCCACGGAGAGCGCATCGACGTCGCCACCGACTCCTTCAGCAAACAGGGTGAGGGCCGCGGCAAGAACTCCGCGGAGAAGGTTGGCGGCGGCGCTGCCATTGGCGCCATTCTCGGGGGCATCCTGGGCGGCGGCAAGGGCGCAGCCATCGGAGCGGCAGCAGGCGGCGGAGTGGGTGCAGGAGCCAACGGCGTTACCCGCGGTCAGCAGGTCCAGATCGTGTCGGAGACGGTCGTCCGCTTCCGACTCACCAATGCCATCCTGCTGCATGTCACCACCGGTGCAGGCCCCTCGGACGGCTCCGGCCCAGCGCTCGAACGTCACACCAACCAGTGATTCCGGGTTCGGGCAACTCCGTCCTTGCATCCAGCACCTAACCGCCTGATTCCTAATTGTCTGGGGGGCGATTGACGAAGGGAAAGGACACTCCCGCAGGGTTTCTTGCGCTCATCCTGCACGCACACCTGCCTTACGTGGTCCACCATGGAACATGGCCCCATGGCATGGAGTGGCTGCACGAGGCCGCCGCGGAGACCTATTTGCCGCTGCTGCGGGTGCTGGCCAATCTGGAGCGCGATGGCGTCCCCGCAAACATCACCCTCAGCCTCTCACCCATCCTGCTGGAGCAGCTCGCCCACCCTTCGTTCATCGCAGAGTTCCCCAAGTATCTCGATCGCAAGATCGTCGCCGCTCGCGAGGACGAGGCCTACTTCCTCCAGTCCGGCGACGCCCACCTGGCTGAAACGGCCCGCTTCTGGGGCCGCTTCTTCTCCACCGCACTCAGCAACTTCACCAGCCTGGGCGGCAATATCATCCAGGGCTTCCGCCACTTCAGCGACGCCGGCCTCATCGAGATCATCACCAGCGGTGCGACCCACGGCTACATGCCTCTGCTGGGAACAGACGAGAGCGTCCGTGCTCAGATCCGCACAGCAGTCTCCACCCACCAACGCCACCTCGGCATGCGGCCTTCGGGGATCTGGCTGCCGGAGTGCGGGTACCGCCCCGCCGGATTCTGGGACTACCCCGTTCCAGCGGCCGGCTCAACCGAGAAGTGCCCCGGCTTCTACCGCATCGGCATAGAGCAGGCGCTTGCAGAGTCCAGCCTGGACTACTTCTTTGTCGATACCCACCTCATCGAACATTCCTATCGATTCCCGTCGCCCTACGGCGCGCCCAACAGCCGCCTACCCCGAGACCCCGAGCTGGACCGCATCACGCACGGCCCCAGGCGGAGCCTCTACCAGCCGTACTATGTCGACGGGCCTTACGACACCCGCTCCGCTGTCTCGGTCTTCCCGCGCGACCCAGCCACCGGCCTGCAGGTGTGGTCCGGGGAAAACGGCTACCCCGGCGATCCCAATTATCTGGACTTCCACAAGAAGCGATTTCCCGGGGGCCATCGCTACTGGCAGGTCACGGGGGCAAACGTAGATATGGGGGATAAGAAGGTCTACTGGCCGCAACAGGCCGCAGAGAGGATTCAGCAGCACGCCGGCCACTTCGCCCAGCTGGTCTACGACACCCTCGAATCCAACCTCCACAACCAGATCCCGCCGGTCCTGTGCGCACCCTTCGATGCCGAGCTCTTCGGCCACTGGTGGTACGAAGGCCCCATGTGGCTGGAGAGCGTCTGCCGCATACTGCACGAATATTCCAACGGCATCGCCACCATCACCTGCAGCCAGTATCTGGAGCGCTATCCGCGAGCGGGATTCATCGCGATGCCGGAAGGCTCCTGGGGTGCCGAAGGCAACCACCAGGTGTGGATGAATCCGGAGACCTCCTGGACCTATACCCACATCTACTCGGCGGAACTTTTCACCCGCGAGGTATGCGGTGCGTGCACATGGCGCCACTCCGAGCTGGGTACGCACATTGTGCAGCAGCTCTGCCGCGAACTGCTTCTGCTGGAGTCCTCGGACTGGCAGTTCCTCATCACCACCGGCGCGGCCCGCGACTACGCCGAGATGCGCTTCCTCACCCACAACGACCAGTTCCTCGAACTCAAAACCATATGGGAAGCCTTCGAGCGCGACCAGCAACTCAACCAACACATGCAGTCGCGCCTCGCAGCCATCGAAGAGCGCGACAACATCTTTCCCGGGATCGACCCGTCTATGTGGGCCACTGGAGCGTGCAACCCCCAGCCCGAACCCGCAACAAGCTAGGGTCTATCGACACCTTTTCCCGAGCCGCGCCCCTCAGAACTTCACCGATCCCCAACCCTCAGGGCGTCATCGGTCCCCAACCCAGGAGCGTCATTCTGACTCGCAGAGTCAGAATCTCCGTAGTTCCTCGCCCATATCGCCTCACGCGCCGAGGCCCGCGCTAAGATCACGCAGAAACCACATCCTTATCCCTCTCTATAGAGAGATACGGCGTGGCTATCGTGCCTTACAGGAGCCCCTCTGGAAGATGACCTGCGAGCCCGGATCCGGCTTATAGGCGTTCAGATGCTTCTGAAACCCCTTCGCGGGAACATAGCCGGCATAGTCAAAGACGTTGCCGGAGCATTCCAGGTCGCCCTTCAGGTTGAACAGGGCGTATGTCCCCACAGAGCCGCCGCTAAAGCTCATCTTGGTGCCAAATACACTGGTGGAGTGCGAGACAGAACCGCCGGACTCCAGCGCCTTCACCAGCAGCAGATGCTGGGGGGCGCTTGCCGGGATCGCTCCGGTCTGTGGATCGGCGCCAAGCCGCTGCGCCAGTCCGTCCGCAGTCAGCGCTGCCTGCAGATGCGAAGACGAGGAGGCAGCCGGTTGGGCGGTTGTGGTCGTCGTCGTAATCGTCGTGCCGGTCGCCGACGGGTTCAAGCTGCTGGACCCGGGCGCAGTGGACTTGGCCGGCGTTGTGGTGCCGGCAAGCACTGCCAGGAACTCCTCAATGTTCTTGGCATCGGGATTGCTCGCACCCAGGCAGTCGTGAGTATGCATCAAGCGGGTAAGCGCGTTCACGAATGGTGATCGCGCCGGGTCGACCGAAGTCAGCTCATAGGGAGAATAGACCGTAGGCATCAGCACGGAGATATTCACCTCGCGCAGCTCACGGCTCACGTTGTCCATAAAGGCCTGGTCCTCGATGGTGCCGCCAACCGGTGTGGAGTCCTGGTTCTTGGCGAACAGGCCGAGCACGCCCTGGCCGGTCGAAAGCATCGCGCCGGCCGGCGTCATCGCACCCATCACCCCGCCTATGGCGGCCGCTGTGCTCGGCGCGGAACTGGCTGTCAGGCCGCGTCCGCGCGGTGCCTCCGGTGGCGGGGGACTGGAACCTGGAGCGCCGGCGGCCTCTTTGGTGGCGCAGGCATTCCCGGCGCGCTGCTCAAACTCGGCCATCGTCTCCATATCGTCGCGCCAGATCTGGAAATCCGCAAAAGCGCTGCGATCGAACGGGAGCACGACAACTCCAATGTTCGCGCCGCCACCACTCCCCACATTGCAGATCGCTCCCGTCGGCAGGTCCTTGAAGTCCGGCTTGGTGCCATATAGGTAGGCAGCGACATCGCACGCAATCGCCTCGCCGTTGGACTCCAGCGAACGATAGGTCAGCATCTCGGTCTCAATGGAGAAGCCCGATGCCGTATTGGTCGTTGCGGCCGCTGGCTTGGCTCCCGCGGCCGTGCTCTGGGCCTCCAGATGCAACGAAGCCCCGTTGAGGGCAAACAGCAGGATTCCAAACGTGACAGGAAGGGTCCAGGGACACTGCATGGGTCTCATTGTGATTCGCCTCGTTCTCGCGCCTCTGCGACCGCAAAGCCTGGCCCGGACAATGCCCCCACAGGATACGGGTTAGCATACCGCAATGGATAGACGCACGCATTTCGGAAAGGCCAACCGGCTCGCCCATCCCAGGAGTGTCACGCATCCTGCCTCTCCTGGAAAGTCAATCCGTTACACCGGGAAAAGAGTTGGCATAGGAGTTATGCTCCGCTTGGTATACTAGAGGTAGTGAAGTGCAAAGTAAGGCCCGGCTGCCGCCCCGGGCCTTTCCTATTGCTATCGCCGTGTTACCGGGAGAGGATGTTAACCAATGTGTGACTCCCATCCGCTATCACATTTACTTACTAGACTTTAGCCATAC
>Ga0302201_10000546_pt1 | contig 33894 bp, 26 predicted proteins | sample II_Bog_N3_2_FD_194586 | JGI IMG/M metagenome (GOLD analysis project Ga0302201, IMG submission 194586) | Peat permafrost microbial communities from Stordalen Mire near Abisko, Sweden - II_Bog_N3_2 | ecosystem: Environmental > Terrestrial > Soil > Wetlands > Peat | place: Sweden: Abisko... | reverse complement strand
GAAGATGGGCAGGTAGAGGGCGATGAGGATGGTCACGACGACTACGCCCATCACGATCAAGATGGCCGGCTCGATCAGGCTCATGGCCGCGGTGAGGTTGGTTTGCACGTCTTCCTCGAAGAACTCGGCCACGGAGTTGAGCATCTGGGGCAGCGCTCCGGTGGATTCGCCCACCTCGATCATCTCCACGGCGAGCTCGGGAAAGACCTTGGTGGCTTCCAGGCTGACGGAGAGTCCCTGGCCCTCGCGGACCGTTTCGACGCTGGAGAATACGGCGTTGCTGATCTGCTTGGAGTCGATGGAGCGGGCCGCTGTCTCCAGGCTCGGCACCAGCGGCAGGCCGCCCTTGAGCAGCGTGGACAGCGTGCGCGCGAACAGGCCGACCTGGTACTTGAGCCACACAGTGCCGATCAGCGGGAGCGCGATGCGCACGCGGTCAACCATGGTGGCGCCTGCGTCGGTCTTGGTCCAGCGGATGAAGAGGAAGATCGCCAGCGCCAGCACGGCCGCGGCATAGATGCCATAGCTCTGGGCGTCCTGACCGAGTGCCAGCAGAAAGATGGTGAGCGCGGGGAGTTTGGTCCCCAACTGCTCGTACAACTCTGCAAAGCGCGGGACGACGAAGGTGATGAGGAAGATGAACAGGCCAAGCACCATCACCACCAGCACGGCCGGGTAGATGAGGCTGGCGGTGAGCTTCTTGCGGAAGGTGAGGCTGACGCGCTGGAAGTCGAGATAGCGCTGCAGGACCTCTTCCAGGTTGCCTGAGCGCTCGCCGGCGAGCAGGGTGGTGGTGTAGACGATGGGGAAGCCGCCCTGTGCCTCGAACGCCTCGGAGATCGATTCGCCGTTCTTGACCCGGGTGGCAACGTCTTCCAACTGCTCCCGGAAGTTGGGCAGCTTCTGCCGGCGGGCGAGCAGCTCGATGGCGCTGAGGATGGGCAGTCCGGCGCGAATCAGGGTGAGGAACTGCTGGTTGAAGATGAGGAACGTCTCCAGCTTGACCTTTTTGGCCTTGCCGGCACCGGCCAGCAAGCCGCGCTCCTTGATCGAGTAGATGAAGTATCCAGCCTGGGTGAAGCGCGCGCGCAGCTCTTCTTCCGTGGCCGCGGAGTGCGTCTGCTCCTGCACCCGGCCCCGTTCATCCGCCAACCTGACTTGAAACTCCGCCATAAGAACGTAAACCCACACACGGCGGCAGACGACTGACCGCCCTCATTTGAAAAGGCTCTGTCCATCTTAGACGCTCCGCGAGCAGATTCCTCTCGGCCTAACGGAGTTTAGATGGCGAGAGTCACGTTTGGCCCCGGCTTGGCCGGCGCATGGCGCAGCCGATAGATAATCCACTCGAACGGACTGAGCAGCGGATAGATGGCGAAGAGAGAGTCGGGAAGCGGGATGGTCTCCCACATGCGGGCGCGGTAGAGGATGCGCAGCAGCAGCTCCCCGCGATAGCGGAGGTTGCGGCGCAGCCCGAACTCAAAGGCCAGCGTGGTCGCGATGGGAATGGCCTCGCGGCCGGCAAGGTAGCTGCTCTGCGCCAGGGTCTGGTTGGAGTAGCGCAGAATGTGCTGCACGGTGCGGTCGCTCTCCGGCAGCAGCAGCTCGCTCCAGTGGTCCATGCCCAGGTAGCGGCGGACAAGCAGGAGTGTCGCGGTGAGTTCCGGCAGAATGGCGTACGTGTCGGCCAGGGTGGCGACGGCATCGAGTTCGGCCTGGTCCATGGTGCTCACCTGGGCGGAGACATCGACCAGCGACTTGAAATAGAGCCATCCGTCGAGCGTGCCGTGAACGCAGAGATACAGCAGCCCTTGGAGACGCGGCAGCGTGTCCACCTGGAAGCTGGCGAAGGAGACCGTGTCGTGGGCGCCGGTGGAGCACAGACCCGCGCCGGGCATCTGGCTGTTGCGAAAACAGCGCCAATGGAGGTCGACCTCGAACCCGGTGTCTGGATTCGCGTAGGCCAGGTCCTTCCAGTGCGACCGGTAGAAGGCCAGGCGCCTGGGGGAGAAGCGGTCGATCTGGAAGAGGCCGCGGTATCCGAAGCCGCGCAGGACGGAGTCCGCCTCCAGGATGCGCGACTCGTCGATGAGCAGGTCCAGATCGCCGGGAGCGCGCAGGCTGAGGTCGCCAAAGGTGGACTGAGCCAGGGGCAAGCCCTTGAGCACGCGGACCGGGATGGTGTGGCTTTGCAGCGCTTTGGTGACACGCCGCAGCTCCGCAAGACAACGCAGCGACTGGTGGGCGCTCCACTCGGAGAGCTGGCGCAGTTCGGCGAGAGCGTCCTGGAGAGCCGGCGATGCCGAGTCCTGGACGGCGGCGTGGAGGTGGAGCGAGACGAGGGGGACGAGGCGATGATGCTGGACGAGGACCAGAAAATGCGGCCAGTCGATGGCGCCTGCGCTGAGGGTGCGGATGTGTGCAGTATCCTGCTGCTCCATCTGCGGCCACCGGGCGCAGGCCAGCATCAGTTCCAGCTCCGGGGAGGCCTGGGGGGCGTCCTGAGGGTGATAGCGTCGATCCTGCACGTTCGCTGGCCTCTCCTATGACAGACTCACACGATACATCCCTACGGCATCCCGATGACATCCTTATGCCCGGCGTTTGCCGTCAGACGCCAAGGGGCTTGCGGATCCGACCTGCCTTGCGGCCAGGCTTTTGCGAATCCGGCCCTGCCTGTATCGTACAGAAAGCACGAGGTTCTCTTATAGTCTGGGTTTGGACTGTCCAGGCAGAGACGAAGGAACGCAGGAATGGAAGAGCCGGAGATTGGCGAAAACTCGATTGTCCGCTGGAGCCCGGACGCGGTGGCGACCGAGGTGAACGACGAAGTGGTGCTGATGCACCTGGAGCGCAATCGATGCTATGGCCTGGGCAGCACCGGCAGCGACATCTGGCGGAGGCTGGGTGAGCCGACGCCGGTGGCGGATGTCGTGGCCGGGCTGCGGTCCATCTACGACGCCCCGCCAGGCGAGATCGAGACGGACGTGCTGCGGACGCTGCGGGAGTTTGCGGCGGAGGGGCTGATCGACGTGTGCGTGGAGAGCAAGTAGCGGGGTGGCACGGGTCAGCCGTGAATGGCGGCGACGGGCTTCTTCTCGTTCTCGGCGATGTACCAGGCGACGGTCTTCTGCAACCCCTCGTGGAAGTGGACGAGCGGCTTGTAGCCTAGCTCGCTGGAGGCACGGTCGATGCTGGCGAGGGAGTGCTTGATGTCTCCGGCACGCGGCGGTCCGTAGATGGGCTTGGCGGTGAATCCGAGCTGGCCGGCGATGACCTCGTAGACCTCGTTGAGGGTGTGGCTGCGGCCGGTACCGATGTTGAAGACGCGTCCGGTGGCAACAGCGCTGGGCGCGAGGCACGCGAGCAGGTTGGCGCTGACGGCGTTGTCTACGTAGTTGAAGTCGCGGCTGGTGAGGCCGTCGCCGAAGATGGTGGGCGTTTCCCCGGCCATCATCCTGTAGGTGAACTGGGCTATTACGCCGGAGTAGGGTGAGTCTGCTGCCTGGCGCGGCCCAAAGATGTTGAAGTAGCGCAGGCAGACGCCCTCCAGCCCATAGGCGCGGTAGAAGGACTGGATGTAGTACTCGCAGGTGAGTTTCTGCACGGCGTAGGGCGACAGAGGCATGGGCGACATGTCCTCCTGCTTCGGCTGTGTGGGCTGGTCGCCGTATGCGGACGAGGACGCGGCGTAGACGATGCGGCGGACCTTGGCATCGCGTGCGGCGATGAGCAGGGTGAGCGTGCCATTGATGTTGGACTCGTGTGAGGTGAGCGGGTCTTTGACCGAACGTGGCACAGAGGCGAGCGCTCCCTGGTGGAGCACGAAGTCGATACCGTCGCAGGCGGACTTCATGGCGGCGGAGTCCTGGAGGTCGGCCTGCTCGAAGTCGATGGCGTGGCGAATGTCAGCCAGATTGTCGAGGCTCCCGGTGGAGAGGTTGTCGATCCCGCGGACTTCGTGTCCCTGCTGCAACAGCGTGTGGGCCAGCGTGGAGCCGATAAAGCCTGCGATTCCTGTGATCAAGTAACGAGCCATCTGTCCCCCGGTGCGTGTGTATCTGGAACTGACGTGCATCCATAGAAAGGATAAGCCCAGCGTGGCTGCGACTGCTCGCGCCCCCTGAGGTGCGAAGCCGAGTCATCAACAGCGGAGTTTTTAGTCTCGCGAGGAATGTGGGGAGCGTCGATGCCACTTTCTGTGCAGGGCGGGCGGTGGGTCTGGTCAAGAAGAGTTGTATCCATTCGAGTTACCCGATGGTGGCATTGCGGGGAATCGCTGTATGCAGTGAGATGGGGGAGTTTGCCAAACGAATCTTGTGTGCGTGCGTGCCTGCTGCATGCGCACCCTACTGCGGAGCGAGGAAGTTCTGCAGCTACGGATTTTGATGGAATTTTGTTCTGTTCCAGGGATGAACCGCCGGGTTCCTTGACGGGTTCCCATGGCTGGGATGGACCAATCGCTGCACGAGACTGGATGCAATAATGGAGCCTATGTCGACTAAGAAATTGTCCGTCCTACCGAAGATTGCCGAGGAGCGTCTTCGCCGCATTGAGTCCCGCAGCGCAAGCATTGGAGTAATTGGGCTCGGTTACGTCGGGCTGCCGCTTTCCCTGCTGCTGGCCGAGGCCGGCTTCAAGGTGACGGGCTTCGATATCGACGACCGCAAGGTGACGGACCTGGAGGCGGGCCGGTCGTACATCTTCCGCATTCCGGCGGAGGAGATCCAGAGCGCGCGCGGCAAGGGCTTTACCGCCACGACGGACTTTGCCAAGCTGTCGGACCAGGACGCGATCATCATGTGCGTGCCCACGCCGCTGACCGAGCACCGCGAGCCGGACCTGAGCTACGTGGAGAACACGGCGAAGTCCGCCGCGCCGTGGATCCGGGAGGGCCAACTGGTGGTGCTGGAGAGCACGACCTACCCGGGAACGACGGAAGAGCTGATGATCCCCGTCCTGGAGGCTGGGAATACGCAGGGGCTGAAGGTGCAGAGCAAAGGAGCGGCGGCCGAGAGCGGCGTGTTCTACGTCGCGTTCTCGCCGGAGCGCGAAGACCCGGGCAACGTGACCGTGGCGCGGCGGGACATTCCGAAGGTGGTGGGCGGCCATGAACCGATTGCCACGGAACTGGCTGCTGTGCTGTACGAGGGCATCTTTACACGGTCGGTGCGGGTGTCTTCCACGCGCGTGGCGGAGATGACGAAGCTGCTGGAGAACATCTACCGCTGCGTGAACATTGCACTGGTGAACGAGCTGAAGCTGCTCTCGCTGCGCATGGGCGTGGATATCTGGGAGGTGATCGACGCGGCGGCGACCAAGCCGTTCGGCTTTCACCCGTTCTATCCGGGCCCGGGGCTGGGCGGGCACTGCATTCCGATCGACCCGTTCTATCTGAGCTGGAAGGCCAAGGAGTATGACTTCAACACGCGTTTCATTGAGCTGGCCGGAGAGGTGAACGAGGGCATGCCGGCGCACGTGGTGCAGTATGTGGCGAAGGGACTGAACCAGCACAAGAAGGCGATGAACGGATCGCGCATTCTGATGTTGGGCATGGCCTACAAGAAGGACATAGATGACCTGCGCGAGTCTCCCTCGCTGACGGTAATCGAGCTGCTGCGCGAACAGGGCGCCGAGGTTCTGTACAACGATCCCTACTTCCCCACCGTTGGCCGCGGCCGTCATTACAACCTGAACATGACATGCACGCCGCTGGAGAAGCTGGAGCAGTATGACTGCGTACTGATCATGACGGACCACTCCGACTACGATTACGCGGCGATTGTGAATGAGTCGCAGTTGGTGGTGGATTCGCGCAATGCGACCAAGGGGATTGAGTCCGCGAAGATTGTTCGCTGCTAAGCAAGCCTGACCAAGTTGACAATGCCTGGCGGCGTGCCGTCGGCAATGCGCGTGCTCGGTCAGAGCCCACCACACGGAGATTCATCCTCCGCAGGTTCGAGATATTGTTCGTCAATCGAACATCGCTCATCGCAATCATCCATGCAGGCCGAACCCATGTTTTGGGGTTGTGCCTGCGATGGGTGGATGATGCTGGGCAATTCATCCTCCACTTCTCGCGTCGCGCGCCGCTATCTTCGCCGGTGGTCACATCACCGCGGTGCTTGAGAGTTTGAATCCATCCCTGTGTTGGAGGCCTCGCCCGTCGATAACCAAAAAGTGGCACACGCGACGGCTTTGGTGTAAAGCGGCAATGCGAAAAGTGGCAGTCCGGAGCAGCCTTCGGGTAACAGTCGCGGACCGCGTAGGGCGATAGCGTGTAAATCGTAAGGCTGTAATGAGCAGAAGTGTCGGTAAACGATGCTCGAGCTCGTTACGAACATTTGTTAGTTAACACGGGGCTAGAGGTGGCATGTTGAAAGCAATTCGCGCAATTGGGTCAGGTCTTGGGGTTGTATTCGGTCTTTTCTTGTTGGGCAGTGGCATGGTTGGAGTTGCAGAAGCAGGAATTCCACACAGTAGTCAGGTTGCTCCAGTTTCTATCGCAACAGTATCCAGTAGTGCGGCAGCAAAGGTTTCGGAAACAAGTCCTGCGGACCACTTTTTAGTTCCCTCGAATGGCGGAAAGCACACAAGCTCCTTGCATGACCCCAGCACGTTGACTCCCCCGGTTGAAAGCGCTGACCTGAAGATTCCCGGCGTCGCGCAGTTGCAAATGCAGGTGCAGTCCAGTACGTCTCTTCTATCCTTTACAACAAAGTCGTTGGCCACCGGTGCTGTGGGTGTCCCATATGGCGTGATTCTTTCCGCTACAGGTGGGACCCAGGACTATACATGGAGCCTGAGCTCCGGCAAGATGCCCGCGGGACTCTCTCTGGCGCCAGCGACAGGAATCATCTCCGGCACACCGACTGCAAGCGGCACATTCAGCCTGGGCATCACGCTGAGCGACAGCAGCCAGCCCGTGCAGCAAGTGCTGTCGGTCGTTACCATCACTGTCACCGGAGCGCCGTTGAGTATTCTCACCACGTCGCTTCAGCCTGCCAACCTGCATATGCCCTATCTGGCTCAACTCCAGGCGAGCGGCGGGACTCCGCCGGCCTATACGTGGGCCATCACCTCCGGATCGCTGCCGCTGGGATTCCTGCTTGCGCCGACTACTGGCCAGATCTACGGCCGGCCCGCGGTGACCGGAACCTTCTCGTTTGGCGTGACCGTGACCGACAGTGGTAATCCGGCACAGTCAAAATCGGGCGTGGTGACGGTGGTTGTGCCATCCGCTACTCCGGCTGTTGCTGCGCCTCTTGTCATTGCTGCTTCCGCGCTTGCTCCGGGAATTGTAGGCTCCGGCTACTCGCAGACCTTGCAAGCCACCGGCGGGACGCCCGTCTACACATGGTCGATCGCCTCTGGCAGCCTGCCTGCAGGCATCACACTGTCGGGCGCAACCGGCGCACTCTCCGGCACGCCGACGGCAAGCGGAACATTCAGCTTTACCGCAGCCGTTCGGGACAGTGGAGCCACGGTCCAGACGCAGTCCGTCCCCATGAGTCTTGTCATCGCTCCAGCGCCGCTGAAGATTATGACGGCGACATTGCCGTCCGCGACGGACGGAACAGCCTACACACAATCGCTGCAGGCAACCGGAGGCACGCCGAACTATAAGTGGTCGATTGCATCCGGACAGCTTCCCGCCGGGTTGCTTCTGAATCCGACTACAGGAACGATCATCGGCATGCCACTCGTAAGTGGCAGCTCGACGTTTACTGCGGCCGTGAGTGACAGTGGCAGCCCTGTCCAGGCTACTTCTGCTCCCATTACCATTGCGATTGCTCCGTCCGCCGTCGTGATCGCTCCCTTCAATTTCCCACCTGCGACAGTTGGTGTTGTCTTTTCCCAGACTCTGCGAGCAAGTGGTGGCATCCCGACCTACCAATGGTCGGTTTCGCAAGGCAGTCTGCCAGCCGGACTGACACTCTCCGCCGCCGGTGTTATCTCCGGCGCCCCGACAGCGAGTGGCACTTCGAGCTTCACGGTGACAGTGCGCGACAGCGGAGATCCAGCGCAGATGAAGTCGATGTCTGGAATGCAAATCGTGGTGTCGCCGGCGCCGCTGAAGATTACTCCTGTTTCGCTTGCCGCAGGAACAAGCGGAGCGGCCTACTCCCAGGCCTTAACGGCTACTGGCGGCACGCCGGGCTATACGTGGTCGGTCAGGTCGGGCAGCCTGCCCACGGGGCTCACGCTAGCCAGCGCAACCGGCATCTTGTCTGGTACGCCGACTGTCAGCGGGACCTCGACCTTTACCGTGACCGCAACCGACAGCGGACGTCCCGCGCAGACGGCATCGGCAACCACCTCGATTGTGGTTGCGGCGAGTCCTCTCAAGATCACCGCATTTACACCGTCCTCTACTGTTACGGTTGGCGGCACGTACTCGCAAGCCTTGCAGGCGAGTGGCGGAACCAAACCCTACACGTGGTCGATCTCGTCCGGCCAGTTGCCGGCGGGTCTCTCTCTGTCGCCCTCGACGGGGACGATCTCCGGCACGGTCACGGCGAGCGGGGTGTCCACCTTTACCGCGAGTGTCCGCGACAGCGGCAATCCGGCGCAGACGCAGTCGGTTTCCATGACGGTTGTCGTCGCTGCAACTCCGCTGACGATTACGGCGTTTACACCGTCATCCACGGTTACGGTTGGCGGAGCATATTCGCAGTCGCTGCAGGCGAATGGTGGAACCACACCCTACACCTGGTCGATCTCGTCCGGTCAATTGCCGGCGGGTCTTTCGATCTCGCCATCGACCGGGACAATCTCCGGTACGGTGACTACGAGCGGGACATCTACATTTACCGCGAGCGTCCACGACAGCGGCAATCCAGTGCAGACGCAATCGGCGTCTGTGACGGTTGTGGTGGCTGCAACTCCGCTGACGATTGTTGCGTCCACGCTGCCCACGGGCACGTCGAGCACCGCGTATGCGACGAGCCTGCAGGCAACTGGCGGTACGCCGGCGTACACATGGTCGATCACTTCCGGAAGCCTGCCTCCTGGACTTACGTTGGCGGGGACAACGGGTGTCATCTCCGGTACGCCCTCGGCGAGCGGCTCCTGGAGCTTTACTGCCTCTGTTCATGACAACGGCAGCCCGGTGCAGACGGCGTCTGTATCGAGCGCAATTACAGTAGCCGGTCCGCCGGCTCCGACGGGCCCTGGAACAACATGGTTCGTGCGCCCGGACGGAGGCACGCGCTACTCTGCGAATATGCCGAACGGCCAGTGCGACGGTCAGGCGGACACAGCCTATCCCGGCACCGGCACGAACCAGCATTGCTCCTTTGTGGATGTGCGCTATATGTGGATGGATGGGACCTACGGGAACTCATCGTGGGTAATGGCGGGCGGCGATACGCTGGTGATCCGCGGTTGCACAGCGGCGCCAGGGCAGCAAAACCCCGACAACCCTCACTGCCGCATTGGGTGGGATAAAGCGACAGGCAACGACTCGCAGAACTTCTGGTGCGCCGGTGTAAGCGCGTTCTGGGGCTGCTCTATGCCGCCGCCGCCGAACGGCTCCGCGACACAGCACACCAAGATCCTGGGTGGCTGCGCCTACGGAACCTATAGCTGCACTCCAGTCATTGGCTACCCGTATACCGGGAACAACCTGACCCAACTGTTTGGCGGATTCGCCAGCGGCGCCGTGATGTATCTGAGCGGAAGCCAGTATGTGGATGTGGAGGGGTTGGAGATTACGTCGCACAACGGCGCGTGTTCGACAATTGGCGGCGGGGGGCAACAATATCCGTCGTCTTGCAGCTCCGGCGTACCCGTAAGCGATTCCGCCAACTGGGGTGTGGTGATCACCAATACGTCATCGAACATCCTGCTGCAGGATCTATACATCCATGGCTTCACCAACCTTGGGATCGGCGGTCCTCTGGGCGGCCCGACCACCTTGAACCGGGTCTCTATCGACTTCAACGCGTTCGCCGGGTGGAACTTCGACGATGGAATTCCGACGCCCGACGCTCCTGGTTCGTCTCTGACCCAGAGCTATGTGACCATGGTTGGCAATGGGTGCCTGGAAGAGTATCCGATTGTGCATACGCAGTATCCGGCGAAGTCGTGCTGGGACCAGGGCAGTGGCGGGTTTGGGGATGCATGGTCCGGACAGGCCTCGCTGCTTTCCAGCTTCACCTGCGATCACTGCAACATCAGCTACAACATGAAGGATGGAGCGATGGGTCCGCACTCCCTTATCCATAACCTGAAGCTGACCAACTCTGTTTGGATTGGCAACATGGGGCAGAGCGGGAAGTGGGGGCAGGATGCAGGTTCGACGTTCCTGTTCGAGAACAACCTGATGGTAGGGAACTGCATGCGATTGTCGCAGCAATTGCCTGGTGCCGCGCAGAACTTCAACATTACTACCGGGCTGCCCGGGTCGTACCTTTCGACCTACTGCCGTGCAGGCGGTCCGCTGTTCGATTACTTTGCGGACACCGGGTCATCGGTCAACTTCACGAACAATACCTTCATCGCCTATCAGCCAATCTTCTTTGAGATGGGTTGCAACACGGTCGGTGGCTGCTTGACGACGCCGTACAACTTCACAAACAACATCGTACTGGGCTACATGTCCAGCTATACAGCCTCTCCGTTCAACCCCGGCACTCTGCCCGATATGTATTACTTCGACTGGACGAACCCGGTCGACATGGTGTCCTCGAGGAACATCGAATATGGGATCAAGAGTGGCGATGTGTGCGGGACAAACGGGATTCTTTGCGTCGACCCGCTGCTGACGAGCGAGCCATCGCAGACCTGGATATCCGAGGCCACGTTGGATGTCTTCAATCCGTTTGCCGGATCCGGCAACAGCTTCTATCCCAGCAGCACAAGTCCAGCAGTCCGGGCAGGTACTGCGATCAGCGGGTTGACGACGGATTACTATGGCATTGCCCGCCCGAATCCGCCGTCGATCGGAGGAGTGGAGCCGTAGAGCAACGCCACGGACCGGTTCGGCTGCGATTCGGAGGATGCTATAGTGTCTTTGATTCGCCGCTGATTCCAGATCTCTGACCAGTGTTACGCCCCGGGGTCTCGATGCTTGAGACCCCGGGGCCGTATGCTAGCACGACGAAATTGATTGGACCGAACCTAGACCGGTGAGACGGCCAGATGAAGAGCGCCCAGATTAAGAACTATTTCCTCAGTGAATCGGTCTTCGCGCGCTGTGCGGTTCGAAGGATGTCCCAGCCGGGGCCGATTTCCATGTTGATGCTGGTGCGTGATGAGGTGGACATCATCGGGCACAACCTGGATTTTCATCTTCGCATGGGGATTGAGCAGTTTGTTGTGACAGACAACGGATCTGTGGATGGCACCAGAGATGTTCTAGCCGACTTCCAGCGGCGCCTGGGGAAGTCCGTCGTCATCCTTGACGATGCCGAACCCGCTCACCATCAGTCTGAGCGCGTGAATCGCATGATTCAGGTGGCAAAGAAGGAGTTTCATCCAGGCTGGATCCTCTCCTGCGATGCGGATGAGTTCTGGTACCCGCTGAGCGGACGGTACGATACGGAACTGGATGGGCGAAAGAACATCCTGTATTGCCATTGGCATAACTTTCTTCCGCGTCCGGACACGCCCTGGCAGGAGTTTACGGATGTGGGCGAGATGCCGGGGTACCATGCCAGGATGAGCAAGGTGTTCTGCGCCGCACGCGGGCTGGTTGGGATGTATTCGGGGAACCATGAATCGAGGTCCATTCCTCGCGTCCCGGCGAAATCCGACAATATTCGCGTGTACCACTATCCAGTGCGTAGCTATGAGCAGTTTGAGCGCAAGGTGGTGCAGGGACATCGTGCGGCGGTCAAGGCGGCCCGCAGTGAGAGCACCGCATGGCACTGGGGCGAGTACTACCAGGCGTGGGAGGCCGGCCAACTGCGGCCGTTATACGAAGAACTGGCATCGCGGAACCGCATCTGCCAGGACAGAACCATGGCCGACCTGTTTGCAGGGGAAATGAAGGCAAATCAATAGCTCACGTTTCGGCTGGAGGCAAGCCCGTCGCGTCCGGACCAACATTCCGCGAACCATACCCAGGAAAGGGAGTGCCATTTTCTTTCGTTGTATTCCCCAATGTATGATTTGCCCTGAATATGTAGAAGTGACTGCCGGCAGAAGCTCCGGTATCGGAAGTCTCGTGGTTCACTCCTCCAGCTTGTATTTGACTCCTGTCCGTTCGCGCTGAAATCGGGGGCGGATTCTTATTGTGTGATCCATTTTGCGCCTGGTTCGATTTTGCAGGTTGTCTTGCAGGCCCATGATTGCGGCCTTTTGGGAATTGAGGAAAGTTAATGTCAAGGCAATTGATACGCTCCCTGCTTCGCCGTCGTGGATACGACATTGTCCAGTACCCCTTGCCTGACTGGTATCACTTGCGCATTGGGCTGGCCGAGATTCTGACGTCGCGAAGGATCAACTGCGTGATCGACGTAGGCGCGAACCAGGGGCAGTATGGGGAGTTTCTGCGCAATATGGGCTACGAGGGACGCATCGTCTCTTTTGAGCCGGTTGGGGCCACCTTCAAAAAACTGCAGGCGCGGGCCAAACGGGACAAGGACTGGCAGATTCACCAGCTTGCTGCGGGAGATGCGGAGCAGGTGCTGGACATTAACGTGTCCGATACGTCCGAGTTCAGTTCGCTGCTGCCGACGAGCTCCTATGGTCAGTCGCGATTCAGCGAGGGCGTGGCTGTCCACCATACGGAACAGGTGAAGGTGGTTCGCCTGGACGCGATGATCTCCGAGATTACTCAAGGGATCGAAGACCCTCGTATCTATCTGAAGATGGACTCGCAGGGGTATGACCTTCAGGTGTTTGCAGGCGCCTCTGGCTGCCTGCCACTGGTTCTCGGCATGCAGTCGGAGATTGCACTGCAGCAACTGTATGAAGGCATGCCCGATTATCTAACTTCTCTCGCGACGTACAACTCAGCGGGCTACTCGATTACTTCGTTGATTGCGGTTTCGCGAGACGAAAGCCTGAGCATTATTGAGTTCGACTGTTTGATGGTGCGCAATTCGGAACGGAAGGCTTAGCCTTTTTTTGAGGATGTCGACAGCAGGCTGAGCGCGCGCTGCGGTCTGAATCGGCATCCAAACCCATGACCTTTTCGTGGAGAACTGGCGGGAGCCGATGCCTATATGAAGCAGTTACGATGCGGTGTTCTTGTAGTCTTGTTGTCGGCGGCGGTTGCCTTGCCGCTCTCCGCAACGACGTGGTTCGTGCGAGCGGATGGAGGTGCACGCGCTTCGTCGACCACGACCACAGGACAGTGCGACGGCAGAGCTGACGCAGCCTACCCCGGGTCCGGCAAGAGCCAGCACTGCGCCTTCAACGATGTACGCTATTTGTGGATGAACGGATCCTACGGGAACTCGGCCTGGGTTATATCGGGCGGGGATACCGTAGTGATACGGGGCTGCGCCGCGCTGCCCAGCCAGCAACACCCGGACGCTCCCCACTGCCGGATTGGTTGGGACAAGGGAACGGGAAACGATGCACAGAACTTCTGGTGTGCCGGCGTCAATGCATTCTGGGGCTGCTCCATGCCGCCGCCGCCGAGCGGCACAGCAGCCAAGCACACGCGAATCCTGGGCGGCTGTGCCTATGGAACCTATACGTGCAATCCCGTTATGAGCTATCCCTACACCTCCAACAATCTGACACAGCTTTTTGGCGGCTTCCAGGTAGGCGCGGTGATGCACCTGGAAGGTGCACAATATGTGGACATCGAAGGATTGGAGATCACATCGCACAACGGCGCATGCACCCGGATTGGCGGTTCAGGGCAACAGTATCCAAAGGCCTGCAGCACCTCGCCTCCTTTGAGCGACTATGCCAACTGGGGAATCCTGACCAGCAACGCGACCTCGAACATCCTGCTGCAGGATCTGTATATCCACGGCTTCACCAACTTCGGGATCGGAGGGCCTATCGGCGGACCGATCACGGCAACACGGGTCTCCATCGACTTCAACGCCTTCGCTGCATGGAACTTCGATGATGGAAAGCCCACGCCCAATGGTCCAGGCTCTTCCATCAATGCCAGCCATGTGACGATGGAAGGCAGTGGGTGCCTGGAAGAGTATCCGATCGTGCATCCGCAGTTCCCAGCGCTGAGCTGCTGGGACACAAACAGCGGCGGGTTCGGAGATTCATGGAGCGGGCAGGACGCAAAACTCGATTCGTTTGTCTGCGACCACTGCGTGATGGCCTACAACACCAAGGATGGTTTCATCGGTCCGCATACTCTTGTGAACTACCTGAAGATCACCAATTCCGAGTCGTATGGCAACATGGGCCAGCAGTGGAAGTGGGGATCTCCGCCGGGTTCGACCACCATCTTTGAGAACAACCTCACGGTCGGGAATTGCCGGCGCATGTCGGAGCCGATGCCTGGAGCTCCGGCGGGCTATAACCGCTATCTGAGCGGCTTTTGCAGGGCGGCGGGCGACGTCTTCTCTTTCTTCACGGCACCGCACAGCACGGTTCTCTTCGCGAACAATACGACGGTAGGGTACTCGGCGACCATGTTCGATTTGAGCTGCGGACAATCGAAGGCCTGCGATTCGACGAGCTTCATCTTCCGCAACAACATTGTTCTGGGCTACACCAATCCTCGGAACAATCCCAGCGAGGCCCCGTCGCTGTTCTATTACAGCGACCCTTCGGTGAAGCTCACTCTGGACCACGACATCTTCTTTAATTTGCGGTCCAAGCCATGTCCTTCGTTCGGGCACTCCGATCTCATCTGCGACGCGCCGGCGTTCGTGAACCAGCCCAAGCTCACGATTGCCAGCGAAGCGCAGCTTGACCACTTCAATTTTCACCCATCGGGCGGTAGCCCCGCGAACGGCCACGGCTTGGCTGTTGGCGGAATCACGACAGACTACTATGGGGCAGTGCGACCAAGGCCGCCATCCATTGGAGCCGTAGAGCCAAGCCGGTAGAAGCTATGAGAGAAGAAGAGAATGCATAAGCCAGAAGAGACAACCGACCGTTCCCAGGTGGGAAAGGGTAACTGGGAAGGATTCGATATTCCAATGGACAAGGTGCGTGAGGCCGCGGCGGAGTGGCGCCTGGCGCTCACGGGCGTCGCTCGTCCCTGGCTGTGTTGGAACGTGAGTGATCGCTGGTGCAAGCTGCAGCAGCGGCTGATCCAGGAGATCGGCTGGACACCGGTGATTGGCTTCGATCCGCGGTCTGGTCCACCGACGGTTTTGCCGGGATCGATTCTGATCGACTTCAACGCCCACTTTGGACTCGGGGTGATGTGGCCGCACTTTCCATTGGAGTTTGCATTCCTCTTCTCAGACCGGCTCGCATTTTGGCACGCTGACCTGCTGTGCCGCCTGGAAGCGATGCACGAATTGAAAGCAATCTTTGAATCGTTGCCGGATGGAGCGATGGCTGCAATTCCCGACTACGGTGGCCGCCGCAATCTTTTGAAATTTCGCCATCATCGTTACTGGGAGCTGTTAGGGTGCACCACCCGATCGGCCAGCGAGTCGCAGTTCAATCACGGCTCCGGCTGGTGGCGGAATATCAACCAGCATCCGCAATGCACGGACGAAAATGAGCGCCGTCGCCGCGACCGGTACTACTACGACTCTGGAATCGGCATCATGTACTGGAAGCGAAAGTACGGCGGGCAGGTGGTGAATATTCCGGAAAAGAAGTTTGCCGAAGGTCACTGCACCTCGATCAACCGGAAGAATTACCGGCAGGTGAATCCCGGCGGTGCGCGCAACCTGGGCGCGGAGATCGACATGAACTTCGATATCGAGGAAGTGGCCAGGAAGCTGGGGATTGCCCACTTACTGTGACAGCGGCTTGCTGGATCCAATCCAATTCAGCAGCAGCGAACCCGCGGTTCGGTAGTAATCGATGCCGAGAGGATAGAGCGCAAGCGCGTGCAGGGAGTTTTGCAGCGCGCCATACGCCAGGCCTCGCGCCTTCAGGTTTTCTGCCTGCTGCTTATAGATGCGAGCGAGGGCTGCCTGGCGGCGAAGAAATCCGCAGCCTTGAGCGCCATAGTGCTTGTGGACGAACTGCAACTGAGACTGAAGCATGCGCTGAGGATCGGCGGACATAGAGTTGGGCGAGCGCCTGTAGTAGGCGATGACCTTGGGCACGAATGCGACTTCGTAGCGCAATGCAATTCTGAACCAGAGATCGCGATCTTCCGTTGCGCGCATGGTTTCATCGAACAGGCCCACATCCTCGACGCATCTCCGGCGGAAGGTCATGGTGGGACATGGAAATTCGATGGTGCGCATGTAAATGTACGGCGCAACGTGCCCTTCGTAGTTCGCGCGATTCCCTTCGCATACTTGCCCGATTCTGCCCTCCGGGTCAATGAGTGTGATGAGGCCATGGGACAGGCCCGCCTGGGGCCGCGCTTCCATCACCTTCAGGGACTCTTCGAGCCGGCAGGGCAGCCACACGTCATCGGCGTCCAGCAGCGCAAGGTATTCGGAGCCTGACGACTTGATGGCGGTGTTTCTTGCGGCCGGCAGCCCGCGATTCTCTTGTTTGACGTATTTCAACTTGGAGCCGCAGCGCTCCAAATATGGTGCGACAACCTCCGCCGTGTTGTCTGTGCTGCCATCGTCGACAAGCACAATCTGCCAGTCTTCGAAGGTCTGTGCGATCACACTTTCGATGGCGGCCGGTAGATATTTTGCGGTGTTATACGCGGGAATAATTACGTCGACGGTAGCCATCCAGCTCATTCTCCCATAATCGTCGTGACTTGGTGCGACCGGCTCCGTGCTAACTCTGCGAAACCGCATCCACCGGCAATGACGCGAGCAGATGATCGTACACGCCGACGATCTGCTTCATCATCGCTTCGGTGGTGAATACCTCCGCAGCTCGCGATCGTCCGGCTATCCCCATGGTTCTCGCCTGGGCTGGGTTACTGACGAGCTGAATCATGGCGGCTGCAAGAGCTTCGGGGTCTTCGGCGGGGATTACCAAACCGGTGACGCCGTCGATGACGGCCTCTGCATTGCCCCCAACGTCGGTTGCGATGACAGGCAGGGATGCAGCCATGGCCTCGACAATCGCATTGGAAAATCCTTCGCTGCGGGACGGAAGCACGAAGATGTCGGCGTCGCGTAGATACCTGCGTGTGTCAGCAACTCCACCGACAAAGTGGAAAGAATTGCCCAGGCCCAGATCAAGCACAAGGGCTTGCAGTTCCGTGAAGTAATCCGGCTCCAGCACTTCGCCGGCAATGCGAAACGAGATTTCTGGAAAGCGGCGCAGCACGACCGCAGCCGCCCGGATAAAAAGATCGTGCCCTTTTACCCTGCGGATATTCCCCAGGGTAGCGATGCAGACCTTCCCAGAGGCAATGTGCGGCCTGGCACCGTAGCCACTGTCATCCAGATCGAGACCGTTGTAGATGGTATGAATGCGGGCAGGGGCGATTCGATCCACTTCGATGCAGTACCGGCTCACCTGCGCGGAGACGGAGAACACCGCATCCGGAACTCCGGCCATCATGCGATACGCGGCGTGATGCTTTGGAGCCCTCAGGATACCCATGTCCCGGCGGCTCCAGATCAGCTTCGCCTTGGACGTCATCTTCGTCACAAAACCAGCCCAGATATCCGAACTTTCAAAGAATGTCTGGACAATCTGCACGCGCTGCGACTTGAGAAACCGCCGAAGTTCAAGGGCTGCTTTGAATGCATTCAGGTCATAGGTGCGTTGCAGCGGGAGCACATAGATCGGGCACGGTGCAGAAGCAAGCGCATCGCACTCCGGGTGAACAAAGAACGTCAGAATAGACGCACGGTATCCATACTTAGGCAGGAGAGCTGCGAGCCGAAGCACAATTCGTTCGCCTCCGCCGAGAGTCTTGGGAAACTGATCCAGCACCAGGAGAACGTGTGGAAGAGTGGTCTCATTCGAATTGTTCGGGACCGCATCGGCCAGGGACAAGGTGTGAATCATAGCCGCTTCACTCCTGGACGCGATGGGTCAAACTCCAGAGAAACAAGAACGGGCACGGGCAGGTTCCTATCGATAAGCCAGGTATGGGTTCGTTGCGGCGGCCAAAGCATCTTTCGACTGCGCGCCCGATTCGGACTCCGTGAGTTCCATCGCGCGAATCGATGCAGCGGTCAGAACCCACAGGAATGCCGTGATTTCAATGTAGGTCCACCGGTCGCCAAAACAGTTGGCGACCAATGAGGCGCAGATCGCCAGGAACATGCCAAGGCCAAGACCGCGATACATGGGATCGGTCGCTCGTTTGAAGAGGCGGTAGACCACCGAGATCATTTGCTGAATCAGAAAGAAATACATGACGAAGCCAACAAGCCCGGTTTCCACCAGGATCTTGACGTACCAGTTGTGTGTGTCCCTGAGGTTGGCAACATGTTGACCGAGTTGAAAGGTGGCAAATCCGCTTCCGAGGATTGGACTCCGCAGGATGGAGGCCTCTGCATCCTCCCAGAGATCGACGCGTTCCTCGGCCGATGCCTCGAGTTGGCCATTTGCGCTCTGGGTCATGTTGACGCGCTCACGCACAGGGGCCGGGACGACGGTTTGCCATGTGACCAGAAATATACCCAGAATGACGAGCAGCTTTCTATCATGGATCAAGCCGAGAACCAATGTACTGAATAAAAGCGCGAGATAGCCGGCGCGGGAGAACTCGTACATGGTTGCATAGGTTGTAATGCCGACCAGCGTGTAGCAGAGGAGTTTGTATTTTATTTTCTTCAGAAACTGGCCAAAGCCCCAGCAGAACATACCATATTGCGCCAGGAATGCGGCAGTCTGGTTCGGGCCGTAACTCAACGGGCCTACGTCGCGCTTATTCTCGTCAAAGCTGGTCCACGTTCTTGATGTGGCTTCAAGAATGCAACTTCTATCGATCACCAATAGAGTAATAGCGGTTATGATGATGACCGTTTTGATCGCTTTGCGATCTTCGATGACGAGGCTGGCCGCGACAAAGACCAGCGGAATAATCATGTAGTCTTTCCACGTCACAAAATTGATATCCGAAAGCCAGAGGGGAGCCGGGGCATTTCCAAGCAGCGTCCCCAGCCACAAAGAGAGATAGAGGTAGACTGCAATCACACCCCATATTGCAAACAGCTTCGACTTAGGAAGACTCTTGCCGTGGATCAGCGCGCCAACGATGACGGCAAGAAGCAGAATGGTCAAGACGTTGGCGCCCAGCGGATAAATAAGGAAGTGGTCTCTCATTGTCCGGTACGGCAAAAATGGGAGCATATAGTAGAAGCCCAGCAGCGGTCGCCCCGTGAGCGAGACGAAGGGCATGATGCAGAATCCCAGATAGGCAACCAGCGGGATGTAATGTCCTAGACCTGTTCCCAAAATCTTCTCCCTAGGCTGCGATAGATCAAAAGGCGCTGCCCGGCGCGATTGCCAAGTAACCGGACTAGCTCCAGACTTCGTTTCGCCCTGCGATGAAATTGTAAAACGCGAGTGCGGCCGCTGCATTGAGTGTGACAAATGTGTTGGCAATTGCAACCGGCTTGAAACGCCTGGAGCCGGGGCTCACAGCTCCGAGCGCGGCCAACCCATAGAGCGCGATCTGAAGCCAGAAGATGGTGTGGTACAAGACGCCTCCTGCCATCGCAGAGGCCACAAGCATCAGAACTAAAAGAAAGGGGACCAGGAGCCGCAGAAGCTTATGGCTGATAAAGCGGAAGAGCAGAGGATTGCCCGGCGACAGGAGCCATGGCGACAACCGTAACAGTTGGTAATTTCCTGTCAGCGTGCGTACCTTGCGCAAGAATTCTTTCCCTTTTTCGCTGAATAGCCTATCGCGGGCTATCGCCGCCGGCTGAAATACGACCCGGTTTCCGGCGCGGGCAACGTTCATGGGAATGAAGACGTCATCCAATATTGTGCCGGCAGGTATCTGTGTGTACAGTTCGCGCCGAATCCCATAGATGGCGCCGGTCACTCCGACCACTGACCCGGAGCGAGATTCAAGCTTTCGTATCGCTTTCTCTATCTTCCAGTAGATGCCCAGGGCATCCGACGAAGTTCCGTCGGCGCTTTCAATCAATAACTCACCACTCACGGCACCGACCTCCGGGTCCGCAAAACAGGAGACGATTTGCGAGACGGCGTCCGGGTCTACGCTCTGCCGCGCATCCAGAAAAATCAGTATGGTCCCGGTCGCGTGTTTGACGGCCTCGTTCAACGCACATGCCTTCCCCTGCGATGGAGAGAGAATCACCGGAACTAATATCGAGGCATGCTCTCGCAGGATGGCGTTCGTCCTGTCGGTGGAACCGTCCGACGCGATGACAACCTGCAGCTTGTCCTTCGGATAGTCCAGGAGGCGGAGGTTCTCCAACTTAGCCGGCAGGTTCTTCTCTTCGTTGCGGGCTGCGATTAGGATCGACACTGCAGGCGTAATGGGCCTCTGGATAATTTCGCGTCGCGCCACCCGGGCCACGAGCCAAAGCCACGCCCCATAGCCGAAATATGCGTACGCCACAATCGCCAGACACAGCCAGAACTGCAGCTTCACGAGGTGCCCCCGACGTGTCGAAGCAGGGGACACATCACGCTGCTGGCGAGCAATGGGGTAGCGACGATCAAAGCCGCGAACAAGCGTTCCATGATTCCGCCTCCCCACCTCGTCGAGTGGACACGATTTCAATAACGGCGACGCTACAAAGCGCTCCACAACCCCCAGCAAACCGGAGACGCCGCCTGGCCCGATGATACGACATGCGGGGATAGAGGCTGCCAACGCTAAAGTGGTAGAGGAGTCGGCTCAAGGTGTATCCCATTCCATCCACCCCGCCCTTCGTCTAGAGGTATCATGATGTAGTTTGCTCCTCTCTTGACCATGGCCAGCACGAAACGATTCGCATTGAATGTAGGTATGAACTGGGTGTCCATGGCCGTCAGCATGGTCGTCCCATTCTTCCTGACTCCCTTCGTCATTCGGAGTCTGGGATTGACGGCCTACGGTATCTGGATTCTGGCCGTATCCACCGTGTCCTACCTGGGCCTTCTGGACATGGGTCTGCGCAGCGCCGTGATCCGGTTTGTATCCAAGGCCGAAGCCCAGGCCAAGCCGGACGAAGCGAAAGCAGCAATCGGCGCAGCCCTTTGGTTCCGCGTGTTGATCTCAAGTGGCGTCGCGGCCATCAGCATCCTGCTGGCATTCGCGTTTCCTCATTGGTTCAAGATCCCGCACGATCTCATCCGAGCAGGCCAGATCACGGTTCTGATGTGCGCGCTGGGCGTGGCGGTGACGCTCACCTCCGGCGTTTTCGGTGCGGTGCTTGCGGCAACACACCGGTTCGACATCCTCAGCTCCATCTCGATGATTCAAACGTTGGCTCGGGCCTGCGGAGTCATCCTGATTCTGAAGACCGGACATGGACTGGTTCCGTTGGCGTGCTGGGAGCTGATCGTCATCACCCTCGGTGGTCTGGCTACCGCCGGGACTACGCTCAAGATTTTTCCGCCGGCCCGTGTTCGAATTGCTCGTCCGGACATAGCTCTCGTCAAGCAGATCTGGTCGTATAGCTTTACAACGTTCATCTTCATGATTTCGGTTCAGGTCATTGTAAACACCGACAATTTGGTGGTGGGCTCTTTCATCTCCGTTGGCATGGTGGCGTTCTACTCCATTGGCTCCAGTCTCGTGAATTATGCGGCGCAGGCTGTCTGGTCCATGTCAACAACCTTTGCGCCAATGGCAAGCAATATGGAGGCCGGCGGCAGAACCGCGGACCTGCAGCGACTTCTGCTGCGAGGAACCCAGGCATCGCTTGCGGTTGCGTTGCCCATTAGCGTGGCACTCGCCTTTCGTGGGAGAACCTTCATCAATCTATGGATGGGGCCGCAATACGGTCCTATCTCCGAGACGATCGTCCAGGTACTGCTTGTCAGCCAGTGGTTCAGTATTGCGAACGGCACGGCCGCATCCATTGTGATGGCGATCGACAAGCACAAACCTCTCGCCAACTGGTCTGTTGTGGAAGCGATCCTGAATCTCGGCCTGAGCATCTTCCTTGTCAAGACCGTAGGGATGTATGGCGTAGCGCTGGGGACGACGATTGCAATCACCTTTGTGCATCTGGCCTTCTGGCCCCGGTATGTCCGCAAGATATTGGGTGTGCCGATTCATACATTCGTTTGGGACGGCTGGCTGAAGATAACAATGTGCGCCATTCCGTATGCAATCGCCTGCATCTTGACCGACAGGTATTGGCACGCCCCGAACATCGTCGCCTTCCTGGCTCAGATCGTGGCGATATTGCCGGTGTATGCGCTCTGCGTGGTCGTCGTCTTCCGGAGCGAGGCACGATTGTTGCTGTCGAAATGGACCGCTTCCAGGATTCTGCGCGCAGCAGAGATGCAGAAGACCGGTGCGCCGCTATGAAACTCGACGTCGTGGTGCCAACTTACAATCGCAGCGGATTGCTACGCCGGACTCTGTCCAGCCTGCTGACGGCTTCGGTTCCCGCCGGCCTCGAAGTTGTCCTGATCGTTGCAGACAACAACAGCAAAGATGATACCGAGCAGGTCGTTCGCGAGATAGCGGCAACAGCCGCCATACCAATTGTCTACGTCAAAGAGACGAAGCAGGGATCCTCCCACGCGCGCAACGCAGGCATCAACGCAGGCAGCGGAACGCTGGTTGGCTTCATCGACGACGATGAAGAGATTGATAAGAATTGGTACGAGGTGGTCGCGCGCGAGTTCTCTGATGAGGAGACCCAATATATAGGCGGCCCCTATTTCGGGAACTGGTCTGCTCCCGCGCCCGCCTGGTTGCCTCCCGGATACCATGCGGTCATTGGCGTCATCGATCCCAAACCCCGCTCCCCATTCGGCAAGGATTGCAAGGCGATGTTGATGGGCGGGAACGCGGTGATTCGCCGCACCGTGTTCGAGCGCATCGGCTTGTACTCCACGCGCTTCGGACGTACGGACAAAGGCTTGCTCTCCGACGAAGACACTGAATTCTTCCGCAGGCTGTGGAATGCAGGCCTCCGGGGCATGTACGTCCCGGACCTCATCATCTATCACTACATTCCTGGTGATCGCCTGACTCGCAAGTACCATCGCAGGTGGTGCTACTGGCGGGGTCTGTCGCAGGGATATTCCGACCGGGAAGCAAAAGAACCGGTCCCCTATTTCCTTGGAATTCCCCGGTACAAGATTGGCAAGGCGTTCCGAGGGCTGGCCTCTTTGCCGGTCCACTTAGTAAGTCGGAAAGGAAAGGGCCAGGCCTTTGCCGATGAGTTGGCATCGTGGGACCTGTTCGGTTTCATCCTTGGAAGGCACTTTATTCGCATGGACCGTTATCACAAGAATCAGTGACCTCCGGAACTCTCTGGCCATCGTCCAGTCCACATCCTAACTTCCGTTCGTTTCAAACTTGAATTCGCTGTGCGCTCCGGGATAGTCCACCATGAAGCCTCTGCAAATCGTCTCCCAGCCCGATGATCTGGACCAAGGGCTCTTCGGACAGGTCTTCTATTACCTTCTGCAGGTGCTGCCGTACCTTCATCGCCATGGCATCTATCCTGCATGGGATGTTCGCGCAAAGCACTATGGAGAACTTCCGGACTGCAGGACGGTCCCCGGAGCGCTCGACCTGGCGTATGACCCTCCACGCGGCCCGTATAGAACCATCCACTTATTTGAGCTGCGCCGCAGACACGCTCACATCCTGGGGAACGATTGGGTCGCGCTCAATCGTCTGTGGTGCTCCTACTTCAAAGTTCCCCAGCGGATATTGCTCCGCGCAGACAAGGCGCAGCCGAAGGGTCGGATCCTTGGCATCCACTATCGCGGCACCGATAAGCAGACAGCCGCCTGGGACAGCAACCCAATCTCGCAGGACCAATACATCGCGCTGATTCAGGACTTCCTGGAGCACCGCCCGGAATTCGATGGAATCGTAGCCGCAAGCGATGAGTCCTCGTTCATCGAAAAGTTGAGCGCATCGATTCCTCTTCCCACGGTCTCGTTGGGCGAAGTCGAATTCCACATGGCGACGGAGCAAAAAATATCTCGCACGGAGAAGACAGATCGCGCCGTGCTGGATTGCGTTCTATTCTCCCGCTGCGATTGCCTGATTGAGACTTCCTCGGCGCTTCCCAGCTTCGCCAAGCTGCTGAATCCCAACCTGGAGGTGTATCGCTGTGCTGCCAGCAAACTATTCGGCAAGCTCTACACCAACACACCGTACTTTCCCGTGGCGCATATCCCGCATCTTCCAGTCGCAAATCCGGCGTCGCTCGACATCCTTCGGAGCACCATGGAACAGGACTGGACCTACGAGCCGCATACGGCGAAGTATCGCGACCCGTTCGTGTCCTTGCCGCGCTGGCCGATCAATAACACGCTGTACACAGTGGCGGAAAAGCTCAGAGTGGATAAGCTGGTCGCCCGCGTACTCAGTGGCCACTATTAGCGTTGTCTGTTCGTACCGCAGTTGCTGCGAAGCGCGAATTCTCTTTAGGAGTATTCTTTCCGGATGACAGAGCCTGTGAAAATGCTGGCAATCATGAACTCCCGCATCAAGAAGCTGGGCAGCTTCGAGGATTACATCGTCTCTTTTGCCCGTAAGGCACGCGAGCAAGGCTGGACCCTGGGGTTCATCTTTCCCGGTATGGGCGCGCCCGATGTGATCCAACGAATCGAGAGTGAGCAAGCTCGCATACTGGAGACCACGGCGCCGTGGGCTTCCAAGCAAGGCGTCTTCCAACTCATCCAGCGCATCCGCGAATTCAAGCCCACAATCGTCAACTTCCATTTCTGCGACACCATCAGTTATCTTCCCGTCTTTCTCTACTGCAGGCTGGCGGGCATCTCGGTCATCTACCACTACCATGGCGAGATCCGTCCTCTCAGCACATTGACGTGGAGGAATGCTCACCTCTCCGCGTTGCGCCTGCTCTCCTGGTTCTGGACTGGCGTGATTACGGTCTCCGAGGCGAACAAGCGGTTCCTGCGAGCGCTCCACATTGCAACGCCGATCGAGGTCGTCTACAACGGCATCGATGTCATCGCGTTCCGCGAGCAGTTCGCAGCCCTGGACAAGCTTCCATCGGAATCGGCTGGCGACGAGTTTGTGCAGTGCCTCTACATTGGCTCCATCATTGACCGCAAGCGAGTGGATATCCTGCTGCGGGCGTTCGCCATCGTAAAGAGCGAGTTCCCGCTCGCCCGCCTTACGGTCGTAGGAGGCGGTGCGCTCGAGAGTTCCTCGAAGAAGCTCGCAAGCGATTTACAGCTCGACGACGTGGTGCATTTTACGGGCCTCATGATTCAATACCCGTTTGAGCTGCTCAAACACGCCGACATACTGGTCAGCGCGTCCGAGTCCGAATCCTTCGGCCTGGTCTTTGCCGAGGCAATGTCCTTCGAATTGCCCGTGGTCGCTTGCACTGTCGGCGGCGTTCCGGAGGTCGTCGCGAATGGGGAGACTGGCTTGCTGGTGGAAGCGAATAATCCGGAGGCATTTGCGGCGGCGCTCCTGGTCCTGCTGAAAGACCGCACCTTGCGCACGCAGATGGGACAGGCAGGCTTCGAGCGGGTTCAACGGGCATTTCAGCTTCCGGGCACCATCGACGCCACATTTCAAGCCTTCGCCAGGTTGAGCTGACCGTATGCGCGGCGTCCACTCAACCTCATTCGTGCGATAGGCTAGATCCGTAATCCGCTGGAAGTCCTATGAGTTCATCGAGCAGTGCCATCCCGCCGGTTGAAGTGAATTCGGTTGATCCGGAGACGCACACCTTCGCGCGTCTCGGCTTCAAGCTCCTCCATGTTGGAGTGGCTGTGCCGCTGATCGACCCAGCCACCGAGATGCTGGGAGCGTTGTTCGGCTACCAGGTGGTCTCCGGGCCTTTTGACGATCCCATCCAAAAGGTCACGGTCAACTTTCTGGCAACATCCAAGAGCGATGTGGCCGAGATCGAGCTCATCGCGCCGCTGGGCGACGATTCGCCGGTCCGGTCGATGCTGAACAAGACCGGCGGCGGCGCCTACCACCTCTGTTTTGAAACCAGTGACATCGATGCGGCGCTGGCCCATGCCAAAGACCTTGGCTGCGTCATCCTCTCGCAGCCGGTTCCCGCTGTCGCCTTTCAGGGGCGGCGCATTGCGTGGCTCTATACGCCTTCGCGGCAGTTGTTTGAGCTAGTCGAAGCCGAAGTCGCAGGGTGAACGATAGTGTCTGATCGGGGAATGGATTTGCGCGTTGCATCTAAATCGAGCGAACCGGCGCGACACCCCTTGCGTACGCTGCACCTCCTCTACCATGAGATTCGCACTGGCGGCAGTCGCTACTCCTACGTCATGGACGCCAGCGCCTTCGAGAAGCATCTGGATCTCTACGCACAGTTGCGCCAGACAGGCCGGCCGCCCGTGCTGCCGGAGATTACCTTCGACGACGGCCACATCTCCAATCTGCAGATCGCAGCGCCGATGCTGCAAGCGCGCAATCTGACGGCGCGGTTCTTCATCACCGTTGGCTGGACCGGCGAACGGCAGGGCTACATGGGATGGCCGGAGCTGCGTTTGTTGCAACAGGCCGGCCACACAATCGGCGCGCACGGTTGGAGCCATACTCTGCTGACGCACTGCAACGCCCGGGAGCTGCACGACGAGCTGAGCAATTCGCGGCTGGCGCTGGAAGACAAGCTCGGCATCCCGATCACCACCATGTCTCTGCCCGGAGGACGGCATAACCGGCGCGTGCTTGCGGCTTGCGAGCAGGCCGGCTACACGCAGGTCTACACGTCGGTGCCCAAGGCCGAGTCGCTGCCGCTTGGCCCGACGGTTGGCCGGCTCAACATCCTTGGAGACATGCAGCCGGAGTGGATTGCCAGGCTGTTCCTGCCGGACAGCGCAGTCTTGTCGGCCTTGCATCGCCAGTATCGAATCAAGGAAGCTGCCAAGTCGCTGCTTGGCGACAGCTTGTATGAGAAGCTGTGGGCGCTGCGCAACCGCAAGGAACCGGACGCGGACAGCGACCAGGGCGGTGCTGCATGAAGATCCTGCATATCATCAGCAGCAGCGGCTTGTATGGGGCTGAGGCCGTGATCCTGAACCTGCTGCGCACGCTGCGCGATGGGCCGGACGAGGCAGCGATTGGCGCATTCTCCAACTCCTCGAATCCAAACGTGCAACTCCATGGAGCTGCGTTGAAGCAAGGCTTCGCGTCGCACCTGATTCCCTGCAACGGCCAGGTGGATCGCGCGACCATTGCCGGCATCCGCGAGCTGGTGAAGCGCACGGGCGCCGATGTGGTGCATGCACACGGCTACAAGGCGGACATCTACGCCTATCTTGCGCTGCGCGGGCGAGGCGTTCCGCTAGTCTCGACTTGCCACACCTGGTACGACACGGATCGGATGGTGTCGCTGTACGGCAAGATCGACCGGCTGGTGCTGCGCGGGTACGCGCGCGTGGTGGCCGTGTCGGAGGAGGTGCGGCAGCGGCTGCGCGGGGCGGGCGTTCGTGAGGACAGAATCCGCATGATCCGCAATGGCATCGATTTGCGGCCGTTCGACCGTCCGCGCCAGGCAGCGGACGAGGGCCGCAAGCTCGTCGTGGGGTTGGTCGGTCGCCTGGCCTGGGAGAAGGGCGTTGACATCTTTTTGGCCGCTGCGGCGCGCGTTGTCGTCGAGATGCCGGAAGCGCGGTTCGTCGTGGTGGGCGAGGGACCCGACCGCGAGAAGCTGGAGCGGCAGATCGACGAACTGCGGCTTCGCGACAGCGTGTCCATGCTGGGGCGCCGGGACGATATGCCCGCAGTGTACGCGTCGCTGGACGTGATGGTGTCGTCGTCCCGCCAGGAGGGGCTGCCCATCGCCATCCTGGAAGGCATGGCTAGCAGTCTGCCGCTGGTGGCAACGCCCGTAGGCGAGGTGCCGACCGTGGTGCTGGACGACCGCACCGGCGTGCTGGCGCCGGCGGAGGACGTGGAGCGTTTGGCGGCGGCCATTGTGGCGCTGTTGCGCGATCCGGCGCGGCGCGCACGGCTGGGCGCTGCGGCCAGGAAGCTGATTGAAGGCGAGTACTCCGCCCAGCGCATGACGGCCGAGTACCGGAGCGTGTACGCGGAAGCCATTGCAGCGGCGCGAGGAGCTGCCCAGTGAGCGGACGGCGTCCTCGCGTGTTCATGATGGACCTTTGGGCCACGGTGCCGTACTACACGGCCTATCTTTCGCGCGCGCTGCGCAATCAGAACGTGGATGTGCAGGTCGGCTCCATTTCGTACTACCTGGATCCGGGCTGCTTTACCAGCCGTGGACTGACGGTCGATCCGGGGCTGATGGACGTGGTGGGCAAGTTCCGCTTGCCGCAGTTGCCGCGCCGCGTGCTGAAGCTGGCGGAGGCGATGCTGAACCTGTCCGCGCTGACGGCGCGGTTTGCCGCATCGGCGCCGGACGTGGTCCATGTGCAGTATCTTCCCATGCTGCAATGGCGGGTTCCGCTGGATCTGTGGTTCCTGGACTTCTGCCGCAGGCGCGGGTCGAAGATTGTGCTGACGGTACACGATCTGCTGCCGCACGATACGGGCGAGGCGTACAAGGCGACGTTCCACGATCTATACCAGCGCGTCGACCGCATCATCTGCCATTCGGACAGCATCCGCGCGCGGCTTGCCGCGGAGTTCTCCGTGCCCGGCGAGAAGGTCTCCGTGATTCCGCATGGGCCGTTCTTCTACGATCTTCCAGCGGCTGGCTCCGAGGCGGCGCTGCGGGGTTTTGAGCTGGACGCATGCAAGCTGCTGGTGCTCTGGCAAGGCATCCTGTTTCCGTACAAGGGCGTGGACGTGTTGCTGGCTGCGTGGCAGAAGGTGGAAGCGAAGACGGACAATGCATGCCTGGTGATTGCGGGCACCGGCGCGCCGGAGTTGCTGGAGCAGATCCGCGCGCAGGTGGCGGCGCTGAACCTGCAACGCGTCAAGCTGCACTTCCGTTTTATCAGCACCGGGGAGCTAGTGGCCCTGTACCGGGCGGCCAACGTGGTGGTGTATCCGTACCACGCGATTACCACCAGCGGCGCGCTGGCGACGGGGCTGGCGCTGGGCAAGACTATCGCGGCCACCGACCTGCCGGTCTTCCGAGAGGTGCTGACGGACCACGAGACTGCGCTGCTGGTTCCGCCGAAGGACCCCAGCGCGCTGGCGGCCGCGCTGACGGAGTTGCTGCAGGACGCCGGCCTGCGCGAGCAGCTTGCCGAGCGGGTGCGGGCCATGGACTTTGGCGACCAGTCGTGGCTCTCGATTGCAGAGAAGACGATCGAGGCTTACGAGACGGCAACGGGTCAGTCGTTCGGCTCGGCGTAGACCTCGGCGAAGGACTCATCGGGCGAGCTGGCGGGCCAGCCGACCAGGACGAAGAAGACATCCAGCACGAAGAGCGCGATTGCGACGTCGTTGTAGAGCGTGCTGCGCGGAGAGTCCGGCCAGTACTGGTTGGCAGCCCAGAAGAGGAAGGCAGTCGCCAGCAGGGCGGCCTTGAAGAGCTCCGCCGGGCCGGGACGGCGGATGGTTTGATAGACCAGATACGCGACGGCAATGAGAGCCAGCGGGAGCGCGCCCAGCAGATTGTGGGCGTTGGCAGGGAAGAGCCGGGGCATTGCGTCCCAGACCAGCAGCACCGCGACCGAGGCCAGGGTGAGAGCGCCGAGCAGCACAGGTGCCGCCCTATGAGCCCTGTCCAAGTGTGTTTTCATGTTTCGATTCTAGTGGTGCTACGTACCGGGGCGTTATGGTTCGGGCGTGATGGTTCCCCCTACTGCCACCAGTCGGACCGCACCTCGACCCCGCGAACTACCTCGGTCGGCAGTCCCGGCGCCGGCTGCCACAACTTCACCCTCTGCTCGTCCGCCAACTCTCGCATCCGCTCAATCGGCCACCGCCAGGCGTGGAACGCAAGATTGAATAAGCCCCAGTGGATCGGCATCAAAGAACCCGCGCCGCCCAGCTCCCGGAAGGCCCGTACCGCTGCATCCGGCCCCAGGTGGATCTGCCGCCAAAGATCGTCGTACGCCCCCACCTCCAGCATGGTCAGGTCGAACGGCCCATAGGTCGCGCCAATCTCGGCAAATCCCTCCCACCAGCCCGAGTCCGCGCCGTAGTACACACTCTGCTCACTCCCGCGCAGCACAAACGATGCCCACAGCGTCTGGAACCGGTTGAACATACTGCGCCCGGAAAAATGCCGCGAGGGCAGGGAAGTGACCTTGCACATAGCGCCACTGGCTCCGGCAATCTCCGCAGATTCCGTCCAGTCCAGCTCTGTAACCTGTTCCGGGCGCACGCCAAACCCCTGCAGCACTGCGCCCACGCCCAGCGATGTCAGCCATCGCACATCCGGCTGCAAGCTGGCCAGCCGCCCCACCGTCCCTGCGCCCAGATGGTCAAAGTGGTCATGCGAGATCAGCACCGCATCCAGCCGCGGCAGCTCTTCCAGCTTCAGTGTCGGCGGAAAGAACCGCTGCGGCCCCGCCCACTGCACCGGCGACGCACGCTTATCCCACACCGGGTCCACCAGTATCCGCACGCCGTCGATCTCCACCAGCATCGACGAGTGCCCAAACCATGTAATCCGCAGCCCGCTCGCGGGCGCCGTCTCATATGCTGCAACATCGGTTCGGAACGGCCCCAACGTCTTCAGCGGCACCCGCTCTTCGCTACCGGCAATGAGTTTTGAGAGCGCCTTGAACATCAACCTAGCCCCGCCAATCGCCGTCGGAACAGGGTTTACATACTTCCGGCCCAACTTCTTCACACGCTGCAACTTCGTCATATATCCATTCGATGTCTCGCGCTGTCAGGCGACGCACTCTACTTTGTTGCAGTCGCCTCGTCCGCGTAAAAGGCCGCAATCTCCGCCGCGTATTTTTGCTCCACCACGCGCCGCTTCAGCTTCATGCTGGGCGTCAGCTCGTCCGTCTCAATCGACCACTCGTCCGCCACTACGGCCAGCCGCTTGATGGTCTCATACGGCGCAAGGGTTGCGTTCACCTCGTTGATGATGCGTTGATACCGTGCCAGCACTGTCGCATCGTTCACCAGCGCCGCATGGTCCGTCGCCGTCACAGTCAGCCCCTTGACCTTCGCCCAACTCTCCAGAACCGCGAAGTTCGGCGAGATGAGCACGCACGCAAACTTGTGTTTGTCGCCCACCAGCGCCGCATTGCCCACCAGAACATGCGCCTTCAGCTTGTTCTCAATCGGCTGGGGAGCGATCAGCTTGCCGCCGCTCGTCTTCAGTAGCTCCTTCTTGCGGTCTGTGATGGAGAGAAACCCGTCCGCATCCAGGTTCCCAATATCGCCCGTCTTGAGCCACCCATCCTGGGTAAACGTCTCGGCCGTCTCCTGCGGCTTGTTCCAATAGCCCTTGAAGACTGAAGGCGCACGCACCTCCAACTCGCCATCCGACGCAAACCGTACCTCGACATTCGTCAGCACCGGACCCACGGTGCCGATGCGGTACTTCTGCGGCGTATTCAGCGCAATTACCGGCGAGGTCTCCGTCAGCCCGTAGCCCTCGAGAATACGTATGCCCACGTCGGCAAACCATCCTGCTGTATCCATGCCCAGGGGCGCGCCGCCGGCCACAAACAGCCGTACCCGTCCGCCAAACGCCGCACGAATCTTCGAGAAGACCAGCTTGTCCGCCAGCGCCCAACTGAACCCGCCGGGCGCAATGCCCTCCAGAGTCTGCTGTCGATGTGCGTTGCCCACGCCCAGCGCCCAATTCAGAATCCTCTTCTTCAGCCCGTGGCTCTTGCCTTCCACGCCCTGGCGAATCTTCTCGAACACGCGCGGCACGGCGACAAAGACGGTGGGCCGTACCGCCTGCATCGCGTCCTTCAGCAGGTCAAACTTCGGGCAATACGCCAGCGTCGTCTCATCGCACATCAGTCCGTAATCGAGGTGCCGCGCCGTCACATGCGACAGCGGCAGAAACGAGATGCAAGTGTCCTTCTCGGTAAACCCGAACGGCTTGGTCGAGAGAGAGATATTGCTCGCCAGATTGCCATGCGTCAGCATCACGCCCTTCGGCTCGCCGGTCGTGCCGGAGGTGTAGATGATCGTCGCCAAGTCGTCCGGCTGCACCGCCCGCACCATCGCATCGAACGCCGCATCCTGCGCCTGCAAGCTCTCCGCCCCAGCCATCAGCGCGGCAAAACTCTCAGCGCCGACTCCGTCAAAGAAGTCCATCACCACCACATGTTCCAGCGCCGGCAACTCTCCTGCTGACCGCACCCGGTCCAACTGCTCCCGGTTCGATACCACCGCGACCTTCGCGCCCGAGTCGCGCAGCATGTAGCCCACCTGCTCCGGCGTCAGCGTCATGTACAGCGGCACATCCACCGCGCCCAGCGCCAACACGGCAAAGTCCGCCACCGGCCACTCCCAGCGGTTCTCGCTCAGCAGCGCCACGCGGTCGCCTTTGCCGACACCCCAGCCGGCCAGCGTCCCAGCCAGCGCGCGCACGCGGCCATACATCTCCGCGGCGGTGATCGGCTTCCACACGCCGTCCATATCCTGCCACTGCCAGACCACCTTGTCGCCGCGCCCCGCCACCTTCAGGAACGCGTCATTGATCGTTGCTATCTGCCACATGCAAAAATCCCCCCGCAGCCACTCTGCCGTGGCAAACCCCAGTCAGGCCACTCTAATTGAATGATTCGCGCGATTGCCAATTCTCTAACATCTCAATCGTTCCGAACGTAGTGAAGAACCCCGGCATTTACAGGAGTAGACTATAGATATGAACCTGGTCATTGATGAGAAGCATTTCCCGTTGTGGATCGTGCCGCAGACAACGGTCAGCGACGAGCGGCTTCTGCGCCTTCAAGAGGCGAACAAGAGTCTCCAGATCGAACGCGAGCCCAGCGGCGAGCTTTATATCAAGCCGATGCCGGCAGCGCACCGGTAACGAGCCCAAACGTCGCCCACGCTGATTCTGAAGCGCTCGCGGAGTAGACTGTTGCCCATGAACCTCGCGCTCGACCAGTTCGAACTGCCGATCCGTATCAGCCAGGGTCGACCCGTGACGGATGAGGAGTTAATGCGCCTTTCGGCTGAGAACGAGCCGATGCGCTTTGAACGCGAGCCGAACGGAGAGATTCTCGTAATGACGCCCTCAGGAAGCAGAACCAGCCGGATCAACAACGAAATCGTATTTCTGCTTACAGCATGGGCGCGAAAGGATGGTCGGGGTGTCGTCTTCGATTCCAATGGAGGCTTTCGCCTCGCCGATGGCTCAGTCCGTGCGGCAGATGGTGCGTGGGTACCGCTGGATCGCTGGCAGGCGCTAACCGATGCGGAACAAGCTGGCTTCGCTCCCATCTGTCCGGATTTTGTCATCGAGCTCCGCTCGCCCAGCGATAAACTGCCCGACTTGCAAGCCAAAATGGCCCAGTGGATCGCCAATGGCGTCGAAGTCGCGTGGCTCATCGACCCCATCGAGAAAGCCGTCACCATCTACCGCCCCGGCGACCAGCCCGAACACCACGCCCACCCCTCCTCCGTCCAGGGCACCGGCCCTATCGCCGGCTTCGAACTGGTGATGGCGCGCGTCTGGGGAGAGTAAGGTAGCCGAGTCATATATGGATTTCGCAAAATACCCTATCGAGAAGCTCTGACAGTTTGTTGCAGGTGTGATCCCTGGGGCAACTGCTCTCGTTATCTACGAGTGCTCATCAATCGGAAGATTCCACTGGTTCTTGGCATCGGACGTAATCGGCTACCGGACGAAGGTAGCGGTGGTTGTTGCAGCTTGTTTTGTGCTTGGAAACACTATGACGGAAGTAGCCAACCGGTTGTTTTCAGCCTTAGGTGGCGCGATC
>Ga0302201_10000526_pt1 | contig 34605 bp, 25 predicted proteins | sample II_Bog_N3_2_FD_194586 | JGI IMG/M metagenome (GOLD analysis project Ga0302201, IMG submission 194586) | Peat permafrost microbial communities from Stordalen Mire near Abisko, Sweden - II_Bog_N3_2 | ecosystem: Environmental > Terrestrial > Soil > Wetlands > Peat | place: Sweden: Abisko... | reverse complement strand
GCTCAGGCAGTTTGCCGCCGATGCAGAACCTCAGCTTCGATCCCGGCGCAGCTTCGCAGAAGATGAAGCAGGTGGTCCTGCCAGGTGGCTCCGGACAGTGGGCTGTCAATCTCTCCATGGCTCACAAGGAATCCGCCTTCGTCGGCATTTTGAAGACGGTCTCCAGTGCCGTCGGCAAGTTCGCGCCTATCGTCGGCCTCCCCCAGATCGGCGTGGAGGCGTTGCAGGGATTCAGCCAAATGTACGGCGCCTTCGAGCAGCGGACGACGTTCCTGATCAACAGCTTCCCCCAATTGGCATTCGCCACCCAGCAGGCTCGCGCGGCCGCCAACACCCAGCAAGGCGTCAACCTCGTTCCCGGCGACTATATCCTCGTACCCCACGCCTTTACAGACCAACTCAAGCCCCACCTCGACAGCCTGGAGTTGCGGCAGGGATATCTGGTGCCAAAGGGATCGCCGACCAACACATCCATCATCGATTTGGCGCTTGCTCTGAAGCCCGACATTACCTATCTGTCGGCTACCTTCGGTATGAAGCCGATCATGCCCGCCACTGAGGGGGCAACCCCGAGCTCTAGTCCGGCCTGATTTGAGGCGAGCCTAATAAAGATTCCGGTAGATTATTCTGCGAGGCGATGCGTCCATGAAGCGTTGCGTTCCTGTACTCACCTTGTTCCTGTCCCTGCTTGGCAGCTTGCCTGCCCAGACGCGGCGAGCGTTGATCATCGGCATCGACACGTATCAGCCCGCCGGCACCACAGCGGACCATCCTGCCGGCTGCGTCTATGGCCGCTGCGAGTTAGGCACCTTCGAAAATCTCGAGGGCGCCGTAAACGACGCGCAATCTGTTGCCGACGTGCTCACCAGCCCGAAGTTCGGTTTTCCAGTGGATAACGTTGTCCTCCTCACCAATCCGAATCCCCGCAAGAGCCGTCCCGGCGTAGTTCTTCTGCCTGCCGGCCAGACCACCCGCGATGGCATCCTGGCAGCCATGCAGAAGTACCTCGTGGATGTGCCGCGGCCCGGAGACACGGTCGTCTTCTACGACGCCAGCCACGGCTCGCTCCGCGTCAACACTGCGGGCGAGAAGCTTACCGTGCGCGATGAAAACGGCAAGCTCGTCTATGTGGACAGCACCCTGGTGCCGTCCGACGCTTACAAGGGTGGCTACGACGTCCGAGACCGCGAGATGACCCGCATTTTCAACGCCGCTCTCGACAAAGGCATTCACCTCACCGTCATCTTCGACAGTTGTCACAGCGGAGGTTCCACGAGGGGCCTGGCCGTAGGCCGCCAGCGCTCTCTGCCCTACGACCCGCGCCCCATCAACGATCCGCCCGACACGCTCCCCAATGGTCAGCGCGTGCCTCCACCGACGGAGCGCCCCGACAACCCCGCAATCGTCTTCTCCGCGGTGCAGCAGGACCAGGAGGCCAACGAAGCCGATGCAACCACCGACAATCCCGAGTCGCACGGCGCCTTCACGGCGGCCCTCATCGAAACCCTGCAGGTGCTCCCGGCCGATGCTCCAGCTTCTCTCGTCTATCAGCGCGTAAAGGCCATCCTCGAAGGCAGCGGTTTCCCTCAGCAGGAGCCTGACCTCGATGCCAACGCCACTCGCCGCGCGCAGCCTCTCTTCGGTGGCGAAGCCGGCGCGGCGCAGACTGACAAGGTTCGCACCGCAGCCCTCAAGGCCGACGACGATGGCAGCGTCTGGCTCGACATCGGCATGGTCTCCGGAATCGGCCCCGGCAGCGAGTTTACCGCCATCACCACCAAGCCCGGCGACACCCCAGTCAAGCTCCGCATCGACAAGGCCCTCGGCGTTGCGCGCTCCAGCGCCACTATCCTCAGTCCTGCCGGGGCCAAGGTCCAGATAGGAGATGTCTTCGAGCTGACCCGCCTGATCCCCGGCCAACTGAATGCACTTCGCTTCTTCATCGGCCCCACCATTCCCACCTCCGACATCCTCGCCGCAACCGCGCAGGTCAAGGCTTCCGCCGTCACCACCATCTCCGATCCCGCGGAGGAAGCCTACACCGACGTCCTCAGTTGGAACGGCACCGTATGGTCCCTAAGGCACACCGACGGGCCCGCGCCGGTTACTCACTCCTTCTTCAGCTTCGAAAAGAAGAAGACCGGCCCAGTCAGCCTAGGCTCCCAACTTTCCGCCGCCGCTCTCAAGGCGCACCTCGCCCCCAACGCCAAGCTATGGGTTGACCTCCCCCCCTCCAGCGAACTCGCGGCCAAGCTGCAACTCGGCGACGCCAACAGCGAAGCCCAACCCGCGACCACGCTCGCCGACGCCAGCTACGTACTGGCCGGCACCCTGGTAAAAGGCGACCCCGGCTACACCTGGTTCCACAAGAACGAGTTCGCTACGGTGCCGCACCCTTCCGCGACGCCGGACCACAGCCCCGGTTGTTCCACCACCTCACCCTATCCCGTGCGCAGCGATTGGGTCCCCGTCGCCGACGCCGCCACCGCGCCTACCGCCGGCTTGACGCTCAGCACTTACTCCACGCGTCTGGCCAAGGTCCACGGCTGGCTGCAGCTCGCGAACAACCCTGCCGCGGGTGCGTCCGAGTCAAGCTTCTACAAGCTCGCATTCGTCCCCATGACCACCACCGACGCGCTCGATCCCGGCAACCCAGTCCACGAGAAGGATCGCGTGCGCCTGGCCCTGCAAACCACCGGCGTAGTCAAGGACCCGCGCTGGGTCTACATCCTCGACATTGACTGCCACGGCAAGGGCAACCTGGTCTACCCGCAGAACTCCTCCGAGAACCAGTACCCGGGCCAGGGCGACGTGGATACCCAAATAATCCTCCGGCACGCCCCCACACTGGTCGTTGGCCCGCCCTTTGGCGTCGACACGATGATCCTGCTCACCACCGCGCAGCCGCTGTCCGACCCATCCGTGCTCAACTTCGATGGCGTCGCGCGCGGAGCCACTCGCGGAGCAACGTCGCCGCTGGCACAGCTTCTCTCCAACACCAGCGGCGGATCCCGCGGCCTCGGCGCCGAAGTGGAAGTCCCTACAAATTGGGGAATTCAAATCCAGCCACTCCACAGTGTTCCTGCAACCGCCGCTCACTAACCGGCACTTGCAGGAACACGCAGTAATCTCTACTCCCAGTGAGAGTGCGCGTCGCCGCCCTGTCCCACATCAATCACCAACGTACTCATCTTGCAGGAGTGGATCGTCGAAAGCTGGTACACCGGCTCTTTCTCGAGCCGGTACGGCGTATCGTTCAGCGAGAATTGAAGCAGCAGCGGCCCCTCGGGTGCCTTGAAGGTGCTAATCCCATCCTGCACCGTCAACGACTGGTCCAACTTGTTAGCCAGCAGCGTGTACGAGTGCGACGCGACGTGCCTGTAGTTGTACGTCACCTTGGTGTGCATGTCGCACGGAGCAGACGATCCAGTCAGCGCCACGTCCAGGGTCTTGTCGGAAGCGGTCTTGGCGGCAAGGCCCCCCAGATGCGCCGGCAGCGTGTCGCGGATCTCCTCCGCCAAATGGGCCGTGATCTTTCCGATCGGCTGCTTATCGAAATCGGTCGACGTCGACAGGATCGACACGCCGTACGAGTCAGCCCTGCCATTGACCGCGGAGGTCACCATGGCCGACCCCTTCTGCAGCCATGCGTTCTTTTCCTTGATCGAATCGGAGACGATCCACGCACTCTTGGTATCGCCCGTGCGCGGATCCAGCAGACTAACCTCAATGTTGACCGCATAGCCGCCACTCTTATCATTCACCGCCGGCTTCAGCGTCGTCACTAGCAGCAGGTCGAGCTCTGGACGGTCCTGCACATACTCCGTCAGCCAACTCGTATCCAGCGGCGTGTATACGCCGCCGGGGTTCAGCAGCGAAGGCATAAACTGCTTGTTGTCCACCAGATCCTGGTAGGCGTAGAGCGTCAGATGTTGCGCCACCGCCTCACCATAGTCTTCGCCGCTGGCATCGTAGGTAGGAGCGATGCCGATCACGATCCGCTGCGCTGGCACCGCCGTAGTGACTGCAAGAATAGCTAGCCCAACCACAATTTCCCGAAGTCTCATTGCCCGCCTGTCTTCTTCGCTGGGGTGCGAGTCTTCGCCGCCGTTGGTGTAGCCTGCGGCGTGCCGGCGGATTCGGAAGCCGCGCTGGACGGCCCAAGCGCCGACGAGATCACCTGCGGACCCGTCAACGGTTTGTCGTTACCCGACGAGTTGATGCGGATTGCCTCAACGTTCTTCGTCGAAACCACCGCAGCCGGCGCAGCATACCAGTTCGTTTCGCCTTCCAGCGTCAGGTAGTCGTACAGGATGGCCATGTTGTTCGGCACCGTTCCCATATGTTCGCGCTGATACAGCGCAACGTAGGCTTCGATCTCGTTCTTGATCTCCACCTTGTCGCCGTTTTCGCCGATCAGGTGAAGCGCATGCTCCAGATGCGGATCGGGATAGGCCCCCCGCGTCCCGTCATACTGGATCGCCTTCATGAAGTGTTCTTCGGCCTGCTGCCGGTCTTCCGGTGTACGGGCAGTCAGCGAGATTACCTTGCCCAGGTAGAGCTGCGCCCGCGGATCATTGGATCGCAGGTTTACCGCCTCTTCAAGATTGTCCCGCGCCATCGCGAACAGGTCGTAGTCGATCGCGATGATCCCGTTATCCCGCTTCAACGCCGCCATAATCAGCGAGAACTCGCCGCTCGACCCCGTCAACCCGCCGGCCTTCAGCTTCGCCTCCCACACCGTCTTGAAGTCGCCGGAGAGCACCGTCTGAATATGTGCCGTGCGCGCCTTCATGCGGGTGTCTTTCGCAATGAAACCCAGGCCAATGCGCGGATCGTGCGCTGCCGCCGACTGCAGCCGGGCGTATAGCCGTGGCGCCTCGCGCACATCGTAGCCCTGGTTGATCATGTAGTGCAGCGCTTCTTCGTCTGCTTCGTTCTCGTAAATGTCGGCCCATTCGGTGACCGTATCGTGGTCGCGGAAGATCAGGCCACCGCCGGCAATCCCGGCGGCCAGACCCGCTAGACCGCCGCCGATCGCGCCGTTCAGCCCGCCGTAAATGCCGCCCAGACCCGCAGTCGCAAAGGTCACGGCCGCACCCAGGACCGCGCGCTTCTCCTTCGTCTCCTTGTCTTTCTCCGCATTCAGCGCTGGTTCCAGAACGCCCATGCGCACGATCGTGTACGCATGGTTCTTTTCAACATGCGCAATCTCATGGCCCAGCACGTAGGAAAGCTGGGCTTCGTTGTCCAGCATCGACACCATGCCCGTGCTGATCAGGATCGTTCCCGTCGAAAGCGCCTCTGCCTTCGGAATCGGATCAAGCAGCAGCTTGAACGAGTAGATATTTGGAGAGTCCTTCGGTACCAGCCGCTGTCCAATTGCATTGATATAGCGCTGCAACATGGGGTTGTTGTAGAGTTGCCCGTAGTGCTCGCGGAAGGTCGCAAACTCCGGACCCGACATATCGGAAAAGTGGGCCGAAGAATTGATGTTGTATGCGAAATCGATGTCCCTGCGCCGCTTGTCGTCCCACGCAACCTGGATCGCATCCTTGATCTCAGGTCGCTGCTCAATATCGGCCATCTTCTTCTTGTCCGCGTCGGAGTAGTCCGGTGCCTTGTCCGATGCCGGCTTTGCTGGGGCGGCATCTTTGGCCGGTTTCTGCGCAAATGCAAAGGCGCCCGAGAGCGCCAGGATACAAGACAAGTACGACAGCTTTGAAGAGATCCGCATGACAGACTCCGTGAGAAAAAAGGTGTAAGACAGGGCCCTGGGGAGGCCATTAGCTTACTTTCTTTCAAAGACCATGTCAAAGTAGAATTCACGCTCAAATAGGTGGTTTTTTGGGTACGCGAGGGTAGACGATTATGGCGGTTCGTAAGCTACTGGTGACGATCGTAGGAGCGGCTCTGCTCTCCCTCGGAGGGGCCGCAAGCCAGCCCGCCAAAACCAATGACCCCTGGCTCGAACTGCCCCAGGCCAACGAGCGCGTGGAGGTCGATGGCGCAGTTACCCTGAATCGCGCGCCAGGCTCCATCCAACAACTCGTTCTTCGCATTCCTGCCGGTGGGCCAAGAATCAATTACGGCTCCATTCATACCAAGGTAAATACTGAATCGGCGGACATTGCCATGCAGAGCAGCAACGGCCTCGATGGCTTTGTCCTCAACGTCGATCTCACCAAATCCGGAGGCTTTCCCATGCTGTCCGGTCGGAATTCGGTCGAGCTTGAATACAAAGACGAGTTCGGCAGGCAAAAGTACTGCAATTTTCTGCTCGATTTTGCGAATCCCTCCTCAACCACACCCGGCGGTCGCGGGTTCGAAATCATCCCCCCAGCCAAAACCGTTGAGAAACGAGCGGGCCGGCTCTTTGCCGTGGTCATCGGAATCTCGCACTATGCCAAAGGCGGCGATCAGCAGATCAACGACCTTCAGTACGCGGACCGCGATGCCAAGTCCGTGCTGGACTTCCTCAAGTCCCCTGCCGGCGGTGGCGTCGCCGATCAGGACTCGCTGCTCCTGCTCAACGGCGACGCAACCACCGAATCTGTTCGCCACGCGCTGTTCAACTTCCTCACCAAGCCCCAGGAGCAGGACACCGTCGTCATCTACATCGCGGGGCATGGTTCACCCGACCCAAGCGACCCTCGTAATATCTATTTCCTCACCGCGGATGCGAAACCCGACGATATGGGCGCAACCGCGTTCCCCATGTTTGAGCTGCAGGACGTCTTTGAACGCATCCTCAAAGCCAAACGTGTCATCACCTTTGCCGACACCTGCCACAGCTACGGATTTAGCGGGGCCCGCGCCGGAGCGGGTTCAAGACATGCCAATAATCTCGTCAATCAATACCTGCAGCGCTACGCCTCCAAAGGCCAGCGCGCCGTCATCACCGCCAGCGACATCAGTGAGTCGTCCTTCGAAGACGCCAAATGGGGCGAAGGCCACGGCGTCTTTACCTACTTCCTCCTGCAGGGACTCCAAGGCAAGGCCGACGCCAACCACGACGGCGTAGTTACCGCCGGGGAAATCTTCAACTACCTCAGGCAGTCCGTCCCCCAAGCCACCGACGGCAAGCAGAACCCCCGCGCCATGGTCGGCATCTCCAGTGGCCTTACCGTCAGCACGGTTCCCCGCACCCACGCCAGCCTGCAACTCCCCCCGGCCCCGCCCCTGCATTAAATCCTCTTCCCCCCCTCGCCTCTCCTCCTGCCGTCATTCTGCCCGATGGTTATACTCTCGACGACAACACCTGCCCGCATACCATCTCTCCACTGGATCAAGACGGGGCTTCCTGCTCTACTCAGTCTAGGGGCGCACTTAAGACCGCCCAAAATCACTGTCAAGTACCCCAATAACCTAACCACCTGATTCGCAAGGAAATAGAGGCGAAAATAGATGGCAGATGAGTTATGGTCAACCTGTTATCCTTAAAGTAAGAATGGAGAAAAAGAAAGCACGGATGATCCCTTGGAAAACCACCCGAATAACTCCAATAGAATCTTATTCTTATCCGTAACCATAATAGAATCTGAATTTTACGATGAAAAATCGATATCTAACTGAATAGCAAGCAGTTAGCTACCGCCTGGGGCCACCCCCAGCAGTTTCTAAGGCTGAGGTGAGGCGGAAACGGTCGAGGGCGTGGCCGGAGATGCAGAAGGTGAAGTCGGAACTGCCGAATCGGAAGTTGGCGCCGGCTGCGTCAACCCGCGGGTACCAGGCTTATCCTCGTCCGGCTCGGGAAGCAGCGCACTATCGGGATAGGCCGCCTTGGTAGAGATCGTCTTGAGAATGGGTAGATCGGCCTGCACCTGGGCCAGCAGCTTCCGGTTCTTCGCAACGTACCTCACCTTGGTCAGATCGGAAAAGTAGGTCAATAGGTCACGCTTGATACCGAACGGAATCGGCTGGGTAGGATCGCTGACCATCTGATGCAGCAAATTGGCGTAAGCGTAGTCCTCCAGCGAGTACGTGCCTGGGTAAACATCGTCGCCAGTGTCCAGGTCCTTGTTGGGCACCGTACCGGAGCGGGTTGCTTGGGCAAGAGACGCACGCAAGACGTCGGCGGTATGCATCAGCGACTTGACATAGTCCTGTTCGGCCGCTGCAGTAGGACCACAAATCGCCAGGTCGCCGAAGGGCCCAAACTTGGGCAGGATGAAGATGAAGTCGGCGAGCAGATGGGTACCAAAGCCTGCATGCTTGCGGTATTTGGCCCAGTTGTCATCGACCGCCAGGGCGGCGACCTCTTTGTTGAACTCATCAAGCTCGGGGCTTGGAACGTCGGATGGCATGTGGTTGCGACGGAGAATCGCTTCGGCGTAGGCGACCCGTGGCAGCAGCGTGCGGACAGCGAAGCGGTAGCCCTGCAAAGTAGGGCGATGTTCGCCGAGGACCTTCGCAAGGTCCAGGCCGTACGTGTCGTAAAACGCTCGTGAGAGCAGAGGCACTGGAACGGCAAAGCCGACGTGGTTCAGGTACCCCAGCGGAGCCAAACGGTGCTTGGTAATGTCGTTGACATCGAAGGCAAACTCAGTGCGTACATGCTGGCGCTTGCCCTCGGCATAGTTCACGTTGGGGCCGTATTTGGCAGCGAGCCTGGGGAAATTCCTAGCCACGGCCAAGTCGATCGACTCCGGATGGCCCATGGTGTCACCGTAGTAGTGGGCGAGCGCGCCAATTGCGAAGGCGACGTCGTTCTGATTCTTGGCCTCGCGGAAGAGCGAGCGGATGAAGTCGCCGGTGCGCACGTAGTGCAGCAAATCGGAGAAGAGCGGCTTTCCGAACGGGTAGTAGCCGAGGTCCTGGATCACGCACCCGCCATAAGCGTACGCACGGGCGTCACGCAACTCGCGCGGCGTCAGGTTCGGATAGCGCTTCAGCAGTAGTGGCCGGATCGAGCCGGCCCAGGTCAGGTCAATCAGCTCTTCGTGGGTGAGAACAGAGAAGCCCCCAGCGGGTCGAGCGCAGGCTAGCAGCAGAAGCAGGACGAGGATCGTCGAGAAAGAACACTTGCGAAGCGGTGCCACCGGGCCTCTCAATCAACTAACGGCGATTGGCTCGAATTGTAACGTGCTTCCTGTGGATTGTGATATCGCGGACTCCGGTGGCCGCTTCGATCGCGCCGCCTCGAGCCGCCGGACGGTTACCGATCCTTCACGACTCTGAGAAGGATTATTCGACCGCACCTTTCCCTTGGATGGGTGCGAGCAAAGACACGAGGCTCACATTGATGTTGCTGCGGGGTTCTTCTTTCATCTTGACCACATGCAAGTCCGGGACCAACGCCCTTAGGCGGCGTGAGGAACACGGAATGCGGGGCCTCCGCGATGATGTTGCAGGGCTGTGAGCGGCGGGTAAAGGGGCCAACTGGCTTGGGGATGACACGGCGCTTGTCGGCAGCTTCGATTTTCCAGACTCCGGCAGCTGGCCGGGCTAAATGGAACTCGCGCCGACCTATTTCTCAACTGCTGAATCACTGTTTTCAACATCTCGCCCTTGCGGAGCTTCAATCGCAATTATCGTGTGGGTTGCGATGCAGTTGGAGCCGTCGCACTACCTCTCTGTTGTAACGCTGCACGATGATGCAGGGTAGATTGGCTGCAACGGCATACACCACTATCACGATACGGGCCCAAAGTGGATTCCACAGAAAGAAGATGGGGAAGCTTGCCAGCATCAGCCAGTGCGCCGCCTCGCCTCGCCTGGTTTCAATCCCCAGCTGCGTCAGATACGTCGAGTCGCGTCCCAGAAGAGTCTTCTTCCTAAATCGGCCTCCAACCCAAGGCGCTCCGTCAGGCAGCCAATTCTTCCATCGGCGAATTAGCAGAAACCGTCTATAGAACTCGATCTCACGAGCCCACACCCTGTAGAGCCAGTTGTCCTTTGCAAAGCAGCGGGGAGCCATGCGTGTTGCCACCGCTGCTATGAATAGTTGGAGAACGAGCCAACCAAAGGTGTTGGCCGTGATTATAGCGAGAATCATATCTGGCGGCCTCGCCAAGTCACGGGCCGGCCGGCCTTTCGGAACCGCGTCGACTGAGCGAAGATGGCGAAATAGAATGTGAGCGCGACGGGATACCACAGTGCTGTGAGCCAACGGAATGTTCCAAGCTGCCGGCCGAGCCACGCGATGTTAATGCCATTGAGGAGATAGAGTGTCGCAATCGCGGGCCATAGAGGGCTATGGATAGCGAACAGCATGCACGCAGTAAGCATCGCGCTTGTAAGCCAGTAGATGGCGAGCGCGAGCACCAAAGGCGAGGTGACACTGGCGCCCTTTACGAAGGCTTTCCGCCAACTTTCTCGCAGTTGTGCCAGCCCGTCGGGAAACATCCTCATTTCCAGCGATCCGCGGCCGCCCCGTGTGCAAATGTGTCCGCCCGCAGCGAGAACGCTGGCGGCGAAATGCAGGTTCTCCAGTATCTCGCTCTTAACGGATTTGTGTCCCCCGGCTTTGAAATACATCTCTCTACGGACCACGAGTGACTGGCCGAATAAGTGTGGGGCATCCAACTTAGCGAATCCGCCTGCGGCCATCGCGACCAGTATGTTGAAGAAAAGAGAGAGTTCCTCATACCGGCACTCCATCCTGTGGAAGGGAAGAAGAGAGAGCACTGTATTGTCCTCGAGCGCGGAGAAGTATCTGACAATATGGGCAAAGCCATCATGGACGAAGCGTGTGTCGGCGTCGAGAAAGAAGAAGACGTCGCCGGCAGCGGCAAGAGCGCCCTGGTGACAGGCCCAAGTCTTCCCCGTCCACCCCTCCGGCAGGGGCTTAGCGGCGATCACCTTCGCTCCTTGTTGAACTGCCACGGCTGCGGTGCTGTCTGTCGAGCCATCGTCGACGACCAAGACCTCGAACGGACCATTCGCATATTGTTGCAGTGACTCCAGCAGCGGAGGCAGATTCGTTTCTTCGTTCCTGGCAGGGATGATCACGCTTATCCGGGGCTGATTCGGAACCGCGGGCAGGCGCGCGTCTACGAGGGGAACCTTACGCAACAGCAGAAGCCCCGCGCAAAGGCCGCCAATTGAGAAAAGCACCAGAAAGAACATCGATCAGGAGCCAGCCTCTTGTTCCATCACGAGCCGGGCTACATGCTGCCCACAAAGCGTCACCATCGGCATACCGCCGCCGGGGTTGACGCTGCCGCCGACAAAGAAGAGGTTCCGGTAGTCCGGGCTTCGCTTGGGTGCCTTGAACGCAAAATTTTTCCGCATATCGCTGACCACCCCATAGATAGAGCCTCGGTTGGAGAAGTACCTGCTCTCAAGGTCAAAGGGAGTCCAGAAATCTTCGACAATCACGTGCTTTCGAAGGTCCGTGAGCCCCATGCTTTCGAGCTTGTCGAGACATAGCTCCTTCAACGCCACGCAATCTTCGCGCGTGTAGGGATGGTCATTGTTGAGATAAGGAATGTGGGGGAGAATCTTGATGTTGTCACATCCCGGAGGCGCCTGGGACGGGTCGGTCCGCGTCGGTGCGACAAGATAAATCGTAGGATCGTCGGGCAAGCGCTTTTCTCTGAACACACGATGGAAGTGCCGCTTTTGATCGCCCGAGTAGAAGAAGTTGTGATGTGCGAGCTGCGGATAGACTCGGTCCAAACCGAGGTGCAGTACGATTCCGGAACACGATGGCTCAAAGCGTTCGAGCCGCTTCATTACTCTGGGCGGTTCTCGCAATAGCTGGGCGCAGGCGGGAACTACTTCCATATTCGAAATAACGTAATCCGCGCTGAGGTTCACAGTCGAGCCATCGGGGACCTGTGCGATGACACCACTGACCCGATCGGCTCGCTTTACGATCTCTGTGACCTGGTGGTTCAGATGCACACGAACTCCCGTTTCCTGCATTCTCAGCTCAAACGCGCGGGCGAGCTCATATAGGCCTCCTTTTACATACCAGAGTCCATACTCAAGCTGAATGTTGGGCATCAGGTTCATGAAGCCCGGTGCATCGTAGGCGGAAGACCCGACGTACTTGATGAAGTACTCGAATATGTCGCGAAGATATGGGTTTCGGACTCTTTTTGCGATTCCGCCAGCCATCGTGCCTGTGTAATCGAGTCCCCGCGCGCCGCGGAGACCATAGAACTTGACGAACTGCCAGAAAGTATCAAGGCCTTGTGCGAAGTATCCGCGTTCGATAATCTCATACTGTAGTTGCGAGTATTTACGGAAGCACTCATACTCTTCAGCAGCTCCCGGCCCTAGCCGATCGAGTTGCTGGCGCATGGCCGCCGCATCCTCCCATAGATCGACGACAGTCCCATCAGGGAAGAAGCTACGCCATTGCGGATCGACTTTTTGCAACTGAATGTAGTCTTCCAACTGCTTGCCATCCCCCTCAAAGACGGGGCGGAAGATCTGTGGCAGCGTGAAGATCGAGGGGCCAAGGTCAAAGCTGAAGCCTGCCTCGCGATGGATGTTGAGCTTGCCGCCGACATTGCCGTTCTTCTCCAGAACGTCAACCGAGTAACCCTCGCGCGCAAGCAGGATCGCCGCCGTCATGCCGCCGAGGCCTGCGCCAATGACGACAACTCGTCTTCCCGCGGGCGGATTGGTTGCTGGATTGGTCATGGCTTGCAGCACGGCACCAGCGTGATGGATAGGGATGCGGGGACTAGGACCAAGAGAACCATCCACATTCCCCGGAGCGCCTTCCATCTCCCGAGACCCGTCCCATGACGGAATCCGAGCAGTCCGCGTAGGGTGGCGAAGGTCCGCGCCCGGAAGGGGAACCAGTGTACTTCCGTGCTCCGAAGACGGTCGACCGTCATCACCGTTTTCAGACGCGAAAAAGTCCTCAGGCCTTCGGCGCCATGGTAGCGCCCGTAGCCGCTCAATTTGTTACCGCCAAATGCGACTTCAGGATTTCCTATGTTGCGAATCACATCGTTCACCGAGCAGCTACCGCATTGCAGCCGCAGCGCCACGCGCTCCCCCTGAGCCTTGTCACCAGTCCACACGCTCGCACTCAAAGCAAACGCCGACTCATTTGTCTTGTCGATCGCGTCGGATTCACTGGCGAAAGACGACAGGCACACTACGGGACCGAAGCTCTCGTCTACCATGAGTGCGGCATCTTCGGGCACGTCTGTCAGCACCGCCGGCACCGTGGCATTGGCATCACAGCGCCAGGCTGTATGCAGCTTGGCACCGCGCACGACCGCGTCCTCCACCTGATCGTGCAACCGCTGCCGCACTGCATCGAAGCGGACCGGCCCAATATCGCTCTCGATCGTCTTCCCCATCCGAAGTACTGCAACTCTCTTGAGGAATGCGCGGAGAAAATCCTCGTAGATTCCCTGCTGTACATAGATCCGCTTGCTACCGACGCATACCTGTCCAGAATTCGAGAAGCTGCCGTAGGCGACCCCGCTGGCCGTCCGTTCCAGATCGCACGAGTCAAAGACCAGGGCAACATCTTTGCCACCCAACTCCATCACCGCAGGAATCGTCAGCTCGGCCGCTTTGGCCGCAACATTGCGTCCATTGCCGCTGCTGCCAGTGAAGAAGACAAAGTCGGGCCTGCACTCCAGCAGCATGGCAGCCTCCTCCGGCGCCTCAAAGGACACCTGCACCAGTCCCTCCGGAAGGCCCGCGTCAATGCAAAGCTCTTCAATCATTCGAGCCGTCTGCGGGGTGCGCTCGCTGCACTTGAGCAAGACCGCGTTGCCGGCGATCAGCGCTGTTGCCATCGGCACAACCGACAACTGGAGCGGATAGTTCCATGGCGCACACACCAGTACGACGCCATGAGGCTCCCTGACCTCGAAGAAGCTGGTGCCTGGATAGAAGAGCTGCGACCTGCCTCTCTTTCGCCGCCTTAGAATTCCGTTGGCGTGCTGCTCGTTATAGCGAAGTTGCTCGAGCGTTACCAGAATGTCTCCCACCATGGCATCCATCGGCGGCTTGCCAACTTCGTCAGCGATGACCCGGACAATGTCGTCCATGCGTTGCGCAATGGCGTATCGCAGGGAACGCACCGCCCGCACGCGCTGTTCTAAAGAAATCTCTTCCCAGCGCATTTGTGCAACCCTAGACCTTAACATGCGCGCTTCGGCTTCACTACTCATGCGATCCCCAGTTCTTCAAACGCCTTCGGCTTGGGATGAGGTACGCCGTGCTTGTCGCAGATCAGGTTGGATGAAATGCGTGCCGACTCGAAGATTGTCGGGAGCCCGCTGCCAGGATGTGTTCCACCGCCTACCAGATAAGTATTGTCAAACAGCTCAAACTTATTATGTGGCCTGAAGTAAAGCATCTGGTCCCAACTATGTCCCATGTTGAATGTGGCTCCGAGGAAGACAGATTTCTGCTGTTCCCAGTCGGCGGGTGTCAATATCAACTCTTCGCGGATATGCTCGCGCAGATCCGTGTACGGTGTCCGCGTCTCAAGCAATCGCAGAATGTTCTCGCGATAGGCGGACTTATGCTCGTCCCAATTGATTCCGCTCGTATTGTTCGGGACGGGCGCCAGGATGTACAACGCGGAGTGCCCGGGAGGCGCGCACGAAGGGTCCAGATTGACTGCATTGCGGACATACACAGAAAGATCGTCCGACACAATCTTCGCGCGGGTGATGTCTTCCAGGCAGCGCTTGTAATCTTCGGCAAAGACGATCATGTGATGCTCTGCGTCCGGATACAACCTATCGAGCCCAAGGTACATCATGAACGTCGAGCAAGAGTACTTGCGCTTGGCTAAAGCCGTGGCACTGTACTTCTTAAGATTGCTATCGGGAAACAGGGTGCTCATTGCATGCCCGAAATCGGCGTTGATCACCACATCGTCGCAGAAGACCTTTTCACCGTTCTCCAGTTCCACTCCGCAAGCCCTCTTCCCTTTCAGCAGCACTCGCTTCACGGGACACGAAGTGTGGATCTCGGCACCTTCTTCGCACGCGACCTTGGCAAACGCCTCGGGTATTCGGCAAAGACCTCCCATGACGTGGTACACCCCGTGCGCATGCTCCGTATAGGGAATCATGGCGAAGAGCCCGGGGCAGTCCCACGGAGACATGCCGAGATACTTTGACTGGAACGTGAACGCCAGCCGAAGCTCCTCGGAAGGGAAGTACGTCGACAGCACATCGTAAAGGGAACGTCCCGGAGCGATATGCGGCAGCGCCGAAAGCAGGGTCTTGTGCAGAAAGGCAGCTGGACTTCCGTAGTCTTTTTGCAGGCAGGGATACAGCTTCTTGAAACGCACGCTTTCCGCGGAAAGAAATCTATCCAGGCCCGCTCCCTCACCCGGAAACGCGCGTTCAATCTCATCGCGCATGTCTTCTGGGTTAGGCCGGGCCAACATCGTCTTGTTCGAGAAATTGAGGCGATACATCGGGTCCAGCGCACGGCAATCGAGATAGTCGCTGGTCGTCCTGCCCGCGTCCTCGAAGAGCTCATCGAGCAAGAACTTCATCATCAGGAAGGTTGGGCCAAGATCGAAACGGTACTGCCCCAGCACCACCTCGGCGGTACGCCCGCCAACGCGGGCGGACTTCTCAAATACTTTAACTCTAAAACCGCGTCGTGCCAGCAGCATTGCTGAGGCTAAGCCTCCTGGACCGGCCCCGACCACTACAACCGTTCTCGTCACACTTCTCCTCAAGAGACCTAAGTCTAGTTTGAGTGTATGCGCGAGCTAAGGCTCTATCCGATCTTTCGGAAAATCGGAACTTATCCACCCCGCGAACACAATGCTCGATAACTTGCGGAGCATGAAAACGAGGCTCGGCCGATAGCTCATACTGAAGTCTCATGTCCCCGTCGTTGCACCCAGGGAGATTCCATGTTGAGAATACTGTTCGTGATCCTGATGGCGTCCAGCGGCACGTCCATTCTCTCCGTGGGTCAGCCGATGCCTCCTTTGAAGGGAGAGTTCCTGACCGGCCGCCAGGCCGTGCTCCCCGATGTCGCTTCCAACCGCGTTGCTCTGGTGGCGCTGGGTTTCACTTACGAATCGAGATATGCCGTGGAGGCGTGGACAGGCCAATTCCGCAAAGACTTCGGAGATAGCCAGCAAGTCACCTTCTACGAAGTGCCGATGATCGGCGGCATGGCGCGCATGGGAAAGTGGTTCATCGACAACGGAATGCGCAAGGGCACTCCCAGGAGTGACCAAGAGAACGTCGTCACGGTCTACGGAGACACCAATCCGTGGAAGCAGCGCATGGGCTACCACGCACCAGATGCGGCCTATCTGGTCTTACTCGACAAGCACGGCACTGTGCGCTGGCGTCACGGCGGCGCGTTTGATGAAGGCGCCTACAAAGACCTCTCTCATCATGTGTCTGCCTTGCTGAGTGGGCTGCAGTAAAAGGAATGGTGATAATGAGTTCTGAGCCCTATATACTGCGACAAGAACAGTTGATATCACGTCCCATCGGCGAGGTATTCGCGTTCTTCTCGGACGCGCACAATCTGGAACAGATTACCCCTCCTTGGGTAGGTTTCAAGATTCTCTCGATGAGCACGAGTTCCATTCGCGAAGGCACCGAGATTCATTATCGTCTGCGATTACATGGCATGCCGATTCGCTGGCGCACCGAGATCCTGGAGTGGAATCCTCCCCGCGGCTTCGTCGACATACAAAGATCCGGACCGTATAAGTTGTGGCACCATACGCACAGATTTGAAGCGGAAGGCGACAGAACCAGAATGATCGATGAAGTCAGATATGCGCTTCCCTTCGGTATTCTGGGACGAATCATCCATGTGCTGAAGGTGCGCAGAGACTTACAGCGCATATTTGATTATCGGCGTCAACGGATTCACGAATTATTTGAGATACCGGGGGCTGAGGTGGTATGAAGGCGCTGATTCTCATCGCCGGTGAAACGGGGTAAGTAGGGGGAGGTTGTTGAAGGCCCTACTGGCGCAATTTACCAGTGCGCCGCCTGGGGCGGCGACTAAAGGTACTTAAGGCCAAGGGATTCACTGGGGCACAGGTTGTCACCGGGGGTGTCCTCGATGCCTCATCGGTACAGGCTGCAAGGCTGCAACGATTGGCGCTGGAATAGTCTATTGTCTGGTCCACTCCATGGGATCCACTCAATCCTTTGAAGGGCAGGACCGTCTCCAACCGCGCTTACCCGGATTCTGGATCGCCTTTTGTTATGCCACTCTGCGTAATCCAAGCCGTCACTAGTGAACTTCGGAGACGCAGGCACAATCCAACTTCACGGCCTGGCGTCCGCCGATAGCGGTGTGACGGGTATCACTGCATCCCCCAAAGTAAATCTTTAGTGTCGTACGCGTACGTCGAAGTGAGATTGCAATCCAATCCGCTTCAGCGGTCCTCTCTCAGCAAGGCCGGGGGTCCTCCGTGGAACCAATTCTGCGCGGAGACTGCTAGGGGCACAGGCTGCGAACGCCACCCTTCCTTTTCGTGAATGAACAAGAACTCTGACCACCAGTAAGAGGTGTAGGCGCGACCGCGCCTGATCCTGCCGGCACCAACCCGTTTGGGTATAGAAATTGAGGATTCACGATGACGACGAAAAGCAAGTTGAAGGTAACGGCGGCCGGGTGCTTATTACTGCTGGCGGGGACATTGTTTGGGTTCGGGCAAGAGACTAGAGCCACTCTCGGTGGCAAAGTCACTGACACGACAGGGGCTGTAATCAGGAAGGCGACTGTCGTGGTCACCGCCGAAGAGACGGGAGTCGTTCAGACGACGCAGTCAAATGACGCAGGCGATTGGAAGGTCCAGGACCTTCTACCCGGTCATTATCAATTTGTGATAAGTGCCCGAGGCTTCAAGACGACCGAGCACACATCTATCGAACTGCAGATCAGCGATAACAAGACTTTGGACACCTATCTTCAGGTAGGCGCGTCGACCGAAACAATAACAGTTGAGGCCACGACGCCCCTTATCGATACGACCTCCGCAGTTTCGGGCGTCGTCCTCACCACCAAAGAATTCGAAGAGCTGCCATCCAACTCAAACTCCCCCACGCTGATGGCTGGCTTGGCGCCGGGCGTGAAAATCGGCGCTCCCACTGGAGGCAGTACAGCCCACCTTTGGGGCAATGCCTCCGACTCCGCAATAGAGGTGAATGCCGCTGGCTCGGGCACCCAAGCGGTCAACTACACGATAAACGGTGCGGCGGACACAAATAACCAGGGTCAAGTGGCGTTTGTTCCTCCCATGGACTCTGTCGCCGAGATCAGAGTGGTCACAAACGCGTACGACGCTACCATTGGCAGGTCATCGAGCGCCACCATCAGCATGATCACGAAAACGGGAGCTAAGAAATTCCACGGCTCCCTGTATGAGATCAACCAGAACAACTTCTTGAACGCGAACACCATTCTGAATAAAGCCGCCCACATTGCACCACCACCTATCCATCTGAATGAATACGGTGGGACGGTTGGAGGTCCAGTCTGGATTCCGAAGATCTTCGATGGCAGGAAGGAAAAGACGTTTTTCTTCCTTAGCTACGACGGAATTCGCAACATAGCACCCGGCTCCAGCGGTACTATGTCGCTCCCGACCGCCCTGGAAAAGAGTGGGGATTTCAGCCAGTCTTTCACAACCCAGACTGTCAATAAGGTGCTGACGAAATATGCAGTTCAGCTCTACGATCCTGCCACGATCAACTCCACCACTATGAACAGACAGCTCTTCAGCAATGCCGTGGTTCCTTCAAACCGGATCAGCAAAATTGCAACGGCATATCTGAACATGCTGCCTACGCCGGATAACGCCGGAGATGGGGCGAGCACCGACAGTAACAACTATGTGAAGAGGGAGTCGCAAGTCGACAACTTCGATACATTGGAGTTGCGCTTCGACCAGAACTGGAACAACGCGAATCGCAGCTACGTGGATATGCGGCGTAACTACTGGACTGAGTTGAGCTATGATCCGTTCGGCCCGGCAAACATTCTTAATGGGTTGTTGCAGAAGCGGGTCAACTATGGAATAACCCTGGACCACAGCCTGATTCTCACTGAGAAAGTGCTGCTGGATCTTCGCTACAACGTCACCGCGTGGCAAGGAAGTTCCAACTCAACCAGTGCAGGTGTCAGCCCAACCACTCTCGGCTACGCATCGAGCAGTCCATACGTTGCAATGCAGCAAATGGCCTCTCTTCCCTTGGTCACTGGCATTGTGAGCGGCGCAGAAAATGGAGGTCTTGGAACGAACCAGGCTGGCGCCTATACAAACGACACAAACCAGACCATCGTCGTGGCACTGACGCAGTCGATGAGGAACCATAACTTCCGCTATGGTGTCGAGCACCTGATTCTGCAAGAGGGATCCGGTAGCCTGGGCCAGCAGGGTGGCAATTTCAGCTTCGGCAACACCTGGACGACGCAGAACCCCAACACTACCGCCTGTGTGGGTTGCGGGTCTGACCTGGCCTCTATGCTGCTTGGCCTGCCGACCGGCGGGTCCATCCCAGACAACAGTACCGCGTTCTGGTCGCAGCACTACACGGGCCTCTACTTCCAGGACGACTGGAGAACAACCAGCAAGTTGACGCTGAATCTGGGCATGCGTTGGGACTATGAGCAGCCGCTTACGGAACGCTTCAACCGATTCACGAGCCGCTATAACGAACACGTGTTGATCCAGCCTGTTACTACTTTCGCCCAACCTGGCTATGCCGCGCTGCTGGCGGGCAGCGGATCTACGAATGCCGGCATAGCGTTGCTTCAGCAGTTTCGGCCAAATGCCAGTACGTTCAATGTGGAGGGTGGCCTGGTATACGCAGGTGTAGGTGGAACCAGCCGCTACGCACTGAATCCGCGCTATAAGTACTTCCAGCCGCGCTTGGGCTTTGCCTACCAGCTCCGTCCGAAGACCGTGATTCGAGGCGGGCTCGGTCGCTTTGTGCAGGCGACCTTTTCAGGTGGTAGCCAGGAGGGATTCAGCGCGACGACTCCATTTGTGGCAACCAATGATAACTACGTCACCGCAAACGCCACGCTGGACAATCCCTATCCGACGGGAAGAACGGTTCTGCCTACAGGTAATACGATGGGCATCCTTACCAATGTCGGATCACATACCGGCTATACCGATCCGAACATCGGCCGCCCTTACGTCGACGAAGCCAGCGTTTACATCCAGCAGCAAATCAAGGATTACCTCATTGAGGTAGGCGGCACGTTGAACCTGACGCACGGCCTCAGCATGGGTTACCAGCACAACATTCCTAGTGGGGCAGTATTTACCGCGGCGAACACACCTTCCTTCGACGCTACGGGACGCCCCGTAGATACGCTCCCGGGTGCCATTCAGGTGAACAATCCGTTCAAGGGTGCACCGGATGTAACAGCCTCAATTGAAACCGCAAATCAAGTTGGCGCTTACCAACTGCTTCGCCCTGACGATCCCATGACTGGGCTGCTTACGTACACGACGGGGACAGGCAGAACCAACTACTACGCCATGAACACAAAGGTCGAAAGGAGATTTCGCAACGGATTCAGCATCCTCCAGTCTTTTGCCTGGTCGAAGAGGATCGCGGAGAACACTTTCATTGGTCAACAAGTGTACGGAGTAAAGATCGACAAAACCCTGGATACTGCCGACCAGCGGTTCAACTACAGTGTCGCTCCCGTGTATGAGCTGCCGTTCGGCCATGGCAAGCGTTTCGGAGACAGCGTGGGGCATGGATTGAACGAAATCATCGGTGGCTGGGAAGTCACTGGTATCTATCACTTCCTGTCGGGAACGCCCCTCAGCTTGGCGACGAACAGCTCTTTCTACGAGGGCGGAGATCCGTCGCTTGGCTCCAAAAAGACGTCTAACGAGTGGTTTGATATCAGTAAGTTCGAACCGTTCCCATCGCGGAGTACGACCGTTGCGACACTTGACTCTTATCCTGCATGGACGAAGGTGCAGAGCATGCCCGGATACAACTACACGCCGACCGTCGCCTCCGACGCTACAAAAAATGGCGTATACCAGGACTTCGCCACATGGAGCACCTACAACCAGCATACCTTCGGCAACATCCGAAACCCATACACGACCGACTTTACCATCGGCGTGCGGAAGAGCTTCCCGATCACCCAGACAGCTCGCCTCCAGCTCCGGATCGACGCATTCAATGCGCTCAACCACCCGCGCTTCGGAAACATTGACACCACCCCCGGAGACACCTACTTCGGATGGGTCAACGGGTCGACAACTCCGTCTCAGGTCAACTCGCCCCGGTCCGTCCAATTGGAAGGCAAGCTCTACTTCTAGAAGATTGGCGGGCAATTTATATAAGGCGGGAGGTGGCAGAAATCTCCCGCCCACAGGCCGATCCCCTTTGCCGCGAGGTAAGTGACTCGCGATTCTCCCACTCCTTTGGATACGGAATCCATAGTGTCAAGTCTGATTATGTCGAATCATAGACACCTCAAGCTATTGAAAGAGTCTCCGGATCGGTTTGCTCGTGTCCTCTGGATTCTCATTGGGGCCCTGTGCACCGCAGCGCTCGGAGCCCAGACCGTCACGGTGACGAACGTGCAGAGCCAGCACTATCGTTATCGCTTTCCAATTGGCAATCAGGACTGCCCGTCGGGATACGACATTCCCACGGGGCAATACCCCACCAGCGACCACCTGGAGCGCGGACATGCCCTTTACAACCACACCACCGACAAATGGGTGTACTGGGCACACTACGACAACAGCAGGTATACCTTAGCCGAGGTTACGGTCTTCCAGTCGAACAGCGAGTGTGGACCCTACATCCTCAATCGCCCTCCGTTTCAGCCGAACGGCTGGCAATCGCGCGACGAGAACATTTTCGAGGACGACGACGGCTCCGCGTATCTGATCACTGCCTCCGACGACCGACAGCCCGGAAGTTATGCAAATAATTCGATGGCGATCATGAAGATGACCCCGGACTATACGGGTATCGACGCGAGCGCCGGCACAACATGGGTCTTCGTCAACGACCAACGCGAGGCACCCGTCGTCATGAAGAAGGACGGTACCTACTTTCTGATCACCTCGCAGGCTGCCGGTTGGTTCCCAAGCCAGGGTGGCTACGGCGTCAGCACAAAGATGATGTCCGGCTGGACCCCGCACCCGCGACCGCTGGGCAACGCGTCGACCTTTGGCGGCCAAACCTCCGACGGCTTCACGATTAAGGGTACCCAGACCAGCACCCACATCCTCAGCTTCGATCATCTTGGCGGCAACTCGCTACGAGACACAGGTGAGATGTGGCTTCCGATAATCCTTGATAGCACGGCGCAGACTGCGACGCTGAACTGGTATCCCTCCTTCACCATTAACAACACCACCGGCGTGCTGACTCTGCCCGCCATGACCGACGTAGCGCTCGGCGCGATTGTCACTTCCAGTGTCGCTACAGCCTCGAACATCAGCAGCACCGGATCCAACGGCGTTGTCACATCAACGGGTCAACCATCATTCGCAGTCGACGGCCTCTACCATTCACGCTGGAGTGCAGTGAGCGGAGCTATCTTCCCGGCATCCCTGACCGTTGATCTTGGGTCGGTGCAGCCTATCCAGGAGGTCGATCTGTCTTGGTATATGATCAAGGGTTCAGAGTCCTACTACAAGTACACGATCGGCTATAGCATCGACGGCACTCACTACACGACGCTCGACTACACCGACAATGTCGCTTACGGCTTCACGACCAACCCGGTCAACTTCAGAGCACGGTACGTCAAACTAACGGAAACCGGCTATGTATGCCAAAACCGCTGTAGCTCTTACGCTCCAAGCCTCTGGGAAATGAGCTTGATTAAGGCGCCGACCAGCCAGAACCTGACTCCCACCGTTACAGTCACGCCGTCGATATCCTTGGTGGATCACAGCACTGCGTTCAAGATTGCGGTGAAAGTCTCCGGACCTAACGGGAGCCCGACGCCCACTGGGTATGTCACGCTTACAGGTGGCGGATATACCTCCAACGCGTACGGCCTCGTCAACGGAGTCAATTCCTTCACCATACCGGCGGGAGCTATGACGGCTAGTCACGCTGCAATATCGGTGACCTACACGCCCGATTCCACGAGTGCGCCGATCTACAAGCTGACGCCCACCACGGGTACGTCGACTTCACCTGTGACGGTTGAATCGGTTCCGAGTGCACCGAGATGACGACGGCAACATTATCCTGATGTGCTGCAGATCCCGAATCGATGCCGAGAACGCGGATAGACAAGTTACTAGACAGCCTGTTGCACACCTGACGAGATCCGACCACGGGGTTAGTTGCATTTAGAAGACCGGTTTCAATGACCCATTCGAGCTGACTCTGCGAGGACTAGCATTATATGGTGCCCGGAGGGGGACTTGAACCCCCACGCTCGGTTATGAGCTGCGGATTTTAAGTCCGCTGTGTCTGCCGATTTCACCATCCGGGCGTCGTCCTTGATCTTCCACATCCTACCTTACAGGCGCGATCCGATGGCTGCCCTGCCGATGGTCGTCACGCCTCCCCGCTTCTCTAGCGAATCGGGTACAGCGCGCGATACATCTCGCGATTGCGCAAGATCGACTGAACGTAGTCGCGCGTCTCGCTATACGGAATCGACTCGACGAACTCTGCTACATCTTTATAGTCATTACTGGCGAGCCATTGCCGGACCGGCGTATCCCCGGCGTTGTAGGCTGCAAGCGCATACTCGACCTGGCCGCCGAAGCGGTCCAGCACCTGTTTCAAATTTGCCGTACCCAGTTCCAGATTCACCGAAGGATCGAGCAACTGCCTAGCGTCAAAGCGCTTCATCCCCTGCTTCTTGGCCAGCGATTTCCCCACCGACGGCAGCAGTTGCATCAGCCCGCTCGCGTTCTTGAGGCTGACCGCCGAGGGGTTGAACTCCGACTCCTGCCGGATCAGCGACGCCACAAGATACGGGTCGAGTCCGTTGCTCCCCGCATTCGCCACCAACTCCTTCCAGTAGGGCTGCGGAAACAGAAGATGCCAGTAGATCGCGGGCACTAGGTTCATTGGCTGCGTGTAGAACGAGATGCCGCTATGCTTCATCGACTGAAGGGCCCGCGTGTACTCGCCGTAGGAGACGTAGATCTCCGCTTGTGCCAATGCGCCCCATTGATCCGAGTTGGGACTCGCCCGAATCTCGGGACCGATGTACTCATTCAGCGCCGCATTTGCCAACAGCCGCGCCTTGATCAGATGCGTATCGTTCTCCGGCAGGTCGCCGGTCAAATTCAGATCCGGCCCTTTCTGCGCCGCACTTAGCGCAGGCGCCGGTGAGACCGTGGGCTGTTTGCCCAACACTGCCAGCCGTTGCCTGCCAAGTACGGCATAGTAGTAGTCCGGGTAAATATCCGTCAGCCGGCGGTAGTAGTTCGCGGCCTGGGCGAAGTTGTGTTCCTCATCCTCATAGATCCGCCCCCGCCAGTAGAGCGCGTCCGGAACCTCGCTGCCTCCTGCATAGCGCGCGATCTGCTCATCCATCAAGCGTGCTGCTACGGAATAATTGCGGATGCGGTAGCTCATCCAGGCTGCGCGCCAATGCGACGAAGGCGCATACGTGCTGTTCGGAAACAACTCCACCAGCTTGGCGTAGTGAAAGATCGCCTGCGCCGCATCGTGCTTCAGCAGGTACATATTGCCGCCGGAGTACAGAGCCTCCTCTAGCCATCGGCTGGTTGGGAAGCGCTGGATCATTTGGGTGATCAGCGCATCGTGTCCGGGCCGGTCGTCCTCATTGCGCGACAACTCCGCCAGCATATACAGCTTCAGTGCCGCGGTATCGTCGCTGGTGTCGGGCAGCTTCTCGATGTCGCGTCGGCCCAGATGTTTCAGTTTGAAGTCGCACACCGCCGCATAGATCGTCAGCCCGTCGCGATCCGCCAAACTCAGTTGTGGATTGTTCTTGCCGATCGCGCTGTATTCAGCGCTGGCTTCGCTGTATCGCTTCGCATTGAACAGCACATCGGCGTGAGTCTTTCGTTCGCCGGCGCTCAGCGGAGTACCCATCGCCTGCAACTGTGCCGCCGCCGGCGCGGCCTCACTCGTCAGTGGCTGCATGGCGTAAATCGCCCGGAAGAGAGGCGCCGCGTGGCCCGTATCCCCCGCCAGTTGATAGGCCCGCCCCAGGGCGTAGCGGAAGTCCGCCTGTTCGGCTTCCGGCGTACTCGCCAGCGGCTGCAGCACGCGCAGTGCGCCCTGAGCGTCTCCCTGCTGCAAGTGCATATTGGCCAGCAACACTGGCGCGGTGGGCACGAAAATGCTGTCCGGATAGCGTTCCGCAAAATGGTCCAGCAGCGTATATGCGTCTCCAGCACGGCCCGCCTGGACCGCCGCCTGCGCGCCAAGATAGTCGGCGTAATCATCCAGAGCGTTGCCAGCGCGCTTCGCCTGACCCAAATCGGCAACTGCATCAGCGTAGCGATGGTCCAGTGCGTAGGCATGCCCGAGCGCGAGATAGGCCGCCGCCGCACCCTCCCCAGGATGGCCGTGCGCATAGCTCAGCACGCCCGCGTACGCCGCCGCCGACCGCGTCGAAGCCAGTTGCTGTGCCATCGGCCGCAACTCCTCGGAAGCATGAAATGCGCTCGTAAGCTTGATGCTGCTCGCAGTCGGTGGTTTGTAGGCCGTGTGCTTCCCGGTCGCGCTCGTCCTGGCAATGGCGTGCGATGTTCCTTGGGTCGCCACCGTTGCTTTCTTCTTGGCCCCTGCCGTCGTCGTCCTGCTTGCCGCGGGCTTCGTCGGCGTCTTCGCCACCGGCTTCTTCTTCGCAGTCGAAGACGCGTGTGCCGTCGCGGTCGAGGGGGTCCCAGTCGAGGCCTGCGCAACCAGCCTGTCCCCGGCCCAGAACAGGGATGCTAAAACAGCGGCCATTCGCAACAACGTAATTCTGTCCAGCATTCCTTCACGCTCCAGCCATCGGCTTGCGAAGGGCAAGCTCGCCCACACTCCACCCAGCCAAAGCCCACTCTTCGACTCTAAAGCCGCCCGCCCTTCTGCGCGCATCGCAACTTCTCCCGAACCACCTCAGATACATCCGCTCCACCCTGGTCAGGCGGCCATCCAATTCCGTAATCGGTCCCCGCTGCCGCGCCCCATTGCCCGCCGCGCTGCACCCATTTACACTGGGGAGAGTGGTGAGCAATTCCGCTCCGTTCCCTTCGGCCCATGCCAGGTGAGCAGCTTTTATTTAGACGAGACAACTGCACCTTTTTGCCTATGCCAGCCATCCAATTCCCAGTCACGGAAGAGATCCACCCGGACGTAGCGCTGGTTGAGCGTGCGAAAAAGGGGGATACGGCGGCTTATGAGCAACTGGTTCGGCAGTATGAACGTCAGATTTTCCGGGTAGCGCAGCACATTACCCAAAACCGCGAGGACGCGGAAGACATCACGCAGGACGCGTTCCTCAAGGCGTACCAGAAGCTGGATCAGTTCCAAGGCAACTCCAAGTTCTCCACCTGGCTGGTCCGCATCGCAGTGAACGAAAGTCTTATGCGGTTGCGCAAGCGTAAGACCAGCAAGACCGTCTCTATGGACGAGGACGTCCAGACGGAAGATGGCTCCATCCCGCGGGATTTCGCCGAGTGGAGACCGAACCCGGAGCAGTTGTATGGTCAGAATGAACTCGGCGACATCCTCCGCAAGACCATTCAGGGCCTGCCCCCCGGCTTCCGTACCGTCTTCACCCTGCGCGACGTGGAAAACCTCTCGACCGAAGAGACAGCAGAGGCACTTGGCTTGAGCGTCCCCGCCGTCAAGTCGAGATTGCTGCGCGCGCGCCTGCAGTTGCGCGAGCGGCTCAGCCGCTACTTCCGGCAGAAAAACGGAGCGCTCAAACCGTGACCTGCACCGATTTTCTTTCCCAGCTCACCGATTATTTCGACGGCAAGGTGGATCCCGAGCTCCTTGCCGATGTCCAAGCCCATATCTGCGAGTGCCACCACTGCGAGGTCGTGCTCGATACCACCCGCCAGACCATCGCCATCTACCGCGAAAACGAGATCTACGAGTTTCCCACCGAGCTACGCGAACGCCTGCACACTGCCATCATGACCAAGTGCCGCGACAACCGCTGATTCGCAGTCTCTCAGCCGTCAGATTTTCTCCCAACATTATCCTCATCTGCGCTGCGCTCAGGCTGCCATTCCTGCTATTATCCGAATCTAAACAATGGCGAAGGAAGATATTTCTACACTTCTGCCTCGCCAGAACTTGCCTCACCCTTGCGACTTGCAACTGCGGTCCGCGATTGGTAGCCGCTGACCTCCGCGCAAACGCGTTCCCTAGGCAATGTTGCGATTTCCCATCTCGGCGCGACATGAGCGTTGAGCCTGGGTTGTCACACTTAGTTCGATCAAGCGGAGTTTGCCTATGCACGCCATCAAGTACAGCCTCCTTTTCGGCTGCCTCACCGCAACCCTCTCGGCCGCTGCTCAGGACAGAAAACCCGGCCTGTACGACGTGACGCTTGCGACAACCACCGTTTTGCCCACTCCCCGCGTGCAGCCACCCCGCACCTGGCAGGCCTGCCTTACTCAGGGGATGATCGACAAGTACGGCGCAATTGTGCCGGACTACCTCTCCAACGTCTGCCAACTGGTCAACATCGTCAAGAAGCCCGGCGGGATGTCAGCCGATATGGTCTGTTCCGGCTCGTTCATCGGCAAGGGCACGCTCGCGGTCAACTGGAGCGATAGCGAGCACTCCAAAGGGACCCTCCACTTCAGCGGGACAATGCACCCGGGAGAGACCGACATCAAGATCGAGTGGAGTGCTGAAACCACCTCCGTCTACAAGGGTCCAGACTGTAGTGCCGCTAAGCCCAGTACACCTGCCAACCCTTGACCATCAGTAGATCCCCGGCAGCAGGCGTTTAGTAGTCATGCTGTATTCCCCGTAATCCGGCCCAAACGCCTGGCGGAGCGCTGCTTCTTCCACCCGGATTCGGTAGAGCAGCGCTGCAAAGGCTGGGATAAGGATGATCGCCAGCGCGCCCCAATTCTGCGTTCGCACGCCGATCGCCGCGAACACGATCAACATCCCCGTATACGAGGGATGGCGTACCAGCCCAAACAGCCCCTTCCGGTAAAGCTTCTGGTCGGCATGAATCGCCACGTTCACGCTGAAGGCCCTGCCCAGGCTGACAATGGCCGTCCAGCGTACCGCAAGCCCTGCCACAAGAATCGCAACACTCGCCGTTTTCACCCAGTGCGCTCCAGCCAGAATAGTGTGCGGATGCACTGCCCCATACCAACTACCCGCAAAGATCGAGCTGAAGATCACGATCCAGAGAACAAAGATCGAACCACGGTCCCGCACATTTCCGCTGCTGGTGCGCGTTCGCGTCACCACAATCAGCAGCAACTCGGAAACGATCCACATCCAATACAAAATCAGCCACAAACGATGCTCCACGTGCCCTCGTGCCTCTCGCATAAGCCTACAGCACGGCTCAGGCTGTAAGATTGGTGCGGCGCGAAACCTGCCTACAGTCCATTTCATCGTTCTCCCGTGAGGTACTTTGAAACCTATGCTCCGACATGCGGTCGCCCTCCTGTTCGCCATCTCTGCCGTCAACGCTCCGGCGCAAACCCCTGCACCCAGCGAAGGTCCTGCTTTCGCTCCTGCACAGGTTTCCATCCAGGTTGACCTCGCCAAACCGCTCACCGCCTACAAACCCATCGGCGCATGGTTTGGCTATGACGAGTCCAATTTCACGACCATGAAGTATGGCCGCCAGCTCTTGCCCGAGCTCCACGATCTCTCGCCCGTGCCCGTCTACATCCGCGCGCATCACCTCTTCACCTCCGGAGATGGCACCGCCAAACTCAAGTGGTCCTCCACCAACGTCTTCTCGCTCGACGCCAGTGGTAAGCCCGTCTACAACTTCACCATCCTTGACCAGATCTTCGATGAGTACAAAGCCGCTGGCGTCCGCCCGATGGTCGAACTCGGCTTCATGCCCAAAGACCTTGCCTCCGGCACCATGGACTACGAGATGCCCTACCCGAACACGGTCAAAGGCTCCGTCCAGAGTCCGCCCAAGGACTACGCCATGTGGGGCGAACTCTGCCGCCGCGTCACCGAGCATTTCGTCCAGCGCTACGGCCGCGCCGAAGTTGCCACTTGGTACTTCGAAGTCTGGAACGAGCCCGACATCGGCTACTGGCAGGGAACACCCGCCGACTACCTCAAGCTCTACGACTACTCCGTCGCCGGCGTCCGCAAGGCCTTGCCCACAGCTATAGTCGGCGGCCCCGCCGTCACCGGTCCCGGCTCCCAGCGCGCCACCACCTTCCTGCAGAACTTCTTTGCCCACTGTGAGCACGACAAGAACGCCTGGACCGGCGAGCCCATCCCGCTCGACTTCATCTCCTTCCATCCCAAAGGCAGCCCACGCCTCGTCCCTCCCGGCCCCGGCGAAACCGCTCACATCCGCATGGGCCTGCAGAACGAGATCAGCGCCGCCGCCAGCGGTTTTCGGACCGTAGCCGCCTCGGCGAAGTATCACAACCTCCCCATCATCCTCTCCGAAGCCGACCCCGAAGGCTGCGCGGCCTGCTCCGCTAAGGAGAACCCGAACAACGCCTACCGCAACGGCGACGTCTATCCCACCTACACCGCTGCCGCCATGAAGGCCCTCGCCGACCTCGCCCTACAGAATAAGGTCAACCTCATCGGCATGGTCACCTGGGCCTTCGAGTTCGAGGGCAAGCAGTACTTCGAAGGCTTCCGCACCCTCGCCACCAACGGCATCGACAAACCAGTGCTCAACGTCTTCCGCATGGCGGGCCTCTTCTCCGGCGATCGCGTCGCCGCCACCAGCTCCTCCGAGGTCCCGGCCCAGGACATTGCCAAATCCGGCGTCCGCGCCCAGCCTGACATCGACGCGTTCGCCACCAAGTCCACCCACGAAGCCGCCGTCATGCTCTGGAACTACCACGACGAAGATCTCCCCGTTGCCGCATCCCAGGTCACCGTCAAAATCTCCGGCATCCCCGCCGGCGTAACCAAGGTCCTCCTCGAACACTTCCGCATCGACGACACCCACTCCAATGCCTATACCGTCTGGCTCGCGATGGGCTCACCCCAGAACCCGACGCCCGACCAGTACGCCCAACTAAAATCCGCCGGCCAGCTCCAAACCCTCACCTCACCCGAGTGGCTCGACGTCACCTCCGGCGCCATAACCGTCACCACCACCCTCCCCCGCGAAGCCACCTCCCTCCTCCATCTAACCTGGTGAGCCCACACCGCGCTATCCTAGCCTGGGGTGTAGCCCAGATCACTTCGAATGCGGCTTCGGAGGTCTTTCCGCAACGTGATACTATCCGGCTCATAGGTCAGGCACCCGCAAGTTCAAACCAAATCATGGAATCCATGGCCCTCGGCATTGGCATGGAGATCGTCACATCCACCGCAAATTCCGGCGGCGCGGAGTGGCCGCGAACGCATTCTTAGCTCGCGACACCTGGCGTCTAAGGCAGCTGCTTTAATTGGAGGCGGACATGGGTCGGGTCAGTATTAGGCGCAGGCTCCTGCTCGGGATTATGGCGCTGGGCGTGTCTTCCCAGGTCGCACCGGCCCACGCTGACTCTCTATTTCGCCCCATCACGCCTTCAATGGTCGACAAGGTTGTCACTTTGACCGGTCAGGACCTGACGGTGGAACAGGTGGTTGAGGTCGCCCGCAACGGGGCGAAAGTGCAGCTGAGCCCAGAGGCCCGCCAGCGTGAAGAGGACACCTACGGCCTTCTTCTCGAAGGCGCCGCCGAGGGCGTGCCAATCTATCTGTTCAACCGCGCAGCCGGCGCCGGGCGGCAAATCTCCACCTTTACCGGTGACCCTATGTCGCCGGAGAATTTGCCCAAGCTAAAAGCACGCTCCCTGGCAGCCTTCCAAAACGGCGCGAACCGCGGCTATGGCGCCGAGGTCAGCGAGGAAGAGATCGTCCGCGCCATGATGGTGGTGCGGGCCAACCAGATGACCTTTCTGCCGGCCAGCCCGCAGGTGATGCAGATGCAGCTCGATCTATTGAATAACCGCATCACTCCGGTGGTCTGGTCGCGCGGCGGCACGGGCGAGGCGCTCGGCCCGGCCGCCAGCAATATCGACGCAACCATGGTAGGCGCGGGAGAGGCCTATCTCAGCGGCGTGCGCATGAGTGCTGCAGACGCCCTTGCCAAGGCAGGCCTCAAGCCCATAGAACCTGGCCCCGGCGACGACACCCTCTACACAGTCAACTGCGACGTGACCGGCATGTCGGCGCTGCTGGTCTATGACGCCCGTCGGTTGTTGGACTGGATCGATTTGACCCACGCCATGGACATGAATGGAATGAATACCAATCCCACCCGCTTGTTCGGGGTGGCTCAGGCGAATCGACCGTTTCCCTGGCTTATTTGGCAAACCGCCCGGCTGCGCGACATGCTCAAGGGCAGCTACTTGTTCGACGACGATCCCACGCGGATCATCAACGACCCGGAGAGCATGGAAACCTCAGTACGCGAGGGTTCGGCGTGGGAGGATTGGGGACTTTTGCGCGACGACGTGACCATTCAAATGAACTGGTCGGATCATGCGCCGGCTGTGGTAGTGGGCGCCGGCCCCGAAAATGCGTGGGAACTTAACACGCCGCAGGGCATGAAGTACTTCGTGAAGGGCGGACCGGAGAGCCATGGCAAGCATGGCTACATTCTCTCGGACACGAACTGGGATCCATACCCCCTCAGCAACCGCGTTGAGTCCTTCACCATCGCTTTGTCGAACCTTTCGGTGGCGGTGATGCTGCGGCAAGAGCGTTTTGCCAATACGTTTTTCACCACGGTGAAGGCCGAGGACTTCCTGCCCGCTGGGGCCTCGCGCGGCGGCCAGGGCGCACACATGTGGTCGAACCATGAAGTCTACCAACGCATCCAGGGGCTGATTAACCCGGTCCCCCCTGAAGGCTACGGCGACGCGCCTCAGATGGTTGAGGAACTCGACGCAGAAACTCTCTTCAAGGTGCCCCGCGCCATGCAGGCGGTCGAGGAAACCTGGATGCTCGTAGCCAGCGATTTCGCCAACGCCGCAAAATGGATGGACGTCCGCAAACTCCAGGACCCCTCTCGCGCCTTCGGAACTGCCCCCACCGCGGCATGGCAAGCGTTCCGTCAGGTCTCACCCCTCATCCCGGCTCCTGGGGGGCCTAATGCCCCCATGGCGGCATTAGCCTTCCTGAAGGACCATCCGGCTTCCAATTTCATTTTCAGCGGCCCAGCGATGCCAGGCAGCAATACTCCGCCGCGCCGACAGAATCCGGCCTCCGTGGAATAAGGATCCCTGCTGTTTATGCGCGTCACACAGATCGCCACTTATTCGGTTTGAAGGATGTGCTTTGGGCCCTCGTCTCCCGGTCTTTCGGAGCAGCGACAGTCTTCAGAGGGGGCCGAAAAAAACCGTTTTGCTTAAGGGCACGGATTTATCCGTGCCGTAAAGGCCGCAGAATAAAATGTGGCTTTAGCCCCTGGAACGTCGTCTCAAACGTCGCATTTGGCCTGACATCAAACTGGCCCGTCACGTGAGCCTCGCCCACGAAAATCCAGCCTTTTACTTGACACCCGTGGTATAATTAAGACTAGCTTGAGACAGAATCCGCTAGTTCTAGGCTTGTGTCTCCAAATACTCCAAAACAACCCTAACTCCAGCTTTTTGAAGATCTTGCAAATCATCTCCTTTGTTTTCAGGATCCTGCAAAACCGATGTTCGTTAAGTGGTTTGTTTAGAGGATTATGCATCAATCGATACCGGGGGAGGGGTCGGCGTTACACGGGTTCAGAGTTACCTCCGATCCCTGCTCTTCGGCCGCAGCATTCTTTTTCGCCCGTGTAATCGCTCTGCGAAAGGAAGGCGTCTAGATTCGATATGCAGCTTGTCCTCAATCCCGATATGATCTGCTGCGTGACGGCTGAGCCCACGCTTACCGAACTGGACGACATAGAGGCGCTCGATCGTGTCTACCGCTCGCGCCTCCTCCGCTTCGTCGCCTATTCCACCGGCGATCAGGACTTGGCCGAGACCATCGTCCAGGACTGTCTGCTGAAGGCCTACAACGCCCGCGACTCCTTCCGTGGCGACTGCGCCGTCTACACCTGGCTCGCCCACATCGCCACCAACCTGATGCGGGATCATCAGCGCACCCGCAAGTTCCAGTTCTGGCGCAGAGTCCAGAAGACCGCGCCCGACCTGAGCGAGCTGTCCTCGCTGCTGCCCAGCGGCGAGAGTTCGCCGGAGTCGCAGATACTCGCCCGCGAGCGAGCAGAGCAGGTGTCGGCCATGCTCGAAGCGCTGTCGCCGAATCAACGCACCATCTTCCTCATGCGCTTCATCGAAGAGATGGAGTTGCAGGAGATTTGCCAGGCAACAGGAATGCAGATCAGCACAGTAAAAACCCACCTCCACCGCGCAGTCAAAGCGGTCCGGCTCAAGCTGGGAGGGAGAATTTAATGGAACACCAGCAGTCCCACCTTACCGATGCTCAGTTCAGCGAACTTCTGCTCGGCACCAAGCCGACAGCGGTCCGCGCGCACCTCGAAGCCTGCACGCAGTGCTCCGACGAAGCCGCTCGAGTATCCCTTGCGCTCGGCAGCTTCGAACAGCAGAGCCGCCTCTGGGCCGAGCGCCGCGCCGCGTCACAGCCAATTCTCGACTCCCAACGCCAGCCCATCTTCCCCTGGCTGCATCGCCCCCAGGCCTGGACCGCCGCCGCGCTTGCCATCGCACTTACCGCAGGCATCGGCGTCACCGTGCGCAACGACATTTCTGCGCGTAAAGATCAGCCACGAGCCGTTCAGCAGCAGATTGCGATAGCCAAACCTGTTCCTGCACTCTCGCCTTCAACGCTCAAGGCCGACAACGAACTGCTCTCCGCAATCGATGGCGAATTGCGAGCTGATGAGTCTGCGCCAGCCACAATGTACGGGCTCACTTCGACCTCGCGCGGCGTCCGGACAAGAGTGTCCAGGAAGGTCTCCAACGAATGAAACGCCGCGACAAAGCGTTCGTACGTGCCGCCGTGATCGGGGTTTTCCTCGCGCTGGCGGTGGCCTCCACCGCTTTCGCGCAGGGGCGCGGCGGAGGCGGCCCGCCACCAGGAGGCGGAGGCCCGGGAGGTCCAGGCGGTGGCGGCGGAATGGGTGGCCCGCCGTTTCCCGGTAACGGTCCCGGATCGGGGCCAGGCCAGATGGGAAACGTCCCCCCTCAATCCGGGCAAAGAGGCCCGGCGGGGGAAGGTCCACCGCGTCCAGGCCTGCAATTAGGCCCTCCGGGACGCTGGTGGGACGACAAGTCCATAATCAAGAACCTGAAGTTGCGGCCGGATCAGCAAGCTCACATGGACGCCATCTTCGACCAGAACCGCAACGTCTTGCTCGCGCACCTGGAGAACGTGCATCAGGCCGAGGCGCAGATGGAAGAGATCTCCAAGTCGCCCGCGCCCGACGAGTCCGCATTGTTCGCGCAGATCGACCACGTCGCGCAGGCTCGCGCGGAACTGGATAAAGCGAACACCCACATGCTGCTCCAGATTCGCAAAGAGATGGACGCCGACCAGATCAAGCGACTCGAGAAAGCGACGCCGCGATGAGTCACATCCGCAACTCGCCTAT
>Ga0302201_10000520_pt1 | contig 34781 bp, 26 predicted proteins | sample II_Bog_N3_2_FD_194586 | JGI IMG/M metagenome (GOLD analysis project Ga0302201, IMG submission 194586) | Peat permafrost microbial communities from Stordalen Mire near Abisko, Sweden - II_Bog_N3_2 | ecosystem: Environmental > Terrestrial > Soil > Wetlands > Peat | place: Sweden: Abisko... | reverse complement strand
GCACGACTAAAGTCGTGCCCTTTCAAAGCCCCTCTAAACCAACTGCGAATTCTCTCAAAACGACAAAGCTCCCCGAAGACAGGGGTACAGGACTGGCAACCGCCTCCGAAAAATGCTCGACTTCCCTGCCCTGCGTTCCTACTTCCCTGCCGCCGCGGGCAAGCCCACCTCCGCCGCCGGGGGCAGGGTGTGGGTGTCCCACCAATGATCGACCACCTGGTTCCACTGGTCGCCGCGGCCAATCCACAGTTGCGCGGCGCGGTCGTAGCGGGCCTGGTTGTTGGCCAGCCAGTAGGGCCGATTGTCGCGCAGCCAGGCCTGGCTATAGAGCGCGCCCAACTGTGAGTACCCGTCGCGGATGTCCTGCAGGCGGCCATTGTTGGAGCCGATGGTCTCCAGCATCTCGGCTACCTCGTCCCAGCGGGTCTTGTCGGCAACCAGCGTCAGGGCCTGGCTGTAGATGGCCGCGGACTCATCCGCTGCCTGGAACTTGAGGCCGAGAAAATCGATGCGGCGAGCGCCCAGTTCCAGCGCATCCAGAGCCTCGGGGTTTTCCAGCTTGCCGGCGGCCCGCGCCTCGGCCAGCAGCGCGATGGCGCGCTCGGCATGAAGGCGCATCGCGCTCAGGGCGGGCCGCAGCTTGCCGGCCAGGATTTGCCCCTGCGGCGAGAAGGGATCGATCCAGAAGTAGGCGTCTTCGGCGTCCCCCAGGCCGGCCGTCTTGAGCGCCGCATGGGCGGCCATCAGCTCGCGCTGGGCCTGACTGATTTTTCCGGTCTGGTCGCCGTGAAACGCCAGGCCATAGGAGGCGGTAAAGGCGTCCTCGGAGCTTTCGCCCGGCTGCCAGCCGGCCGCAGCGCCAAACAGCACGCCAAACCAGTTCTCGTCGAAGAGGCCCTCGCCGTCGTCGTTCCACACGGTGTTCAGCATCCCGGTGGCGCCCAGCTTCTGGCCGTCGCGCACAAACGCGCGGATGTTGCCCAGCGCCTCGTTGTTGTTCGGGTAGAGGCGGTTCCAGTTGTTCACGCCGGGCGCCACCCAGGTCTCCAGGCCGGCCTTGGTAAAGGGCAGGATGAGCGCGGTGAAGTCCGGCTCGGCGTCGTAGCGCCAGGGCACCGCAATCATGTCCTTGGGCAGCGTGCCCACCAGGTCAGGCGAATTTACCGCAATGTCGCCCCAGAAGAGCAGTTGCTTGTGGTTGGGCGCGAGTTGAGCGTGAATCCTTGAGAGGAAGTCCAGATAAACTGCGCCCAAGCCCAGTTTCTGGACGGCATCGCGCGTCTTGCCCAGGCCCAGCTCGAAGGTTTCATCGGCGCCGATGTGCGCATAGGGGCCGGGAAAGACCTTGGCCAGCTCGGCGAACCAGCTGCCGATCAAGGACAGCGTGGCGGGGTCGCCGGGGGCCAGCACCGAGCCGTGCGGCGTTTCGCCCAGCAGCGAGAACTGCTCGAACTTGAGTACATGGTGCAGGTGGCCGAAGGACTCCTGCTCGGGAATCACGGTGACGTGGAATTGGGCCGCGTACGCGACCATCTCGCGCGCCTCGGCAGGCGTCATGGCGCCGCCGGGAAAGGCCGCGACAGGCGAAGGGGCATAGGCGAAGGTGTGCTCAAAGTAGGGCGAGAAGAGGTTGTACTTGTAGGCCGCCAGGGTGCGGATTTCGCGCTTGAGGAACTCCATGTTGGGCAAGGGGCCGCGCGACCAGTCGTCGGAGAGGCCGCGATGGGCCATGGCCGGCCAGTCGCGCAGCGCGGGCACCAGCAGCACGGTGTCCTTGCCGCTGCCGCGGATCAACTGCTTTACCGTCTGCGCGCCATAGAAGAGGCCGGCCGGGGTTTCGGCAATGACGGCCAGGCCGCCTTTTTCGTCGGAGACGAGCGCATAGCCCTCATCGTGCATGGCCGGGTCCAGCTTCATGTGGTGGTATTGCAGCAGTTCTTTGGCGCAGGCGGAGTCCGCACGCAGCAGCAGCAAGGCAGGCACGCTGTCTAGCTTTACCGCTACGCCGCGGCTGGTGAGCGACTGCTTCAAGTCCTGGGCGGCAAACGCGTCCTCGGCATTCTCGCCATCGGTGATGCTTACGCCGGACTCGCCCACTGGAACGGCATCGACGCTCGCACACTCCCGCGGCGCGGGCACCAGATGCAGGTCCGCGCAGGTGGGCGCAACGGCTGCGGGCGCTTGTCCAAACGCACCTGCTCCCGCGCACAACAAAGCCAGGGAAACCAAAGCAAAACGGAGATGCATAAGCCCCTTTTCCTGCTCATCCAAAGTCGGATGAAAGGCTAACGCATCTCCGCTCGTGCTGTACACCCTGTGGCCGAAAAGAGGCAGTGGCGCTTGTGGTTTACCCGCCATCGGTTGACGAGCGCTACAGCCCGAGAAATCCGCGCAGAGCCTCGTCCACGGCCTGCATCGTTGCGGAGTCCACCTGGCCCATCCTCCGCCCCAGCTTGACGCGCGGCACTGCCGTGGCTTTATCCACCATGATCTGCGAGGTTGTGCGCAGCCCCGTCGACTCGCCAGCGGCCACCGTAACCCGAAACAAGGGTGTGTCGTGAATCTCGCTGGTCAATGGCAGCACAATGACCGAGGGATGCCGGTCGAAGGCGTCTGCCTGCACCACCAGCGCCGGTCGGGGCTTGCCGTAGTCGCCTGAAACAGCCACGGTGACCAGATCGCCGCGCTTCATTGACCGACTTTGAGGGCGCTCACGTCCTGAATCCAGCGCATCACTTCCGCCTCGTCCTCTGAGGCGGCGATGAACTCAGACTGGCGGCGCGCCTCGGCGGCAAAGCGGCGCAGGCGCGCGTCCTCGACATACCGGCGCATCAGGGCGCGCAAGACCTCGGCTGCCGGACGGTCTTCAGCCTCCACCGCCGCCGCAAACTCCGCCTTGAGTGCGGCGTCAATGCGCAGATTCATGGTTAAGTCCCTGGAAGATGAGGCTGGCTGGGTCACGTTACAACTCCCATGCACATAGAGTATATACGTTATGTCACTACAACAATAGGTAAAAAAATGAGCCTGTTTCAACCCCAAGGGGTGGAAACAGGCTCACTGAGGAGACCAAATCGAGGGCTTGCAGCCTGTATTGAAAGTCGAAAATGACGTGAAACGCCCCTCAGGGGCTAAAGCCCGTCGTTCCCTATCAGCCGTTTACGGCACGGCTGAAGCCGTGCCCTTTCAAAACCTAACTTTCACCACAGGCTGCCAGGCGGCCGTCTGCTAACGCAGGCTCTTGAGCGCCGGATAGAGCTTGCGCCACTGGGCATAGCCGCTGATGTAAGCCGCCAGATCGGCGGGATCGGGCTCTATGCGCTGCGCCACCTCGATGCCTTGCGCGCAGGCTTCGTCCAGGTTGGCCCAGTGACCCGCGCCGACGCCGGCCATCAGCGCGCAGCCGAAGGCGCCGCCTTCTTCCGCGGTGAGCACCTCCACGGCGTGGCCGTAAACGCCGGCCTGAATCTTGCGCCACAGCGGCCCCTTGGCCCCGCCGCCGCCCAGGCGGATGGCCTTGACCGGAATTCCCAGCTCGGCGAAGAGCGTAAAGGTGTCTTGCAGCGAGTAAGCCACGCCTTCGAGAACCGCGCGCACGAAGTGGCCCGCGGTGTGGTTGCTGGCGATGCCGGCAAAGGCCGCGCGCACCAGCGGGTCAAGATGCGGAGTGCGCTCGCCGAGCAGATAGGGCGCCCATTCCAGGCCTTCGCTGCCCGCCGGGATTTTGGCGGCAAGGGCGGTGAGGGCGTCGTAATCCTGACCGGCAAAGAAGGTTTCCTTGAGCCAGCGGAAGCTCTGGCCCGCCGACTGGGTTACGCCCATCACATGCCACAGGCCGGGAACGGCGTGGCAGAAGGTGTGCAGGCGTCCCTTGGGGTCCTTGGTAGGAGCGGCGGTGGCGGCAAAGACCACGCCGGAGGTGCCGATGGTGGCGGAAACCGAGCCGGGCTGCAAGATGCCCATGCCGACTGCGCCGGCTCCCTGGTCGCCCGCGCCGGCCACAACCGGTGTGCCCGCGGCCAATCCGGTGAGCCCGGCGGCGCCGGTGCTGATGCGGGCGCAGACCTCGGGCGATTCATACAGCTTGGGCAGCCAGCTCTCGGGAATGCCCGCGGCCTCGGCCACTTCCTTTGACCAGCAGCGATGGGTCACGTCCAGGAGCAGCGTGCCCGAGGCTTCCTGCACGTCGATGGCGAACTCGCCGGTAAGGCGGTAGCGCACGTAATCCTTGGGGCACATGATGTGCCGGGTTTTGGCGAAGATCTCCGGCTCGTGCTCTTTGACCCAGAGCAGCTTGGTCAGGGTGAAGTTGGGCAGGGCCGGGTTGCAGGTGAGCTCGATCAACCGCTCGTAGCCGATGCGCTCGGTGAGCCAGTCGCACTGCGGCTGGGTGCGGGTGTCACACCAGATCAGCGAGGGGCGCAGCACCTGGCCGTTCTCGTCGAGCAGCACCGCGCCGTGCATCTGGCCGGTAAGGCCAATGGCGGCAATGGGTTGATGGGGCTGAGGAGCGGCCTCCAAGGCGCCGCGAATGGCCTCCTGCGCGGCCCGCCACCAGTCTTCGGGGTCCTGCTCCGCCCAGCCTGGGTGAGGGGTGCGAAACGGCGCATGCTCGCTCGAAGCCCCAGCTATCAGTTTGCCCGCCGCATCCACGATCACGGCGCGCGTGCCGCCCGTACCCACATCCATCCCAAGGAACCACATACGCACACACTCCCTATGTAAATCGCTTTTCCCAGCGCAGGAAGGATAGCAGCAAAGGGCACGGAGGGGAAAGGGGGGAGAGACAGGGAACAGGGAATAGGGAATAGGAACCCGGCGCGGGGAACAACGAATCTCATTCAAGCCAATCAAGCTCCGTGCCCCGTCCTTGCGAGTTTTCTCTGTCGCAAGGGTGGGAGAACAGGAATCTCGATCGACGGAGGCCGCAAATCCAGCCCAGCCGTCTACTCCCTATTCCCTGTTCCCTGTTCCCTGTTCCCTGCTCCCTTATGACTGTACTGTTATATGGGACGATACACCGCACTGTGACCCAAGACACATGCGGCGGGTATCGCCGGGGGGAGAATAGAAGGGTGAGGCCTGCCAGCCTTCCGCTGCGCCGGCCAGGAGAAGAATGAACATGAGCGATCTCGCCCCGCTGGCTGAAGCTGTAGCCCTTGACCCGCTGGTCGGCCATCCCGCCGATTACCACGTCTTTCACAAGTTTCTGGATCGCTGCAAGGCGCTTCCGGCCATCACCACCGCGGTTGTCTGGCCGCTGTCGGACGTGGCACTGCGCGGTACCGTCGAAGCCGCAGTCGAGGGCCTGATCCTGCCCACACTGATCGGCGACGAAGCCGAGATGAAGGCTCTGGCCGCCAGGATTGGCGTTGACATCAGTTCCTATGCCGTGGTCCAGGCCGACACCGAGCGCAAGGCCGCCGAACTGGGCGTGGCCATGTGCCGCAACGGCCAGTCGCAGGCCATGATGAAGGGCAGCCTGCACACCGACGAGCTGATGAAGGCCGCCATGAAGGCCGAGACCGGCCTGCGCTCCGGCGGCCGCCGCATCTCCCACGTCTTTGTGATGGACACGCCGGCCTATGACCGCACCCTGCTGATCACCGACGCGGCCATCAACATCACCCCCGAGCTGGAAGACAAGATCCACATCGTGCAGAACGCCATCGATCTGGCCCATGCGCTGGGGATTCCGGAGCCCAAGGTTGCGCTGCTCTCGGCAGTGGAAACAGTGAACCCCAAGATCAAGTCCACTCTGGACGCGGCGGCTCTGTGCAAGATGGCCGATCGCGGCCAGATCACGGGCGGCGTCCTCGACGGTCCTCTGGCCTTCGACACGGCAGTGAGCCTCCATGCCGCGGAGATCAAGCGCCTCAAGTCGCCGGTTGTGGGTCAGGCCGACATTCTGGTGGTTCCCGACCTGGAGAGCGGTAACATGCTGGCCAAGCAGTTGGAGTATTTGGGCGGCGCGCAACTGGCGGGCATCGTGCTCGGCGCGCGCGTACCCACCATTCTCACCAGCCGGGCCGACTCGGCGGAAACGCGGCTGACCAGCTGCGCGGTGGCCGTGCTGCTGCACTATGCCAACCATCCGCTGAAGTAAGCCTCAGCTTTTCAAAATGCCGCATGGCAACGGGCGCCCTCTCCTGGAGACGGCGCCCGTTGTTTTTTGCTGCGCCGCCGGGCGGTGAAGATAACCTTCCCGACGGATTCGCATCCAACTTCCTGCGTGGGAAGAGGCAGGGCTGTCGCGTGCCTGCTGGCCCGCTGCCCCTCCCCGCCCAAGGAGGCTGCCATGCCCGCACTCACCCATGAAAAGGACCTGAAGACGGCCAAGCTGAACACTCCGGACGGCTTCTCGCCGGAGGAAGTGAGGAATCTCTCCAGCGTGCTCAACGCCCTGCTGGCCGATACGTTCGCGCTTTACCTCAAGACCAAGAACTTCCACTGGCACGTGAGCGGACCGCACTTCCGCGACTATCACCAACTGCTGGACGAACAGGCCGGCCAGATTCTGGAGATCACCGACGCGCTGGCCGAGCGGGTGCGCAAGATAGGCGGCACCACCCTCCGCTCCATTGGGCACATAGCGCGGCTGCAACGTCTGGTGGATAACGACCAGGAGTTTGTGGATCCGCTGGAGATGCTGTTTGAACTCCACGCCGACAACAAGACGCTGGTGGAGAGTCTGCGCACCGCGCACGAAGTAGCCAGCAAGGCCAACGACTACGCCACCACCGGCATGATCGACGCCTGGATCGACGAAGCCGAGCGGAGGGCGTGGTTCCTGTTTGAATCCACGCGGTAAGACCTTTTTCAGCGTAAACGCAATTGGCTCAATCAATCCCCGGCCGGGACAGCGCAAGTGCGCGAAGAGCCGTGGTGCGCCCGCACCATCGGTGTTTCAAAACACTGCGGGCTGCAAGCCAGCGGCTGGTATACTCCAAGATTGTAGCGGCGCTTTAACACCCCGGCGGACAGGGTAGGTCTCTGTGGCAAACAGGACATCGCCGAACTGATGAGAGACCTGAATGCCCCATAAAGCGAAAGCCAACTTGTCGGCTTTGATCGAAAGCACCGAAGACCTGATCTGGTCTGTCGATCTGGATTACCAGCTTATTACTTTCAACCAGGCATTGCATCGGGACATTGAGCTCAATTACGGTCTGCATGCGGCTGTGGGGATGCGCATGGAGGACCTGCTGCCGCCGGCGCAGGCAGAGCTTTGGCCCAGGTTCTATCAACAAGCGCTGACGGAAGGCCCATTCCGGGTGGAGTACTCCCTGCACGATGGGCGGACGCTGGAGCTGGCGTTCAACCCCATTGCTGTCAACGGCCAAGCGACGGGCGTGTCGGTCTTCGGGAAGAACATCACCGAGCGGAAGACTCTGGAAAATGCGCTGCTGGCAGCCGAAAGCAGGTACCGCGCCCTTTTCGACGGCGCCAGGGAAGGCATGTTCCAGACTTCAATGGACGCCAGGATAGTGAGCGCCAATCGCGCCCTATCCCAGATGCTGGGCTATGACTCGCCCGAGGCGCTTGTTTCCGAAGTCACCGACGTGGCCAGGGAGGTGTGGGCCGACCCCCAGGAACGTGACACCTTCATGCAGCAACTCCGTGAGACGGGCGCGGTCATGGGGCACGAGTGCCGCTTGAAGCGCCGCGACGGCAGCATCCTGTGGGCCTCGCTGAATTGCCGGAAAGCGGTCGGCGGCGACGGACAGACGCCGCTCCATGAAGGATTCATTGAAGACATCACGGAGCGCAAGCTCGCCGTGCAGGCTGTGGCTGAGCGGGATGTGCGGTTTCGCAAAGTCTTCGAGGAAAACGGCTCGGTGATGCTGCTTGTTGAGCCATCCAAGGGCGAAATCATCGGCGCCAATGCGGCCGCGGCAGCCTTCTACGGCTATTCCCGGGAGCAGCTGACGGGCATGCCCGTGGCCCGGATCAATTGCCTGCCGCCGGCACAGCTCGCCCTTGAGATGGAGCACGCGCTCAGGGCGCAGCAGAATCACTTCAACTTTCGCCATCGGCTTGCCAATGGGGAAGAACGGGATGTGGAGGTCTATACCTCGCCCATCAATCTGGACGGCAGCCCCCTGCTGTTCTCCGTGGTTCACGACATCACCGGCAGCAAGCAGGCGCAGGAGGCTTTGCGGGTAAGCGAGGAGCGCTACCGCACGGTTTTCCAGACCAGTCTCGATTCCATCACCCTGAGCCGCCTGAGCGATGGAAGCTACCTCGATGCCAACCGGGCCTTCCTCGACCTGATGGGCTTTGACCATCAGGAAATCATAGGGCGAACCTCGGCGGAGATGGACATCTGGGTGGATCGCGGTGTGCGTGAGAAGATCGCGGCCGCGCTGCTCCAGGAGCGAAGATTCCGGGACTGGGAAACACAGTTCAGAAAAAAGAACGGGCAGATCTTCTGGGTCACGATCTCCGCCTCGCTGATCGAGATTGAGGGGGTTTCCTGCATCCTCAGCTTTGTGCGCGATATCTCCGAAGCCAAGACCGCGGCACAAAGCCTGGCCAAATTTCAGGAGTCGCTGCAGGAGAGCGAAGAGCGTTACCGGACCGCCTTCCAAACCAGCCTGGATTCGGTCAATATCAATCACCTCGAAGATGGCCAGTATGTCGAGGTCAATCAGGGGTTTCTCGATGTCACCGGATTCGAGCGCGATGAAGTTATCGGACGCACCTCGCTGCAACTCGGCATCTGGGTCGATCCTCGCGACCGCCAATATCTGGCCGAACAGTTACGCCACCACTCCACTTGCCGCGACTTGAAGGCACAGTTTCGCAGGAAGAGCGGAGAAATCTTCTGGGGCGTGATGTCGGCGTCGCTGATGGATGTGGACGGCGTTTCTTGCGTACTCTCGGTCACCCGCGACATCTCCGCGGCCAAGGCCGCCGAGGACGAAATCCGCAGCCTGGCTTTCTATGACCCGTTGACCGGACTGCCCAACCGGAAGCTGTTGCTGGACCGCCTGCGGCAGATTGTGGCCGATGGCCCGCGCAATCCGCACCGCCAGGCGCTTTTATGCGTCGATCTGGACGATTTCAAGACCCTGAACGACACGCTCGGCCATGAGACCGGGGATCTTCTGCTGCAGGAAGTGGCGCGCTTGCTGGCCAGCTGTGTTCGCCAGGCCGACACCGTGGCGCGGCCGGGAGGAGACGAGTTCTTTGTCATCCTCAAAGACCTGAGCGAGACTCCCGAAGAGGCCGCGGCCGAGGCCAAGGGCGTGAGCGAGAAGATACAGGCCGCGGTTGCCCGGACTCACCGGCTGGACGGCCATGAGTGTTACAGCACTTGCAGCATCGGCATCACGGTCTTCGGTGCTCAGCAGGAAAGCGTCCATGAGGTATTGCAGCAGGCGGATATTGCCATGCATCAGGCCAAGGCTGCCGGCCGCAACACGGTGCGCTTTTTTGCCCCGGTGCTACAGGCGGCCGTGAATGCCCGCGCCGCGCTGGAAGAAGACCTGCGCCGGGCATTGAAACACAACGAGTTCCTGCTCTATTACCAGCCCCAGATCGAGAGCAATATTCTGATTGGCGCCGAGGCGCTGATTCGCTGGAAGCATCCGCAGCGGGGCCTCCTGTTACCCGGCCAATTCATCGCTCTGGCCGAGGAAACCGGGCTGATCCTGCCCATGGGCAACTGGGTGCTGGAGACAGCCTGCAAACAGATCGCGGCCTGGGCGCAGCGCAAGGATACGGCCCATATCACGCTGGCCGTGAACATCAGCGCCCGGCAGTTCCGGCAGCCTGATTTTGTGAATCAGGTTTTGTCGGCGCTCTCGCACCACGGCGCCAATCCACACAACCTGAAACTGGAACTTACCGAGAGCATGTTGCTGGACAATGTGGAAGAAGTCATTGCCAGGATGACCGAACTCAAGGCGCATGGCCTGCGCTTTTCGCTGGACGATTTCGGCACCGGTTATTCCTCGCTGACTTATCTCAAGCGGCTGCCCCTTGACCAGTTGAAGATCGACCGGTCGTTTGTGCGCGACATCCTGGTGGATGCGAGCAGCGCCGCCATCGCCCAGGCCATCATTTCGCTGAGCCGCGCCATGGGCATGTCGGTGATCGCCGAGGGCGTGGAAGAAGAAAAGCAGCGGGACCTGCTCGCGCATCTCGGCTGCCATTCGTACCAGGGCTATTTCTTCAGCCGGCCGCTGCCTCTGGAGGAGTTTCAACTGCTGTGGCCGGGCGCGGGCGTGCCCCCTGACTCCTTTTCCGCATAGCAGCGCACCTGCCTGGGAAGCGGCGATCTGAGCCTCTCCCGGCACGGTGACCGCTCCCACATCGGATCCATTGCGCCTGCTTTATACTTTTTCTCGTGACACCAATCCGGGGCGGCTGGAAACTCGAGGCCGTGCGGGGCGCGGCGTGCAGCGTTGCCATCGGGATCATTTTCATTTTCCGGGTTTCCTATCCTTTGCGGCCGCGCGGCTGAACGTTTTTCGCCGATCCCGGAACGCGGTTTTCGATCATCCCACCCTGGCCGCAAAAGAGCCAAAACGCAGGTCGTTTGAATCCGCTGCGCCTGGCTCAGGATGAACGGGGCTGATTGGGGTTGCTATTTTCCCATCGTTGCGACAGAAAAAAGTCGCAAGGATGGGGCCTGGAGCCTTTATGCGGCTTGCGGCGCGGCAAGGGTGGGACAGCGGCAAGCTTGCACCATCCGTAAAAGCCTCAAAGGCGTTTCTGCAGGCGCACGGGCAGGAAGATCTCAGGAGAATCAATGAACGAAGTGTTGGAATTCCTCAAGAAGCGGCGCAGCATTCGCGCCTATACGGAGCAACCGGTGGCGCGGGAAGTGCTGGAAGACATTGTGGATTTTGGCCGTCTGGCGGCCACGGCAATGAACGACCAGCCCTGGGAGTTCGTGATCGTGACGGACAAGGCCATTCTGCGGCGGTTGCCAGAGATGACCGGCCACGCGCAGTTCATTGCCACGGCGGCGGCCTGCATCCTGGTGATCTCAAAGCCGACCGGCCACTACCTGGAAGACGGCTCGGCGGCCAGCGAACATATCCTGCTTGCGGCCCACGCCCACGGCCTGGGCGCATGCTGGGTAGCGGGCGAGAAAGAGGCGTATGCTGATGCCATCCGCCAGCTCGCGGGAGCCCCGGAGGGATACCGTTTGATCTGCCTGATTCCAGTGGGGTATCCGGCCGAGTCGCCGGAGATGGAGAAACGCAGCTTGCAGGACGTGCTGCACTGGGAAACCTACTGAGAATCGAGCGAAGGTTTGACGGTTTTCTCCACTGTTTTGGGGTTGCTTGCGACCAGTAAGTTTCTGAGGTTTGCGGGCCGTATCCGGAGGGTCGACCGGCCCGCAATGTGGGAAGCTCCAGGGTATTGAAAAGTGCTCTGAAATCAATGCGATGGGGTAATTCTCAAGCGCCTTGCAAGGGCCAGTTTCCCTGCGGGGTGACGACCATCACCGACTATCCAATGGACGCATCTATGTAATCGTTATGCGCTCTTGGAGAGTTACGAAATCGTTTCTATCAGCCTTTCCCAGACGCGTGAGTGTGCTGGCATCCGCAGATTTTGTGGCGCTACCTTGTGCAATCCGGCAACGACAGCCACCGACCAGCGAGATTCCTGCGCCAGAAATTCAGGAGGAAATGTGTCCCTCTATCCAATGCCCCCTCTCCCGTCGAACGACAAACGATGGAAGATTGTGAACGGCACGATGCGCCGCCATGGCTTTGCCCGCCATGCACTGATCGAGACGCTGCACACCGTGCAGACATCCTTTGGGTATCTTGACGACGAGTCGATCCGATTCGTGGCCAAGTCCCTGCGTGTGCCCCTCAGCCAGGCGTATGGAGTGGTCACTTTCTACCACTACTTCAGCTTGAAGCCGCCCGGCGAACATACCTGCACGGTTTGCACCGGAACCGCCTGTTACATCAAGGGCGCGGATCGGCTGATCGCACACTCGGAAAAGCATCTGGACGTGAAGCAGGGCGAGACCACGGCGAACGGCAAGATTTCTCTGATGACCGCGCGCTGCGTAGGCGCCTGCGGCCGCGCTCCGGTGGTCATCATGGACGGAGAACTGATGGGTGACGCCACTGCCGAGAAGATGGTGGAGCAATTTGAAAGGTGGGCAGTTTAATGAATCTTGAAGAACTGCAGCAAATTGCCGACACTTGCAATCAGGAGCGGGACAAGGCGGACTACGAAATCAACGTCTGCATGGGCACCGGCTGCCTGTCCCAGCACAGCGACAAGATCAAGGACGATCTGGCCACCGAGGCCAGCGTCTCCAACAAGCGCATCATCGTGCGCCGCACCGGCTGCATGGGTCTTTGCGCGTCGGGTCCGCTGGTGCTGGTTGAGCCGACCAATGTGCTCTATCAGCATGTAACCGCCGACCGCGCCAAGGATGTCATCAACAGCGTGGAAGGCGAGCCGATTCCGGAATTGTTCTGCGATCTGCGCGAGCACTTTGACGATCAGGTGCACGTGGTTCTGGAGAACTCCGGGCGCATCGATCCGGAAAAGATCGAAGACTACATCGGGCGCGACGGCTATCTGGCCCTGCTCACGGCGCTGACGGATATGAAGCCGGCGGCGATCATCGACGAAATCACCAAGAGCGGCCTCAAGGGACGCGGCGGCGGCGGCTATCCGACCGGCCTGAAGTGGGGCACGGTAGCCAAGGCGCGCGGCGATGTGAAGTACGTGATCTGCAACGGCGACGAGGGCGATCCGGGAGCCTTCATGGATCGCAGCGTGCTGGAGAGCGATCCGCAGCGGGTGATTGAAGGCATGGCCATCGCGGCATACGCGGTGGGGGCCAGCCGCGGCTTCGTCTATGTGCGCGCCGAGTATCCGCTGGCGGTGAGCCGTTTGAACACGGCGCTGCGCGATGCGCGGCGGCGCGGCCTGCTGGGCAACGCCATCTGCGGCACCGATTTCGATTTCGATATCGAGATTCGCCTGGGCGCGGGCGCGTTTGTCTGCGGCGAGGAAACGGCGCTGATCGCTTCCATCGAAGGCAAGCGCGGAACCCCCAAGCCGAGGCCGCCCTATCCGGCCGTCTCCGGGCTGTGGGGCAAGCCCACGCTGATCAACAACGTTGAGACCTTTGCCAACATCGCTCCCATCATCCGCAAGGGCGGCCCCTGGTTCGCCAAGATGGGCACGGAGAAGAGCAAGGGCACCAAGGTCTTCGCTCTTACCGGCAAGATCGCCCACACCGGCCTGGTTGAAGTGCCCATGGGCATGCCGCTGCGGCAGATCATCTTCGGCATTGGCGGCGGCGTTCCGGACGGACACAAGTTCAAGGCGGTGCAGACCGGCGGTCCCTCGGGCGGTTGCATTCCGGAAGAGCATCTGGACATTCCGGTCAGCTATGAATCGCTGATCGGGGTCGGGTCCATGATGGGCTCCGGCGGCATGATCGTCATGGACGACACGTCGTGCATGGTGAACGTGGCCAAGTTCTTCCTGCAGTTCTGCATGGAAGAGTCGTGCGGCAAGTGCATTCCCTGCCGCGCGGGCACCTGGCAGATGCATCAGATTCTCACCAAGATATGCGATGGCGAAGGCAGCTACGCCGACCTGGATCTGCTGGTCGACCTGTGCGGCACCATCAAGGAAACCAGCCTCTGCGGACTGGGCATGACGGCGCCCAATCCGGTGCTGAGCACGCTGCGCTATTTCCGCAACGAGTATATCGAGCATATCGAACACAAGAACTGCCCGGCCGGCGTCTGCTCCTGCGGCTCCAAGGCGGTTAAAGAAGCAGAGGTGCACGCATGACTCCAGTAGCCACCACCGTCGATGTAAAGACGCTACAAATCAATGGGGAAAACGTCAGCGCCCGCGCTGACCAGACCATTCTCGAGGTCGCGCGCGAGAACGGCATCTTCATCCCCACCCTTTGTCACCTGGACGGGCTCACGGACGTAGGCGCCTGCCGCATTTGTCTGGTGGAGATCAAGGGTTCCCCCAAGCTGTTTCCGGCCTGCGTGGCCAAGGTGGAAGAAGGCATGGAGGTAATCACCAACTCCGAACGCCTGACCCGCCACCGGCGCACAATTCTGGAGCTGCTGTTTGCCGAGCGCAACCACGTTTGCGCGGTTTGCGTGGCCAACGGCAACTGCGAACTGCAGGCCGTGGCCCAGACCCAGGGGCTGACCCACATCCGGCTGCCCTATCGCGTACAGCGGCTGGAGGTGGATACTTCCAACGAAAGGTTTGTGGCCGATCACAACCGCTGCATTCTCTGTTCGCGCTGCGTTCGCGTATGCGACGAGGTTGAAGGTGCGCACGTTTGGGACATCATGGGACGCGGGATCAACAGCCAGGTGTTGACCGATCTGCATGAGCCCTGGGGCTCTTCCAGCTGCACGCGCTGCGGCAAGTGCATCCAGGTATGCCCCACCGGCGCCTTGTTCGACAAGAACAAGGTCGGTGTGAGCCATCCCAAGAATCCCGAATTCCTGCCCTACCTGAACATGATGAGAGACGCAAAATGAGCAAACCAAGAATCGCAACCGTATGGCTGGATGGCTGCTCGGGCTGTCACATGTCGTTTATCGACATGGACGAACGGCTCATCGAACTGAGCAGTCAATTCGATCTCGTATTCAGCCCGCTGGTGGACTTCAAGACCTTCCCCGAGGACGTGGACATTGCCCTGGTGGAAGGGGCGATCAGCAGCGAGGAAGACGAGCACAAGATCAAGGTAATTCGCCAGCGGACCAAGATGCTGATTGCCATGGGCGACTGCGCCGTCACCAGCAACGTGCCGGGAATGCGCAATCCCTTCGGGACGAAGGCCATCCTCGAACACGCTTACTTCGCCACTGTGGAGCGGCAGCCACAGATACCGACCGTGTCGGTTCCCAAGCTGATCGAGAAGGTGCGTCCCGTGCACGAAGTGGTGCATGTCGATGTTTATCTTCCGGGATGTCCGCCTTCGGCCGACACCTTCTACACTGTTCTGACTGACTTGCTGGCCGGCCGCACACCGGACATCGCGAGCCTAACCCGCTTTGGTGCGTAGGAGAAGCTATGTCGCAAACCATTGTGATTGATCCGGTGACACGCCTTGAAGGTCATGGCAAGATAACGCTGAAGACCGACGACCAGGGCAATGTCCAGGAGGCCTTCTTCTCCGTAACCCAAGTACGCGGTTTCGAGAAGTTCAATGAGGGCCGTCCTTTTTACGAGATGCCGTCCCTGATGGCGCGCATCTGCGGCATTTGCCCGGTGAGCCATCTTCTGGCATCGGCAAAGGCCTGCGAAGCCATCATGGCCGTCGAAATCCCCTATGCCGCCGCGCAGTTGCGGCGCATAGCCAACCTGGCGCAGACGATCCAGTCCCATGCGCTCAGCTTCTTCTATCTGTCCTCTCCCGACCTGTTGCTAGGCATGGACGCGGACCCGGCAGTGCGCAACATCTTCGGCGTGGCCAAGGCCAAGCCCGAGTTGGCCATGGGCGGAGTGGCGCTGCGCCGCTTCGGCCAGCGCATCATCGAACTGCTGGCGAAGAAGCGCATTCATCCCGGATGGATCATTCCCGGCGGCGTCACCGAGCCTCTGGATGCAGCCAAGCGGGACGAAATTCTGGCCATGATCCCCGAAGCCTACGCGAACGTGCGGATGGCACTCGACTGGTACAAGCAGATCGCGGGCAATTTCGAGAAGGAGATCGACAACTTTGCCAACTTCCCGACCATGTTCCTGGGCCTGGTGAACGAAGACGAATCGGTGGAGTTCACCGATGGCGCTCTACGGCTCATCGACGCCTCAGGCAACATCGTACTGGACAAGGTAACTGCCGATCAGTTCGATACGCACTTCGGCGAAGCGGTCGAGCCTTACAGCTACATGAAGTTCCCGTTCTACAAGCCTCTCGGCTATCCGGGCGGAAGCTATCGGGTTGGTCCTCTGGCACGGTTGAACATCGCCCGCACCATGGGCACGCCCCTGGCCGACATCGAACTGGCCGAGTTCAAGCAGTTGGCCGAAGGCCCCGTGCTCGGCTCGTTCCACTATCATCATGCGCGGCTGATCGACATCCTGTATGGCATTGAGATGATCGAGCGCATCCTTGACGACAAGGGCACGATGGACACGCATGTGCGCGCGACGGCCGGTGTAAACCGGTTGGAAGGCGCGGGCGTTTCCGAGGCTCCGCGCGGCACCCTGATGCACCACTACAAGGTGGACCAGGATGGCAAGATGGTGTGGGCCAACCTAGTCATCGCCACCGGGCAGAACAACAACGCCATGAATCGCGGCGTGCTTTACGCGGCGCAGCGTTTTATGAAAGGCAGCAAAATCACGGAGGGCATGTTGAACCGTGTGGAAGCCGTTATCCGCACCTTCGATCCCTGCCTGAGCTGCTCGACGCACGCCTTCGGCCAGATGCCGCTTTCGATCGAGTTGGTAGATCCCTCGGGCGATCTGATCGACGAAATTCACCGCTACTAAACCACGCTGTTGCAGCCAACAGGCAGCCGCTCCCACGGGGGCGGCTGTCGTGTATAGGGACCGGAAATGGTTGAGAGTGCATCGCATTCCGCACCCGGCGCCCGCCGGCTCCTGCTGGCCTGCGGCAATCCCCTGCGTGGCGACGACGGCGTCGGCTGGAAGATTGCCGAAGCGTTCGAGCAGGAAACCGCGTATGCCGGCGTCCAGGTCATCATTCGGCAACAGTTCACGGCGGAACTGGCGGAAGACATTCGCGACGCGGATACGGTGGTGTTTGTGGACGCCTCGGCAACCGCGGCGGCCGGCGAAGTTTCGTTGCTGGAATTGTCTCCTGCCGATGCGCTGCCCCGCATCCTTACCCATCACATGCCGCCCGCTTCCCTGCTTACGCTCTGCCAGGATCTCTATGGAAGGCTGCCCAGACGCGCCTGCGCGGTCACGGTGGGGGCTGAGTCCTTCGAACTGGGCGAGGGGCTCACAGCGGCCGTGCAAGCGGCCATTCCGAAGGCTTTAGCGGCGCTGCGAGAAATCTTCGACCAGACGAGCTGAATGTGTTCCGCACAAAGGAATATCATCATTCGACTCTGCGTTCTGAATGCACAGCGTTGAAATGCGTATCCGGCGACCGAGCGCATGCGCTTGCTCCCGATCGTTGGCGCAAAACTTCGCAACACTGTTCACGAACAAGAGCCCCATCACCCCCGAGTTGCGCTATCTCACGGCCAAGATGGCGGCAATGTTGCCGTTTCGAAAGGCCGCCGATTTCCTCGGCGAGCTTCTGCCTTTGTCTGCACAGGCAACTGCCAGCATCCAGTGTGCGTCCCAGACTTCGCCAAGCAGTCGAAGATCCGGCTGGCTGGTACCGCCCATACGCCGCCGATATTCGCTCCTGCTTGACCATCATGCGCCGCTCTTGTCTTGTTCGGGGATGAGCCGTCCTCGGCGCAGGGCCTGGCGCTTGATGAGCAGGAAGAACACCGGAACCAGAATCAGGACGTAAATCGTCGAGGTAATCATTCCGCCGACGATGGGGGCCGCAATGGGTTTCATCACGTCCGAGCCGATGCCGGTTTCCCAGAGGATCGGCGCCAGGCTCAGAATGACCGCTGCCACAGTCATCAGCTTGGGCCGCAGGCGCTGCACTGCGCCTTCAACCACCCCCTGTTCCAGATCGGCTTCCGTCATCGGCGACTCCTGGGCCAACCGCCGCTGGAAGGCTTCATCCAGATACACCACCATCACCACGCCGGTTTCGACCGCGATGCCAAACAGCGCGATATAACCCACCCATACAGCGACGCTGAAGTTATAGCCGAGCGCCCATTGCAGCAGCAGTCCTCCCGACATGGCATAGAGCGTGGGAACAATCAGCACCACCGCCTCGGTGGCAGATTTGAAGACGAGATAGAGCAGCAGAAAAATGATGAAGAAGACAATGGGCAGAATGATCTTGAGACGTTCCTTGGCGCGCATCTCGAACTCATATTCCCCCGCCCAGCGCCAGGTGTAGCCGGCGGGCAGCGCCAGCTTCTGGTTCAGCATCTTCTCCGCCCGATTCACATATCCCCCGTAATCGTGCGTGTTCAAGTTGAGATACACATACCCGGTCAAAGCGCCGTCTTCGTCGCGGATCATGGCAGGACCGCGCGAGTAAAACACGCGGGCCACCTCGCCCACTGGAATCTGCTCTCCCGACGGAGTGGGGATCAGCGCCTGCGACAGATTCTCAGGATGATCGCGATAATCGCGCTGATAACGCACGGCGATGGGAAAGCGCTCGCGGCCCTCCACATTCTGCGCGATGTCTGCTCCGCCGATCTCCGAAGTGATCACCCGCTGCACGTCGGCCACCGTCAGGCCATAGCGCGCGGCCTGGGGCCGGTTCACCTCCACATTCAGATAGAAGCCCTGCGCAACCCGCTCGGCAAAGACGGCGTTGGTCTCCGGCATGGCTGCAAGTATTTGCTGCATGCGAGCGCCGATGTCTTGGATGCGCGCCAGATCGGGCCCCTGAATCTTGATGCCGACCGCGGTCTTGATGCCGGTCAACTCCATGTCGAGACGATTTTCGACAGGCATGGTCCAGGTGTTGGTGAGCCCCGGAAACTGGAGCTTCTCGTCCATGTCGTGAATCAGTTTCTCGTAGTTCATGCCGGGGCGCCATTGATCGCGAGGCTTCAGCATGATGGTGGTGTCGTACATATCGAGGGGAGCGTTGTCCGTGGCGCTGTCGGAGCGGCCCACGGTGCCGAAGACGGTTGCGACCTCGGGAAAGGAGCGGATGATCCGGTCCTGCTCCTGCATCAGTGAGACCGCTTGCGTGATTGAAATGCCTGGCAGGGCGCTCGGCATGTACAGTGCGGAGCCCTCGTACAGAGCGGGCATGAACTGACTTCCGAGGCGAAAGTAGAGAGGAATCGTGGCGGCCAGAAAGGCAAGGTTGAGCGCGATGACCAGCTTCCAATGCTTGAGGCACCAGCGCAGGATGGGAAGATAGAGGGCCTGGGTGATGCGTGCGGCGGGATTCTTCGACTCGGGACGCAGCTTGCCGCGCAGGCAGAACGGCATGAGCGCAGGAACCAGCGTGATGGAAAGCAGCGAGGAGAAGATGAGAGCCAGCGTCTTGGTCCATGCCAGCGGCCGGAACATGCGGCCCTCCTGCGCTTCCAGCAGAAACACCGGCAGAAACGAAACCACGATGATGATGAGCGAGTAGAAGAGCGCCGGGCCAACCTGCTGCGCCGCGCCAACAAGAATGCGGCGCCGTTCCGCTTCGCTGGGAACGTCGGATCGCTCGGCCAGATGGCGATACCCGTTCTCCACCATCACAATCCCGGCATCGATCAGCACTCCGACAGCCAGCGCCAGCCCGCCCAGCGACATGATGTTGGAGCTGACGTGCAGAAAGTACATGGGGATGAACGCGGCCAGCACGGCGATGGGCAGTGTGAGGATGGGAACAAGTGCGGAACGGAAATGAAAGAGAAAAGCAATGCTGACGAAGCAGACGATGATGGCCTCGGCGATGAGCTCCCGCTTGAGCGTGTGAATCGAACGATTGATCAACCAGGAGCGGTCATAGCCGGTCACGATTTCAACGCCTGCAGGCAGCGACGGCGCAATCTGCTTGAGTTTGGCTTTGACTCCGTTGATCACATCCAGAGCATTCATGCCGTAGCGCATCACCACGATGCCGCCCACGGTTTCCCCTTGCCCCTGCCAGTCGGCCGCACCGCGGCGCACATCCGGACCGAAAGAGACAGTGCCCAGATCCCGCACCAAAACCGGGGTGCCGTTCTTGGTTGCGACTGGAACATTTTCGAGATCGGTGAGGGAACGGAGATAGCCGAGTCCGCGAATCATATACTCGGCGCCGTTCATGTCCAGCACGTCTCCGCCCACTTCATTGGTGCTCTGCCTCACGCGGTCGATCACGGTGGCAGCGGAGACGCCGTAGGAGAATAGTTTGTTGGGATCGAGGTTCACCTGGTACTGGCGCACAAAGCCGCCAATGCTGGCCACCTCCGCCACGCCAGGCACGGTTTCCAGTTGATAGCGCAAGTACCAGTCTTGCAGCGCGCGCAGGTCGGCCAGGTTCCTGGTGTGGCTGCGGTCCACGATGGCGTACTCATACACCCAGCCCGCCCCGGTGGCATCCGGGCCGATGGCGGGATGCACGTCCGCGGGCAGCCGCCCGGCAATCTGTTGCAGATACTCGGTCACCCGCGAACGCGCCCAGTAGAGATCCGTGCCATCCTGAAAAACGACAAATACATAGGAGTCGCCAAACATGGTCTGCGCGCGCACGCTCTTCACTTTCGGCGCCGAAAGCAGAGCGGTCACAATCGGATAGGTGACTTGATCTTCGATCACATTCGGCGGTTCGCCCGCCCACGGCGTGTGAATAATGACCTGCACGTCGCTGATGTCGGGAAGCGCGTCGAGCGGCGCTCTCTGCATGCACCATATGCCCGCCACCACCAGCAGGATGGCCCCCGTAAAAACGAGAAAGGGCTTGCGCGCGCACCAGGCAATGATTCGCGAGATCATTACATACCTCCCGTGGCTTCAGCGCTGAGTTGCTTTGTCGCCACTGTCTGCCCGCCGCGCTGCACGGTTACGGTCACCTTCCACGTCCCACCCGCATTCAGTTGCAGAGAACCTTCGTAGATGCCATTGCCCTTGTCGGCCAATGCGGCAGCGGCGCGTTCCGCTGCCATCCCCATCGCGGGCATGGCCGGCATGAAGAAGGTCGCCGTCACCTGCGCTCCTGCGATTGCTTTTCCGTCCGATGGTGTCAGCTTGACGCGCACCGTGTTTGCTCCCTTGCGGGGCGGCGACGGCTGCGTGCTCATATCGATCTGGATTTGCTGAGACGGCGCAGCGCTTGCGCCCGGCTGCGGCGGGACAGGCGCAAACGACCCCAGGGCCGCCTGAAGTTGCGCCTCCGAGTCCACCAGAAAATTGGCCGAACTCACCACTTGTTCGCCGGCCTTCAGCCCCTTGAGGACAACAACGGAATCGTCGAGCTGGGGCCCGGTCTCCACCGTGCGCGGCTCCAGGTTGCCGTTGCCGTGATTCACAAAGGCGATGGCTCGCGTGCCCGCCTGCAACACGGCAGAGGCCGGCACCACCAGTTGCTTCCCCAGCGGGACCGAGATCGCAACGTTCACATACATCCCCGGCTTGAGAACCACTCCAGGGTTCGCAAAGACAAGCCGGACGCGCACCGTGCGCGTTACCGGATCGACCTGCGGCAAGATCTGATCGATGCGGCCGTTGAAATGGCGGCCGGGATAGGCATCCACCGTCACCTGCGCGGCGTCGCCCGGTTTCAATCGGCCAACGTCGCTCTGAAACACGTTGGCGTACACCCACACCGTGGAGAGGTCGGCAATCGTGTACAGTTTGGTTTCCGGCTGCACATAGGCATTGGGCAAGGCGTTGCGCTCAATGATGTAGCCGGAGGCCGGCGCGTCGATGGGCATGTCGCGCTGCACCTTTCCGCTCTGCACCAAATCCGCGATTGCCTGCGCCGGGATGCCGAATTGCCGCAAGCGCTCCTCGGCGGCCTTCAGCAGCCATCCGCCTTCCTGTGCGGCCATTCCGTGCGCATCCGGCGCAAAAGCCTTCTGGTTCTGCCGCGCCAGCAGGTACTCCTGTTCGCTGCTCACAAGGTCCGGACTGTACACGGTGAAAAGGCGCTGGCCTTTGTGGACATACTGATAGGTCGCGTTGGCGAAGACACTCTGAATCCAGCCGGGAAAGCGGGTCTGCACATACGAGAGCTTTCCCTCGTCGATGTCCACATTGCCGGGAGCGCTCAGAGCGTCGTTCACATTTTTCAGTTCCACGGTCGCGGTGGTCACGCCGATTTCCTGAAGGCGCTGCGGCGACAACTGCAAGGGCGCCAGCGCGGGCTCATCTCCGGCCGGCGCGGCGCCTCCCGCCGGCTTGGGCGGTGTCTCCGGTCCCCGCGCTACAACCGGGTCTTGCGCAGTGGCTTGCGAGGACGCGCGATCCCTTGGCACAAGTACATAGGCAAGTGCGGCCGCCATGATAACGCAAACGGCGACAGCCGCCGCAAGGGCAATCTGATAGGTACGTGTCTTCACGGTTTCACCTCGGTTGCGGGGGAATCGGATTGGTCGAGAGGAGCGCCTGTGGCGAGTTCCAAATCCGCCAGGCGCGCGTCGAAATCGGCGACAGCCTCGAGCCAGGCAAGATCCACATTGATCACGGTCATCTGACTGTCGAGCAGATCGAGAAAGCTTGTCTTGTCGTTCTCATAGGCGATCACACTCGATTGAAGCGTGGCCTCCGCCTGCGGCCTCAGTTCGTCGCGATACATATGCGCCAGCCGTTGCGCGGCCAATGCCTCCACCAGCGCTTGCTGAATCTCGCCGAATGCGGCATTGCGCAGAGCGGCCAGTTCGGCATCCTGTTCGGTGGCTTGCGCGGTGGCCTCCGCAATCTCCGCATCGTGCTTGCGGCGATTCAGCCAGGGAAGATTCATCGAGCCCTCCACCATGTAGTTGTTGCGCATGTTGGAACTGGGCGGCATCAGCATGTACCCTGCCGACACGGTGAAGTCCGGGGCGTAAGCCCGCTTGGCCAGCGCCTGCTCCTTGTGGCTGCGTTGCGCGGCTTTCCCGGCTGCCATCAGATCGGGCCGGCTGCGCAGAGCCAGGTCATCGAGTTTCTGCGCGGCGGGCAGCGCGGCCAGCACGGCAAACTCCCCACGCGCGGTGAGCGGCGCTGCGGGATCGCGCCCCAGCAGCGTGTTGAGCCGCGCCCGCGCCAGATCGGCGTCGTGATCAAAGCGAATCATGTGCTCGGCCAGGCCGGTCAACGCAACCTGCGCCTTCAGAATGTCCTGCTGCGATACCTTGCCCACCGCGTACTTGATGCGCGCCGCCTCAATGGCCTGGCGCGCAATGCCCACGTGCTCATCGTGAATACGCATCTCGTCGTCGGCGCGCAGCAGGTCGTCGAAGGCCTTGTGCACGCGCACTCGAACCTCCAGGCGCGTTTCCTCAAGCTGCGCCTTGGCCACGTCCGCGTCAGACTCCGCAACACTGGTGCGCAGCGCACGCTTGCCCGATCCAGGCAGCGTCTGGCTGATGCTGAGCATGTTCTGCGCGGCGTTCAGATTCCATGGCTGTTGCAGTGGGATTCCCCATCCGCGATACATGGCCATCGGATCGTCGAGCGCGCCGGCGACGGGAACATGCGCTTCGGCAGCGGCCACGCGCCGCGCGGCAACCTCGATCTCCGGATTCCGGGCAAGCGCGATCCGTTCAGCCTCCTCCAGCGTGAGCGCCGGAGCGGAAGCTGCCGCCATGGGCTGCTCCTGAAGCAGAGTTGCAAGCTCCATCAGGCCATCGCTGACGGCAGGCGTCTCCGCGCGACAAATTCCCGCAAACAAAGCGACCAGCAAAAGGCAAAGAACAGTATTTGAGGTTTTCACCAATCATCCCTCCAACGGAGACACAGTTCACCGCCGGGCCGCACGCATGCGCCGCGCACGGGCGCGAAAAAGCGCACAAAGGCCCAGGTTCAGCCGGCGATGGCAAAAACAGGAATGAAGTGTCCGGGAGCCGTGGTCCGCAAGTTGAAGCGAGCCTCAGCACGCTGCGGGCCTCGAACGGAGCCAAACAGCGCTGACGATTCCTGGTTTTGCCAGAAGGAAGGAGTTTTAGATGCGAAGTGCAAATGCGCCGCCTGGCGGGAACTTTGGCGGCGGCGCTTCAAAAGCTGTGCGGCACTCGGCGCCCGAGGAGGCGTTCAATTGCAGGCCGGACAGGTGCGGTACAAACGCGAGTTTCTGTGAGTGCTGAGGAGTGTAAGGAGGTACCGGAGTGACGGCAGCGTTCTGCGGGTGGGCCTGGCAGCATGAATCGCTTGCACCCATCGCCGTTGCGCCACACTCTTGCGCCATCCCGCGGCAGCAGGCAGGCTGCCCCGCCGGATGCATGGCCAGCAGACAGGCAGACGCCGGCATCGCGGTCCACAGGACCACCACCGCCAGCATCGACAACACGCCTTTTCTGCCCCAATTCATGGTGTGAATACCCTGAACTTCAATTGTTAGCATCCACTGTCTGATCTTCCGCGGCAGTGATTTAAATCACATCGATAATTCCATAATAGCGCAGGTCCGGCCTGCAAGTAGCAAGGCGCGGCGATCTCAGGCGATGACGACGCTCCCGAGGATGGCCACACGGAATCCCTGGCGCTCGCATTTGAAGGTCTAAGGATTTTCTACGCCAGGCAGCGCAGCCAGGGGCGGAGGCGGCCTGCGATCCGGTTGGTTGGCGAAGGGCTCGGGACCCATCTTGCCGCGATGGCAAGTGCCGCAGGTCACCGGGACTCCGGAGCCGTCGATCCTGGCGATATACCTGGTATTGATCTCATCGGTCATGGTGTACATGATGCGCGCGACCGACTTCATCGGCTTGGAGTCGTCGGCAAACTTGAGCAGCGGGCGTCCGTCGGGGCCCAGGTTGTCCGTGTCTTCCGCATGACAGCCTGCGCACTGAATGCCCAGCGAGCTTTCCCATCTCTCCATGGTGTCGTGCACCTGCTGCCCGGTCAGGTCCCTGGGCAGCACCTTCAGGTTTGTGGGTGCCGGAAAGGCTCGCGCTGGAGGCGGCGGTGGAGCGCTTGCCGCGCCCTGTGCGGCTTGCGGAGCCTGGGCGGTCGTAGTCACCACGAAAACCGCCGCAGCCAACAGGGCAACGATGGCAGCGGATTGCGACTTCAATGAAGGCTTCAAGCGTAGAAACTCCTTTCGAACTGGAGTGAGTTCGAGATTCAGCCAAACAGGATTGAGAAAGAGGGCGGCGCGCCGTTTCGCGATTGTGCGTGAAGGCGTGCGGCCTTCGCCGACAGGCCGGAATCCGCTGCGATCCGTGCGCAGAGGACTCCGGCCTGAAGCGTTCGCGCTGCGAAGTCCAGTTTGCTACCAGGCGTCCTTTGCCTTCTCTTGTTTCGACCAGAGGAAGTCCACAAGTTGGTGAATATCCTCATCGCTCAGCAGGTGTTTCCACGACGGCATATACAAGGGCGGCGTGGGGCCGGATGCCTTATCCAACGGAGGTACCTTGCCGTTGCGAATGATCTCGATGACTTCGTCCTTGGTGTAGTCGTCGGAGACATGCAGAAGCGAGGGAACCTGTCCGCCCTGGGCGTTGGGGTTGGGCACGCCGCCCTGCAGTTCGGTGCCGTGGCAGCCCGCGCAGCCAAAGCGCGCAAAGTCCCGCTTGCCCGCTTCGATGGCGACATCCGCGGGCGTTAGCGCATTGCCCCGGTGGGCCAGGATATTCTGCGCATCCTGCGCCGTGGCAGAGGACATGAACGCGACCAGCGCCTTGCGCGCGTTCGTTTCCAGGTCGTACTCCGGCATGGAACTTCCCGGATACACAAGCTGCGGATTGACCAGTTGCTCGTCCAGCCATTCGGGAGAATGCCGTTTGGTGACGCCGAGCAGATCCGGACCAGCCTTGGCGCCAGTTCCCCCGATCGCATGGCAGACAATGCAGTCCTTGGCGACAAACAGTTGGCGGCCATACTCGGGGCTGGGGATGAGCCGCACGCTGGAGTAGTAGCTGCCCATCTCTTCGTTGGTGAGCGAGAGCATGTAGTAAGTGAGGGCGCGCGCCTGCTCCCTGTCAAAGTGGAAGTTGGGCATGGCGGAGCCCGCGGAAACCACGTTGGGCGCCAGGAAGTGGCGTTCGAGCCAATCGGGAGAGCGGTGGCTTGCACCCTCTTCGGTCAGGTCCGGCCCGATGCTGCCGCCCACGCCGTTCAGCTTGTGGCAGCCGCGGCAACCCTGGGTTTCAAAGAGCCGACGGCCTTCAGTCAGTTCGGGCACGCCGGGGACGTCGCCTTCCTTGTGGCATCGCCCGCAGGAGGCGCGGATGTAGTCTTTGGAAAGCAGAGGCGTATCCCAGAATTGCACCTTGCCGTGCGCGTCGTCCTTGTCCGTTGCCAGGCCCTGGCCGCCATGGCAGATGGTGCAGCCGAACTTGGAAGGAATGTGGGGGCCGAGTCCGGCGTGATAACGGAACGGCTCCGGCGCATTCTTCATGGTGGGGTCGTCCACGCCCAGATGGCACGTGGTGCAGCGGTCTACGCGCTGCAAGCCAGGCAGCAACGTCTGATGAATCTGCGGGGGCGTGGCCAGAACCGCGGCCTTGGTCACCGCGTTGGGCTCTTCCTGCGCCTCAAGCTGCAGAAAGCTGTGCTGATAGTTCTTCCACGAGGGCGTGCTGGCTTGCCACACTGCCGCCACGATCAGCGCCAGAGCGAGCATGCTCAGCGCGAAGAAGATTTGCGGTAGTCTGCGTCCCATTATTCTGCCCCCGCTACAACATGCACCCAAGGTGGAACAAACGCCCAGCCCGGGCCCCGGAAAAAGGTTCCAATCACAATCAGGACCAGGTTGACTACAACGAAGATGGTGAACAGCCAGATGGCCCACTTGCGATCCGAGGGACGGCGGCTGGGGTTGCGGTCGAAGTAAGGAATCGCCAGCAGCGCGAGCACCATCAGCGCCGGCGCCACTACCCCGCCCAGCAAAGCGGAGTGGCTCACCAGTTCCTGCAGGCCGAGAAAGTACCATGGCGCCTTGGCCGGGTTGGGCGTCTTGGCCGGATTGGCCAGCGCTTCAAGCGGCGCGTGAAAGAACAAGGAGATGGCCATGATGCCGGTGACCGTGACCATCAATGCGATGGCTTCGCGGAAGAAGGCATAAGGGTAGGAGAAGACCGCGTCTTCTTCCTCTTCGGGAGTGATGGTTTCAAAGATGGGCTTGCCGGTGACCACTTCCATGAGCCCGTAGGTCTTGTCCTTTGAAGCAGGCACTGTCTTCAGCGGAGCGGTCTCGGGCGGCGCGCCGATGGTGACCAGCGCTTCAGGCCGGCTCGGCTTCAGCCTCCAGGTAGGGCGCGAGAGTCCGCCGTCTTTGCGAATGCGCCAGAAGTGAACGACGGTGAGAAGAATCATGAGCGATGGCAACACCGCGACGTGGAGCACGTAGAAGCGAATCAACGCGGCTTCTCCAACAGTGTGGCCGCCGAGCAAGAGTTCGCGAACCTGGCCGCCCACCAGCGGCGCATAGCTGCCGATGTTGGTGCCCACGGTAATGGCCCAATACGCCAACTGGTCCCAGGGCAACAGATAGCCAGTGAACGAGAGCCCCAGCGTCAGCAGCAGAAGAAGCACGCCGATGACCCAGTTGAACTGCCGCGGCTTCTTGTAGGAGCCGGAATAGAACACCCGGCACATATGCAGAAAGACGCAGACGACCATGGCGTGCGCGGCCCAGCGATGCATGGAGCGCAGGAACGGGCCCATGAAGACGACAAACTGCAAATCCTTCATGTCCTGGTAGGCCTGGGGCGGAAAAGGCCGGTAGTAACACATCAAGGCAATCCCGGTAGTTACCAGGATCATGAAGAGAAAGAAGGTAATGAATCCCAGGTAAAACGTGTACCTGAACCTGAGATTCTCCTTTTTCACCTTGGCCGGATGGATATGCAGCCAGACATTGAGAAAGACCAGTTCGGACTTTCCCTTGTCGGTTGACAGTGGATCCCGCCGGACGATCGATTGCCATATTTCGCGGATCAGATTCATCGTTACACCATCAACCGGTAATTAGATGGGACTACCTTGTCTTTGTCCACGCGCAGCTGTCCATCGCGCGTCATGGTGACTTCAAACCAATTCAGCGCCTTGGGCGCCGGGCCGTGCTGCACCGCGCCGTTGGCGGCGAAGACGCTGCCGTGGCAGGGACAATGGAAGCGCTGGTCGCTCTGGAAGTAGCCGACCGTGCAACCAAGGTGCGTGCAGACCGCGCTGGCCACGGCAAACCCTTTTTCCCGGTCGCGAAAGACGAATATCTTTTCGTCCGCCAGGAAGGTCGGGGGACCAAAAGGAAAGTCGGCGGGGTTGCCGATCTTGAACGTTTGTGGCGGCTCGTAAAAGACACTGGGCACCAGAAACCGGACCACGGCGCCCAGACTCACCGCAACACCTGAACCCAGCGCGACCATGCCGGCTGTTCCCCAACTGAAGAAATCTCGACGATTCATTCCCATGCTCCCCTATTCAAAGACTTCGCGTTCTTGCCGTTCCAGGGCCTCCATGGTGATGGCCTGGGTTGGGCACCGGTCGGCGCAAAGGCCGCAACGGATGCACTTTTCTTCGTTCTTGATGATGGCGCCGGCCTGACCAGCTTGCAGCGCGACAGCAGGCACTCCGTAGCGTTGGACAATCATGGCGTCGTAGAGCGCATCGCCGCTCACTTGAGTCAGATCCACCAGGCGCAGGCAGTTCTCCGGGCAAATGTCCACACAGCCGGCGCACAGAATGCACTTGGAACCATCGAAGATGGTGTTGACCTGGCAGTTGAGGCAGCGCAACCCCTCGGCGCGGCCCTGTTCTTCGTCAAAGCCCAGTTCCACCTCGGCGATGCCGATGCGGCGGTTGGCTGCCAGCACCGGCATCTTCTGCCGGGGAGTGGAGAGGAAGCCGCAGGGCATTTTCCAATTGGGCAGGATGCGGAAGCGGCTGCGCACGGTCTTCCCGGTCTTGCCGCTGAGATAAAGGTGAATGGAGCGCGCGGTGCGATGGCCGTTGGCCACGGCCTCAACCAGAACGCGGGGACCAAAGGCCACGTCGCCGCCGGCAAAGACTCCGGGAGCAGTGGTGTTGAGGTCTTCGTCGATCTTGAGAATCCCGCGCGGCGTCACCTGCACTCCGTCCTCGGCGCTGAGATACGACAGGTCAGCCTGCTGGCCGATGGCCAGAATCACGCTGTTGCAGGGAATGATCTTTTCTTCGTCGCTGAATGCGGGATTGAAGCGCCCATTCTCATCAAATACGGTCAGGCAGCGGCGGACCTTGAGGCCGGTGACAACTCCGTCCTGACCCACAATCTCCTTGGGTCCCCAGCCGTTCTCCAGCACAATGCCCTCGTGCTCGGCCTCGTCCACTTCGACTTTCCACGCGGGCATCTGGGTGCGGGATTCAAGGCTGACCATGTCCACTTCCTGGGCTCCGGAGCGCATGGCCATGCGCGCCGCATCGAGGGCAGGCTGCAGGCTCTTGGCTTCTTCCTGCTGTTCGGCCAGATCGCCCGACTCCTGCACCAGGCGCACCGCCGCGCGCGCCACATCGATGGCCACATTGCCGCCGCCGACCACCACCACGCGCTTGCCCAGCTCGATCTCAAATCCCAGGTTGACGTTGATCAGGAAATCGATTCCGTTGTAAACGCCGGCAAGATGCGCACCGGGTATGCTCAGCTCACGGCCCTTGTTGAGCCCGGTGGCCAGCAGCACGGCGTCAAACTTCGCGCGCAATTGGGCAAACGATATATCCCGGCCCACCGTCACGCGTGTATGCAGCGTGACGCCCATGGCCAGGATGTTGTCCACTTCCATCTTGATGATTTCCCTGGGCAGGCGGAATTGCGGAATGCCCAGGTAGAGCATGCCTCCGGGGACCGGAGCCGACTCAAAGACTTCCACCGTATATCCCAGCAGGGCCAGGTCGTGCGCGCAGGTGAGGCCACATACGCCGGCGCCCACCACCGCCACGCGCTTGTCGCGCTTGACCGCGGCGGGCAAGGCTTTTCTGGCAGGATCGTGGCCCATGCCGAGGTTATGGCGATCCGTGGCGTAGCGCTTGAGCGCGCAGATGGCGATGGGCTCGTCGATCTTGCCGCGCCGGCAGTTATCTTCGCAGGGATGCGCGCAAATCCGCCCCAGCACATAGGCAAAGGGATTGGGCGCGCGCGCCAGAAGATAGGCTTCCTCATCCTTTGAGATTCCGATGGCCTGAACGTATCGCCCGCATTCGGTGTGGATCGGACAGGCGGACTGGCAGGGAATATTCTTGTCGAAGTATTCCCGGTCCGGGATCTTGATGGAGTAAGTCATGCGTTCATCCTTCTGGCGGTTTTCCAACGACTTGAATCCGAAACAACCCCGGTGCAGCCACTTGCTTGAAACAAGTCCCCAGCGAACGGGCCAGTGCTCGCCGGGGCAGAAGGCAATACCAAGATAGTTTCGAAGGATGCTCTAGTGCTGTTCGGCCTTCAACTTTTCGATCTCGTCGTCGGACAGGGACTTGGAAAATGCCGACGGGTTCTTGTCCTTGCGGTTCACCTGGTCGTAGGCAAGGAACTCGTAGATGGTCTTGCCCTGGCTGTCGCTGATGCCGGAGTTCGGCTTGTGCATCATGCGCTTCACATAGCGGCTCCACTCCGGCTCGGTCATCGTAGTGTTGATGGGCCGCGCGATGGTGTGGCACTTGGAACACTTGTCCACAAACACCTTGTAGCCCTTCTGCTGCTCGGCGGGGTAGCTTGAAACATTGATCTTGTCGGGCCCCTTGTCCTGCGGGAGCTTTACGTTGGCGCCGCTCTGCGCCACTAGAAACAGAGGCGCCGACAGACCGGCGATCAGCATTGTGCGAATGGCATTGTGCATTTTCAATTTCTCCTTACCACATGTACCTGATATCCAGCCTGAACAGTTTGTCGGTGGTGCCCATCAGGGCCACCGGGTCGCCATCGTGCTCCTGGTTGTAGGCGGCGCGCAACACCACGTTGCCCAATGTTGTGAGAGCGTGTTCGCCGCCGATGCCCCAGGCCTGCGTATGCATCGTCGGGTTGGGAGCGATCGTCTGATAGGAATGGTCGTAGCGCACATTGATGACCGTGCCTGTCTTGAGGTAGTAGTCCGCCTCGCCGCGATAGGTGTTGGCAATAAAGTGCGACATGGGGCCGCCCTGCGTCCACTGCCAGTCATCCTGGCTGTGAATGTAACCGCCAAGCAGATCCAGCTTGTCGAAGAACAGATAATTGCCGAAGGCGCCCGCCCGGTAGATCGTGGGGCGATAGGTGAACTGGCTCCCGTCGCTCGCTGTCTGTATCTGATCCTTCGATCCGCGGTAGGCCATCACCGTGACGCCGCCGTCCGGACCGAACCAGTAATCCGCGTCTGCCCAGACGTCCTTGGAATTCTTGGTGGAGCCGGCAAGAATCTCGCTGCCGTCCGCGTTCAACCCGTTGGTGACCTTGGCTGAGACGGCAAAGACCCTCTGGAAATAGTTCGACGCCCAGGTGTAGCCCACGTCCACGCCCACCGGATGCTGATCGAGCGAGAAGTTGATGGGGTCCACGTTGGTGAGCGTGTAGGCGGGATCGGAGAAGAGGTTATAGAACATGGCTGCCCGCGTTCCCTCGCCCTCCTGCATGTGCATTTCGCCGGCCTTGATGAAATAGCTGCTATTGGCCTTGCCGCCCGTGTAGACGCCGAACCCCTGTTCCAGATTGTTGCTTCCATCCTGGTAGAGCTCATAGTGGCCGAAGTAGGAGAAGCCGGTCTCCGGCACGGCGCCCGCCAGGAAGAACGCCGCCTCGTCCAGATTGAAGCTGGAGCAGGAGGAACTCTGCTGGGTGCCAACCGTACCGCTGTTGCAGGACGATGCTGGGGAGGCAGAGGTGGTGTTGCCTGCGTCGGCGACGGTCTTGTCGTTGGTAACGCTGCCCTGCAGAATCAGCGCCATCGAATTTGTGATGCTGAACTTGATGTCCTTGTCCAGCGCGGTGATCTTGGGCGCCGGCTTGGTTCCGTCCATCTCGTCGGGAGGCATCCGGTAGCCCAGGCGCTTGAACATGTAACCGTTCTTGTTGAGCGCCGGCGGGACGGTGTGGCAGGTGTAACATTTGACCCCGTATTTGCGGGCAAACGCCGGAATCGCGTTTCCTGCTTCGGGCATCAGCAGAATAAGGCTGAAGATCAACAGAAATGCTTTTGCGCTGAGGTTCCAGAGTTTCATTTGCGGGCGCTCCTGCAACTTCTATAAGCACTCCGGCGGCCAAAGGCTGCGTTCTTTCGTATCAATGGTTTGGAGCGTCCGCCCCCAGGCAAGTGGGGATCTCATTCCCCGATATCCGGCTCCATCTGGGGAATGGATTCCCCAGGCAGCTGCTCTTTCTCCCGCCGCAGCAGCGCGTAGAAGGTCTTCCGGTCCACTCCGGCGGCGCGTGCGGCGGCGCTCAAGTTTCCCCCGCAGCGGGCCAGCACGGCCTGCGCATAGGAGATCTCAAAGTCCGCCAGGTACTGCTCCCGCGCATCCTTCCAGGGAAGTTCCGAGAGGCTTCCGGCGGCCTCCACGCGCGGCGAATCCTCGGCCAGGTCTCCCGGCCCCAGCACCCCGCCCACGTGCAGAGCCGTCAGCCTCTCCATCACGTTCTTCAACTGGCGGACATTGCCCGGCCAGCGTTCCCGCAAAAGCGCTTCGTAGAACTGCGGAGATCCTGAGATGCTTTTGCCGTAACGGCGGGAGAAGCGCTCCAGAAAGAAGCGGGCCAGGTGGGGAATATCCGCCGGCCTCTCCCGCAAGGGCGGCAGCTTGACCGTGACCACGCTCAACCGGTAGAAGAGCTCCTCGCGAAAGGTCCCGGCCTTGATCTTGGCCGGCAGGTCCTGGTTGGTGGCGCACAGAATGCGGCAATCCACGCGCACTGTGGCCAGGCCGCCCAGCCGCCGCAAGGCCCGCTCCTCCACAAACCGGAAGAGGCGGGTTTGCAGTTCCACGCCCAGGTCGCCGATCTCATCCAGAAACAGCGTTCCGCCGTCGGCCGATTCGATCAGCCCCTTCTTGGTGCGCTCGGCGCCGGTGAACGCGCCACGCTCGTAGCCGAACAACTCGCTCTCAATCAGCGACCCCGGCATGGCGCTGCACTCGACCGGCACAAAGGGCCCGTTCTTGCGCTGGCTCTGGTTGTGGATGAGACGGGCCGTGACCTCCTTGCCCGTCCCGCTCTCGCCCAGGATCATTACCGTGGCGTCAGTGGAAGCCGCGCGGCGGCACCTTTCCATCTGGTCGAGCATTGCGGGACTGCGGGACTGCGCCGCATCGGCCTCGCCCAGAGCCTCCAGGCGGCCCTTGAGCGATTCCACTTCGCGCTCCAGGGTGGCGTGGGAAAGCGCCCGCTTCACCACCAGCAGCAACTCCTCGCGCTTGAAGGGCTTCTGCAGAAAATCGAAGGCGCCGTTGCGCATGGCCAGCACCGCGCTCTCCACCGACCCGAAGGCGGTGAGAAAGACAATGGGCAGCCCTGGGTGAACTTCGTGCAGCCGGGCAAAAACCTCTTCGCCCGACATGCCGGGCATGCGCATGTCCAGCAGGACAAGGTCCGGCGGGTTGGCGAGGCACTCCGCCAGCCCCCCGGCCGGGTCCACAAAAACGGAGACCGTAGTGCCCGGCAAGCGCAGCATTCGCTGGATGTTTTCACCCAGCGCGGCTTCGTCGTCGATGACCAGAATGCGGTTCACTCTGTTGCTCCTCCGGCGAACCAGTGGTAGGGCTGGCCACGGGTGAAGCGCGCCGGGGGCAACTCGATGACAAAGCTGGCGCCCCCGCCCTCCCTGGTCTCGTAGCGGATTCGGCCATCATACATATCCAGCAGGCTGGCCGCCAAAAACAGGCCCAGCCCCAGCCGCTCTCGCCCGCCGCTTTGCGAAATGAACGGCTCGAAGAGGTGCCCGCGGATGCTCTCCGGCACGCCCGGCCCATTGTCTTCGATCCTGACCACCACCTTGGCGCCCGCGGTGCGATAGGGATCCAGACGCACCCAGACGGCGCCCTCCTCCCGCCCCTTCAGCGCTTCCAGCGCATTGCTCAGCAGGCAGCGGATCACCTCGCTCACAACGTGCTCGGGCACATCCACGCGCGGCGCCTCAGCCAGTTCTTCCAGCAACCTCACGCCTTGGATCTTCGCCGCGGGCTGCTGGGCCGCGAGCGTTTCTTCCAGCGCCTTTTGCGGAACAGACGCCTCGAAGACCTCGCCGCCGCGCTCCCGCCGCAGCGCCTGCAACAGCGTACGGGCAATGTTGCTCATGTAGCGCGCTTCTTTGAGCATCTGCTCCAGATCCTTGCAGAGGGCTGCATCCTCTTTGCGCTCGTCGAGCAGCACTTCAAGCCGGCCCGCCACAATGGCCAGCGGATTGTTGAATTCATGCATGAATCCGGCCGTAAACTGGCCCAGGAGCGCAAGTTGGTGGGCTAGGCGCGCCTGCCGGTCGGCGGCCTGCAACTCCTCCCGGAGGCGGGAGGTGCGGTAGCGCACGGTTTCCAATTGCAGCTTGAGTTGCTCCGCCGTGTCCTCCGACTTTGCCGCACAGGCAAGCAGCCGGTGGCGTTGCCGGTGTGCATGGAGCAGCGCGGGAACGGGCGCCAGCACGGCAGCCAGCATCGAAATCAGGGTCAGCGCCAGGGCGCTGCCGGGGAGGAGCCAGAACGCAAGTCCCACGACTGGCACGACCCAGGCCCCGCTCACCCAGAGCAAAGGTCTGCCCGGCTCTTTGGCGCGACTCCGACCGCTCTTCTCCCTGGATTCTTCCTGCATAGCAATCAAGTGTAGTGCGTCCATCCTGGAAACCGGGCTGGGGCCGATGTGAACGCGGCGGCATCAGATGGAACAACAATCACCACGATAGCATCGCAAAACGGCCACGCGGACGTTGTAACTTTGTTGAGGGCTGCGGGGGCCATGAACTGAAAGTTCATATCATCTTCGCCTGTCTACGGATGATTTTGCTTAAAGCTAGCCCTACGCATGGCCCCGCTCTGACTCCCTATTACCGGACGCTTTCCAACGACCTGGTCAGTGCTAAGTTCCCTCTGTCTCATGCGGCGATCTCCGCGCCGCAATTGTTGGATTGCGAGGCGTTGTTGGCTTCGTTGTAGCGGCGGAGAATAATTCTCAGTTTGTG
>Ga0302201_10000519_pt1 | contig 34819 bp, 33 predicted proteins | sample II_Bog_N3_2_FD_194586 | JGI IMG/M metagenome (GOLD analysis project Ga0302201, IMG submission 194586) | Peat permafrost microbial communities from Stordalen Mire near Abisko, Sweden - II_Bog_N3_2 | ecosystem: Environmental > Terrestrial > Soil > Wetlands > Peat | place: Sweden: Abisko... | reverse complement strand
CCTGAAGTCCCCAGCCCCCACCGACGCCGAACTCACCTGCGCCGCAAAGCTGGAGTTATTCGACCAGGTAAACGTCACCGGCGCACTGGTAAACGTCACAGCCTCCGAACCAAAGTTCTGCGCCAGCGGTGCCAGCGACGGCTGCCCACCCTCGCTCGTCAGTTCAAACAGCATGTACTCCAGCAGCTTCTCCTGCGGCGTCATCGCCGCCGTGGGAGAGCACTGAGTAACCTCACTGGCAAAGGTCGGGGCCGATATATTCTCGACATGATACTCGTTGAACAAAACCCGTCCGCATTGATTGGCAGCCCCAATCGGCGTGTCCCATACAAACTGCATCGCCACACTTGGGCTGTTCAGGGTCAGCCAGGTCTGCGTCGGCGCAATCACCCCGGTCTGATCCTCCCTCAGGGTCTGAAGCGCCATCTGCCCAGGCGTTGTCGTCGCGCCCACCTCTCCCAACCAGCTTTGCAGCGTCTGTCCGGCTGTGAATCCGGTATTCACCGTGGCATTGCCGTCCGATAAGTCGACTGTGGTTCCCGTCCACTTCGCAACGCCATTAAACGGTGGGTTGTTATCCATCCAGTCGTAACTGAAGTGGCTGCTGTAAACGCGCCCACCCGCGTTTGCAAAGTTGATCAGATTCGCCAACTCCTGCGCCGGCTTGACGTACGCGCTCCCCTCGCACGGAAGCATCAGCACGTCATAGGAGTTCAGAACGGTGGAGCTTCCCATCAGCGAAGCCTGGGTCGTCGTCCCCGCATCGATCGTCACGCCGGACCCCGCCGCCCCACCGCCAAATAGATTGATGCGCCCGGAACCCGACGCGTCGGTAAACTCCGAAGCACTCATGCCCATCTTCAGCAGCACGCACTCCACCGGGTCCGCGGACCCCGTCGCAATCGCAATCTTCGGAATGTCCCCCTGGTTCTGGTTCTGCGGCATGGAGGCAAAGGGCATGGTGCCGCCGCTGGTGTAGGGCACAGACGGCAGCACCGTGTTCACGCACGACGCCGTACTCGGTATCACCAACTGACGCCGCCATCGCCCGGAGATAATCACCAGGGGAATATTCGCCCCCACCGGCATATTCGGGATCGTAAAGCTGCCATCTGTCCCAGTGATCGCGCCCACCAGCGGCGTCCCCGACGGCGCCGCCCCAACTGAGGGACAGCTTACGCCCGCCGTAAACGGCTGCACCACGTCGTTCGGGACATACACCGTCACATTCGGCAGCGGGTCGGTGCCGTTCGGCGCATACACAATCCCCGACACCGATGTCGTTGCGTTCCCTGGACAACTACCCACCTGCTGGCACTGCAGGCCCACACATGTCTGGGCGGCTGCATCGTAGCCAGGCCCGGGCACCAATACCAACAGCACGGTCAACAGAACAAAGCGGAAACGCGTCATGGGGCAAGCCAATTGATATATCAGACCTGTTACTATGCGCAAGAGTTTACACTGCAATGGAATTCCGTCCGGTTAATTTCCCCGCCAGCGATAGGCTGCAAAATCAAACGCCGCATCCGGACGCCCCAATGATACTCTGGCGCAGCCGTGTAATCGCCATGTTTTCGGGAACCGTCTATATCAATCAGGAGAGAGGGATGACCGCCGGATCGCCCCAGGGAGAGTTCGTCCCCATCGACAGCAATCGCCGCCGCACCCCGGCCCGCCTGGCGGCCGTTGCCGCTCTGCTCCTTGCCGCCTGCTTCCTCGCATCGCCTGCCCCTGCCCAGTACACCACCGCCAGCCGCATCGGCGACCTCCAGGTCGGCGGCGGCTTCGTCTGGACCAAATCCGGCTACAACTTCACCCCCATACAGCTCTACGGCGTCAGCGCCTACACCACCTTTGACGCCCGCCCCCACTGGGGCGGCGAGTTCGACTTCCATCGCGTCAGCGCATCCCAGGACTCCACCATCCGCGAGACTACGTTCGAGATCGGCCCCCGCGTCTTCGCAACCCGCGGCCGCCTCGTCCCCTACGCCAAGGTCCTCTACGGCCGCGGCGTCTACAACTTCCACCAGAACATCGCCAATATCGCCTACAACATCTACACCTACGGCGGCGGCGCAGACTTCCGCGCCACCCGCTCCATCAACGTCCGCGCCGACTACGAATACCAGAACTGGATGGGCTTTCCGCTCGCCACGCTCCACCCCAGCGTCGTCACCATCGGCGTCGCCTACCACTTCCACGAATAGCTCTATCCGCCCATAGCCCCATCCCGCTCACGGAGGCGCCGTTCCGCCCGGGAGGCGCTATTCCGCCCGGGAGGCGCTGTTCCGCCCCCATCGCTTGTCATTCTGAGCGCAGCGAAGAATCCCCGCATTTCGCTCCCGCCCACGCTCAACTCCAGCCCCAACTTATCGGATATCGCCGAAGTGCACGTCCTCCGGCTTCGCGTTTGCCAGCGGCCCATCCAGGAACTGCAACGTCGTCGCCGGTCCCAGGCTCGGCAGCCCGTCCTGGCCCCACGCCTTCATCACCCATACCACTTTCTTGTCCGGCGTCACTTCGATCGCCTGCAGGGTCTCTGCGCCCAGCTTGCCGCTCGCCGCGTTCCACTCGTTGCCCCAGTTGTCGATCACGGTATTGCCGTTCGGCAGCCGCCACGCCTGCTGCAGGTTGTCGAACTTCACCCCCGGCGCGTCCGTCTTCAGCCAGTTCCACACCACGTCGCCACGCCGCGTCACCTCGCGCACGCCCACGCTATCGGTAATCAGCATATTGCCGTTCTCCAGCGGCGTCACGCCCCACACGCCCTTGCCCGGAAACGACCACAGCTCCTTGCCGTTCGAGTCGTATTCCACCACCTTGTTCAGGTCCATGTGCGCCACCAGCAGCGTCCCCTGCGGAGTCAGCCGCGCATGGCGGAACTGCCCATGCGTGCTGGGCGGCATCTTCGTCGCCAGCGTCAGCTCCTTCTCCACCGCGTTGGTCCGGATGTTCACCACGCGCAGCAGCGCCGGATCGCCGTTCTGGATATACAGCACGCGGTCCAGCCCAATCGGCACCGCGGTATGCACCTCGTGTCCCGCCGGCGGATCGTACCGCCAGATCACCTTCTTCTCCGGCGTAATCTCTTCCACGGCGAACTGGTGCGCAAACAGGATGTTCCCATTCGACAGCATCACCGCGTCGCTGATCTCGCCCTTGCCGTCCGGCTCGTCGAACGACCACACCACCTTGCCGCCGCGCACCAGGAAGATCCGCCGGTCATGCGACTCGCCCGCATACAGGAAGTCGTGGCGCGACAGGTCGTTCACAGCCGGAGCAGAAGCCGTCTGCGCAGGCAGCGCGGAGGCCAGGGCAACACACAGGGCAAACGTCGTCAATCGAAGCATGGGTCTCTTTCCGTATCCAGAATGGTTGGGTTTCGTTCCACCTGAACAATACGCTCCCGGCTTGGTATCCTCAACTGGCCATGACGAAAGACACACAACCCACGCCGCCGGATGCCCGGCCACCCATCTACCTGCTGGATTCCATGGCATTCATCTTCCGCGCCTACCACGCCATGCAGCGCCAGCGCCCCATGTCCACACGCACCGGCATCCCCACCGCCGCCACCTACGTCTTCGTCAACATGATCAACAAGCTGCGCAAGGACTTTGCCCCGCAGTATCTCGCAGCCGTCTACGACCTCTCCGGCCCCGTCTTCCGCGACGAGCGCGCCCGCGAGATGAAGCCGCTGCGCAAGTGGAACGTCAAGACCCAGCAGTTTGAGCAGGTCGACTACGCCGGCTACAAGGCCAACCGCGCCGAGATGCCCGCCGACCTCGCCCAGCAGCTTCCCTACATCCGCCGCGCGCTGGAGGCCTTCCGCATCCCGATCCTCAGCTACGAGGGCTTCGAGGCCGACGACGTCATCGGCACGCTCAGCCACAAGCTCTCGGCGCTCGGCTATCGCGTCTTCGTCGTCAGCTCCGACAAAGATATGATGCAGCTCGTTACGCCGAGCGTGTCGATCCTGAACCCGACGAAAGACAATCTCGTCCTCGATCCCGCCGGCGTCGAAGCCGCTCTCGGCGTCCCGCCCGCGCGCGTCATCGACGTCATGGCCCTGCGCGGCGACTCCGTCGACAACATCCCCGGCGCCCCCGGCATCGGCGACAAGGGCTCCGTCGAACTCATCCAGCAATTCGGCACCGTCGAAGCCGCCCTCGACCGCGCCGATGAGGTTAAAAAGAAAACGTATCGCGAATCGTTACAAAATAATCGCGACAACATCCTCCTCTCCAAAGAACTCGTCACCATCCACACCGAAGTCCCCATCGAGTTCTCCGTCGACGACATGCGCACCCAGCCCGTCGACAATGCCGCCTGCCGCGATCTCTTTTCCGAACTCGAATTCACCACGCTGCTCCAGTCCCTCGCCCCCGCAGCCGACAACACCGCCTACGACTACAACCTGAAGCCCACCGAAGCCGAGATCGCAGCGCTCCTCGCCGAAGCCCGCACCGCCAACACTCAGCGGGTGCCCCATTCATCGCGCAGCGATGGGTGGGGTGCACAATCTCCGCGCGGCCTGGCCATCGCCATCTTTGAAGACGCGCGCGCCATTGCCGAAGAAATCGCCGCCGAACCCGACCCCGAATCCGGCGAGCCTGAACCTCCGCCCGCCGAAACCATGGACCTCTTCGCCAGGCCCAGTCCCCCCGCACCGTCTACAGCTCCGTCTTCGCTGATTTCTGTTCCCTGTCCTCTGCCCCCTGTCCCCTGTTCTCTCGGCCTCGCCGTCGACGGCAACGCCGCCATGGAGGTTCCGCTCGACGCACCCGGCCTTCGCGCCGCCCTCGAAGACGCAACCCTCCCCAAGGTCGTCCACGACCTCAAAGCCGTCCTCCGCGCCCTCGCGCCGCACAACATCACCCTCCGCGGCGTCGACACCGACGTGATGCTCCAGAGCTACCTCGTCAACCCCACCCACGCCTCGCACACGCTGCCGGACATCGCCGCCCGTTCCACCAACCGAGCGCTCGTCCTTCAGCCCACCAAAGCCAATCCCGCCGATCCCAAGCGCCTGCCCGAAGCCGCCGCCGCCATCGTCCGCCTCGCCCAGGTCTTCGCTACCCAGATCGCCGAGAGCGACGCCACTGCATCCGCACCAACCCTCAGCTCCGGCCCGATCCAAACCGCACCGCTCCAGCACATCTACCAGACGATGGACCTCCCGCTGGTCCCCGTCCTCCTTCGCATGGAGCAGGCCGGCGTCCGCATCGACCCCGCCATCCTCTCCGCCATGTCCACGCGCCTCGCCGTCGACATGGACACCCTCTCCGACCGCATCTACACGCAAGCTGGCGAAGCCGCCGGCCAGGACTCCGCACTACGCTTCAACATCAACTCGCCCAAGCAGCTAGGCGACGTGCTCTTCAACAAGATGCAGCTCCCCCGACCGCAGAAGTATGGCAAGGGCAAGGTCATCTCCACCGCGCAGGACGTCCTCGAAGAGCTCGCCGAGCACCACCCCGTCCCCGCGCTCGTCCTCGAATACCGCCAGCTCGCCAAGCTCCGCTCGACCTACCTCGACTCTCTGCCGCAGCTCGTCGACGCCGAAGGCCGCGTGCACACCACCTTCAACCAGGTCGGCACCGCCACCGGCCGGCTCTCGTCCACCAACCCCAACCTGCAGAACATCCCCGTCCGCACCGCGCTCGGCCGCGAGATTCGCGCCGCCTTCATCCCCGCGCCCGGCAACCTGCTCATGTCCGCCGACTACTCGCAGATCGAGCTGCGCCTGATGGCCCACTTCTCCCAGGACCCGCTGCTGCTCGACGCCTACCGCACCGGCAAGGACATCCACACCCTCACCGCCTCCGAAGTCTTCGGCATCCCCGTCGCCCAGCTCGATAAGGAGACACGCGCCCGCGCCAAGGCCGTCAACTTCGGCATCGTCTACGGCATCTCGCCGTTCGGTCTCGCGGCACAATTAGGAATAGACCAGCGCGAGGCCCGCGCCTACATCGACCGCTACTTCGAACGCTATGCCGGCGTCCGCCGCTTCATCGACGAGACCCTCGAAACCGTGCGCCGCGAACAGGCCGTCCGCACGTACTTCGGCCGCGTCCGCCCCATCCCCGACATCCAGTCGCGCAACCCCAACATGCGCGGATTCGCCGAACGCACCGCCATCAACACGCCGCTGCAGGGCACCGCCGCCGACCTCATCAAACTAGCCATGATCCGCATCGACGCCGAGATCACCGCACGCAACCTGCGCTCGCGCATGACCCTGCAAGTCCACGACGAACTCCTCTTCGACGTCGTCCCCGCCGAAGCCGAAGAACTCCGCACCCTGGTCCAGCACGAGATGGAACACGTCGCCGAATTCAGCGTCCCCATAGTCGCCGAAGTCGGCGTCGGCCCCAACTGGCGCGACATCAAATGAGGTGGAGCCCAAGAGCCGGATGCGGATGCTCAGCGCGGAGGGAAAACCCGCAGGCACGCAACCTCTGCGAGATGCTTGCCACCCTGCAAAAGATTCAAGCCCATGTCCTCGAAGTCCACGCCGCCTCCGCCGTGTGAGACAGAGGCGCGACATTGTGGGCTAATCAAAGGGTGAGACCCCACCTAGGTTGCTGAGTTATAGGCGTCAGGACCGCCAACCCTAAAGCCGTCACCATCAAGACTGGTGCTTCGGCCAGCAGCCATGGGCGATTTATCATAAAAACTAGGCGGTTTCTGATAAACATAACAAAACCTGGTTTCCCTAGTGGCAGCTCCTTCGTATGCATCTTGGTAGCTGATAACACCGTAAGCGCAGAGAATGTTTTCTCTGTTAACGAATAGGCTAAACTCTTCGTAGCTTATAGATGTATTTTCCAAGGCCATTTTGATGGAAAACTCTGATTCAGGATAATGAATTCTACCGATTGCAGAATTCTGGAAAAATCCAGGATGTTCCCCATAGTTGGGTGGAATAGGCAAATCTGGCTCATTTGAACCATCCGATTCCAGTTGAACAAAATGGAGCCTAATCTGCGACTTAATGATCTTTATGGGGACGACACCAAAAACCTTAAATTTGAATTCAAGTTGAGGGGAAGCGCGATATTCATTTTCAAGATAGTGGATTTGATCAGGGGCTTTGATGCTTTCCAACAGAATCCAAGCGCGCTGAGAATTCATCGCTGCTTTAGCCGTCAGTTTGGCATCCTGGGCTTGGATCACCGCGAATACTGCGAGCACAATGGTCGCGATCATCAAAAACGTATTGATAACAAGATCCCATTTCATACAAACCGCCCCTTTTGCTCCAGATCTGAACCCGGCGGGTGAGCCAGCCGCCAACTGGTTGCCTCAGTTTTTCCAGCAGCGCCGCTCCCATCATTGTGGCTTCGCCGGATGCGCCTCGAAATGCGCCTCGAACCATGTCCGCGCCCGCTCCTGTTCACGGGATAAATCGGCAGGTGCCAGGTGAGTCGCGGCTTCATCTCGCAGGTGCGCAACTTGTTCCATATCGGAGGCATTAGGCTCGCTAGCAGCCGCCAGATAGTACCAGAAATAGGCTTCTGCATAGTCCTGGGGCACGCCTTGACCCTTGTAGTACATCGTGCCGAGGCTAATCTGACAGCCTGGCACACGCTGTTCCGCCGCCTTGCGCTTCCAAAGCACAGCCTGTGCGTAATCTTGAGAAACACCGTCGCCTAGGTCGTACATCACCCCCAGGCCGCATTGCGCCGAAGCCTCCCCTTGCTCAGCCGCCTTTCGCCACCAAAATACCGCTTGCGTCTTGTCCCGTGGCATCCCTTGGCCGAAGTCGTACATCTCGCCAAGTGCAAATTGTGCATCGGCAGAACCGACGCCGCCATGCTCAGCCACCTTGCGATACCAAAAGGCAGCCTGAGCATAGTCCTGCTGGACACCTTGGCCTTTGTCGAACAAACTCCCGAGGCTGTACTGCGCCAAACCATCGCCCTGCACAGCCGCCTTGCGATACCACGCTGCCGCTTGCGCGTAGTCTTGGGGTACGCCTTGGCCGTAAAGGTACAAAGCTCCGAGCTCGTCCTGCGATGTTGCATCGCCTTGCTCCGCCGCCTTGCGATACCACGCTACAGCTTGCACGTAGTCCTGGGGCACACCGTCGCCCTCGAAGTACAGGAAGCCGAGAAAGGACTGTGCGCGAATGTCACCTTGTTCAGCCGCGTTGCGATACCAAAGTGCAGCCTTGGCGTAGTCCCGTGGCACGCCTTGGCCAATGTTGTAGAGACGCCCGACCTCGCATTGCGCATCGGCATCACCGGACTTTGCCCTTGCCAGCAGAGTTGGGTCAATGCCTGTTGATGGAGTTTGGGACTGAGCTACCAGTTGGGTAGGGAGCAAGGCGAGTGCAACTGCGGCGATCAGCGCAGATGCAAGGACGAGCGTACTGGCGAGATGCTTCCGTTGTCTTCCCATGTCACTTCTCGAAGTCGCCATAAACATAACACAGTTTCGTCATTTCTTCTCCCCGCCCACATCTCATCATTCCCCACAGAAGCGGGTGCCCCAGGTCTCGATTCTGTGACCGGGGTTTCAAGCGGCACGATCTCTTCGCGCGTCAATATTCAAGTCCTGTACTCTTCTCCCGTGCGTCTTGTCCTCGATACCTGCGTCATCGTCTCCGCCTTCCGCAGCAAAAGCGGCTCTAGCAGCCGTCTACTCGAATTATTCGACGAAGATCTATTTCCAGTGGCGGCCACAACTTCGCGACGCCGACGACGAACTTGTCCTGGAAGCTGCAATCAACGGCCTCGCAGACGCGCTTGTGACGCATAACGTCAGGGATTTCCTCCCCGCAGCCAACAATTTTGGGATTCAGGTCATCACACCTGGGCATATCATCAAGGAGAGGTTTACGAGATGAGCGCCAGTAGCTACGTCCGATTGCCCGAACACCTCATCAACACTGCTCGCAATCAGGCGGAGCAAAGGGGCCTATCCGTGGATGAATGGATCGCAATCGCAGTCGCCGATCATCTCACCGGAACCGAGGCCGCTGAGGAGTTCTTTCGCAATCGCGCAGCCGGTGCCCGTCGAGGTGCGCTGCGGGAAGCCCTCAACGCGGTTCCCGACACCCCGCCCGATCCCGGCGACGAACTCTAGAGGACAGGTGCGCATTCATGACAGTTTCATCGTCATGGGTGGGGTCGGCCACACTCACTGACGTGATCGAAATCACATCCCCAGCGCCCGCCCCCCGTTTAGAATTGGGGGTAAGGTAGAGACAGAATCCGCCAGCCTCAGGATTGTGCCCCTCCATATCTCCAAAGAACCCATAACTCCATTGTTTTGAATATTTTGCAAAATATCTCGTTTGTTTTCAGGATTATACAAAAACCGCTGTCCGGTAAGTGCTTTGTTTAGATGATTATGCATTTAATCGGTACCCCCAGGGGTGCCAGAAAGGAGCCAGCACGGAGTCCGACGTTCGATTCCGGTAATCTGATTGCGACCTCAATGCCAACATCCAAAACCGCCATCCTGCTCATCGACTGCCCGGACCGCAAGGGCATCGTCGTCACTATCGTCAACTTCCTGGTCCAGACCTACGACGTCAACATCCTCAACGCCGACCAGCATCAGGATGTCGAGCTCGCCCTCTTCTTCATGCGCGTCGAGTTCTCCACCGACGCGCCCAGCTTCGACGAGCCCGCCTTCCGCGCCGCCTTTGCCGCCATCGCCGCCGAGTTCCGCATGAACTGGCGCATCGAGTTCGCCGACGAGGTCCAGAACGTCGCCCTCTTCGTCTCGCAGTACCCGCACTGCCTGGTCGATCTGCTCCACCGCCATCGCGCCGGCGAGTTCCGCTGCAACCTCGCCCTCATAGTCAGCAACCACGAAGACGCCCGCCCGCTCGCCGAGTTCCACGGCGTCCCGTTCCACTACCTGCCGGTCACGGCCGCCACCAAGCCCCAAGTCGAAGCCGCGCAGCTCACGCTCTTGGCCAGCCACAAAATTGATCTTGTGATATTAGCGCGCTACATGCAGGTGCTGTCGCCCGCGTTCGTCAACGCCTACCCGCGCCGCATCATCAACGTCCACCACTCGTTCCTGCCGGCGTTCACTGGCGCGCGGCCCTACCACGCGGCGTTCGCCCGCGGCGTCAAGCTCATCGGCGCCACCAGCCACTACGTCACCGCAACCCTCGACGAAGGCCCCATCATCGAGCAGGACGTAGCCCGCATCTCCCAGAACGACCAACTCCCCTCGCTGATCCAGAAGGGCCGCGACCTGGAGCGCATGGTGCTGTCGCGCGCGGTGCAGTGGCACTTGGGCCACCGCATCCTCAGCTACGCCAACAAGACCGTCATATTCGCTTGATTACGCCTGCTGCGCCGGCGCGGGCAGTTGCGCGGGGCTCACGGAGCGTCGCTTCAGGCCGTACATGCGCTGGTCCGCCAGCCGCAACAGCTTGGTCGCGTCCTTGGCATCGCGCGGATACATGGCAAACCCAAAGCTTGCGCCCACCACCATCGATTGATCGTTCACCATCATCGGGCGCTCGATCGCGGCGCGCAGGGCCTCCGTGAATCGCTCCACGGAGTGCTCGCCGGTCATGTCCTGGGCCACCAGGATGAACTCGTCGCCGCCCAGCCGCGCGACCGTGTCGGACGCCCGGATGTTCTTGCGCAGGATGCTCGATACTTCGCGCAGCACCTGGTCGCCGGCCACGTGGCCCAGCGTGTCGTTGATCTTCTTGAAGTCGTTCAGGTCCAGCACCACCAGCGCAAGGCTGGCGCTCCGCCGGTCTGCGTTCTCGATCGCGGCCGTCAATCGCGAGGCAAACAGGCGGCGGTTAGGCAGACCGGTCAGTTCGTCGTGCAGCGCCAGCCACTCGTTGTTCGAGATCTGCTCCTCCAACATCACCAGAATCATGCCGATGGAGATCAGCGACTTCTGCATATTCCACACGTGCGACGCGATATCTGCGTAGTTCGAGTGGAACGCAATGATCCACGGATGCAGCAGAAGGTTCAGCGCCCAGATGGAGAACCCGGTCACGATGGCCAGTTTGCCGGTGCTGTGGCGCGGCAACCGCCGCTCAAAATTGATGGCCGCAATGGCATACACGCTGGCCAGGCTCCAATAAACCGCCGACCGGTAGTTTCCGCGGCTGACCAGCACGCCCGCAGCCGCCCAACCCAGCAGGTGCAGCAGCGCGTAGTGCCAGTTGTGGCGCACGAACAACGAACTGGCCACGCCCACCGCCAGACCGGCCACAATCGCAGGTACGTAGGCGCTGGTCACCCGGATGTTGCAGCCATAAATCGACACCAGGGCCAGCAGCGTCAGTCCATTCAGTCCCATGTAGAGGAACCGCGAAACGCGAGGCACGTTCTGGTCGCCGGCCGCCCAGTTGAACGTGAGCCCAGCCAGCAGGTAGCAGTCCAACACAACCAGATGCAGTAGCCTGTCCGGCATTCCCTGCTGCGCATACAGAGTGTGCGCCCCGGCCTCCACCAGCGTGAAGAACAGGCCAAGCAGCCAGGCATCCGCTCGCGCCTCAGGATGACGCCGCCGAACCAGGGCCAGAATGAATATCAAAATCGCCAGCGCAAACAGATCTGGAAGAAATGCGATGTTCATGGAGCCTCCGGAGCCCGGTTGCTCTATGGCAACAAGTCGGCCAGAGTGGCGTACCTTCAATACGGGCGGCGAGTCTCATCAGATTATGCCTGAACGCGGCAAGCGCCGGAACAAAAAAACGCGTCCCGTCTCCACAAATTCAACAGGCGTTTCCGGGCTGCGCAGCGCAAAAGTGCAAGGCAACACAGCTGTAACGGCTATATTTTATCTGTTAGGTATTAACCAGTTTACAACCCCCAGGAGTTCCGAATGTCCTTCGCCGTTCGCCCGCAGGTTACGTGGCGGCTTCGCACCCGCACCCTGCCGCTCGGCGAGAGAACGCTAGTCGTGGGAATACTCAACGTCACACCCGACTCCTTCTCCGACGGCGGACAGTTTCTGGACACTCCCTCCGCCGTGAGCCACGCGCTCGCCATGCTGGACGATGGCGCGGACATCCTGGACCTCGGCGGCGAATCCACCCGCCCCAACAGCACCGCCCTCGCCGCCGGGGAAGAGCAGGCGCGCGTGCTGCCCGTGCTCCGCGCCATCCTGGCAGCGCGGCCCGGCGCCATCCTCTCCATCGACACCTACCACGCCGAAACCGCTCGGCTGGCCATCGAATCCGGCGCCGAGATCGTGAACGACGTCAGCGGCTTTCTGTGGGACGAGCAGATGCCCGCTATCTGCGCCGCGCTCGGCTGCGGCGTCGTCCTGATGCATACCCGCGGTCGTCCCGGCGAGTGGCGTGGGCTTCCCCCACTCGCACCCAACGAGGTTGTTCCGCTGGTTCGCAGCGCCCTCGCGACCCGTGCGCGCGAAGCCGTTGCCGCCGGGGTTGCGCACGACACCATCGTCCTCGACCCCGGCTTCGGATTCGGCAAGCGGCTGGATGAAAACTTCCCGCTGCTCGCCCACCTGGACGCACTCCACGCCCTGGGTTTCCCACTGCTCGCCGGCATCTCCCGCAAGAGCTTCCTCACCCGTCCCGAGCCCAAAGTACCAGGCGCCGCACAAACCACCTTGAGTCAGTCGCAGGGTACGGCTTCCGAAGCCCTGGCCGCCACCACAGCCGCTAACACCGCCGCGGTCCTCGCCGGCGCCCACATTCTCCGCGTCCACGACGTCCACCCTGCCGTCCAGGCCGCCGCCATCGCTGATCGCATCCTCGCCTCCGCAAGCCCCGCACCCTGACGCGCTATTGCGTAGCGTCTTCCGCCTCGGCTGCCAGCGAGATTGACGGCTGCCAATCCTCATCCTCCAGCGGCTTCAGTCTCATGGCTGCCGGAGTTCCGTCTGCCAAGTCCTTTTCTCCAATCCGCAACTCACGCAGCTTGCGCGAAACCGAGAACAGCCCGCCCCTACCCTCCGCCTTCACCAGCATGTCATCGTAGGCATCGCCAGCCTTGCGCAGCCTGTCGCCAAGCGTCAGAATCGCGCCGTGCATTCCAGCCAGTTTCTCGTGGACTTTGATGGCGGCTTCGCGAATTTTCTCTGCATCCCTTGCAATCCGCGACTGCTGCCAGCCAAACGCAACCGCTTTCAGCAGCGCAATCAGGGTCGTGGGCGTTGCCAGCAGTACGTTGCTGGAAGCGCTGTACTCCAGCAAGCTGGGATCATTCTCCAGCGCTGCACTGAACAGGACTTCGCTCGGCAGGAAGCAGACGATAAAGTCAGGCGACTCGACAAACTGCTTCGAATAGTTCTTGCCCGACAGCGAGTCGAGTTGCGTCTTGACCTGGCGAGCGTGTGCCATCATGAATGCCTTTCGCTGTACCTCGTCTTCGCAGTTGGTCGCGTCCAGGAAGGCGCTCCACACCGCCTTCGCATCCACAATAATCGTCCGTCCATTGGGCAGTTTCACCACCATATCCGGGCGTATCGAAGTCTCCTCCCCGCGAACAAACTGCTCGACCTCAAAGGAGGCATGCTCCACCATTCCTGCGAACTCCACACATCGCCGCAATTGCATCTCGCCCCAGTTGCCTCGCACCTTCGGCGCCCGCAGCGCCTGGACGAGTTGGGTGGTTTCACGGCGTAGATCCACATGCGAGCTTTGGATGTTCCGGATCTCCGCTAGAACACCTTCATAGGCGCCAGCCCGGCTCTTCTCCATCTCCACGCTTTGCGCTTCCAACTTCGCCAGCGAATCCTGGACCGGCTTCAACATATTCTTGATCGCGATCTCTTTGGCGGCCAGATCCTGTTTGGCTTCTCCCTGTTGCTTTTCCAACTCCTTCTGCGCAATTTGCAGGAGTCCTCGGCTGTTGGCATCCAGCGCATTTGCGGCCAAAGCCGCAAAGCTCTCCTTCAAAGTCTTCTCGACGTTCAGCAGTGCCTCCACCTTCTCGGCCGCAGCTGTCTCGGAAGCACCCAGTCTCTCCCCGAGCTTTGCCTGTTCGAGGTGCGCACCCTCCAACTCCTTCGCCATTTCAAGGAGGCGCTGGCCTCTATCCGCCAGTTCCGTGCGGAGCGAGTCGAACTCCCGTACACGCTCCTCGGCCATCGCTTGCATGCCTTGCGCGCGCGCATTCGCCACCAGCGACACCACCCCCGCACCCACCAGAACTCCCACGGCGAACCACACCAGTGTCAACATTTGCATTCCCCAAATCTACGCCAGTTGTTCGCCAACTCCCAAGTCGGCCGATTGCCCGCCAGAATTCCATCGATTCAATTGCTGTCGGTGACCGGCATCACTCGCCCACCATCTCTCGCTTTGCTTTACACTCGTTGAGGCGCCCAGTATCCTAGAGACTTGTGCGCACAGTCTGGCGCATCCTTGGACGCAGATGGCCCGCTTCGCATTGTTTTGAATCAGAAGGCAAACAGGAGAACGAAATGGCAGCAGTGGATGAGAAAGTAAAGCAGATTATCGTCGAGCAGCTTCAAGTGGACGAAGCGGAAGTCACCCCCGGCGCAAGCTTCCAGGAAGATCTCGGCGCAGACTCCCTCGACGTAGTCGAACTCGTCATGCAGTTTGAAGAAGGCTTCGACATTCAGATCCCCGACGAAGATGCCGAGAAGATCAAGACCGTCAAGGATGCCGTTGACTACATCGAAAAGACACAGAAGGCGGCCAAGTAGCAATGGAAGCAAGCCAAGCGATGGAGCAGCAGCCACGACCGCGACGAGTCGTCGTTACCGGACTGGGCCTTATCTGCGGCGTCGGTAAGACGGTCCCGGAAGTTTGGGACGGTCTGCTGGCCGGTCGCAGCGGAATGGCCCCAATCAAGGCCTTCGATACCACTGACCACCCGGTGCGCTTTGCTGCGGAAGTAAAGGACTTCGACCCCCTGCTCTTCATCGAGAAGAAGGAAGCCCGCAAAATGGGCCGCTTCATCCATTTTGCGATCGCAGCCGCGCAGGAGGCCATGGACCACTCCGGCCTCAAGATCGACCAGTCCAACCGTGACCGCTTCGGCGTGCACATCGGCTCCGGCATCGGCGGATTCGACGTTATTGAGCGCGAACACTCTGCCCTGCTCGCGGGCGGCCCGCGCAAGATCTCGCCGTTCTTCATCCCTGCCTCCATCGTCAACCTCGCCGCCGGGCACGTCTCCATCCGCTTTGGCGCGCGCGGACCCAACGAGGCCACCGCTACCGCGTGCACCTCCTCGGCGCACTCCATCGGCGATGCCTTCCGCATCATCCAGCGGGGCGACGCGGACGCCATGATCGCCGGCGGCACAGAGGCGGCCATTACCCCCATGGGCGTTGGCGGATTCGCGGCCATGAAGGCGCTCTCCACCCGCAACGACGACCCAACCCACGCTTGCCGCCCGTTCGACAAGGACCGCGACGGCTTTGTCGTGGGCGAGGGCGCCGGCATCCTCATCCTGGAAGAACTGGAGGGCGCACGCGCTCGCGGAGCCCACATCCTGGCGGAGGTCATCGGCTACGGCATGTCCGCCGACGCTTACCACATGACGGGCATGGCCCCCGAGGGCGAAGGCTGCTTCCGCGCCATGAATGCAGCGCTCAAGGTCGCCGGCATCACGCCGGACAAGATCGACTACGTCAACGCCCACGCTACCTCGACCCCGCTGGGCGACGCCCTTGAGTCCAAGGCCATCGAGAACGTCTTTGGCGAACGCGCCCTCAACCAGACCCTGCTCGTCAGCTCCACCAAGTCGATGACCGGACATCTGCTGGGCGGCGCCGGTGGCCTGGAGGCAGGCATCACCATCATGGCCATGCTCAACCAGATCGCACCACCAACCGTGAACTTGAACGAACTCGACCCGCAGTGCCGGCTCAACTACGTTCCCAATACACCGCGGCCTGCAAAGATCGACTATGCGCTGTCCAACTCCTTCGGCTTTGGCGGCACCAACGGCTCGCTGGTCTTCAGGCGCTGGACAGAATAGCGAGAAGTATCGCAACACAATAAAACGGCACAGCCCACGCTGTGCCGTTTTATTGTGCAGTCGACTCCCTAGCTGAAGACCGCGCCCACTACGCTGAACACAACACCAATCAGCCAGAAGAAGCCTACGATCATGGCGGACTGTGCTATCTTCTTCTTCGCAATGATTGCCAGGCCGATGACCTGCAGCACGACGGACCACAGCTTCACGACATCGAAGGACTCGAGTAGCCCCTTCAGCCACGGTGATACGTCTGGCAGATAGTAGGCCAGGTTGGTCCCGACGGGATTCTTATAGTCGTAGCCTTCTGCCCCGCCGCCCAGGCACAGCGTCAGCACCGTCAGCAACGAAATCAGCAGATACGGCAGCGCCGCATACATCGTCACAGCGAACACCTGCGCAAATGTCGCCGATGCTCCTAACCCGAAGTTGAATGCAGCCCAGAGCAGCAGAGCATACAACGCCATGAAGACGAGGATGAAAACGAACGCCCCATACGAAAAGTATTTCGTCACGGCGATCGCCCGCTTGTCGCTCTGTGCCCTTTCCTCCGGGGTCAGCGCGGAAAGGCGTTCCTGGGTCCGGGGGCTTTGGTTTACCTGGTTCTCATAGACTCGCTCGAAGCCCACCTGCCGCTCCACCACATAAGCTGTCCCCACAGACGATGCAAGCAGCAGCAGGAACGGCAGCCACCATGCAGTGCTGCGCAGGATATCGGTAAACGTCTTGCTGGGAGCGACAAATACGTCCAACACCCGCTCCACCTGGCTCAAACCGCGCGTCCCATCTCCAACCATCGCCACATCGTCCATAGCGTTCCCTTTCGTCTTGCCGGCCGCAGTGGGATTGTAGCTCCATTTCTTCCGGCAGCCCAGCAAATCCTGACGACACGCCACAAAAAGGAAGAGCCTCCCGTATGGGGAGGCTCTCCGTACTGCTCGAATCGCGTTGGCTATGGCGCGGCGATGCCGCCGGTGGCCGCTTTCTTTTCCTTCTCCAACTCGTTGGCCTTGCGGGCACCCATGGCGCGCTGCGTCCACTGGTCCGCATCCGCCAGGTCGGCCTTGCGCGCCGCATCGTTGCCGCACTCCAGGTCGGCCTTGCGCCGATAGGTCAGTTGGATATACTCCATCGCGTCGTCATAGTTCGGGTTCAGGGTCACGGCCTGCTGCAGGTTCTTCAACCCGTCGTTCACCAAGTCGGAATTGGCTGCCTGCATTTTGGCGCATGCACCCTTGGTCATCTTCGGATTACCATCGCCCTGGTCGGTCAGCCCGTCCGCCGCAAGAACCGAGACTGCATTCTTGTAGGCCAGCGTCCAGTCGACAAACCCAATGATGTAGTAGGCCTCCGGCTCATTCGGCGCGGCGGCAATCACCTTCAGTTCATACTCCTTGGCCAGGTCGAACTTCTGGATATTCCGGTTGATAGACGCGATCTGCTTCAGCGCTGTCACGTCGGTCGGATTGCTGTCCAGCACCGCCTGGAACCCGTCAATTGCCTTTTGCGCCAAAGCCAGGTTGTCCGGCGTCATCAGGTTCGGGACCACCTGCGAGGCGTACGTCGTCGCCAGATACAACTTGGCGGTCGCGTTCTTCGGGTCCAGACGCACCGCGTTCTGGAAGTAATCCGTTGCCTGCTCATATTGGGCGTTCTTGAACGCCTGAACCCCCCTGGTCAACTGGTCGCGCGACTTCAAAAAATCGCACCCGATCGAGCTCCCGAGCAATACTGTCAATGCGACCAATAGCGGAATACGTGCAGTCAATTTCATGGCGCGGTGAGTCTCCTTACGATGTAGCGCAGTGTTCAGTTGCCAAAACGCGAAATGGGGTCTGGCGTTGTCCCATCGATTGTAATGTGAGAGTGCCTGCCGTGACCAGCAAGGCCCCCTCTTCCGTAGTGAAAACCTTGCAGTGATTGCGAACTTCCAGCCGGTCCGGCTGCCGCGCAAGAAGACTGCGGAACCGGGGCCTGTCCGGGCCTGAGCCAAGCCGCACCGCACAGGGTCTCTGCATAGACGACCCAACCCGCAACAGAGTTGCCGGGTGCCTCATATCGGTCGACGAGATGCCCACACCTCTGTCCTTCATACAATCTTTCCGTCCCGGATATGGACCGACCGGCTCGCATAGGCGGCGGCCTCCGGGTCATGGGTAATCATCAGAATCGTCTGCCCCGTGCGCTGGTTCAGGTCCTTCATCAATCCCAGCACCGCCGCCGAATTCTGGCTGTCCAGGTTGCCCGTCGGCTCATCTGCCAGCAGTATGGCCGGTTTGTTCACCATCGCCCGCGCAATTGCGACCCGCTGCTGCTGCCCGCCCGAGAGAGCCCGCGGCTTGTGCTGCATCCGGTCCACTATCCCCAGCAGACGCAAAACCTCCTGGAATTCCGGGGTGAACGTCGTCGAACGCCCGCCAATATACTCCACAATCTTGATGTTGTCCTCTGCCGTAAGCGTCGGCAGCAGGTTGTACTTCTGGAAGACGAACCCCACGGTCGCCTTGCGCAGGTCGGTCCGCTCCGCATTCGTCATTCCGGCCAGGTCTTTGCCGGCAATGGTCACGGTCCCAGCCGTCGGCGGCGTCAACCCACCCAGAATATGGAACAGGGTCGACTTTCCGCTGCCGGATGCCCCCACAATCGCCACAAACTCGCCGCGCGCAATGTCCAGGTCGATCCCACGCAGCGCATGCACGTCCACGTCGCCCGCATGGTAGACCTTGGTCAGCCCGCGTACCTGAATGATCGGGTTCTCCGCCACCGCGCCCTCACTCATACGACAGCGCCTCGGTCACATCCTGTTGCACAGCCTTGATCGCCGGAACCACGGCCCCCAGCATCGCGCCCGCCACGGCAATCGCGCACGTAATCGGCCACCAGAGATACACCGTCTCCTGCACCAGGTTGCCGGGATAGTACTTCATCGCCTCTTGCGCCCCATAGGTTAGTACGATGCCCACAATCGTCCCCAGCAGCGCCAGCAGCAGGGTCTCGCGCAGCAGGATGCTCAGCACCAGCCCCGACGATCCCCCCACCGCCTTGATGATCCCGATCTCCCGCGTGCGCTCCAGCACCGCCGTGTACATCGCCATAAACACCACGATGAACCCCACAATCACGGCCACTGCAATCACCACCCAGATGAAATCCTTCAGCATCGCAACGTTGTTGATCGAGAGCAGCGATGTCAGCGCGTCCATCGTATAAATCTGGTCGTCGTGCAGCGCCGCCTGCAGGTTGTCCACCACCTGCTGCGCGTACTTCGGATCGTCCAGTTTCACGTAAATCTGGGTCAGGTGCCCGGGTGTCCCGATCAGCTCCTGCAGCACATTCAGCTTCACCCCGATGCGCGTCAGCTTGCCGCCGGTAAAGATCCCGGAGATGGTCCACTGGTGATTGGCCAGGGTGACCTTGCTGCCAATCTGCAGGTGCTTCTGCCGCGCGTAATACTCATCCACGATCATGTCGTCGTCGTTCGCAGGATCGGCCCCGGACGCGTATGTAAATCCGCCGCTCATCTTATTGAACGCAGGAAAATCCAGCCCTGTGATAGAGTCGAACCCGCCGATCCCCTGGATCACCGTCCCAGTCGCCAGCACCACATGCGGCTGCTGCAACAGCAGAGGGATGTACTTCTCGCTGAATGGCGAGGAACTCAGCGCCGACATCACCTGCGAGTTCGGCGGCCGCACCACCACGTCCGCGCCCACTCCGCGCGCCCGCTCCTTGGTCGAGTCCAGCGTCCCATAACTGACGCCCACCAGCGTCAGAATCATGGTCACTTCCACCGCAATGGCGAGAACACTCAACAGCGTCCGCACTGGCCGATGGGTAAGATTAGCGAAAATCAGCTTGTTTAACACTCGTGTCAAGTCTATCCCAATCCAGCCCTTGGGCCAGGGTGACCTACGTCACCTCCCATGCCCCGGTGCCAATTCAGGACGCCTCGGGTCGAGCCGCAGGCCTCGGCCCGCTAGAATAGGCCATGCGCATCGCTGCCCTGATTGCCGGCCTCCTCTTCTGCCTCAGCGCGGTCATCGACGCCTTCCAGACCATCATCCTGCCGCGCCGCCCTACCGGCCGCTTCCGCATCACCCGGCTCTTCTACATCGCCACCTGGGCTCCATGGTCCGCCTTCTGCCGCTGGTGCCACACACCCAAGCTCCGCGAGCAGCTCTACAGCATCTACGGACCCGGATCGCTGCTGCTCCTGCTCATGGTCTGGGCCATCCTGCTGGTCGTCGGTTTCGGTTGCCTCTTCTTCGCGCTGGGCACGCCCTTCGCGGACTCACTCGCCGCACCGAGCCACCTTGCCCACCTGCGCACCGATCTCTACGTCAGCGGCACCACGCTCTTCACCCTCGGCCTCGGCGACGTCGTCCCCCTCACTCTCGCCGCCCGCGCCCTCATCATCTGCGAATCCGCCACCGGCCTGGGTCTGGTCGCCCTGGTCATCGGATACGTCCCCGTGCTCTATGGCTCGTTCTCCCGCCGCGAGGTCAGCGTCGCCCTGCTCGACGGGCGCGCCGGCTCGCCACCCACCTCCACCGAACTCCTCCGCCGCCACGCCTTCCCTGGCGGCCAGGAGACGCTGGTCGTCTTGCTGGTGGAGTGGGAGCGCTGGTCCGCGGAACTTCTGGAGTCCCACGTCTCCTACCCCATTCTGTGCTACTACCGCTCCCAGCACGACAACCAGAGCTGGCTCTCCGCCTTGACCGCTGTGTTGGACTCATGCGCGCTGCTCATCTCCGTCGTCCCCGGAATCGCCTCCCGCCAGGCCCAACTCACCTTCGCGATGGCCCGCCACGCTCTGGTCGACCTCGGCCACGTCTTCCACCTGGAAAAAAACGAGGCGGAGTGGCGCGCCCGCGGAGGCCCCAACCGCCTGCCACCGGAGAGCTTCGACCGCGTATGTGAGTTGGCCCAGCAGGCCGGCCTGCGCCTGTGCGGCGACCCCGATGCCCCCGCGCGCCTGACCGCTCTCCGCGCCCTGTACGAGCCCCATGCCCAGGCCCTTGGGGACTACCTCGGTATCGCGCTCCCCGGATGGGTTCCCGAGCCCCGAGCCAAAGACCAGTGGAAGACCGTCGAGACCGTTCGCTCGCAAGCCGCTTCCGTCTTCAAGGGCAGCGAAAGCGCCATCAGCGATCAGGCCGTCTCCATCCGCCTGCAATCGCCCGACCACCTCTGAAAGCAGAAGAGGCGAACCCTAAGGCTCGCCTCTGCGTCGTCTCTTTTTCTCTGTGTACTCTGGCTCTGCTCTACTGCGGCAGGCTCATCCGAGGTCCCGCCGGCGCCGGGTTCAACTTCTCCGCCGCAATTTGCCCCGCAGGCCCCTTCGCGTCCTTGTCCTTCAGGTCGGCGTAAATCTTGTTGGCATCCGCTGGCTTGCCCTCCTCCGTATACAGGTCAGCCAGTTGCAGCCGCGCCAGCCCATACGGAATCGTCGTGGTCGGCTTGGCGCTAAGCTCGTTATACAGATCGATCGCCTGCGGATCGCGGCTGGTGTTGCGATACAGCTGTGCCAGCGCAAACTTGCCCAGCGCCGCGATATCGCCATTCCAGGCGGACGCAACCTTCTTCAGCGTGTCTTCCGCCTGCTGATTCTGGCCCGCTTCCATATAGGTCAGCCCGGCAAAGTACAGGGCGTTCTCCCCGCTCGACGTCATGCCGTACTTGTTCGCAACATCCAGGAACAGGGCATTGGCCGCCTTGGCCCGCTCCACGATGGAGGGATAGGTCTTGGTACCGGGAGGCGCCGGCTCGTTAGGCTGCGCCAGCGGCGTCTGGTACGCCTGCATCGCCGCGCCAAAGGCCACCGAAGCCGCATCCGACCGGCTGTTGTAGATCACAGCGCTCAGCACCACAACCACAATCGCTGCAAGCAGCAACGCGGTCGTAGTCATCACCGATCTGCGGTTCTCGGAGGCCCATTCCAGGCCGTGGCTGGTGGTGGTAATGAACTTGTCTTGTTTAAGTGCTGCCTTGGTCTGCTGATCCACTGTGTCTGATTTCCTTTAGGGCCGGAACGAATCTCGCTCCACGCCAAATCCTGCGCTACCGCCGCGTTTAGAATCCAACCGCGCCGCGCAACCCTACAAGTCTATCAGCCCGCAACCCGCGGATGCTAGACTGCGCGCATGCTACGGCAGACCATCCGCGCCACTCTGTGCCTCGCAACCCTCGCCGCAATGTGTCCCTGCGCGTTCCCGCAAACCGCCCCAGCGGACGCATCTGCCGCCAATGCCCCCGCGCCGTCCCAGGCCCCCGTGCTGGACCAATCCACCGTGCCGCTGCCCGCCTACACCTCACTTGCGGCGCAGATCGGGGAGTTGCTGGCCGACCCCGCTGTCGCCCGCGACCACTGGGGCATTCTGGTCACCAACCTCGACGGCGCCACCATCTACGCCCTCAACGAGGCCCAGCTCTTCCAGCCCGCCTCCAACGCCAAGCTCTTCACCACCGCCGCCGCCATGGCATTGCTGGGCCCGGATCAGCGTTTCACAACTCGCATCGAATACGGGTACCGAGGAGATAAACCAAAAACAGTCCATGGCGACATAACCCTCATCGGAGCCGGTGATGCCAACCTCAGCGACCGCGAGCTTCCCTATCGCAGTCCCGCTAACGCGAAGACACCGCCCACTGCCCCCACCGCTCAGGAGCTTGTCCAAGCAAATCAAGAGGCTCAGATTGGTGGAGTATCGGCCTTCCCTCCCAATGAGCCTTTACGTTACCTCACCGACTTCGCCGACCAGATCGCCAAGGCCGGCGTCAAGCACATTACCGGCAACATTGTCGGCGACGATACCGTCTTCCCCTGGGAGCCCTACCCCGAGGATTGGTCGATCGACGATGCAGTCTGGGGATACGGAGCTCCGATCAGCGGCCTGACCGTCAATGACAATCAGGTCCCTGTCACGGTCACGCCCGGAAAGAAACCGGGAAGTGTACCCGCTGTCAAATGGCCAGATGGAATTCCCGCTTACTACCAACTCGAGACGTCAGATTTGTTCACTGGCCCACAGCAGTCCACAAGCCATCTTGAATTCGACCGCGAGATTGGTTCAAAGGTCCTCCATATCATCGGCATCATTGCTGCAGGTTCCGAGCCCGACACTGAACAGATCGCCATTGCCGACCCCGCCGAGTTTGCTGCGGTTGCTCTCAAGCAGATGCTCGAAGAGCGTGGCATCAAGGTGGACGGAGTTGCCCGTGCGAAACATCGCATTGTGGTCCAGTCGCCGGGATTTCTCGTGGAATCTCGTGAGCCGTTGCCGAACCTCCCAACTGCGATCAACGCGAATCTCAGTAAGATTCTCACCGGCATGGCTTCCTGCCAGGATGCCTGCCCAGTCATGCTCCAGCGCGTCTCGCCTCCAGTGGAGGAAGACATTGTTCTAACCAACAAGGTGAGCCAGAACCTACACGCCGAACTTCTACTGCATCATCTCGGCAAGATCTACGGCGAGCAGTATGCGGGTGGGGACGGTGGTGTGGACGGCTCAACTGCCGAGGGCGCCCGGGTCGTCCGCCAGTTCCTCATCCACGCTGGCCTTCAGCCTGACGACTTCGTCTTCTACGACGGCTCCGGCCTCTCCACCCACGACCTCGTCACCCCGCGCGCCACCGCCAGGCTCCTCCAGTTCGCCACCACCCAACCCTGGTTCCCGGCCTGGAAGGCCAGCCTCCCCGTCGGCGGCGAGGACGGCACGCTGGGCTCCCGCTTCGACAAACCGCCGCTCAAAGACCACCTCTTCGCCAAGACAGGCACTCTGGGCGAAGCGCGCGCCCTCAGCGGCTATCTGGACGCCGCCAGCGGCCGCACCGTCATCTTCTCCATCTTCGTCGGCAATCACCTTCCCAACACCTCCGACGACCGCATCGTCATGGACAAGATCGTAGCCGCTATCGCCGCGGCGGAGTAAGAAATGAGCCAACTACGGATCGCGGAGGAGCGCGGATTGAAATCGGTTGGTTCTTAGTCCGCGCTGATCCACAAAAGCCGTGGTCACGCTCCAGTTCTGCGACAATAACTCCATGAACCACGTTGCAAAAGGAATGCTCTCTCTCGGCATCGCCATGCTCCTCGCCGCCGCCGTCGGTTGCACCAAACTGCCGCCGCCCACACCGCTCGCCGAGTTGAACCCGCAGCAGACCCACGGCTATCAGGTCTACCAGCAGCGTTGCGCGGAGTGCCACAACGACCGTACCAATGAGCCGCTCAACGGCCAGTCCCTCCGCGGTATCTTCAAGAAGCAGTATCTGGAGAGCGGAGCGCCCGCCAACGACGACCGCGTCATGGACGCCATACTCTACGGCCGCCCCATGATGCCGGCCGTCGGCAGCAGGATGACCCCGCAGGAGCGCGACGACCTGCTCGCCTACCTGCATACCCTGTAAGCACCTCCAGGCCTTCGACGACAAACAACAAGACAATTTAAGAGGCTCAGAACTGGCGGACGACAACACAACCCGGAATGGCCAGATGCTCCCCGGCATCGCCGGCATCTGCATCCTCATGATCTTCATGACGACCATCAACGTCTTCGCCGCGATGTCCGGCATCTACGGCACCGGCATGGCGAAGTACGGAGTCCTCGCGCTTTGCACCCTGCTCGCCATCGGAATCTTCGGCCTCCTGCGCCTCACCAAATGGGGATGGGCGCTGGTCACCGCCGGCAGCCTCCTCTTCGCCGCTGGAGACTTTTTCTACTTCTCCCGCACCCATGCCGCGCGCTTCTTCGTCCGCGGCCTCTTCATCCTGCTCTTCTTCCTCTACCTCTCCCGCCCCGAGACCCGCGAACGCCTCCACTAAGACAGCCTTGGCCGGCAACCTGCAGGCAGGCAACGCGCCTCCGCCACGAACCGTTACAATTAATCCAGAGGACGTCACCGTTTCCGACCTGATCCAGATCGACCTCGCACCCCGCCGCCACGTGCGCAAGCCGGAGTGGCTCAAGGCGCGTGCGCCCGGCGGAGAGACCTTCCACAACCTCAAGAAGCTGGCCCGCGAACTCCACCTCCACACCGTCTGCGAAAGCGCCAACTGCCCTAACCTGGGCGAGTGCTGGAACCAGAAGTCCGCCACCTTCATGATGCTCGGCAACCTCTGCACCCGCCGCTGCGGCTTCTGCGCCGTGCCCAAGGGCAGGCCAGAGCCCATCGACTTCGACGAGCCCAGGCGCGTCGCCTATGCCGTCTCCCAGCTCGGCCTCGCCCATGCCGTCGTCACCAGCGTCAACCGCGACGACGACAATCTGGGGGCAGCGCAGGCTTTTGTCTCTGTGATCGAAGAGATTCGCAAGCAGTCTCCGGGCACGCGGGTTGAGCTTCTCACGCCCGACTTCCAGGGCAACGACGAGTCCCTCCGCATGGTCGTCGCTGCTGCGCCCGAGATCCTGAACCACAACATCGAGACCGTGCCCCGTCTCTACCGCATCGCCAAGTCCGGCGGCCGCTACGCGCGATCGCTCGAATTCCTGCGCCGCGCCAAGGAAATCGCCGCCGAACTCCGCCCCACGCAGGCCACACCCCAGGTCACCAAGACCGGCATTATCGTCGGCATGGGCGAGGAGATGCACGAGCTCCTCGCCGTCTTCCGCGACCTCGCCGACCGCAACGTCGACATCCTCACCATCGGGCAATACCTGCGCCCCAGCCGTGACCACCTCGTCATGCAGCGCTTCTACACGCCCGGCGAGTTCGCCTTCCTTAAGCACGAGGCGCTGGGCATGGGCTTCCGCCACGTCGAGAGCGGCCCGCTGGTGCGCTCCAGCTACCACGCCCGCGAGCAAGCCGAGTCCACTGGCCTGGCATAGTCCGCGACGCGGCCGGCGAATTTCAAGCAGTGCCGCCTTTTGCCTGACAATATCCTGACACTGTCGCACACTGCGTCATTTACACTTTTCGCACACGAGGTGTGACCATGCAGCGCCGCGGATCGCAATCGAAGAGTTGGATCATTGTTGCCGCACTCACGTGCCTACTTGCCGGCCCCACTTCAGCGTGCGCTCAGGACCAGCAGGACAACCCGCTCCACACCGCTACCCGACTCGAACTGGACGTCGTCAAGGTCGTCCTGGCCCAGGAAAAGGCCTGGAATGCCGGCGACTTCGACGAATACATCAAAGGCTACAAGAACTCGCCCGACACCCTCTTTATGGCCACCCACATCACGCGTGGATACGCCCAGATACTCGACGACTATAAGAAGAACTTCACCACCCGCGCGTCCATGGGAACGCTCACCTACTCCGAGTTGGAAGTCCATCCCCTGAACGACATCTACGCCGTCTGCCTCGGCAAGTACCACCTCGACCGTTCCAAGAAGGAAGGCGGCCCCGCCGACGGCACCTTCTCTCTCGTCATGGAAAAAACCAGCGACGGCTGGAGGATCGTCTTCGACCACACCACCTGAGGCATTCACGTCGTTCTGCCGTCGATCGGTGTACCATCCGCTCGCGACCACCGGGAGCGGCACGCGAAGCCCAGGACGCGTCACGAAGTGACTCAGACCGTCAGAATCTCTTTCTCCTTCGACTTGAACAGCTCTTCCACCCGCTTGATCTCCGCGTCCGTCAACAGCTGAATTTCCTCGTTCGCCCGCTTCTCGTCATCGGCCGAGATCAGCTTGTCCTTGGCGGCCTTCTTCACATGGTCATTGCCATCGCGGCGGATATTCCGGATCGCCGTCTTGTGGTCCTCCAGCACGCCTGCCAGATGCTTCACCGCATCCTTGCGGCGCTCCTCGGTCATCGGCGGCACCGGCACACGGACCACCTTGCCGTCGTGCATCGGGTTGAATCCCAGGTTACTCGTCCGGATCGCCTTCTCAATCGGCGCCACCATCGTCTGCTCCCATGGCGACACCAGGATCAGTTGCGCCTCAGGCGTGGATATCTGAGCTACCTGAGCCAAAGCCGTATCCGTCCCGTAGTAGTCCACCTTTACCTGGTCCAGCATATGCACGCTCGCGCGGCCCGTCCTTGTCGATAGCAGATTCGCCCGAAAGTCCTCCACTGTCTTCTCCATCTTCGACTTCAATTGCGCATGTGCGCCCTTCAGTGCCGCATTGTTCGCCATCGTCGATGCCATGGTAGTTCCGTCCTCCTGTTTCCCGTTCCATGCTTCGAAGCGCGTCGGTATCGGCAGCTTCGACCTCGCTATTCTACAAGGCTTTACGGCGCAGCATCCGGCTCCCCACAACGCTTCCTCTATCCGAACGAACGGCAGCAGAATATCCGGCGAGTTACCAAAGTTCAGTTGACAGCCATGGGAGCCCACAGCATACCGTTGACCTTGTGAACATCACTCTCAACTACGAGCAGACCGCACGTCTGGAGCTCGTCGCCCTGTTCGCCGGTAAGTCCACGGCGCAGTTGCTCACCGAAGCCGCAGAACAGCTGCTCCGACGCGACGCAGCCGACTCTGCCCAGCCGGCCCCGGCCGAGCCGCAAAAGTTCCTCTCGGAAGCGGAAATGGCCGCCAGATTCGCCCAACTGCTGCGCCGTTAGGCCTGCTCCTGCTGTTCCGACTTTCCCCATCCATTCACTCCGCAATGCTTGTCCGTTCTTAATCGAGCAAAGGCTTCCTGCGTCCATCGTCGCGGCACCGTAAAATGCAGGGAGACGCACGCCCCGCGCGCCCGCGCCATCTTGACCGGAAAGGCCTGGCTTGAAGTTCTTCGCATCCCTGCTGCTACTCGCGCTCGTCGTCGCCGCCCTTGCGGCTTATGCGATTTACGTCCCCACAGGCCCGCCGGACGGCACTCCCGACTCCAGCGCCATCTACGTTGACATCGCTCCCGGAACCGGGACCCAGGCCATTGCCGCCCAGCTTGAGCAGGCCGGCGTCCTCCGCAGCCGTTACGCCTTCGACCTCCTCCGCATCCTCCATGGCGGCCGGCTACTCGCCGGCGAGTACCGCTTCAACCGCCCCGCGACCGCAACCGAGGTCTACGCCCGCATCGTTCGCGGCGACGTCTACACTATCGCCCTCACCATCCCCGAGGGCTACAACCTTTTCGACATCGCCCAGGCCGTCGAATCCGCCGGTCTCGCCTCCCGCAGCAGCCTGCTTGCCGCCGCCCACACCCAGACCAGCCTCATCGCCGACCTCGCCCCCGGCGCGCCCTCGCTCGAGGGCTACCTCTTCCCGGACACCTACCGCTTCCCCCGCCACACCACGACCACCCAGATCCTTGCCGCCATGGTCAAGCGCTTCCGCCAGACCGCCGCCCAGCTCAACCTTGCCGCCACCGACCTCCCGCGAACGGTCATACTCGCCTCCCTGATCGAAAAAGAGGTCTCCCAGGACTCCGAACGCCCGCTCGTTGCCGGAGTCTTTATCAACCGCCTCGCGCAAAACATGCCGCTCGCCACCGATCCCAGCGTCATCTATGCCGCGCTCCTTGACCACCGCTATCGCGGCGCCATCTACGCCTCTGACCTGCAGAACCCCTCTGCCTACAATACCTACCGCCATGCCGGCCTACCCCCCGGCCCCATCTGCAATCCCGGAGTCGCCGCCCTCAAAGCCGCTCTGGCCCCTGCCCATACCGACTTCCTCTACTTCGTCGCAGACGCCCAAGGCCGCAGCCGCTTCTCCGCCACTCTCAAAGAGCACGCCAACCAGGTGCAGACCTATCGCCGCGCCGTCCGCAAACCCGCCCACTGAACCTGCTCGCCAACTCTTCCGTACAGATATGAAGCCCGGACTATGTTTGCCGCATCTATTTCATAAATCACAAGGTTTGGTCCCGCAGCCCGGCCGACCGGATATACTTGAAGTTTGCGCCCCATGAGGATAAGACGAGCTTTTGCAACCGGACTTCTGACCCTCACTCCGGCTCTCACCGGTTGCCTCCGTCACACGCGAACCGTCCCCAAGACGCATCCACCTGCTGTTGTGCTCGACGCCACGCTGGACCAACTGCTGAAGCAAGCGGACGACCGCTACGACGCCATCCACAGCGTCACCTTCAAAGGCAAGCTCATCGCCACGACCGGCGGCGCAGACAAGGGCGAAATCACCCACTACCCCGAGTTAACGACCTACATCGTGATCAGCAAGCCGCAACAGATCCGCCTCATTCTGGTCGTCCCCGTCTACGGCAGCGTGCTCGACATGGTCTCCGACGGCAAGAACTTCAAGATGCACCTCACCTTCCCGGGCAAGAACTGTGCCTACACCGGCTCCGACCAGGTCACCAATACTTCGCAGAAGGGTCTCTACAGCCTTCGCCCAGCAGCCATCCTGGACCCGCTCTTGATCGAGGGCCTGAAACCGAACCAGGTCGTTTCGATGACGCAGGACAGCCGCATCATCACCGACCCGAAGAAACGCAAAGAACTGATCGACGATCCGGACTACGACCTCGAGTTCCTCTCCCTGCCCGAGGGCCATGTTGCACGCTCTCAGCACGTCGTACACATCGACCGCATGAACCTGCTGCCCTGGCGCCAGGACATCTACAACGCCGACGGCAAGGTGGAGACGACCGCACTCTATAGCAATTACAAGCAGTTTGGCGACGTGAACTTCCCCACCAAAATTGTCATCCAGCGCCCGCTCGACGATCTATTCCTCACCATCACGGTCGACAAGGCAATATTCAATCAGGAACTAGCCTCCGACCAGTTCAAACTCGACATTCCCAATGGCGTCACGGTTGCCAACATGGACGATCCCGTCAGCGCATCGACCAACCCGTGCGACGCGCACCCCGCCGCAGCCGCCCCGCCCGCAAAATAGCGCGCTTACAAACCCGTCCGGCGCGCATGCAGCTCAATCGCCGCATTGATCTCCAGCGCCAGCTTGAGTGCCGCCCGGCCGTCCTCCGCCGTCACCACCGGCCTCGTCCGCGTCCGCACCGCCTCCAGAAATGCCTCAATCTCCAGCCGCAGCGGCTCACCCGCCTCTACCGGCACCTTGTGCAGCGCCATTCCCGGCGACGGATGACCGCCTGCCGAGGCCGCCGCCACCAACGCCGCCATCTGCGCCATATTCATCCCCGCTGCCGCCGTCACGTCGATCATCAGCAAGTCCTGCCGCGCAAAGTCCAGCGACAGATACTGGTGCGGTTGAAAGAACCGCATCTTCCGCACCCGCTCCGTGCTCACCCGGCTGGCAGTAAAGTTCGCCACACAGCCGTTCTCGAACTCCAGCCGCACGTTGGCAATGTCCACCTTCTTCGACAGCACAGGCAGTCCCACCGCCCGCACCTCGCGCACCGGATGGCCCACCAGGCTCAGCACAATGTCCAGGTCGTGGATCATTAAATCCAAAACCACGTCGACGTCCAAAGAACGCGGCGTAAACACGCTCAGCCGATGCACCTCAAAGAACATCGGCCGGTTCAGCAGCCCGCGCACCGCACGCACTGCCGGATTGAACCGCTCCAGATGGCCGGCCTGCACAATTCGCCCCTGCTGCGCGGCCAGCCGCACAATCTCGTCTGCATCCGCCAGGCTTGCCGCCAGCGGCTTCTCAATCAGCAGGTCGATCCCCGCCGCCATCAGTGCCTGCGCACACGCGGTATGATGCACCGTCGGCACGCACACGCTTGCGGCGTGGATCCAGCAACCCTCGATTCGCTTGTCATTCTGAGCGGAGTGAAGAATCCCCGCATTTTTCTCCGCCTGCGCGCGCTCCCCCGCCGCCACACACTCTTCGATCGACGCAAACCCCGGAACACCGAAGTCCGCCATCGCCCGCGTCCGCGCACCCTCATCGGGATCGACCACCGCCGCCAGTTCGACCGGATACCCCGCCAGTTCCAGCTCGCGATACACCCGCAGATGGTTGCGCCCAAACATCCCGGCTCCCACCACCGCCACCCGCACTGGTGCCTTGCTGCTGTCGCCTGTTCCCTGCTGCCTGTTCCCTGCTTCGGACACTACTTCACCGGAGCCTCAACCGCCTGCCGGCACTTGCCGTATAGCGACAGCAACTCCGTCACCTGGTCCTCCGGCTTGGGCGCAGCCGCCACGCCAAACCCGGTCCCGCCCGGCGCTTTCGATCCCACATGTGCCTGCGAAGCCACAAACTTCAACAAATCCAGCGCAATGTCTTCCGTGCGCCGAGCCCCATTGTTCCCTTCACTCATCGACAATTCCTCTCCTTCTAACCCACACCGATGCTACCGGCCCACCCCACTCCAAAGCAACTCGCGGCTCACATCTGCTCTCCACGCACACCGCACAGAATCTCATACGGAATGGTCCCAGCTATACGCGCATGGTCATCCGCCGTCACGCCATCGCCCAGCAACACCACCTCGTCCCCCACGCGCACGTCCATCCCCGTCACATCCACCGTCGTCAGATTCATGGACACTCGCCCCAAAATCGCCGCCTTCTTCTTTGCCCCGTCCCGCCCGCCCATCATCACCCAGCCGCCGGGACTCGAATCCGAGCCCGATAACTCCCGCCGCAACCCATCCGAATAGCCCACCGGCAATAGCGCTACCTGCATCGCGGTCTTCGCGCGGAACGTCGCGTTGTATCCAATCGTCTCGCCCGCCGCCACATCCCGCACATCCAGCACTCGCGTCCTCCACGTCATCACCGGCTGCAACTGCGCAGCAATCCTTGAGTGCCCTTCGCCTGCGATCGGCTGGCAATATCCATACAGGGCAATTCCCGCGCGCACCATCGCTCGCGCCCCCACGGACTTCGCCAGGTTCGCCAGCCATTCCTGCACTTCCACCACGTTGTCCACCGTCGAGGAGCTGCCGGCGTGTACCCAACCCAGCTTCCATCCCCGCTTCCGTATCTGTGCCACCGCCAGCTCAAACTCCCGCCGCTGGGTGCGCGTCTGCGCTCCGTCCGCAACCTCTGCTGCTGCGAAATGCGTCAATACCCCATCCACTTTTCTGCTCCCGAGCAGCGCGACGTCCAGCAAGAACGCCAGCCCTTCTCCTGGCTTCACTCCCTGCCGCCCCATTCCCGTCTCCATCTCGACATGCACACGAATGCCCGCCTCCGACAACCAGCCCACCTGTTCCCGCGTCCATACGACCGGCGTCAGCCGGTGCTCCACCACCACTGGCACGTCCTCTGGCATCAGCCCGCACATCACCAGAATCTGCGCCTCTGCGAACGCCGCCGCATCCAGCGCCCGCCTTACCCGCGCGCCCTCCTGCGCATCGGCCACGCCAAACCACCTTGCCCCCGCTCGCGCCAGCGCCACCGCGCAGCGTTCCGCGCCATGCCCGTAGGCATTCGCCTTCACCACCGCCAGCACATCCGTCTCCGCACCCGCCGCCGCCGCAACCACCCGGTAGTTCGCCGCCAGCCGCTCCTCCGACACTTCCATCCAGGCCTTCATGCCCGCGCCTCCGTCCTGCGCTCACAGGCCCGTGCGATATCCACCGCCTCCAGCACCTGCTTCGGGTAGCCGCGCCTCCCCGCCTGCAGCATCGCCCGCCCCACCTGCTCCGTCGTCGTCACCCACTTCGGAAACACACGGAGCAGCAGCGGCAGAAAGGGCCCCAGCGCGGCATACGTTATCCGGTACAGCCTGGTCTTGGAGGTAATCCCATGCAGCGGTATGATCGCTCCCGGCCGGAATGCATACGCTCCCCGAAACCCCATCGCCAGCAGCGCATTCTCCGTCTCGCCCTTCACCCGCGCCCACATCTGGCGTCCATTCGCGTTAGTCCCCGCACCGGACACATACACCACGGTCATCGCCGGATTCGCCCGGAACAAAGCCTGCGCCGCCGCCATCGTAATGTCGTACGTCACCCGCCGATACTCCGCCTCGTCCATCCCGAGTGCCGATACGCCCAGGCAGAAGAAGCAGGCGTCGTATCCCGCAAACTCGCCCTGGATCGCGGAAAAATCATAAAAGTCCGGGGCGACAATCTCCTTTACGCGTCGGTCCGCGAACCCGGCGCCAGAGCCCGACGCACGCCGCACCACCGACAGCACCGCCTCAACCTTCGGGTCCAACAGGCACTCCCGCAGAACCCCCTGCCCCACCATCCCCGTACCGCCAAACAGAATCACCCGCAACAATGCACCCTGGACCTTCTCTCCGCCAAAATCTACTGGCCTTGCTCGCCTTGCCTCAACCAACAACCGGCCGCTGCTCCTACATCCCGCTCCCATCATCCTGCGCCAGGTTCTCAAACCGCGTGAAGTCCGCCAGGTACGCCAGCTCGATGCTCCCCGTCGGCCCGTTCCTCTGCTTGGCGATAATAATCTCCGCCTTGCCCTTCACGTCTTCGTTGTCGCGGTCGTAGTACTCCTCGCGATGGATAAACGCCACCACGTCCGCATCCTGCTCAATCGAGCCCGACTCGCGCAGGTCGCTCAGCAACGGCTTCTTGTCGCCGCCCCGTTGCTCGCTGCCGCGCGAGAGCTGGCTCAGCGCCAGCACCGGCACCTTCATCTCCTTCGCCAGCGCCTTCAGCCCGCGAGAGATCGAGCTCACCTCCTGCGTCCGGTTCTCAAACCCCTTCTTGCCCGTCGTGTTGGTCCCCTGCATCAACTGCAGGTAGTCAATCACGATCAGGTCCAGCCGGCGCTCCTGCTGCTTCAGCCGCCGCGCCTTCGCTCGCATCTCCGGCAGCGATATCCCAGGCGTATCGTCGATAAACATCTTCGACTCCATCAGCCGCTCCAGCGCCTTCACCAGTTTGTCGCGGTCATCCCGCAGCATCGTACCCGTCTGCAGCTTGCGGCTGCCCACCAGCGCCTCGCTCGCCAGCATGCGCCGCAGCAGGCTCTCCTTGCTCATCTCCAGGCTGAAAACGGCCACCACCTTGCCGTCGTGTACCGCGGCGTTCTGCGCAATGTTGATCGCCCATGCGGTCTTGCCCATCGAAGGCCGCGCCGCAATGATGATCAACTCCGAGTCCTGCAAGCCCGACGTCATCTTGTCGAAGAGCGTGTACCGCGTCGCCAGCCCGGTTACCTCGCGGCCCTGCTCGTACAGCGCGTCAATCGACCCAAAGCTCGACGCAACAATCTCGCCAATCCCCGCCAACCCGCGCTGGATCGCCGAGTCCGCCACGTCCGCCAGCAGCGCCTCCACATCGCCCAGCACCGTAATCGCATCTTCGCTCTGGTCCGCCGCGCGGATTCCGCCGTCGTGGAAGATGCTCATCAACTGCCGGAGCAAGCTCTTGTCCTTCACAATCCGGACGTAGCTCTCGATGTTGAAGTTCCGCGGAATCCCCTCTGTCAGGTAGAAGAGATACGCAGGTCCTCCGACAGAGTCGAGTTCCCGCCTGCGCTCCAATTCAGATCGAAGCGTGGTCAGGTCGATCCCCTGGCCCTTCGCCATCAGGTCGACCATCGCCCGGTAAATTCGCTGATGCGAATCCAGCGAAAAATCCTCCGCCTTCAGCTTCGCCGTCGCGTCCGAGATCGCCACGCCATCCAGCAGCATTGCGCCCAGAATCGCAATTTCGGTATGAACAGACGAGGGAAGACCCTCGGACGTGTTGAGTTGCGCGATTGATGCCATAATGGCTTATTCTCCGCTCTCACAAGAGACGAGGCAATGCCAGCTTATGCACCCAACATGGGGCATAGCTGGGCTTTCCCACACGCAAGTAGGATTATTCACAGATGCCGGACAACATCGATAAGTATCTTCCTGAGTCCCCACTCGTTGGCATGCCCGGAGTCCCCACCGCGGAAGACCTTCGCCGCATGATTGACGAAGACGAGAACTGAACCTCTTTCTCTGAGGGAGTCACACCCATGCCATCCAGCAAGCACCTCGACATCCCGCCCGCCGCCGCCCGCGACAAGGCCTCCTTTGAAGTCCTCCGCGTCTGGATCGCCGAGCAGGGCCAGCACGTCTCCATCCGCTCCGGCGCATGGGAGGACCCCTTCGCCTGGGGCATTGTCCTTGCCGATCTTGCCCGC
>Ga0302201_10000517_pt1 | contig 34831 bp, 32 predicted proteins | sample II_Bog_N3_2_FD_194586 | JGI IMG/M metagenome (GOLD analysis project Ga0302201, IMG submission 194586) | Peat permafrost microbial communities from Stordalen Mire near Abisko, Sweden - II_Bog_N3_2 | ecosystem: Environmental > Terrestrial > Soil > Wetlands > Peat | place: Sweden: Abisko... | reverse complement strand
GCCTCGATGAATTGGCCGATGGTCCAAATGGGCAAGCCAATTGATACCGAGTTCCGTGCGGTCACGGCCACGGGCGCCGGGCTCATGCGCCCGCTGCAAGACGCGGCCGAAAAGGCGGGCGTGACAATTCTTCTCCAACACCGAATGATCTCGATCTACCGGGAGACGCCGGGTGCAGGGCGAGTTCTCGGCATTGCCGTAAACAACAAAGGCAAGACCCTCAACATCCGCGCGCGTGATGCCGTCATCGTCGCCACCGGCGGCCATACCGGTAATGTCAACTTCCGCTGCATGTTCGACCCCCGCCTCACCGAAGAATATTGTGGATTGGCAGGAATGCCCTGGTCAGACCAGGATGCCAGCGGCGAGATCGCCGCGATGGCAATTGGGGCGTCGCTCTGGGGCTTCGCCAACCAGACGGCTGAATTTGGCTCAGCCTTGAGCAAGGCTGGCTTCATCGGCAGCCAATATAATTATATGGCCATGGACATGCTCGTGCTTCCGTGGATGCCCGGCAGCGAGGTATTTGACAAAGCCAGAGCATCAGGACTGCGGGTGAGTGATTGGCAGGACGTCATACTAGTGAATATGTTGGGCAAACGGTTTTACGATGAAACTGGGTCTGGCTTTTCCGCCAACGGTTACAAATCGATCAGCCCCTATACCGAAAGCAGCTACCTCAACGCCAAGGACATCAAATACAAGCCCGACAATTTCATTAACGCCGCCTTGGCCGGCATCGGCGATGGACACAACGGCGGCGGTCCGCTCTGGGCAATCTTCGATTCCGATGCGGTTGTGCGTGAGAGCTGGGATCCCGCGCCTCCCAATGTCGATTTCAAGGAAGGTTTCTTTTTCAAAGCCGATACCCTGCCCGAGCTCGCCAGCGCGATCAAAATGCAATACCAGCGCGTCCCAATGCCGCCCGACAACCTGACAGAAGAAGTGACGCGATATAATTCCTTTGTAGAATCCGGCGTGGACACCGATTTTGGCAAGCCGAAACCGCTCTACAAAATCGCAAAACCACCCTTTTACGCTGCGTGGGCTACGCCCAACGTCCACGACACGCGCTCAGGGTTGCGAATCAACGCCCGTTGCGAGGTGATGGATATGAACGCCGCCGTCATTCAGGGCCTGTATTGCGGCGGCGAGTCTGCGGGCGGCTTTAGTCAACATGGTTTGGCTCGCGCCACATGCCAGGGCTATATAGCTGGCACGAACGCCGTCACGCAAAAGAGAAAGAGCTGAACTTTTCGAAGTTCAATAGGTGAAGTGTTCAGGCGCGGGAGGTCTTCGCCCTTACGTGCAAGATCCCGATCAACCGGCAGTCGGCAGGACCGGCAAGCCTGCGCAGCTTTATTTCGCGGGAGCCACGACAAGAGTACCCTGTTCTCTGCGCCGGCTACCCGCCGCACCGGGCTCGCTGACGATCTCAGCGAGCGTCCGCTTTGCGCGCCCTCATTACTCCGTAAAGTAGACGAGAGAACAACGGACCTCGCCAAACCGGCCCAATTGGTCCGATCGGCGGCAGAGGCGAGCAGTACCGGCAATATCGACACCATCGTTGAGCAGAGCGATGGCTACCTTACGTGGCAGCTTCTTTCAAACAGCGCGGGCCGTTCTGTCGATCCCATCAGTTGCAGTCCCTTCGGAATGAAGCGAATGACGTTTTCTCGCTCAAGTTTCGCGAGCACGCGAGAAACGGTTTCGTTTGTAAGGCCCAGGAAATCCGCGATATCGTTGCGCGGCATCGGTAATGGTACCAGATTCGAGAGAACGCCCGCACGCCCGGTTCTTGCGCGCCAGCTTATGATGAATTCGGCGAGCCTTTGCTCCGCACTACCGCGACCGAGCAGGAGCATGTGGTCGCGGGCCGCGCTGGTCTCCCGCAACGAAGCTTCAAACATCCAGTACACAAAAACCGGATTCGCCTGTAGAAACCCGAGGAACGGCACCCTCAAGAACAGAGAGGCGGAGACTTGGCTGACCGCATCGACCGAATATCTATATCGGTCGGAGACTGGAAGTCCGAGAAAGTCACCCGGCAACGCGAAATCGACAATTTGCCTGCGTCCATCATGAAGCATCTTGTAAAGACGCGCAGTGCCGTGCGTCAGCATGTAAACGGTGACCGACGGATCGTTTTCGGCAAACAGCGTAGCCCTTGCACAAAAGCTGCTCTGGCGACCCAATTTTACTAGTTCGCTCAGTTCAATCCCGTTAGGGACGAACTGCTCCCTTCGGCCAAGAAACGCAGAAGCGGCTTCCCGGGAACGCAATTTTTTCGGGCCGGCATTGTCCGGCTTCGAAATATCCTGAATGCACGATTTCCCTGTACGGATGAACCGTCGATTGCCGATGTTAGACGTAGGCAGTGTGCCGTCATTCATGGACCGCAAGACCGCAGCCTTGCTCTGGCCGGTCATGTCGCAATATTCCGCAATCGAGTACGTGGCTCGCGTCAAAGGAGCGGGGCGTTTTTCGCGCGGTCGGCTCTGTTTAGGCAGCATCGACGTCGGCCGCGTCGTTCATTGGCGCACCTTCGGAGGCCCAGAACCCTTACCATCCTGCTCTGCCAGAAGTTCGAGAAGCGCCCTGCTGGCGGCGTTGTCGGGCGTTTCCGTGAGACTTCTCCTAAAGAGAAGCCGGTTCTCCCTGCGGATGAATGTACCCATAGCCGCGCCTCTTGGATCAGGCGGGAGCACAACACTCTCAGTCACCGATGGATGCCGAAGTCGGAACGGTGATGCATCATATTGCCATGTGCGGTAACCGACATAAAGCCCAAAGTTTGGGTTACCCGTGCCAGGCCACCAGGTAATTTCGTCCGGAAGGGCCCAACTTTAGGATCCCGCGGCCAATTTCCGTCCCGGGTCGGTTGCATTTAAGGGGCCGGCGGTTTGAGCGGGCAGCGCGATCTGCTTTTCCAGCTTTCGGAGGTTCTGGATTGCAACCGCGAAGAGGAACTCGTCTTGAGCAACGTACGGCCCTCTCAGCCCGAGCCTGTCTAGCGCGGGATGGGCTTGAGCTGTGTACACAGCATCCAGATCTTCTACGTTGACGCCGCGACGTCACGCAGGTCTCGATCTTGGCAATGACGCGCGCGACGTTTCGGGTTTTCTCGTGAAATAGGCAGGGGATGTTGGGCGCGGCCATTTCCTAGGGTCGGGACTCATTAAATCCACCATACAAGAGCGGCGATGAGGCAGACAGAGGCCAAGTAGTTTCGAGCCAGTCTGTCATAACGCGTTGCAATACGGCGGAAGTCTTTTAGCCTGTTGAATGCAGCTTCGATGCGCCAGCGAAGCTTGTAGAGGCGCTTGCTAAAGCGGAACGGTTGCTTCCTGTTGCTGCGGTTTGGAATGACCGGCCTGGTTCCGCGGTCATCCAGTTCGTCGCGCAATTCGGCGCTGTCGTAGGCCTTGTCGCCAAGCATACGCTTCGGCGGCTTTGCCCTGCGGATCAGACGTTCTGCGACCGGGCAATCGTGCGCTTCACCTCCGGTCAACAGGATAGCGATGAGGCGCCCTTTAGCATCTGCGAGTGCGTGGATCTTCGTGTTGCGCCCTCCGCGCGAGCGGCCAACAGCCTGCTTCTGCTCCCCCCTTTTCCGCCGGATGCCGAGCGGTGTGCCTTGACGTGTGTGGAGTCGATCATCTGGGTGTCTGTGGCTCGCCCGTTTCCGGCAAGCTCCCTGAACAGATTTTCCCAGATGCCGCGACGCGCCCACCGCACGAAACGGTTATAGATCGTCGTCGGCGGGCCATACTCGGGTGGACAATCGCACCAGCGACAGCCGCTTTTCAGCACATGAACGATGCCGCTTATGACACGGCGGTCGTCCGCCCGCTCAACCCCGCGTATGTCCGTCGGCAGGTGAGGTTCGATCCGATCCCACTGTTCATCGCTCAGCCAAAATAAGCTCCTGCGCATGACCCCAATCCCCTTCCAAAAACGAATCAGGATCGTATTGTCAGCGCAGAAAAATTAATGAGTTCTGACCCTAGTCATTCAGTGCTGGTGGCGCCGTGTTGCATTTTGTGTATGTAGGCCACCAGATCCCAGATTTCCCGACCCTTGAACATCAGCCACGACGGCATCGCCGTTCCGGGCACGCCATTGCGAATGGCAAGAAATGTTCGGCCCGCATTCGCCTCCTCGGACCACGGCGGCAGCGTCAGATCCGCAGGTGCCGGGTTCATTCCCTCGCGTCGCTGGCCGCGGCCGTCACCGTTGACCCCGTGGCAGATGGCGCAGTTGGCCGCAAAGATAATGCCGCCCGCCTGTTGGGCATCGTGCGAAGTCAGTACCCCGGCGGGAGCGTTCGGCGATTCGCGCTCACATCCCGAAATGGCGAGTGAGATCGTTAATAGGGCGATTCCGGCCCGACGCCTCCGGTTCATAAACCATCCTGTAGCCAAGGCTTTCCACCTCGCGCACAATGGCTGCAACCAGTTCGTCGAGCCCGCCGTCAACTGCGCTCGACCGGACCACCGCTAATTCGATGGAATCCGGCACGAGACCCAGCAGCGTGACTGCGGTCGGGTAACTGTCGATCAGACGCGCCGCGTCAAGAAGGTCAGCAACTCCCACCTGATGAGGAGACAGCCGGTCTCGCACCGCATCCACGACATTTGCACCATCGAGCCGGACCAATGTTCCCGGCGGGTCGTCGGTGCGCACAGCGTCGACCAGGATCACGCGATCCGAATCGGCGACTAGACCAAGAAGCGAGAGCCCAAGCGTACCGCCATCCTCAAGTCGGACGCCGAGCGGGACAATATAGTCGCGCTCGATGCAAGCGACCGCTGCGGCGCCCAGCCCGTCGTCGCCGAGGAGCACGTTACCTAGTCCGAGGACGAGGACGCCAATTTGCTTATTCGCGAATTCTTGGACGGTATCGTTGCTCACAAGCGGGCTGCTTTTCGCCTGGGCATGAACTTGTAGCCGGAAAAGATCGAATCGAATGTTCCGATGTGTTCGATCACCGACGACAGGAACACGAAATATATATGGACAACGGCGAATATCAGTACCACCCACATTCCAATGTGGTGGATCAGCCGCGCGTACTGCAGGCCACCGAACAGCGGTATTAAATAGTGAAAAACCTTAAATGGCGAACCGATCGAAACGTCGACCGCGTGGAGGGTAAGGCCAGTCGCGATCATGACAAAGTAAATTCCGAAGATCATGGCGTAACTGCCGCCCGCGAGTCCGTTATGGCCCGCGTAGTCGTCGGGATCGTGCCGGATAAAGGAATAGTACAAGAACGTTTTCCAGAGACTTTGCAGGCGCCGACGCGAGACCGGGATAAACTGGCTTAGGCGAGCATAGCCATTGCCGACAAACAACCAATATATGCGCACCAGCACCGCCAACGCGAACACGATCGCAGCATACAGGTGCACGGCGCGTGCCGTCCCCATCACGAAATGGTTAGTCGCGGCGCCTGGAACGCTGATGAAGGGATTGCCGATGTAGTAACCCGTGGCCGACAATACCAGGATCGAAAAAAAGACCACCCAATGAGTCAGCCGCACGGGCAGCTGCCAGACATAGACGCGCTCAAGGGTCACATGCATGGGGCGGGATTCGGGCATGGCGCTCACATCACCCTCACACGAGCCAACTCACGTTGCGTTGCATCGACCACATGCACGCTGCAGGCCATGCAGGGATCGAAGGAATGCAACGTTCGCAGGATTTCCAGCGGCTGCTCCGGCTTGGCAACGGGGGTTCCAACCAGAGCGGCTTCGTACGGGCCCGGGTGTCCGGCGGCGTCACGCGGACTGGCATTCCAGGTGCTCGGCACCACGCATTGGTAGTTGAGGATTGAGCCTTTGCTGATATGCACCCAGTGACCGAGCGCGCCGCGTGGGGCCTCGTGGAAGCCGACGCCAAGGCACTCGCTCGGCCAGGAGCTCGGCTCCCATTTCGAATTATCCTGAATGCGGTAGTCACGGCGCGCCATGTTGTCGGCCAGTCCATCGACCCAACGGCCCATCGATTCGACCAGCACCTGTGCCTCGACGGCGCGTGCAGCGATCCGGCCAATCGTGGAGAATAGCGCCTCAGGCCCGACACCCAGAGTCGTTAAGACCTTGTCGATTAGTACTTTGACGCGCGGCGGATTGCCCTTGGTGTAGGCGATCAGCATGCGGGCGAGCGGCCCGACCTCCATCGCTTCGCCGTCATAGCGCGGCGATTTCGACCAACTGTATTTCTGCGCGGTGTCCAGTCTTTGGTAGGGCGGCTTCGGCCCGGTGTAGTGCGGCGTCGTCTCGCCCTTGAACGGATTGAGAGCCTTGTCGTCACCGACCGAATAATCGTACCAGGAATGGGCGATCTGCTCGGTGATCTTGGTTTGATCGACCGTATCGATGCTCGTGAGAACGCGATTCCGGATGATCCCGCCGGAGAAAAATAACGGGGCATTGTCGCTATCGTCTTCCGGGTAGTCGCCGTAGGCCATGTAATTTCCGACGCCGGCGCCGATCGACGTCCAATCCTTGTAGTAGGCAGCAATGGCCATCACGTCCGGTAGGTAGACGCGGCTGACAAAATCCAGCCCGTCGGCGACGAGCTTATGCAGCGCCGCGATCGTATCCATATTGAGCGAGTTTTGGGAATCCGGATCGACCGGTGTCGCCATGCCACCGACCAGAAAGCTTTGGGGATGCGGATTCTTGCCACCCAGAATGGCATGTATCTTGACGAAACGCCGCTGCCAATCGAGCGCCTCCAGGTAATGCGCCACCGCCATCAAGTTGGCCTCCGGCGGCAGTCGATAGGCCGGATGGCCCCAATAGGCGTTGGCGAAAATGCCGAGTTGGCCGCGCTGCATAAATGCCTTGATGCGATCCCGCACGCTGGAAAAATAGACCGCGCTGGACAAAGGCCACTCGGAGATCGACTGCGCAAGCGTGGCGGTCTTGGCCGGATCTCCGTCAAGCGCGCTGACAATGTCGACCCAGTCCAGCGCGTGGAGCTGATAGAAATGGGTGACATGATCCTGAATGACTTGCGCCGCCGCGATGATATTGCGAAGTAACTTGGCATTGGGCGGCGGCACCGCGCCGATGGCCTGTTCCACCGCACGAATCGAGGCGATGGCATGGACCGTGGTGCAAACACCGCAGATCCGCTGGGCGAACACCCATGCATCGCGCGGGTCACGGCCGCGCAGGATCAACTCGATACCGCGAAACATCGTCGACGACGACCATGCTTCTTTCACGGCGCCGCCGTCGACTTCCGCCTCGACGCGAAGATGGCCTTCGATCCGCGTGACAGGATCGACAACGATATGCGCCATCACTCAGACTCCGCTTTGTCTTCAATTGATGGAGTTTTTCCGAGGTGATGGCGCGTGACCTCGCCGAAGCCGTGTATTGCGACCGCCGCGGCCACAAGGCCGGTCAAACCGAGACCGACAGGGTCGACCCAGCCGCCAACATCAAAGCCGTCGACATTGGGGAGCCTTTGGTAGAACGGTGTCATCGTGTCCCAGAAATTCGGCTCGGCGCACCCGACGCAGGGATGCCCGCAGCCAATCGGCCAGTTGGTGCCTTCGTTCCACTTGACGACAGGACAGTTCTGCGAAGTCGCCGGCCCCTTGCATCCCATCTTGTAAAGGCAGTGGCCTTGGCGATGCGCTTCGTCGCCCCAGTTCTCGACGTACTGGCCGGCGTCGAAATGTGCGCGCCGTTCGCAATTGTCGTGGATGCTCTTGCCATAGGCGAACAGTGGACGCCTATTCTCGTCGAGTGGCGGCCACCGCTTCAAGGTCATGTAGTAGACAATAAGCGCGGTAAGGTTCTCGGCATTGGCGGGACAAGCCGCCATGTTGATGAGATTTTTGACTCCGGGGACCGCATCAGCCACCGACAAGGCGCCGGTCGGGTTCGGTCGCGCCGCCGGAATGCCGCCGAATGATGCGCAGGTGCCGACCGCGATCGTCGCGGCAGCGTTTGCGCATATCTCACGGGCGATATCCAAGCCGGCCTTGCCGCCGATGGTGCAATAGGCACCGTCAGCGCCGCTCGGGATCGAGCCCTCGATCAGCACGATATATTTGCCCGCATTGTCGCGGACGGTTTGCGACAACGCGGCCTCGGCCTGACTGCCGGCGGCAGCCATCAAAGTTTCATGGTAGTTGAGAGAAATCGAATCGAGAATGAGATCGGCAATCGTCGGATGGCCGGCGCGGAGCAAGGACTCCGTGTTGCCCGCGCAGTCCTGAAACTCAAGCCAGATCAGGATTGGTTTTGCTTCGGATTCCACTGCCGCGGCGATCGCGGGGCCAGCGTAGTCAGGCAACCCGAGAACCGCCGCCATCGACGCGCAAAATCCAATAAAGTCACGGCGCGAAATGCCGCGATCTTCGAGTTCCTGCCTGAAGCTGTGCGCGATCATGGATACCTCCGCTCTTTAAAGAAACAAATAAAGTCGCGGTGGGGCATTCCCAACGGGTGCTTTGTCCGGTAGCATACATAAGGTCAAAAGCCAATCGGGTACTTTCGATGCACCGATTTTAATGTTCGGCCACTGTCCGCCGGGGTCTGAAGACGGCCGCGTTGATCTAAATCAATTCGTCGCGGATCGGAGCAAGATCATGTGCTTGGGGATTCCCATGGAGGTCATCGCGGTCGATGGCTTTCTTGCACGTTGTTCCGCTCACGGCATCGAGCGCGAAGTCAGCCTGTTCCTGCTTGAGGACGCGGCAGTGGCGACCGGCGACTTCGTCTTGGTCCACGTCGGCTATGCGATCCAAATAATGTCGCCACAAGAGGCTCGGTCCGCGTGGGAGCTGTTTGACGAGGTGCTCGCCGCCGAAGAAGCGGACAGCCATGCATGAACTCGCAATCTGCCAGGCCTTGATCGCGCAAATTGAAGCCGTTGCCGGCAAGCGGGCAGCGCGTGTGCGACAGGTTTACTTGGGGATCGGGCCGCTCGCCGGCGTCGAGCCGCGGCTGCTGGCAGACGCCTATCCTCTGGTTTGCGCCGGCACGATAGCCGAAGGATCGCGCCTCGATATCGAAGCAACCGACATCCGGGTACGCTGCCGCACCTGCGGCGCGGAGACGACGGCAACACCGAACCTCCTGATCTGCGGAGCTTGCGGCGATTGGCATACCGACCTGCTCGCGGGTGATGAATTGTTGCTGTTGCGGATTGAACTTGAAACGCGTGAAGACGCAGTGGAGATTGCCGATGTGTAAAACTTGCGGCTGCAGCTTACCGCGGACCGGCGCCGGAGATACCGCGACCGTCGATGTAGTGGCCCGCTTGCTGCAAGCCAACGATCGGTTTGCGGCACATAACCGCGATCATTTCAACAGCCACCGCGTCATCGCCTTCAACCTGATGTCATCACCGGGAGCCGGCAAGACCGCGCTTCTGGAAGCAACGATCAATGCGCTCAAGGCCGACTTCCGGCTCGCGGTCATAGAAGGCGACCTCGAGACCGACAATGATGCGCGGCGCATTCGCGCCCACGGCATTCCGGCGGTGCAGATCACCACCGGCGGCGGTTGCCATCTGGATGCTAACATGATTCACGATGCATTGCATGATTTACCGCTCTCCCAACTCGATATCGTGTTTATCGAGAATGTTGGCAACCTCGTATGTCCGGCGGGCTTCGACCTCGGGCAGCACCGCAACATTGTACTGCTGTCCGCTACCGAGGGCGACGACAAGCCCGCGAAATATCCGGTCATGTTCCGCGGCGCGGATCTGGTTCTGCTAACAAAAATGGATCTGATTCCCTTCTTGGACGACTTTGATCCGCCGAGCGCAGAGAGGGCAGTCCGCGATCTCGCGAATGCCGCGCCGGTGATCTCGCTGTCGGCGCGCAAGGCGATCAATCTCGACGCCTGGGAGGCGTGGCTGCGTGCCGAGGTCGCGGCGATCCGATCCTCGCAAAACGCTACGACTGAACCTCACGGGGGGACCCACCATCATGGCCACCACCACCGCCCGGCAGTGGCTTGACCGCCTTCGTGCACTGAAGCTGCCGCGCCGATTCAAGGTGATGAACGTGTGCGGCGGTCATGAGCGATCGATCGCGATGACCGGCTTGCGCAAGGCCCTGCCGCCGGACATCGAGCTGGTGCCGGGCCCGGGTTGTCCGGTTTGCATCTGCCCGGAGGAGATCATCTATCAGGCGATCCAGCTGGCGCTGACGGAAAAAGTCATTTTGGTCGCATTCGGCGATATGCTGCGCGTGCCGGTCAATGTCCGTAAAGGCGAGGTGCGCTCGCTGGAACAGGCGCGTGCCGCGGGCGGCGAGATCGTGCCGATCGCCTCGCCGCTCGAAGCGGTTCGCATCGCGCGGGAAAATCCCGATCGGCGCGTCGTTTTCTTTGCCGCCGGTTTCGAGACTACCACCGCGCCGGTAGCGGCCATGCTTGCCGAGGGCGTTCCGGCCAATCTGTCCGTGCTGCTGGCGGGGCGCCGAACGTGGCCGGCGGTCGCCATGCTGCTGGACTCGGGAACGCCGGGGTTCGACGCCCTCATCGGCCCCGGTCACGTATCGATGGTGATGGGCCCCGAGGAGTGGGCTTTCGTTCCCGCAAAGCATGGGCTGCCGACCGCGGTCGCCGGCTTCACAGGCGAAAGCCTTGTCGCCGCGCTCTATTCGGTGTTGCGCCAGCTGGTCGATGGACGTTGTTTTCTCGACAATTGCTATCCCGAGGTGGTGCGGCCCGGCGGCAATCCTGCGGCGCGGCGTCAACTCGACGCCACCATGGATGTCGTCGATGCCAACTGGCGGGGCATCGGCATCATCCCCGCCTCCGGCTATGCCTTGCGCCAGGAGTTCGCCGCGCACGACGCGACGCAATTATATCCTTCCTTCAATGAGGCAATGCGCAAGCGCGCCGGCGAAATGCCGCCCGGCTGTGGCTGCGCACAGGTGGTGCTCGGACGCATCTATCCGGATCAGTGCGCGTTATACGGCAGCGCTTGCACGCCGCGCGCGCCCATCGGTCCCTGCATGGTGTCGGACGAAGGTGCCTGCCGGATCTGGTGGGCCAGCGGCGTTCGCACGCGGCGCGAATTGACCCATGCTGAATAGCGCCGGGAAGGATTCTGCGGTCGCACACGTCGCGCGAAGATGGATACTTGGCGGCCGCGTCCAGGGCGTCGGCTATCGTCCGTTCGTCTATCGCGTGGCGCACCGCTGCGGCGTCCAGGGTTGGGTCAGAAACTGCGCCGGTGAGGTCGAGATCCTGGCCCAAGGCACGCCCGAAGTGCTGCAACACTTCGGTCACGCGCTTATGACCGAGGCGCCGCCGCTGGCGCGACCCAGGATTCTGTCGGAATCGACGGTCGCGCCGGAGCTCACTGGGGATTTTCAAATCCACGGCAGCGAAGCGACGCGCCCGGGCAAAATCCACCTGCCGCCGGACAATTTTGCGTGCGACGACTGCATCGCCGAATTGAATAATCCGCGAGACCGACGCTTCCGTCATCCCTTCATCAACTGCACCCAGTGCGGTCCGCGCTACACCATGATCGAGCGCCTGCCCTATGACCGCGCCAATACGTCGATGGCACGTTTCCAAATGTGTCCGCTGTGCGCGGCTGAATATGCCGACCCGGGCGACCGCCGATTTCATTCGGAGCCGATTGCCTGCCCTCAATGCGGGCCTCGTCTGGAGTTCCATGTCTCGGACGAAGAGACGCAAATTGATGCCGACGCCCTGCACGCGGCGGTCGCCGACCTGCGGTCCGGAAAGATCGTCGCAGTCAAGGGGATCGGGGGCTATCATCTGCTTTGCGATGCGGCCAGTTCGCTTGCGGTCGCCACCCTGCGCCTGCGCAAGAGACGGCCCGACAAGCCGCTCGCCGTGATGTTCCCATTTCAGCCTGGCCTTGCCGCGCTTCGCCGCGCAGCTGTGCTTGATCCGACCCACGAGGCGATGCTGCGTGATCCGATCCGCCCGGTTGTACTGATCCCGAAGAACTTCGCTTACAACCTGGCGCCTGAAATTGCGCCCAGCAGCCGCGAAATCGGCGCGATGCTGCCGTACAGCCCGCTACATCATCTGCTGCTTGAGGATTTCGGCGCCCCGCTGGTCGCCACTTCCGGCAATGTCAGCGGCGAGCCAGTCATGACCGACAACGCAATGGCCGAAGCATGCCTTGCCGCTGTTGCCGACGCCTTCCTCCATCATGACCGCCCGATCGTTCGACCGGCGGACGATCCGGTCTATCGCGTCATCGCCGAAAAGCCGCGGCCGCTGCGGCTGGGACGCGGCAACGCGCCGTTCGAAATCGAATTACCCTTTTCCCTTGCCAGACCGCTCCTGGCCCTGGGCGGCCAGCTCAAGAATACCGTGGCGCTCGGCTGGGGGAGCCGGGCGGTCGTATCGCCACATCTGGGCGACATGGGGACGCCTCGCGGTCTGGCATTGCTGCAACAGGTCGCGGCGGATTTGCAGTCACTTTATGCCGTATCCGCCGAGGCCGTTGTTTGCGATGCCCATCCCGGCTATGCGACGACGCAGCTCGCGCGGCAACTGGGATTGCCGGTGACCAGGATATTTCATCATGAGGCCCACGCCTCGGCACTGGTAGGAGAATGCGATCAGGTGCAGCACGACGACTGGCTGGTTTTCACCTGGGACGGGGCCGGATTCGGGCGGGACGGAACGATCTGGGGCGGTGAGGCGCTGCTCGGACGACCGGGGCACTGGCGGCGCGCCGCCACGCTGCGGCCGTTCTCGTTGCTCGGGGGAGACCGCGCCGCCAGTGATCCCTGGCGCAATGCGCTTGCCCTGTGCTGGGAAACCGGCACAGAGTGGCGGAGCTGCGAGCAGGAGATTGAAGTCTTACGCCATGCCTGGACGCGCAATATCAACTGCCCGCGCACCTCATCGATTGGCCGGCTGTTCGACGGCGCCGCCGCCTTGCTCGGTCTCGTCTCGCGGGCCAGTTATGAAGGACACGCGCCCAGTCAAATCGAGGCCATAGGCACTGACGAGGCCGAACCGATTTCATTGCCGCTGTCCCGGCGCCCGGACGGCGTCTGGGAGAGCGACTGGGGTCCGCTGCTCCCCTGTTTGCAGGATGCAAGACAAAGCGCGGCATCGCGGGCTTCCATATTCCATTCGACGCTTGCCGAGCTCTTGCTTGCCCAGGCGCGAGCGCTACGCGCCGAATGCGGCGTGTTCCATCTAGGCCTGACCGGCGGCGTGTTCCAGAACCGCGTGCTATGCGAACGTGTGCTTTTCGGTGCGCAGCTCGAAGGGTTCACCGTCCACATAGCGGAGCGGCTCCCGTGCAACGATGCGGGCCTGAGCTTCGGGCAAATCGTCGAGGCGAGTGCCGGCACATGATTGAGGATCGATTCGTTACGCTCGCCTACGGCAATGGCGGACGTTACATGCGCGAGCTGATCGCCGGGATTTTTGCCCGCCATCTCGCCAATCCGCAACTCGACATTGGCGCAGACGCTTCCTATCTGCCGTTGCCGCCGGGAGAGGTGATGATCACTACCGACGGATTTACGGTGCAACCGCTCGAATTTCCGGGTGGCGACATCGGTTCGCTTGCCGTGCATGGCACCGTGAATGATCTCGCGGTCGCGGGCGCCACACCGGTCTATCTCAGCCTCAACGCCTTTATCGAAGAGGGACTGGAATTTGCCCTGCTCGACCGCCTGATTGCGAGCATGGCACGCGCGGCCGAGACCTGTAGCGTACGCATTGCCGCAGGTGACACCAAGGTCCTTCGCCGCGGCGAGGGTGGCGGCCTCTACCTTGCTACCACCGGCGTTGGAATACGGCGGCCCGGCTTGCGGCTCGGCCTCGACCGGATCCGCGACGGCGACCTGGTGATGGTCAGCGGCCCAGTCGGCGATCACGGCACCGCGGTGCTGCTGGCACGCGAGGATTTCGGCCTGAAGGGCGACCTGATTTCCGACGCCGCCAGCGTCCTGCCACTGGCGCAGGTCCTGTGGGATTTGCCCGGCTTGCGTTTCATGCGCGATCCGACCCGCGGCGGCCTCGTCACCGTGATGCACGACATCGCACACGCCACCGGACTGACCGTGCGTCTTGAGGAGAATGCCATTCCTGTACACCCGCCGGTTCGCGGCGTCTGCGAGATATTGGGTTATGATCCGCTCTATCTGGCTTGCGAGGGTCGCGTGGTCGCCGTGCTATCGGCCGAGGAGGCGGCGCGCGCGTTAGATGTCTGGCGTGCAGTGCCGGGCGGGGAAGCCGCGGCGATCGTCGGGCGTCTGCACGGATCCGGTGCCCAGGTCGTGTTGCAGACCGAAATCGGAGGCGAACGCCTGCTCGAAGAACTCGAGGACGATCCACTTCCGCGCATTTGTTGAGGCATCAGCGCTGCTGCCGCGGAACCCCGGCGCCAGCACGACATAGTTGAAAGGTTGCTGATCATGCTTCCAAATCCGTTCGACGATCAGTCATCGCGGATCAGGACCAAGACGGCGATAACCTATGCCGTCTTGATAACGGCGAATGTCGCGGCCTGGACCTGGGCCCTGATCGCTTTCGTCGATCGACCGATCCTGCTCGGCACCGCTTTCCTGGCCTATATGTTCGGCCTCCGGCATGCCTTCGATGCCGACCACATTGCGGCGATCGATAATGTCGTTCGCAAGCTGATGCAGGACGGAAAATCTCCCTATTCGGCAGGTTTATTTTTTTCATTGGGGCACTCCACGATCGTCGCCGTCGCGTCCGTCGCCATTGCGGCGACGACGGCAGTCATGCAGGGCAAGCTCGGCGCATTCCGTGACTCCGCCAGCGTGATCGGAACAACCATATCGGCGCTTTTTCTCTTGATCATCGGCATTGCCAATTTCGTCATTCTAAAGAGCATTTGGCTGGCTTTCGCTCGCGCCCGTCGCGGCGAGAAGATCGTCGATGAAGACCTCGACGCGCTCCTGGCAGGCCGCGGCCTGATCGCCCGCATCTTTCGTCCGGTGTTCAGCGTCGTCTCGCGCTCGTGGCACATGTACCCGATCGGCTTCTTGTTCGGCCTCGGCTTCGACACCGCAACAGAGATCGGCCTGCTCGGCATTTCGGCCGCTCAAGCCGCGCAGGGCATGTCGTTCTGGACAATCCTGGTGTTTCCCGCCCTGTTCACCGCAGGTATGTCGCTCATGGACACCACCGACAGCATGCTGATGACCGGCGCCTATGGTTGGGCTTTCATCAACCCGATCCGCAAGCTTTGGTACAACCTTACGATCACGGCGGCTTCGGTCGTGGTTGCCTTCTTCATCGGCGGCGTCGAAGCCCTCGGGCTGATCGGTGACAAGCTCGGCCTGAAGGGCGGGTTCTGGGGCATCGTCGGCGGCCTGAACGACAACCTTGCGAATGTGGGCTTCGCGGTCGTCGGCATCTTCATCGCCAGTTGGGTCGTCTCGGTCATGGTCTATCGCGCCAAGGGCTTCGACAATCTCCAGGCCGGACGGCCGTGACGGCAGACCGAAACAGTCCTGCTTTGAATCAGCCCCCGCCGCAGGGTGGCGATATCCGGCCTTCTTATGTAATGTCGCGCGACTTCCCCGCTCATGTTGATGTCGATGGAGACGAGAATGGACCGTCGATTGCCGCGGCCACACTCCGCCCCGGGGACTCTCGGCTATGGGCGGAATCATTGATGCTGCCGGTCCGATCCTTTTGGCCAGGCTGCACGATCGGCGAACCACGTCGACTGTGGCGAGGTGAGAGCTGACCGGTCCAACGTATCTAACATTTTCCGAATATTCACGCCCCCGGCTACGGGGCCTTGTGGGTCGCACCCGTGGGTTTGCCATGAATCTGATGCCCTGGTTTACCGCGTCGCGCCCGCGCACGCTCAGCCTTTCGATGACACCGGTTGCAGTCGGCACGGCCCTGGCCTGGGCGGCAGAGGGCAAGGTTCATTGGCTGGCTGTGCTCGCGGCGCTGCTCGGCAGCATCTTCATCCAGCTTGGCACCAACCTGCACAATGATGCGATCGATTCCGAACGCGGCGGCGATGGGCCCGATCGTATCGGTCCGCTGAGAGCGACTGCGTCAGGCTTACTGAACGGCGCCGCGGTCAAACGCGGCGCGTTGACCTGCTATGCGATCGCGGCGCTGATGGGATTGTATCTTGTCTTCGTCGGCGGCTGGCCGATCCTCGTTCTCGGCATTCTGTCGATTCTGTCGGGCTGGGCCTACACCGGCGGTCCGCTGCCCATCGCCTATACTCCGGTAGGGGAGATATTTGTCGTCGCCTTCTTCGGCGTCGGTGCGGTTTGCGGCACATATTGGCTGTGCATCGCGCATCTTGGTTCGGCGGCGATTGAGGCCGGCGTGGCGCTGGGCCTGTTCGCGGGGGCGGTATTGCTGGTCAACAACCATCGTGATGCTGAAGCTGACACGCGGGTGGGACGGAAAACGCTGGCCATCATGACCGGTGCCCGGGTCACGGCCTGGATCTATTCCGGAATGTTGCTGCTTCCCTTCGCGTTGCTGCCGCTGATCGGCCAGGCCCTGCCGCGTGGCCATGTGTGGCCCGTTCTGGGCGCTTTGCCGTTGGCATTCATATTAGTTTTTCGCTTTATGCATGAGCCGCGAGGGCGGGCCTTCAACGGGATTCTCGTAAAAACTGTGCAACTGCAAATTCTGTTCGGCCTGCTGCTCTGCCTCGGGCTGGTTCTATGAGCAGTGGCCGCGGCATTGGCGGAATAGCAGCGTAACGGGCCTTGCATAGTGCCGCTCTTCAGTGGGCTCGCGCTAGAATTCACCCGATGTTTTGCGAGCCCAGGCCAAAATTTCGCCAACGCCCTGCTTGCGGGCGCACGTCCGAAGGCGTACCGTTGCTCTTATGGCGCTCCGCACAGGCATTTATATTGTTCCGACGCACCGCTGGTATATCGAGCGGACGGTTTGGCTCATCGCAGGGGTCGTTCTTCTGACCAGCACGGTGCTCGCCCTGTTTGTGAATCCGCTATGGATTCTCGGAGTTACCACCACCGGACTGATCTCCATTAATGTCGCGCTGACAGGCTTCTGTCCGGTCGGCAATGTGCTTCGCCTTTTCGGTTTTACGCCGATGCTTGGTACTAAGACGTCGACGCGCTGGAATCTCTATTTTCTGCAGACCGACCGCTGGTATCTGGAGCGCCGCATCTATGTCACCGTTGGCGTTAATATTATAATTGGGTCCATATTGTTCCTTGCTCACAGCCTTTGGTGGGCTTTGTTCACCGGGTTTGTTGGCTCTGCGATGATCTGGTTCGCTGCGACCGGATACTGCGTCTTGGCAAATTTGCTGTATTGGATCGGCGCCGAACCGCGCCTGAATCCGACGTCAGCATCAGCGCCGTCGGGTCGTTGCGCGAATTGCGCGATGTCACCTGCCTGCATTGCGGATCACGCCAGCCCGAGCGCCGGATTTTCCTCGTAAAGCGCTCGATTTTTTGCTGCACCCGTCGTAATCATGAACGGCAAGCTGTCCGTCTTTCTTTCGCTCGAGCGTCGCTTCCTCGCACGGAGGACGATCGCTTTCATCCGTCACCATGCAGGTCGCTCGAAATAAGCTCGGAGCTTTGTCCCGGCCGGCGGACCGACATCTCGCGCCTGCGAGTTGTCATTTTCTCCTTTCGGGTCGACCCGCGAGCACGATGAACGGTAAGCAGGATAGTCTCGCCTGCGCAACGGCGATATTTTCTCGCTGACTTTGCCGGTGCTATCCCTCGGTCTCGACCGTGGTAAAGCTGCTCCAGCGACGTTTAGGAGGTGCCGCTTTCGCAGGCACTCGTCGAGGGAGATCGCGATGAAGTTTGGCTACTTCACTTTGAGTGACAACCGCTACGAGGATAACACGCGGTCGCCGGAAACGTTGGTGAAGGAGATCTATCAACAATCAATCCTGGCCGATCAACTGGGGTTTCACTCAGCTTGGATAGGCGAACATCATTTCAATCTGCTTGGCGCGAATGCATGCCCCAACATGTTGCTTGCCCAATTGGCCGGAGCAACGAAGCGGATCCGGCTTGGGCCGGCGGTCGTGATACTCCCGCTGCATCATCCGCTTCACGTCGCCGAGGAGTGGGCGACGCTGGATCTTCTTTCCGGAGGACGTGTCGATTTCGCAGCCGGTCGCGGCTTCGACAGCGCGGAATACGCGGCCTTCGGGGCCGACTTCCACAATTCCCAGGAGCTTTTCGCGGAGGGGATGGAAATAATCTGGAAAGCATGGACCGAAACGGGGAAATGGTCCTATCACGGCAAGTGCTACGATATCCGCAATATCGAGGTGAGACCAAAGCCGTTTCAGAACCCGCTCCGTCCCTATGTTGCGTGCTTCTCCCGTTCGAGCATGGAACTCGCCGCGAAGAACGACTGGAACATCATCTTTGCTCCGTTCGCGGCATCGATGGTGTTCGGCTCTCTTTCAGGAGCGAACGAGATGTATGGCAGGGAGTGCCGGGACAAGTTCGGGCGTTCGCCGCGAAGATCGATGTGCTCCTACTTTGTCCACATTGCGGACGACAAGGCCTCGGATGATTTCGGCCGAGCGGCGATGCTTCGCTATTTCCACGAATGCGTCAGGTCATCACTTCCTTCCGATCCGACGAAAATACCCCCCTCCTACGCCTATTTCCTCGAGATCGCCGAACGTCTCAAGAGCATGCGGGCACGGGACCTGACATCGCGCTCCATTCTCATCGGCCCCCCGGAAAAGATCATAGGGGAATTAAGAGAAATCGAAGCGTCGGGGATAAGCGAGGTGATTCTCTATTTCAGTTATGGTCTGAAACCGGCAGCAATGGTGGAAGACCAGATGCGCCGGTTCATGGAAGACATTGCTCCGCATTTCCAGGAGGCTAAATTTGACGAATACTGAAACGCGCCCTCGATTTCCATCTTGGCCGAATAGGTGAGATGATCCGCACCGCTCGCCAGCCATTTATTGGATAAGTTTCGAGAATTGGGATTCGACAGCTACATCAGAAGCATTCATGTTCACAATTCCTTGCTGAACGACGTTCTTATACGAAAAGCCGGCTTTGAAGGCTAATGACAAAACTACGAACATCTTGAATCACTAATTGAGTGTGACTGGTCAAAATTGACCAACAATTCGGAACCAAATGTTCCATTCTGATCGCGCCAAGACCCTGACTAAGGCGGCCATCGGTGAATGTGAACGTTGGGCTATCGCTCGATTTGAGAAGCGAAGCTATGGAGAGGTTTATCCGTAGGGAAAACCTAGCCCTCTTTAGAAAACGTCTCGCCGAAGCGCCTGGCGATGCCGCGCGCCAAATCTTATTGAAGCTTCTGGCAGAAGAAGAGGCTAAGGAGCCGACCTCACAGCCGCAGTCAAAGTTATGAACCGCAGGGGCATTGAATTCACCGTCGTGCAAGTTGAGCCCGGATTGTGGCAATGGCTATTTCGGATCGGCGAAGCTGTCACAATTGGTAAGACCAAGACTAGACTCAAGGGCATGGCTGCTCACAGCGTTCAACAGCGGATTGACCGAGAACTTCGAAAGCCGCGCGAACTGACCACGCCCAAGACGGGCAACGACTGAAGCGGCATCTCGGGCAATGTCTGCGCACGATGCCGAGCGCTGTTGGAATATGCCAAGATGGAGGTGTGATTTGGATATCGTAAACCGCAGAACAGCCTTGAAGGTTTCGACCTTGCTCGGTGCCGGCGCATTCGCAAGCAGAGTCCTGATGCCGGCAGCCTCGGCTGCCGAGCAGGCGCCCGCGGTATCCGGCGGCACGCCATCAGCGGCAGCGGCGCCGGCCACGCATTATGGACCGGCCAGTGCGACAGGAAGCGTCGGGGAAGTCTATCAAAGGGCTCGGCAGGTTCTCTATCCAATATGCCGTGTCTGCCCGCAATGTGATGGCGTTGCATGCGCCGGGGAATTTCCGGGCATAGGCGGACTGGGTTCCGGCATGTCGTTCCAAAACAACTTCACTGCCTTGCAGCGCGTGCACTTCAAATTGCGACCATTGAGCGGGAACAAGAGCCCTGACTGCTCGACTACCATTTTTGGGCAGAAAATTTCGTTTCCCGCGATGGCGGCGCCGATTGGCGGTTTGGCAGTGAACTTTCCGACTCTCCACGACATGTCGGAAGCTCAATACTTCGACGCCATTATCGGCGGATGTGTCGATGCAGGCACGATGGGATCGATCGGCGACATTCAATCGAACCCATACGAAGTGACGCAGGCTCACTATGACGTTGTCGCGCGATATCCCGGCAAAGTCATCGCCGGCATTAAACCGCGCCCGAATCCGAACTACATCAAGATTATCCGGTTAGCCGAGGCCGCTAACGCATCGATGATCACGATTGATATCGATGCGGCCGGCAGGGGGTGGCAGGATACTTCGAAAGACACAGGGGTCGAGCCCAAGACTGTCGCTCAGCTGAGCGAGTTGGTTCGCGCGACCAAAATCCCGATTCTCGTCAAGGGTATTACGACGCCGGAAGATGCGCTTCTGGCGGGCGAAGCTGGCGCGGCAGGAATCTGCGTCTCCAATCACGGCGGCCGCGTCCTCGACCACACGGCCGGTACAGCCGACGTGTTGCCCGCGATCGCCGACAAGGTGAAGGGCAAGATGGTGATCTTGGTCGACGGCTGCGTCCACTACGGCACCGACGTGCTCAAATATGTGGCGTTAGGCGCGGACGCCGTCTTGGTGGGTCGGCACCTCTGGCGTGCCGCTCACGGAGGCGGTCGGGAAGGCGTTGCGCTATTCATGAAGACAATGCGCGACGAACTGACAGCAGCCATGGTTCTCACCGATGTTCCCAACGTTGCCGCCATCAGCCGCAACATTCTGGCCTAGGATGCATTCCGAGGAAGAAATTCATGGCTCGATTTCCGATGGGTCTTCGATTGGCGCTGGGTTGCCTGTTGCTTGGCCTCTTCTGCTCGGCGGCGGTTGGTCAACAGGTGGGGACATTCAATTACCGGGGCGGCGCGCAGGGGCGGGTCACCTTCAACCATGCCACGCACGCCTCCAAGGGCTTCGTGTGTATGGATTGCCACACGACTTTCCCGCCGACAGGCACACAGCTCTTTCAGACCCAGAAACAGGGGCTGATTTCCGTTCCCGACCACAGCAGCGACGGAAAATGCTTCGCGTGTCACAACGGCAAAATCGCTTTTGCCACCTGTGACCAGTGCCACACGAATTGAAAGGTAGCGGTATGGAATCGCCTGAGGTGGAACGCAAGGGTTTTGCAGCGTGGTTGTGGCGGCGTCCGCAACGTTGGTTCTTGCTCGGAATACCGGTCGGTGGGCTGCTCGCATTTGTCGTCGGCATCGGTTTAACCGGCGGCTTTTTCGGCGCCCTGCAGTTCGCTTCATCTGACACGTTCTGCACTTCCTGCCATGAGATGAAAAAGCCGGCTGAAGAGCTCGCGCATAGCCAGCATAACGCAAATGCGTTCGGGGTTCGTGCCGGTTGCGCGGACTGCCACGTGCCCCCCGGCTTTCTACCCGGCCTGCTGAAGCACATGGCGTCCTCCCTGGAGCTCTGGGGACACCTGAGAGGAGAACTCGACTCGCCGGCGAGGTACGAAAGTTACCGCCTGGAGTTTGCACAAAGGATCTGGAAGGAGCTGAAAGCAAACGATTCCGCGGAGTGCCGACGCTGCCATACGATAGCGGCAATGGCCGTCGTTAAGCAGCCTTCAACGGGAGCCAAAGTGGCCGGCATTTCTTCGGCGACTATGCACCAATCGCTGGCGGCCAGCTATACCTGTATCGACTGCCATAAGGGCGTTGCGCACACGCTGCCGGAGGGCCATTGAACGACGCCCTACTCGTCTCTACAGTTTCCTCAAAAGGCGATGCGTGCAAGAATCACTGGTGCGCAGGTCCGATCAAGCCGCGTCAAGCCATAGAGCCCGCCGGAAAAGGTACGTATCGAATGGACTCCACCACCGTGCTGCGTGATCAATCGACGCGAAGTCAGATTTCGGTTTGGATGCAAGCCGTCAGAGTTCGTTCTCTTATAATATCTTCTGTCAGCGTCTTTGTTGGCGGCGCCCTCGCCTATAATTACGGTCACTTCGATCTACTGAGACTATTTCTGGCATGGCTTTGCGCTGTTGCAGTGCAGTCCGGGACGAACCTGACCAACGTCCATTACAACTATAAAACCCGCGGCCGCGGGGCGGCGCTGGATCACATAGACCCGCGCGGATCGACGGTCGTCGTTGAACAGGGACTCTTGACGTCCGCCAAGGTGTGGACGGGAGCGCTTTTTGCTTTCGCGCTGGGAGTTGCGAGCGGCTTAATACTCATATCGATGACGAGCTGGTGGCTGCTCCTGGTCGGCCTTGCCGGGACCATTGCAGGCTATTCGTATGCGGGTCCGCCGTTGCGTCTCTCATATTTCGGGATGGGTGTGCCTACGGTCTTCATATTCATGGGGCCTGCGATGGTCAGCGGCACATTCTACGCGATGGCAGGCTCTGTTTCCTGGGGAGCGCTTGCGGCTTCGATATCCGTCGGCCTGATGGCGGCAAATATACTTCATATCAACGACATTCGGGACCTGGAGACGGATGTTTCCCATCACAAACACACGATCACGACGCTCGTAGGTCGTCGTGGCGCAGTCGCTTTGCTGGTGAGCAGCGAGATTGTTGCTTATGTGGTCATAACCTCAGCGGCGCTCGCCGGTGTGCTCCCTTGGGCGGTACTTTTCACATTGGTCACTTTACTGCGCGCCATACCACTCGCGCGCACAGTGTCTGCTGAAACGACCCAGGATGGACTACACATCGCCTGGGTATTGGGCGTCCGTCTGCACATGGAGTTTGGTGTAGTTCTGATCCTTTCCCTCATTGCCGCCAGGGCTCTCAACCTTTAAGAACTCGCTGGCGCACGCATCGAGTGGGCGGCCCGGAGCTCGATCGGTGCGGTCGATTCGATGGCCAGCAATCGTAGCCTATAGTCATTTAGGTAGGCGGTTCGTTGTTCCGGCGTCGCGCGGGCGGCGCCAAAGGCAACAAACGGAGCCATTACGTCCATTCCCACGTAACGCAACATTCCCCATTGGATATGGTGCAGAATCTGACCCATGTCTCCGAGTTTAGCGTCGTCGCGGAAGAGCATCTCGGGCGAGCCCGTCGTCAATGCCAACATCGATCGCTTTCCAGAGAAGACGCCATTCTGAAAGTTGCGTTTGATATCATATGCAAATCCCATCGCGAAAACGCGATCGATCCATCCCTTCATCACCGCGGGCAACGAAAACCACCACAGCGGGAACTGGAAAATGACCAAGTCCGCCCAGATCAGTTTATCCATTTCCTGCTTCAGTTCCGGAATGAACAGGCTTTCGTTTGTCGCGCGGACCTGTTCGTCAAGGTAATTAAAAAACGGCTTGCCCTTAGTCTCGACGAAATCCCTTTCGTCACCCACGGCGTCGAACCGCATCGTATAAAGATCGGAAACTTGCACCGAGTGCCCCGCTTTCTGCAACGTTTGCACCGCTACGTCTTTCATAGCTCCGTTGAAGGACTTCGGCTCAGGATGCGCGAATATGATGAGGACATTCATGACGAATTGATCCCGTGCTCTGTTGAATTTTTTGAATCGGTCGTTGCCGTGAATAACGTTAGACTAGAGCATATCCCTGTCACCAGCGAGGATCAAATCGCTTACGCCGTTCACCATCATCCATTCCCATTTTCCCGACGACTCGCGACAATGGCGATGGCGATGAGGATGACCAAAATGCCGCCGGTAACAAAAAAGCGCGGTCGGCACTTAGGTTACAGTGATCAGGCCTCGAAGCGGATTCCATAGCAATACTCCGCCGGCATTCACCGCGACGATTGCCGCGAGCGCGATCATCCAAATCCTGGAGCCTCAGGCTCTCAAGATGGCCACAGACCCACGATCCCTGCGATGAGAAACAACCCTCCAAAGACTCCGCTGGCGAAGATGCCCGCAACACACGCTCCAGCACAAGCATGGGCTCCCGGACTTTAACCACGATGGCCTCGGCCAGCGCGCGAGGTCGTAGACTTGGCCCGATGGGCCGGTGCAGTCATGCTCTCACCACGAAGTTTGTCGTCCGGCACAGCATGAAGAAGAGTATCTAAAATGTGTCAGCCATGCTGACCGCGGTGAGCATATTTGACCAGTCAGGAGCATGTCAAAGCGCCTACCGTCGAATTTCGAGGTGGACAGCTTGTCATTCGGCAACCCGTTACTCACCGAGATAGATGGAGAAAAAACGATGCCGACAAACGAACACAAGAAGGCAGCCGAGCTGCATCAGGACGCAGCCAAGTCACATCTAGCGGCAGCCGACAGTCACGGCAAGGGTGACGCCGCGAAGGGCACTGAACACGCCAAGGTAGCTCACCAGCATTCGCAATCCGCCGCCAAGCAAACCGACCAGGCCACTTCGAAGAGCCAACAACAGAAGTAACCAGGCGGGGCCCGGTGAAGAGCCGGGCCTCCCTCTGCGATTTGCGCGCAGGATGGTAGCGATGCAAGGAGCAACACGATGGGACTGATAGTATTTTTGGTTATTCTCGTCCTGCTTTTCGGAGGGGGTAGTTTTTATTTTGGTTCTCCATACCATTACTATGGTGGGGGCATAAGCCTGTTGGTCGTGATCATTATCTTGTTCCTGTTGTTCAGGTGACCGGTTAAGCGCAACCGACGACACGCATCATCTTGCGGAGAGTGTAGTGAGATTCGCTGTTTCATTCTTCTCTCGCCGAAGCAGTTAGTTGGAATTTTTAGTGAGGATTTAATATCCATCATGGGCACGCGCCGCTGGCGTTGGCGGCGAACCACAGCCAAACGCTCCGGGCGAACATTCCGAAATTCCGTCAAGCGAGCCGCTCAAGAATGCGGACGTAGATCCGGCGAGCAAGGCCAGACCGCGAATCTCAGACAAACACGACAAACAAGGGCTTCTTCAAGCAGCGCCGCATCAAACAGCGCGACACCTTCTATGCGACGTAACGACGGAGGCGACAATGCTCATCGAGTTCAGAACTGACGGCAACATCAAAGGCAGCGAGCAGTCTTCCGCAGAGTTGAAGGACGGTGGTCCATGACGCACCTGGACCGCTACGGCGGCCGTATCAGGCGGCTGGATGTGCACCTTTGCGATGCCGTAGGCCACAAGACCAGTCATGAAGACAAGCGCTGCGTGATCGAGGCGCGTCGCGACGGCCGCGAGCCGATCGTCGTCACGCACCAGGAAAGTATCTTGGCACATGAAAAAGGCGGTTGAAAGCGTCTTCGGAAAAGAGGCCTGCCGGGATCATCTTCGGGATCATCACCAGGAGACAACTATGAACAAGGCCGAGCCGCTCTGCGACCTCCGGTTTAGAAACCAATCGAGTGAGCAATTTTGCTCAGTCTTCACGCTTGGCATTCGCGTAGGTTGGCCTGACCGTCGATCGGTGCGGCGGCAGAGCCGTCAGATCCGATGGTCAAGCGAGGAGCAGTCTTGGCTTCGTCTTTCCGACGGAGGTCGTCTTTTGTCCTTATCCCGGTGCTGGTCGCGCTCGGCCTCTATTTCGGCTGGCGCTACTTCGACGCCGGTCGAGAAACGGCAGCTTTGGCCCCTGCCGCGCCGGCGATTTCCATCACCAGTACCACCGCCCACAAGGGTGACATTGGCGTCTATCTCGACGCGATCGGGACGGTCACGCCGCAATATACCGTTTCTATTACCAGTCAGGTCACCGGGCAGGTCGTTGCGGTGCCATTCAAGGAAGGCCAGACGGTACGCAAGGGCGATGCACTGATCGAAATCAACTCGGCTCCGTATCGCGCCACGCTGCTACAGGCGCAAGGAGTGCTTGAACGAGATCAAAATCTCCTCGCGCAGGCGCAGATGGACCTCGAACGCTACCGCTTGCTGTCGGTCACCAAGGCTATCGCAAAGCAGATCCTGGATGACCAGGAAAAGCTGGTCCTGCAGCTTCAGGGCACACTAAAAAACGATCAGGGCGCCGTCGACTATGACCAAATCCAGGTCGATTTTTGCCTTATCGCGGCGCCAATCGCCGGCCTGATGGGCCTGCGTCTGGTGGATCCGGGTAATGTCGTGCAATCGACCGGAACCGTCACCCTCGCGGTCGTTGCGCAACTGCAACCGATCACGGTCATTTTCACCATACCGGAAGACAATATAGGCTCGATCCAGGCTCGCCTGCGTATGAACGCCACCCTTTCCGTGGATGTTTATGATCGCACCGCGCAGACCAAGATTGCGAGCGGGCAGCTGCTGACGCTCGACAACCAGATCGACACCACGACCGGAACCATCAAGGCGCGCGCGCTGTTCGACAACGCCAATGAGGCGCTGTTTCCGAACCAGTTCGTCAACGCCCGCCTACTTGTGAATACGTTGCAGGGCGTAACCCTGGTATCAGCATCGGCGATCCAGCAAAACGGCCAGGCCTCGTTCGTCTATCTCGTCCAAAGCAATATTGCTCATTTGCGCAGCGTCAAGCCTGGGGTCACTGAAGGCGGCATGACGCAGGTCGATGGCATAAACCCTGGAGATATTGTCGCCGACAGCAGCTTCGATAAGTTGCAGGACAACACTGCGGTCGTGATTGCAAATAAGCCTGTCGCGGAGAACACGAGCGGAAGCAAGGCGCAATGAGTCCGTCCCGCCCGTTTATCCTGCGGCCGGTGGCGACGTCTCTGCTGATGGCGGCAATTCTCCTGGTTGGCCTCGTCGGCTACCAGCTGCTGCCGGTGTCGGCGCTGCCGGAAGTCGATTATCCGACGATCCAGGTACTTACATTCTATCCCGGAGCCAGCCCAACCGTGATGGCGACCACCGTCACGGCGCCTCTGGAGCGCCAATTCGGCGAATTGCAGGGCTTGAGCCAGATGACCTCCACCAGCTCGGGAGGGACTTCCGTCATCGTCCTGCAGTTCAATCTCACAATCGCGATGGATGTAGCCGAGGAAGAGGTCCAGGCAGCCATCAACGCGGCGCAGAGCTTGTTGCCGTCGATTCTGCCAGCGCCTCCGATTTACAGCAAGACCAATCCGGCCGACGCGCCTGTGCTCACGCTGGCCATTACCTCGGATGCCATGCCGCTTTCCCAGGTCGAGGACCTCGTCGATACCCGCATGGCGCCCAAGATCTCGCAGCTCAACGGGGTCGGCTTGGTATCGATCAGCGGCGGGCAGAAACCCGCGGTGCGCATTCAGGCCAATCCGATGGCGCTGTCTTCCTACGGCATCAACCTGGAAGACCTGCGCACGGCGCTTACACAGGCCAGCGTCAACGCGGCCAAGGGAAATTTCGACGGCCCGCATCAGGATTACCAGATCGAGGCCAACGACCAGCTGGTTGCCAGCGAAGACTACCGCAAGGTGGTCGTTGCCTACCGCAATGGCGCGCCGGTGATGCTGACGGACGTCGCGCGCATCGTCAACGGCGTGGAAAACAACCGACAGGCCGCGTGGATGAATCTGACGCCGGCGGTGATCCTGAATGTGCAGCGCCAGCCTGGCGCCAACACCATCAGCGTGGTCAAGAGCATCAAGCGACTGATGCCGCAGCTTGAGGCGAACCTGCCGACCGGCATTCACGTGACCGTTCTTACCGATCTGACCGTCGCCATCGAGGCGTCGGTCGCGGACGTTGAATTCGAATTGCTGCTGACAGTCGCACTGGTCGTCCTGGTCATCTTCCTTTTCCTCAGGAGCCTGTACGCCACCATCATCCCCAGCGTCGCGGTGCCACTGTCCCTGGTTGGCACTTTCGCGGTCATGTACGTGCTTGGCTACAGTCTGGACAATCTGTCGCTGATGGCGCTGACCATCTCCACCGGGTTCGTCGTCGATGATGCAATCGTGATGATCGAGAACATCTCGCGCTACATCGAGGCCGGTGACCCGCCGATGGAAGCCGCCCTCAAGGGCGCGGCGCAAATCGGCTTCACCATCCTGTCGCTGACGGTGTCGCTGATCGCCGTACTGATTCCGCTGCTGTTTCTGGGCGACGTGGTCGGTCGTCTGTTCCGGGAGTTTGCCGTGACGCTCGCCGTTACGATCGTTGTTTCCGCGGTGGTCTCGCTGACGCTGACGCCGATGATGAGCGCGCGAATCCTCCGTAGTCGGTCAACGCAGCAGCAGGGACGCGTCTATCGGGTCTCGGAGCGTGTCTTCGAGAGCATGATCGCATTCTATGGCCGGACCCTGAAGTTCGTCCTCGGCTACCAGGCGGTGACGCTGTCGGTCGCCGTGGCGACGCTGCTGCTCACCGTCTACCTGTACACCATCATTCCCAAGGGCTTTTTCCCGGTCCAGGATACCGGCGTGATCCAGGGCATATCGCAGGCATCGCCGACTATCGGCTCAATGGCTATGGCCGCGAAGCAGCAGGAACTCGCCAAGGCGATTCTGGACGATCAGGCGGTGGCCAGCGTTTCGTCCTTTATTGGCGCCGATGGCACCAACGTCACCACCAACAGCGGCCGGATGTCGATCAATCTGAAGCCGATCGGCCAGCGCGATATCAGCGCGTCCGATGTGATCCGCAGGCTGAAGTCGAGATTGGGCGGGGTCCAGGGCATCCAGCTGTTCATGGCACCGGTGCAGAACATCTCGGTCGATGACCGGGTTAGCCGCACTCAATACCAGTACACGCTAGAAGACGCCGATGCCGCTGAACTCAATCTCTGGACCGGCCGCTTTGTTGACCGGCTGAAGCAATTGCCGGAATTGGAAGACATCGCGACCGACCAGCAACTGGGAGGGCTGGCGTTATCCCTGGTGATCGACCGGATTACCGCTTCACGACTGGGTATCGCCGTCGCGACCATCGATAACACGCTCTATGACGCCTTCGGCCAGCGGCAAATCAACACCATGTATACCCAAGTGAATCAGTATCACGTGGTACTGGAGAGTGATCCGCTGTTTCAGTCTGATCCGAGCAAGCTCAACCAGCTTTACATCCAGTCGAATACGTCGTCCGGGACCAGCGGCCCGGGAGCCACTTCCTCCTACTCGTCCTCCGGATCATCCGCCGCGGGATCGAATGCGCTGACGACGTCGGCTTTGTATACCCCGGCGGCAAATGCTCTTGCCCATCCTGCCGGAGCGCTCTCGTCGAGCACCTCGACAGCGACTTCTAGCAAAGGCGCCGGCTCCGCCGGCGCCACCAGTTCTGCCGTGAGCAGCGCCGTGCCGCTCAGCGCGTTCTCGCATTTCGAGAAAACCACCGAGCCGCTGGTGATTACCCACCAGGGGCAATTTCCGGCCATCACCGTGTCGTTCAATCTGGCGCCCAATGCCGCACTTGGCAATGCCATTACCGTGATCGACGCGGTGCAGAAGGACCTGCACATGCCGGCTAGCCTGCAGGCAGGCTTCCAGGGCACCGCCGCGTCGTTCACCAATTCGCTGAGCAATGTACCGCTGCTTATTCTGGCGGCCCTGGTTACCGTCTACATCGTGCTGGGTGTCCTGTATGAGAGCTTCGTGCACCCGATCACCATCCTGTCGACGCTGCCGTCGGCGAGCGTCGGCGCCTTCCTCGCCTTGCTGCTGTTTCACCAGAACCTGAGCATGGTCGCGATCATCGGCCTGATCCTGCTGATCGGGATCGTAAAAAAGAACGGAATCATGATGGTCGACTTCGCGCTGCAGGGTGAGCGGCTTGAGGGCAAGAACGCAGCCGATGCGATCTACGATGCCTGCCTGCTTCGCTTCCGTCCTATCATGATGACGACCATGGCCGCGCTGCTCGCCGGCCTGCCGCTTGCACTCGGAAGCGGCTCCGGCTCCGAACTGCGCAGGCCACTGGGCATCGCGATGGTCGGAGGGCTGCTGGTGAGCCAGGTGCTGACGCTTTACACGACGCCTGTCATCTACATCTTCTTTGACAATCTGGTCCGGCGCTTCGCGCCCAAGCCTGCCAAGCCGGAGGCGCTGGAGTCGTAGGCCCGGCATGAACATTTCTGCGCCATTCATTCACCGTCCGGTGGCGACCACGCTGCTGACGCTGGCGATTGCCCTGGCTGGCGCGATGGCGTTCGACGTGCTGCCGGTGGCGCCTCTGCCGGAGGTCGACTTTCCCACGGTTTCAGTCAGTGCGAGCTTCCCGGGAGCCAGCGCCGATATCATGGCATCGTCGGTTGCCACGCCGCTTGAGCGGCAGCTTGGTCATATCGCCGATGTGACGGAGATGACCTCCGCCAGCACGCTCGGCAGCACGTCGATCACCATTCAATTCGACCTCAGCCGCAATATCGATGGCGCGGCGCGCGACGTCGAGGCGGCCATCAACGCCGCGCGAACCTACCTGCCGAGCAAACTGCCGGCCAACCCGACCTACCGCAAGGTCAACCCCGCCGACGCGCCGATCATGATCCTCGGCCTTACCTCGGATAAATACGGTCCCGACAAGCTCTATGACGAGGCCTCGACCGTCATCCAGCAGAAATTGTCGCAGATCCAGGGCGTAGGCCAGGTCATCCCCGGAGGCGGCGCGTTGCCGTCGGTACGTGTGGACGCAAACCCTGCCCAACTGGCAAGCTATGGACTGACCCTGGCCAATCTGCAGTCCGTTCTCAGTCTGCAGAATGCCGACCTGGCCAAGGGCCAGATCTCGGACGGCACCATCACCGCGGATATTCTCGCCAACGATCAAATCTCGCATGCCGACGACTACAAGCCCCTCATTGTCGGGTTCAGCCATGGCTCGGCGGTTCGCCTGACCGACGTCGCCGCGGTAACGGACTCCGTGCAAGATGTGCGCGCGACCGGATATCTGAACGGCAAGCGCGCGGTAACGATCATCATCTTCCGGCAGCCCGGCGCCAACATCATTGGCACGGTGAACCGGATTCGCGCGCAACTGCCATTCATCAACGCATCGATTCCACTCGGCATCGACACCACCATCGTTCTTGACCGCACCACCACCATCCGCGCCTCGGTCGGCGACGTCGAGCGGACGCTGCTGATCTCGATCGGCCTGGTCATCGTCGTGGTCTTTGTATTCCTGCGCAACGGCCGCGCCACATTGATTCCGGGCGTCGCCGTCCCGGTCTCGCTGCTCGGCACGCTGGGCGTGATGTACCTGTTCGGATACAGCCTCGACAATCTCTCGCTGATGGCCATGACGATTTCGACGGGATTTGTCGTCGACGACGCCATCGTCGTGATGGAAGATATCGTGCGCAACATGGAAGACGGCATGACGCCGTTTGCCGCGGCGCTCAAGGGCGCCGGCGAAGTCGGTTTCACCGTATTCACCATCAGCATTTCGCTGATCGCGGTCTTCATTCCGCTGCTGCTGATGGGGGGTATCGTCGGACGCCTGTTCCGCGAATTTGCAGTCACCCTCTCGGCCGCCATTCTGGTGTCGATGATCGTCTCATTGACCACGACGCCGATGATGTGTGCCTACCTTTTGAAGAACGAGCGAACCGAAAGCCATGGTCGCCTCTATTTGGCATGCGAACGGGTTTTCGACCGGGTATTGTCATGGTATCGTGACAGCCTGACATGGGTCTTGGCCCGTCCCATTCCTGTGCTGATCGTGCTGCTGCTCACCATCGCCCTTAACGGCGTGCTGATCGTCGAGATACCGAAGGGCTTTTTCCCGGTCGAGGATACCGGAGCGCTCGCCGGTGCTGTACAGGGACCGCAGGAGGCGTCGTTCCCAGAGATGGACGACTCGATCCGGAAAATCGTCGGCGTGATCAAGAACGATCCGGCGGTCGCCAATGTGATCGCGTTTAGCGGTGGCCGTGGCGCAACCAATACCGGCTCGCTCTATGTCGCGCTAAAGCCGACGGCGGAGCGCAACGTCAGTGCGGCCGCGATCATCGCCCGCCTGCGCACCCAGTTGAACCGCCTGCCGGTGGCCTCCACGTTCCTGCAGCTGGTGCAGGATCTGCGTATCGGCGGCCGCTCCAGCAATGCCCTCTACCAGTATACGATCCAGGCCGACACCATGACGGACCTGACCAAGTGGGGGCCTGTATTGCTGAGCGAGATGAAGCGACTGCCCGGCCTGCAGGACGTGAGCTCCGATCAGCAGAATGGAGGCCTGGAAATGCTACTGAACTACGATCGCATCACTGCGGCGAAGCTCGGACTGACAGTCCAGGCTTTGGACTCGGAACTGTACAGCGCCTTCGGCCAGTCGGAAGTATCCATCATCTACACTCAGCTCAATCAATATTACGTGGTGCTGGAGGTTGCACCGCAGTATTCGCAAAGCCCGGAAGGGTTGAAGGACATTTACTTCAATACGTCCGGCAGCAGCCAAATTCCGCTGCTCGCGGTGGCGAAGAGGCATGCCAGCACAATCCCGCTGGCTATTAATCATACCAGCCTATTTCCCTCCGTTACGGTGTCCTTCAATCTCACGCCGGCGATGTCGTTGAGCGATGCCACATCGAGCATAAACCAGATGCAGGCGCGGCTGGGTGCGCCTGCATCGCTGCAGGGCTTTTTTGCCGGAACACTGCTCGCCTACCAGCAATCGCTGAGCACCGAGCCGTTGCTGATTCTGACGGCGCTGCTCGCGGTGTACATTGTGCTTGGAATTTTATATGAAAGCCTGGTTCATCCCTTGACGATCATATCCACCCTGCCGTCGGCCAGTGTCGGCGCGATGCTCGCTTTGATGCTTTTCAAGGAAGATTTGAACGTTGTCTCTATCATCGGAATTGTGCTGCTGATCGGGATCGTCAAGAAGAACGCCATCATGATGATCGACTTCGCGCTACAGGCGCAGCGCCAGGGCGGCAAGAGCGCCTCGGATGCGATCTTTGAAGCCTGCATATTACGCTTCCGTCCTATCGTGATGACGACGATGGCGGCGATCTTGGGGGCGTTGCCCTTGGCGTTGGGCACCGGCGTGGGATTTGAACTTCGCCGGCCGCTCGGCATAGCGATTGTGGGCGGCCTGCTGATGAGCCAGCTGCTAACACTCTATACGACGCCAGTTGTCTATTTGGCGTTCGACCGATTGCGGCTACGGTTTGCGCACCTCAACTGACGCTCGCTGATTTTGGAATTCAGAAAGGGTGCATGCCAATCAATAGCGATGTTTTTGGGTCCACGACCTCGATAAAGTTTTCGACGAATCCTACAGCGCACCCTTTTTGGTCCAGTATCTTGTGTGGATGCCCGGTGTGACAGATACTCAGGCTTATCGCTGGCGCCTTTGGCGAGCGCGGCGGACTTCGTGAAGGAAGTATTCGGCAAGAACGAAGATCCAGGCTTGTATCGTTGGGAGAGCGGCTTGGCAATCGGAGGAGCGATGAACGAAACCAGATGTCGCACCGATCCAGTATATGGCGCAACAGCGCGCCGAAGAGTCCGCCGGGCTCCCGCACCGGAAACCCGGAGCGCATCCTTCCGAGCGTCGGCGATATGTATCCTGCTGCTAAATCTCGCCTATGTTACGCCCGCAATGGCCCGCGGCGGCCATATGCACGGGATGGGTGGTTTCGGCGGTCACGAGGGCCACGGCGTGGACGCGGGCGGGGGATTGCTGACGCCTACCTATGTTCTGATCACTGTTTCGAAGATTACTGATGTCGAGGCGTTTAAAGGCGCCCTGCGCGATCTGATGGCCGCAGAGACGCCTTTCGGCGGCCGCGTGGCGATGGACACGGACAAACCAATATATTGGGATTGGGAAGGGACCGCGGCCGAACACGTCGTAATGATCCAGTTCGATAATCCCGATCAGGCGCAAGTGTGGAAGAGTTCGGACGCATTCAAAAGCTTCGACACGGAACTTCATCGAAGCTCGGAGTCGACTATGCAGCTTGTGCAGGGCCTCCCGACACCAGCCGCTCGTGGAGTGGGCAGAGGCGGCAGAGGCCGTAGCTTTGACCAGAAGGCTTTCGAACCGAATGTGAAGGAGTACGATCAGATGCTGACGAAGATGCATGGCATCTGCAAGGGGTGCTAAGTCGTCGTCAGTGAAGAACGTTTGAGCGAGGCATGCTGAGCGCGGCGTCGTGCGGCTATGACGGAAGATCGATAGCAGGATGCACAATAAATCCTCGAACCAGCGTCGGAATAGGCTGAAATCATAGCCGGCGGCGGAGATCGCGGCATTGACGCGGTCGCCGTCGCGGCCCTTTAGATAGTTGCGCCGCATCCGATGGCCGTCCTTGAGGTGACCAATCACCGGCTCGACGGCAGCGCGGCGGCGCATCTCGCGGCGGATGGCTTTGGTGACCCGCCGGACTTGGCCTGAAATCCAGACCTTGAAGCGGTCGGGATAGGTGTGGCCGCGATAGCCCTTGTCGCCATGGATGCAACGCACCGCGACGAGGAATACCCGCAGCGCGTCGTGAACGGTCCCTCCTTGCTCACGGGTATTGCCGTCTGTGCATCTTACGCGAACGCACCGCAACCCTGAAATCCGACCGTGAACGCGCTAAGGCCGCCTATCGCGGTGTTCGCGTGAGTTTCACTCATGGCTGCGCTGGTCTCCAGTCAATTCGAAGAAAACACTCGCTTCAAGCTCGTTAGGTGCCCCTAAGCGACGATCGGCGCAAACGGCATTCTATCAAAGGCATCCGACCGGCACCCTATGCGTAAACCACGGCCCGGGTGGAGGCTCGGAAACTACTCAGACCCGGCTGCCTCGACGCAACCGGATTCCGCGGAACGTGCTTGAGGTTGTCATCATTGAGCGCCGCCCGACCCGTTGGGAGTGGCAAATCTGCGATAGCGATGGAGTGCAGATAGTGCATGGTCGGGAAAAGACTCGGGCTGAGGCTATGCAAAGGAACTTAATTGGACTGGCGGGTTTGTTGCGAGGCTGCATAGCGCAGCGGAGAA
>Ga0302201_10000512_pt1 | contig 35026 bp, 31 predicted proteins | sample II_Bog_N3_2_FD_194586 | JGI IMG/M metagenome (GOLD analysis project Ga0302201, IMG submission 194586) | Peat permafrost microbial communities from Stordalen Mire near Abisko, Sweden - II_Bog_N3_2 | ecosystem: Environmental > Terrestrial > Soil > Wetlands > Peat | place: Sweden: Abisko... | reverse complement strand
GGCACTGGGGTTGTGCCAACCGCCTTCCGCTTGGATGATCGCGTCGGCCTGTTTAGGTCCCCAGCTCCCGCGCTTGTAGGGCTGTGCCCGAGGGTGCTTCTTGAGAACCGGATCGACCACGGCCCAGGCGGCCTCAACCGCATCTTCACGGGTGAAGAGTGCTCCATCGCCGGCCATTGCCGCTCCCAACAGGCGTTCGTAGGGTAATTCTTCTCCTGCGATTTCTTCGCAGAGATAGAGTTCCCGCTGTTCGCCGACGAACTCCCTGCCTGCGAGTTTGACGCGTGCGGCAAGGGCGATGGCCGCGCCGGGGGAGATTCGGAAGCGCAGGTAATTGGCGCGGCTGGTTGTTGGCGCTGAGTCGGCGAAAAGTTGCTGCGGCGGCGGTTTCAGTTCTACCAGGACTTCGGTCGCGGTATTGGCAAGGAATTTTCCGGAGCGCAGATACCACGGCACGCCCGCCCATCGCCACGAATCAATGAATAGTCGCAAGGCGCAGAAAGTTTCTACGTCGGAATTCTTCGCCACATCGGGCTCTCTCCGGTATCCCGCATACTGGCCGCGCACCATGTCGGCGGATTCCAATGGCCGCATGGACTGGAACACCTTGGCCTTCTCGGCGTGCATGGCCCCGTAATCCCTGGTGGCCAGCGGTTCCATCGCGAGCAGCGCAACGATCTGGAAGAGGTGATTCTGGATCACGTCACGCAGACATCCGGCCGTTTCGTAGAAGGCGCCGCGGTCCCCGATGCCGAAATTCTCCGAGAGAGTGATCTGGACGCTGGCAACATAGTTACGGTTCCATATCGGCTCCAGAAACGAGTTGGCGAAGCGGAAATAGAGGATGTTCATGATCGCCTCTTTCCCGAGAAAGTGGTCGATGCGAAATATAGAGTCCTCAGGGAAGACGGTGTGAGCGACGCGGTTCAGCTCCCGCGCCGATTTAAGATCGCGTCCGAATGGTTTTTCGACGATGACTCGCGCATTGTCGGAGAGCTTGGCGGCACCGAGTCCTTGGATTACGGTCTCAAATAGCGAGGGCGGGATGGCGAGGTAGTGAGCCGGACGCCGGGAACTGCCCATCGCCGCTTTTATCGCCGCGAACGTGCCTGGATCCTTGTAATCCCCACTCACGTATCGGAACAGGGATAGAAGATGCTTTAGCGCACGTTCGTTATCGATCCCGCCGGATCGCTTTATGCTGTCGGTCACGCGTTTGTGTAGGCGCACAAGACTCCACTTAGGAAAAGCGACGCCTATGACCGGAACAGTAAGCGTGCCTCGTTTCACCATTGCATAGAGCGCCGGGAAGATCATCTTGTGTGCGAGATCACCCGTGACACCGAAGAGTACCAGTGCATCGGAACGGGAGGCAGTCATCAGGCTACTTTCCTCGTGTCGGCACCTTTCTCCTCATGACCGCCGAACTGGTAACGGAGAGCAGACAATAGCTTGTCGGCGAAGTCGCCCTCGCCGCGCGAACTGAAGCGTTCGTACAATGCAGCACTGAGGACAGGAGCCGGAACCGACTCGTCGATGGCCGCAGCGATAGTCCAGCGCCCCTCTCCTGAGTCCGACACTCGACCGGCGAACTTCGACAGGTCCGGACTATCGAGGAGCGCCATCGCCGTCAGATCCAGTAGCCAAGAAGCGATGACACTGCCACGTCGCCAGACTTCGGCAATGTCAGCAAGATTCAGGTCGTACGGGTAGTACTCAGGGTTGCGCAACGGTGTCGTTTCAGCATCGACGGTCCGACCGTTTTTTCCGGCATTGGCATGACGAAGGATGTTCAATCCCTCCGCGTAGGAGGCCATAATGCCGTATTCGATGCCGTTGTGGACCATCTTTACGAAGTGGCCAGCGCCGCTCGGACCACAGTGCAGGTAGCCGTGCTCAGCAGTCCCGCCAAGCTTTTCCCGACCCGGCGTGCGGGGTGCCTCCTCGACACTTGGGGCCAGGGCAACGAAAACTGGCTCGATACGCTGGACGACGGTTTCATCACCGCCGATCATCAGGCAATAGCCTCGCTCTGCCCCCCAGACCCCGCCGCTGGTCCCAACGTCCACATAGTGAATTCCCTTCGGTTTCAATTCGGCTGCGCGGCGAATGTCATCATGGTAGTAGGAGTTGCCGCCGTCGATCACTACGTCGTCACGTTGTAGGAGTGGAATAAGGGTATTCAACGTCGGATCAACCGCTGCCGCCGGGACCATCATCCAGATGGCGCGGGGCTTCTTCAAATTGTTCGCGAAGTCTTCGAGCGACGAAGTCCCAACCGCTCCATCTTTGGCGAGCGCCTGCACTGCGTCCGAATGGAGATCGTAAACGACGCACTCGTGTCCGGCGCGCATGAGACGCCTCACCATGTTAGTTCCCATCCGTCCAAGCCCGATCATGCCCAGTTCCACGCGGTTTTCCTTTCGCTCAAGAGCCAAAGCACTTCCTAAATGTAGGAGTTCAGATGAGGCCTAGTCAGACGATCGAGGTCGCAATCGTTCGTAAACTCCCTTCGGTTGGATCATTGCATTTCTCCACCAGGTTGCGCGCTCATCGGAAGATTTGCGGCAATCGATTACCCCAGCTGGCACCTCGGCTACCTCGATGTAAAAAGCGGAGCCTGGCTCCAGAATCGATCGGTTCTGATCCCTACTCGCTGGGTGCAGTCCTTTTCGTGGGCAGACTTCCGTGTCAATCTGCATCACACGAAGACAGGGATATAGGATTGGGCGGGGGCGCGAGACTCGGGACGATCGGTATTGCCGCAAACAGCACTGCGTCATGCTGGCCGCGGCTCGCAATCAACGTGAACGCGTCAGGAGCAAACACTCAGCGCGATCCCGATACGAGGCGTTTTCAGTTCACATCGAATCCGCTTGTTACTTCCGCCAGAGTTTTCAGGACGCTCGGAACAATCGATGAGCGATTGACGCGATACTGCGTCAGCCGCAGCGCCCTCCTGCAGTTCTGCTCCTCTCTCCGCATGCAAGTGAGTCGGTCTTGCTTGCACGTTTACGCTACAAGAACGGCCAACCTTTAGAGTGAGTTCCGAGCTTCATGAGCAACTAAGACACTTTGCGTATTAGCCTTCATTTGCGTTTGCCACATTCTCTACTGCTTCCTCCTCTTCTACTTCGTCGTATTCCTCTGCTGCTGCAGCATTATCGTCCAGCGTCTTTTCCATACCTTCTTCGACATCGACTGTCGGCCTAATCTGTTGACCGTTATTACCATCGCGAGTGGAATCGCCGCTCACTTGTTTACCGCTGCCGTCGAACATTGTTGCTCCTTTTCTCCGGACTCCTTGAGAGCTGATGTCCCCATCTATCCGATTCTGAGGTGCGCATTTGGTCACAGCGCTCCGTTTGCTACGCCGCCTGTGGAAGTTCAACGGCCGGTGCAGGCGTGGAGGCACTCTCCTTTTCCCTGTTCGCATGTTCCTGGCTCAGCTTCATGGTCAGCGCTGTAATTCCGGCAAGGTCACCCAGTTGCATCGAATCGATGGCTGAGCTGGGAACGAGGACGATTGTGGAGTTTTGTTTCAAGCCCTCGTAAAGCATGTTCATGGCTCTGAGGTGTAAAGCAACTGGGTTGTTGGCATAGGTCTTGGCTGCTTCGCCAAAGCTCTCCGCGACCTGACGCTCCGAGTCTCCCAGAATAACGCGGGCCTGACGTTCCCGATCGGCCTGGGCTTGCATCGACATCGCATTCTCTAAACCCGAAGGAATCAATACGTCCTTGACCTCCACCGAGATGACATTGATGCCCCATGGTTCGGTGCGCTCGTCGATGATCTTACGTAGCGAGTCGCTGATCTTGTCGCGGCCTTCGAGCATGTCGGAGAGCATGGTCTTGCCGATGACATCACGCAGAGCCGTTTGAGAGGCCCAGTTGATGGCGCTTTGGTAGTCAGCTACATCGAGGGCCGCCTTCTTGGGGTCGATAATCTTCCAGAACAACACCGCATCCACATCTACCGGTACAGTGTCTTTCGTGAGAGTCTTTTCTGCTTTGAAAGAGCTCGTAAGAACGCGAGTGTCGAGCCAGTAGGGGATGTTTTCAATCATCGGAATGATCAGAAATACTCCAGGTCCCTCGATCGAGCGGAACTTGCCTAACCGCAGGACAACCGCCCTGCTCCATTGATCCGCAACCTGAACAGCGGAGGAAAAAGCGAAGGCAAGGACAAACGCTATGCCAATGATCCATATGCCGGCGAAGATATTCGAGGCTCCATTCATGGCGTACGCGACTGCTACGCCAATGCCTAGAATTACTACGAATATCAAAAGTGAAAATGAGCTGATCTTCCTCATTGCAATACCCTCCGGTCGATCTTGCCGATATCGTTCTGGCAGAAATTTGCCCTTCATCTTTTCCCTCCAGGAGTTCAAGCGGCTTTGAGTGCCTTGCTCTTGGACGCGATGCATTCCAGCAGATCGTTCCATGACTTGACGAACGATTCCGCACCTTCTGCCTGAAGTTGTGCGCCCAAGGCGTCAACGTTAACGCCAGCCTTGGAGAAGTTGGTCAGCACCTCGTTGAAGTCGTCGTCACTCTCAGCCAACATTTCTCCTATCTCTCCATGGTCGCCGAAAGCCTTCAATGTCACCTCGGGCATCGTGTTTACGGTGAAGGGCGCTGCGAGAGCACGCACGTAAAGCGTGTCTGAGGCTTTAGGATCCTTGGTTCCAGTGCTAGCCCAGAGCAGGCGCTGGGAACAGCCACCTGCGTTGAGCATGCGCTGCCATCGCGGCGAGTTGAGTTCGATGCGGTAGCTCTCATAGACCTGGCCAGCGATGGCAATGCCGAGTTGATTGCGCAACGCTTCCGGCGCTTTCTCCTTTACCGCGACATCCCAGCGGCTGACAAAGAGCGAAGCCACGGAGCCAACCTCCGGATTCAATCCGGCAGCGATACGCCGCTCGATACCTCGCAGGTACGCCTCAGCGGCTGCTACGTACTGGTCGCGCGAGAATAACAGTGTTACGTTTACCGGCACGCCGGCAAAGATCGCTTCCTCGATGGCAGGGAGTCCTTCCTTGGTACCGGGAATCTTGATGAAGAGATTTGGACGCCCTGCGCGGGCGTGAAGAGACTTGGCTGCGGCCAGGGTGGCTGCAGTGTCGTGCGCCAGCAAGGGCGAGACCTCCAGGGACACCCAACCATCCACGCCGTTCGTCAGGTCGTGGATGGGCCGAAACAGATCGGCGGCTTGCTTGAGGTCCTCCAGCGCGAGTTCGAAGAACAGGGCTTCGCCCGACCTGCCCTCTTTGATCTTCTGGCGAATTGCGGCGTCGTAGTCGTTGCTATTCTTGATGGCGTGATCGAAGATCGTGGGATTCGAGGTGAGGCCCGTTACCGAGAGCGCCTGGATATACCGGGCAAGCGTCCCACTGGTGAGCAGACCCCGCGTGATGTTGTCGAGCCAGAGGCTCTGGCCGATGTTGTGAAGCTTTTCTGTCGCTCTCATCATTCCTCCCCTGCCATGGTTTGCGCTGCACCTTCCTGCTTCTCCAACGCCTGTAATTCTGCAAGACGGCGTTGGTGGCGTGGAGCGCCGCTGAAGTGAGCGGCTAGAAAAGTTCGGATCAGTTCCCAGGCCAGCGCTGAGCCGATTACTTTTCCTCCCAGACAGAAGACATTCATGTCATCATCTTCGACGCCCTGGTGGGCGGAGAAAACATCGTGGATAAGCCCTGCACGCACACCGGCAACTTTATTCGCAGCGATGGACGCACCCACGCCGCTGCCGCATAGCGCGATTCCACGCTCAACCTTCCCGGCAGCTACAGCCCTCGCCAATGGGATGATGAAATTAGGGTAGTCATCTGCGAGGTTTAATTGATGAGCGCCGAAGTCCACGACCTCGTATCCCGAGCTACGCAGCAACTCAGCAATCTGAGTTTTCAGGACGAAACCTCCATGGTCTGCGGCGATTCCGACGAGCATCATGGCTTCTTCTCCTTGGCCTGCCGCAACACGTTATGAACCTGCTTGCAGACATTCTCGACGGTAAAGCCATAGTGCTCCATTACCTCCGCTCCAGGAGCTGATGCTCCGAAGGTATCTACTCCGATGACGGCGATCTGTGGACCAACATACGATCTCCAGCCGAGGGACGCGCCAGCCTCGATGACCAACACGGGCACCCCTGGGGGCACGACTGTGCCGCGATACTCGTCCGACTGCATCGAGAAAATGTTTGTACTCGGCATACTCACCACTCTCGCGTTGACGCTTTCACTCGCCAATTGCTTGCGACTTTTCAGTGCCAAATGCACCTCGGAGCCGGTTGCGATGAGAATGATGTCGGACCGAGCACCAGGCGAGTCCTCTAAAACATAACCGCCGAGTGGCACTCCCGTGGGTATCCCTGAGTAGTGGTTGAGATCGAGCACCGGAAGCCCCTGACGCGTCAGCACCAATGCGACCGGGCCTTTTCGCGCAATGGCGATTCGCCAAGCGGCGACGGTCTCGTTGGCATCGGCCGGTCGAATTACAACCATGCCCGGGATCGATCGCAACCCCAACAGCTGCTCAACAGGCTGGTGGGTCGGACCGTCCTCTCCCATGGCGATGCTGTCATGCGTGAAGACATAGATCACTGGCAGAGAATTCATTGCTGCCAGTCGCATTGGTGGGCGCATGTAATCACTGAAGACCAGAAAGGTTCCCCCATAGGGGATGAGCCCCCCATGCAATGCCATGCCGTTCAGAATGGCGCCCATGGCATTTTCCCGGATGCCGAAGTGCATGTTGCGTCCCGCCCGGTTCTCCGGCTCAAAGTTCCCAGCGCCGTCTATGGTGGTATGAGTGCTGGGAGCGAGATCGGCCGAGCCTCCCATCAATTCGGGCAACTGAGAACCAAGAACCGCAATTGTCTTTCCTGAAGCGACGCGGGTTGCCAGCGGACCGTCCGCTGAGGTGAATATTGGCAGATTGCCGTCCCACCCTTTCGGGAGCTGCCTGTGTATGACTCGTTGAAACTCTGCGGCCAGATCGGGGTGTTCTTTCGCAAAGCTCTCGAAACGTAACTCCCAGTCCGCCTGCGCATCACTTCCTCTCGTAACCGCTTTCCGAAAATGCTCCAGGGCTTCCTCTGGAATATGGAAGGTCGGGGTCAGCGGCCAGCCCAGCGCTTCTTTAGTCAGGCATACCTCCTCCAAACCGAGCGGCTCTCCATGGGCCGCTGCCGTGTCTTGCTTATGAGGACTGCCATAGCCGATGTGGGTACGTACAAGAATCAAGGAGGGTCTGCCCGTCTCTTCCCGGGCAGTTTTCAACGCGCGTTCAATTTCGTCGACGTCGTTTCCCTGTCCGATCCGCTGCACGTGCCAGCCGAAAGCGGCGAAGCGGGCTGAACGATCCTCCGTAAAGGCCAGTTTCGTGCTGCCTTCAATGGTTATGTGGTTATTGGCATAGAGGACTATGAGTTTTCCCAGATGCAGGTGACCAGCATCGGATCCGGCCTCGGAAGAAATCCCTTCCTCCAAGTCGCCATCGCTGGCTAAGACGTAAGTGAAGTGATCAACAATCTGGTGGCCCGGTCGATTGAAGCGCGCTGCGAGCGCCACTTCGGTGATCGCCATGCCGACAGCGTTGGACAGCCCCTGCCCCAACGGACCGGTAGTAGCTTCGACGCCTGGGGTCTTGCCGTATTCCGGATGTCCTGGAGTTCGGCTACCCCATTGGCGGAATCTCTCCAGTTCTTCCAGCGGTAAATCAAAACCAGTGACATGAAGCAGAGCGTATAACAGCGCGCATCCATGTCCGGCTGAGAGAACAAATCGGTCCCGGTCAGGCCAGAGGGGATCCCTCGGGTTGAATTTGAGCAGGCGATCCCAGAGTGCATAAGCCATGGCCGCTGAGCCCAAGGGAAGCCCCGGATGGCCGGAGTTGGCCTTTTGCACCATGTCCACGGCCAAAAAGCGGAGTGTGTTGACACACAACTCATCCAATGCGGGTAGAGCGACCGTAGAACGTGTCGCGAGTGTCATGATTCCCTCTTCGATTCCTCTGTGGCGAGACTTGTAAATGGGGCTAAACGGCCTAGTGCTCGCCCATGCAGTCGGGGTGGGGGCATTCGCAAGCAAGCTCTGGCCTGTCTTTTGCTACCGCGCAGCTATCGCTGCAAAATTCTTTGCCATCCGCAGGCACACAGCTGCAGTCGGGGTTCGCGCACTTAACCTTCGCGTTCATAGAAGCTCCTTCTTTCAAAGTATTGAGGGCTCGTCAGTATTGGATACATCCCTCCGATGAGCGTCACACCAGTTGCAAGGACGATCTGTTCCATTTTGCTCATGGCTAGCAAATATAGGAGAGCTCAATTCAGTGGCGTTGCACCTTATGAACCCAAATGAATCTTATGCAGCTCTTACAAGGCGTCTTGCAGCATCACAATCCATAACCGACAGGATTTTGTGAGCAAGACTGAACAGTTTTCAATCCCTTGCAGGCTGATACTTTTACTTTCTGCAACGGTCGCGGAAATGCTGAAAAGACTGGACTCATCTCCGGACGGCCTCAGCCAAGCCGAAGCGCAGAAGCGTCTGGCGCAATATGGTCAGAATAAGATCAAGGAACAAAAGGATATCGGAGGAGAAATTTGTTATACGAACTCAAGGCATTGATCGGGTCTCCCGTCATCGCGACCGATGGCGAGACGGGAAGCGTCCGCACTTTTCTCTTCGATGATCAGTCCTGGAAGGTTTCCTGCCTGGTGGTGGATGTGGGAGGCTGGCTTAAACGGCGCGATGTCGTTCTTCCCGTTGCTGCGCTCGAACAGCCCAACTGGGCAAACAAAACCTGTTGCGCTCGTCTGACTAGGAAGCAACTCCACGACAGCCCTGTCTTGGATACCGAGAAGCCAGTCTCACGTCAGCAGGAAATTGCCATGCGTGAATACTGGGGCCCGCTGGCATGCTGGGTGAACGACGAGATCTTCCTCTCATCCATTCCAGCTGGAGCGAAGTACCCGGTACATACCGTAGAGGACTCTCATCTGCGCAGCACCGCAGATATGCTGGGTTACGAGGTGTCGGCCACGGATGGCGCCTTTGGAATCCTTGAGGGCTTTGTCATGGACGAGGCCAGCTGGCACCTCGGCTACCTCGATGTGAAAAGTGGAGACTGGCTTCAGAATCGATCGGTTCTGGTCCCCACTCGTTGGGTGCAGTCCGTTTCGTGGGCAGACTTCCGTGTCAATCTGCATCACACGAAGACAGGGATATAGTGAGTCACGTTTATTTTCGATCCCGAATATCTGCCCGCGTTACACCTTTGCTCCCACTGGGTCGGCGACTGCCTCCGCAGGCAAGAACTCCGGCACGTCAAGGCGTGCCACCCCAATCCGGTTGTCAGCCATCCCGTAATAGACATCGAAGCGATCTGGCAAGCCGAGGTCGTCACGCCGGTCGATGCCTGTGGGGAACACGACGTTGGCGACGGTCCCATGACGCTCTTGCGGTAGCGAGGGCGTCAACACAGGCTCCGCAGATCGATAGCGGATTACTTGCGGGTGCTCCTTCGAGAGCACCATCGCCCCAGCCGAGTAGCACAATGGATGTGCCTCGTTGCTTGGCCCCTCTATTTCGCTGACGCCGTGGTAAATGATCAACCAGCCATGCCGACTTAGAATGGGCGGAGTGCCGCCGCCGATCTTGAGCCTCTCCCAAGACTCTACCGGAGTGGCCAGGCGATAGTGTGAGTTAAACAGGCCTGCATGATACGGTGCGGGGCCTTCCAATCCCATTGGGCAGTAAGAAATCCAGATGCTTTCGTGATCGAGATCCACCAGCCGCGACGCGGACTGGCAGGCAGTCTCCTCCGGTCGTGTGCCAGGAAAAAGGGGGCGATGAAGCATGGCCATCTGCATCTTTCCACAGTGATTGGGAACGGCCACCGGGAAGATGCTGGCATCCTTGTTATCCACATGGACGAAATCGATGCCGTCATACGAAGCGAAAGTTGCGAGACCCAGTCGCTCCCAATGAAGCAAGTCCTTCGAACTGGCCAGTGCGATCCGCGGGCCGTTGGCCGAAAACGCTGCGTAGGTCATGATGTATCGCTGGAGCGGTTCCACGAACGTAATGCGAGGATCCTCGCAGCCTCCTTCTCCGTTGGGCCGCAGCTCATAATCGGTTTCCGGTTCCAGTGCGATGCCTAGACGCTCGACGGCTGCCGGATCGCCCGCTTCATTGAACCGCACCCGCGCTATGCCAATGCGCGAGTAATTTCCCCGCGCGACGAGTCGTGGAAAGAGGTAGAGCTCACCATCTGGCCCACGCGCCGCAGCCGGATTCAGGACACCCTCGATCTCATGAGGATTACCCGGCTCCGGCTCCATCAACATTCCCAGACGCTGCAACTCAAACCCACTCATCGAATTCCCTTGAATAGTCACGCCGCCTGATCGCAATCTGCCAAGCAAGCAATGATTGCTTCTATAACCCGCTTCGTCTCTTCGGGTCCTTTAACCGGGATTGAATCCACACCTGCTTTTTCGGCAGGATAGTCATTCCCTCCCACGAACAAGGAATCGCCGATGTAAATCATCTCTTGCAATGAAACGCGCAGAATCTCTTGCAGTTTTCTAATGCCGTAGGCTTTATCGATGCCAGGCTTGGTAATGTCAATCGATGTCGAGCCCCCGATTCGGACCGAGAACTGGGGAATATATTTGTCCAGAACGGTCTTGATCTGCTTCCGCTTGGCGTAATCGGGATCCCATTTTTCTTTTTCTACCAAGGGGGCCTGCTGGCCTAACGCTGAAAATGTGATCTGGCTTCCACGGTCTTCGACTACTTCTCCCCAGACCCTTGCGACTTTGTAACCAGCCTCTGCAAGCGACGCCTTGAGAGATCTCAGTATTTTCTCCCGCTCATCGGAAGTGAAATCTTCCTCATACAGCTTTTTCCACTCCCCTGAATATTGGTAGAACTTTGTTCCACAGGTGGGAAGCAGGGATAGATCCTTCAGGCGTTCGTCATGTGGAAGTTTGGAAACCACTTGTTTTTCAAACTGCGGCCAATCGCCTCCTGAAATCACGGCAACTTTGACGATCCCGAGAAGGTCGTGAAGCAGTCCCGACATTTCGCCATCAAGCGATGATTTGCTGTCGGCAAGGGTGCCGTCCAGATCAAACACAATCAGCTTTTTCACTACGCTTCCACCTCTGAAATCTTGGTCTCTCAATCCGGCAGGGCAATTTCCAGCAAGGTCACAGCACTGCTTGGCTGGAAAGCGCACGCTCCGATCACCGCTGGCAAAATGAATACGTCACCTTTTCCGACGGCATACCTGGCGCCGCCGTGCTCGATATGTCCTGTGCCCTTGATGCATACCAGCACGCGCGCCGCATCCGACGCACCGACGACAAATGCAAGTTTTCCGCGCAGTCGCCATAGCCGGAAGTGCTCGCAATCAATAAGTCTCTCGCGCTCCACCGGCATTGTTGATTCCAGCACCGGCACAACGGGACCGACCTCACCCTGCGCGAAATCAATACATGCGATGGCTTTATCGACTTGAAGTTTCCGCGGCTCTCCTGTCTTCGCATCGACATGATTCCAGTCGTACAAGCGAAACGTAACATCGCTATTTTGTTGAACCTCAAAGACCACGATATCGCCGCCCAATGAGTGAACCGTGCCTGCCTGCACGAACACTGCGTCCCCAAGCTTTGGGGTAAAGTACGCAAGGTGGTCCGACACGCTCCCGCTGACAAGCGACTGTCGCAGATTGGCGGCAGTCGTACCTGGCATCAGGCCAGCATAGATGCGGCTTTTTGTCTCGGCTTCCAGCACGACCCATGCTTCGGTCTTCGCAGTCTCGCCCGCTGGTAGCAGGTTGGCATTGGCGGAGGTGGGATGCACCTGGACTGACAGCATTTCCCGTGCATCGAGGAATTTCAGCAGCAACGGAAATCGCTGGAAGCGTCCTGCCAGTTTTCCCAGCAATTGCTCCGGAAACTGCTCTATCAATTGAGCAATGGTCCGCTCCTTCAGCGGTCCATCGGCAACCAGACTCGCATGGTCTGTGCGGTCACTGAGTATCCAAGCCTCCCCGATAGGGCCGCTCGGCAGGGGCGCTGTGAGCAGGTCGGCTAAACGCCGGCCACCCCATAGCCTGTATTGATAGATTGGTTCGAAGCGAAGAGGATACAGAACCGTTTGTGGCAAGGATTTGCCGTGATTCTCGCTGATCAACGGCATGGTTTCGTTGCCGGTTATTAGTGACTGCGCCATCGCACCCTCATCTCGCGTCGGCGCCTGTTAGCCACCGATTCCAATTCCCGACCATCCTAGCCACTGGTCCGCTTGCAGGCTGATCACAATTGACCACATTCCTCGTCACACTCGGTTTGATAGGAAGCAGTATTAAGTAGAAATATGCACGAAGAGATCAGGGGTAAGAAATACGCTGCGATCTATCCATCGATTGTGTTCAATAAAGCTCAGTTTCCCGAGGATCGAGGTGCCACAGTTCCAATTGAGACTTTAGATCAATGTCTGGAAAAACAAGGCAAGTCCCCAAGGAGAACTAGGAATGTCAGCAAATAATTCGGTTGTCGCAATCTATCACACTCACACAGGCGCGGAAGATGCGGTGAAGGAGCTTCAGCGTGGCGGAGTCGACATGCATAAGCTGTCGATCATCGGCAAGGGCGACCATTCAGATGAGCAGGTAGTGGGCTATTACAACGCCGGCGACCGCATGAAGTACTGGGGCAAAGTGGGCGCGTTCTGGGGAGGCTTTTGGGGACTATTGTTCGGCTCTGCTGTTTTCATGATTCCCGGCCTCGGCCCCATCTTGGCGGCAGGTCCGGTAGTGGCATGGATTGTGGCAGGGCTGGAAGGAGCCGTGGAATTGGGAGCTCTGGGTGCCTTGGGAGCTGGCCTTTATAGCATCGGAATTCCCAAGGACAGCATTGTCGAGTATGAAACCGCACTCAAGACAGACCAGTTCCTGCTAATTGTTCATGGGACTGCCGCAGAAGTGGGGGAGGCACGGGACATTATCAAAACCACGAATCCCGTCAAATTTTCGCTGCACTCTGGCGCAGGGGCAATTGCCGCTTAATGTTCCACGCAATCCGACGGCAAGGCTTGATCGAGGGGGCCTTGCCCGTTCCTATACACGGACTGCTGAGCTCTCTTAATCAAATCGGCAGGTAAAGGATTCAAGAGACAAATGATGAGCGACCAACTTCGCCTGGGCCATCCGGCTGGCAGGTTTCTACATGCGGAAGTCGAGGGTTTCGATTCTCTGGCAGAGCTCGCCCTGGATCTGCGCTGGTCGTGGAACCATGCCACTGACGGAGTGTGGCGCACGCTCGATCCGCGACTGTGGGAGCTCACTCATAACCCATGGGTTGTCCTTCAGACAGTGTCAAGGGAGCAGATCCAACAAGTGCTCGCCGATCCTGCATTCCGCAAGAACATTGATGCTCTCTTGCAGGCCAAGCGTCATGAGACGGAGACGGCGGCATGGTTTCAGCAAAAGCACCCGAAAGCACCCCTAACCTCCGTCGCGTATTTCAGCATGGAATTCATGTTGAGCGAAGCTCTGCCCATCTACTCGGGCGGGCTTGGTAATGTGGCTGGTGACCAACTCAAAGCCGCCAGCGATCTGGGGGTGCCGGTAATCGGTGTGGGACTGCTCTACCAGCAGGGATATTTTCGCCAGGTGATTGACAGAAATGGCGAGCAACAGGCTCTTTACCCATACAACGATCCAGGGCAGTTGCCGATCACACCATTGCGTCAACCAAATGGCGAGTGGCTGCGGTTGGAGATCGCATTGCCCGGATACTCCGTCTGGCTGCGGGCCTGGCAGGTCCAGATCGGCAGGGTGAAGCTCTACCTGCTCGACAGCAATGATGCAGCAAACTTTCCCGCTCATCGAGGAATTACCAGCGAGTTATATGGGGGAGGCCCGGAACTGCGTCTCAAGCAGGAACTGATGCTGGGAATCGGCGGTTGGCGACTACTCCGCGCGCTCGGAATTCAACCAGACGTTTGTCACCTCAATGAAGGACATGCGGCGTTTGCCGTGCTGGAGCGTGCCCGCGATTTCATGGAAGAGGCTGGGCAGCCCTTCGAGGTTGCACTCGCTGCGACACGGGTGGGGAATCTGTTTACCACCCACACGGCGGTGTCCGCGGGCTTTGACCGCTTTGCTCCCACGCTGATTGAACAGTACCTCGGGAATTATGCCAAACAGCGACTTGGCATTGAACTTCACGATTTGCTCGCCTTGGGTCGCCAAAATCCGGACAACTCGTCGGAAAGCTTCAATATGGCATACCTCGCAATTCGCGGCAGCGGAGGCGTCAATGGCGTGAGTCGTCTGCACGGTAAGGTCAGCCGCCATCTCTTTCTTCCTCTGTTTCCGCGATGGCCGGAGGACGAGGTCCCGGTCGGACACGTGACCAATGGAGTCCACATGCCCACCTGGGACTCGGCGCCGGCTGACGATCTTTGGACGGATAGTTGTGGGAAGCAGCGTTGGCTTGGCATGACAGACACTCTGCCGTCTGACATTCGCCATATTTCCGATGCCAAGCTCTGGCAATTTCGAACCGACAGTACCAAGGATCTGGTGGAGTACGCTCGCGGACGGTTGTCCCTGCAACTGGCTGCCTCGGGCGCGTCAGCCGAGGCGGTGGAGAGAGCGAAGCATCTCTTTGATCCCAACGTATTGACGCTCGGCTTTGCGCGACGCTTCGCGACCTATAAAAGACCAGACCTGCTTTTGCACGACCCACCACGGCTGCTTCGCCTGCTGACCAACCCGCAGCGTCCCGTACAACTCATCATCGCCGGGAAAGCACATCCAGAGGACAAAGCGGGACAGGCATTGATTCATGAATGGATCCAATTCATCCGCCAACCGGAAGCCAGGCCCCACATCGCCTTCCTGAGCGACTACGACATGCTATTGACCGAACACCTGGTGCAGGGAGTGGATGTCTGGATCAACACCCCACGTCGCCCCTGGGAGGCATGCGGGACAAGCGGTATGAAGGTGCTTGTAAACGGAGGCATCAACCTGTCTGAGTTGGATGGCTGGTGGGCGGAGGCATACACACCTGAGGTGGGGTGGGCACTGGGAGACGGCAAGGAACATGGCGACGATCCGGCCTGGGATGCTGCCGAAGCCGAAACCTTGTACGAACTTCTGGAACGGGAGGTGATTCCAGAGTTCTATGCTCGCGACACAAATGGAATCCCCACGGCATGGGTCAAGCGGATGCGAGAGAGCATGGCTCGCCTGACGCCCACATTTTCAGCCGACCGTGCGGTGCGCGAATACACCGAACAACATTACCTTCCTGCCTCAGTGGCCTACCGTGAGCGCGCGAAGAACAAAGGAGCCGCAGGCAAGCAGGTCATCGATTGGCGGCACGACTTGGAACAGAAATGGGCACAGGTGCGTTTCGGAGCGATGAGAGCGGAGACGAACGACGGACAGCACGTCTTTAAGGTTCAGCTATCTCTCGGGGATCTTGACCCAAATGCGGTTCGGGTTGAACTGTTTGCCAACGGAGCCGACCATGACCATGCTGCCTCCCATGAGATGAAACTCCTCTCTCAACCGGCTGACACGGTCAACGGCCACGTCTATTGCGTGAACCTTCCAGCTACGCGCCCAATCGCCGATTACACGGCGCGATTGATACCACACCGCGAAGGTGTGGCGATTCCGCTGGAAGTCGCGAATATCCTCTGGCAGCGGTGACTCTTCTATTTGGATGAAAGGACAAACATGGCTTCAAATGTCGCACCACTCATCGACCGATCGGCTTGGAAAGCGCTCCAAGGCCACTATGTAAAGGTGCGCGAGTTGTCTCTCCGCAAGCTCTTTGCCGATGACCCCGAGCGCGGGCAGCGAATGACAACCGAGGCTGTCGGGATCTTCTTTGACTACTCGAAGAACCTCATCACCGGTGAGACGCTCTCGCTCCTGCTGCAATTAGCAGAGGAGTCAGGCTTGAGGGCTCACATCGATGCCATGTTCCGGGGCGAGAAGATCAACGTCACGGAGAAGCGGGCCGTCCTGCACGTGGCTCTGCGTGCTCCCCAAAACCAGAGCATTACTGATGACGGCAACGACGTTGTGCCGGAAGTTCACTCCGTGTTGGACAAAATGGCCAATTTCTCTAATCGCCTGCGCGGCGGAGAGTGGAAGGGCCACACCGGTAAGGCCATCCGCAACGTCATCAATATAGGTATCGGCGGGTCAGACCTAGGCCCGGTAATGGCGTACGAGGCGTTGCGGCAATACAGCCAACGTAACCTGACCTTTCGCTTCGTCTCCAACGTCGACGGTACGGATTTCTTCGAAGCCACGCAGGATCTCGATGCCGAGGAGACGCTGTTCATCATCTCTTCAAAGACCTTTACAACGCTTGAAACGATGACCAATGCGCACACGGCCCGCGATTGGGCTCTCGCGAGTCTGAAGAGCCCTGCCGCTGTTGCCAAACATTTTGTTGCGGTATCGACCAATGCCGCCGAAGTGGCCAAATTCGGAATCGATACTGCGAATATGTTCGAGTTCTGGGATTGGGTCGGCGGGCGTTACTCGATGGACTCTGCGATCGGCCTCTCGACGATGATCGCCATTGGCCCTGAGAATTTCCGCGCCATGCTCAGCGGCTTTCACCAGATGGACGAGCATTTTCGAAGTGCTCCCTTCGCGGCCAATCTGCCCGTGCTCATGGGACTCCTGGGCCTTTGGTACAACAATTTCTTCGGTGCACAAACTGTGGCAGTCTTGCCGTACGAGCAGTATCTGAAGCGCTTCCCTGCTTATCTGCAACAGCTGACCATGGAAAGCAACGGCAAGCATGTCACGCTCGAAGGAAAAGAGGTTTGTTATCAAACCGGGCCAATCTACTGGGGAGAGCCGGGAACCAATGGTCAGCATTCTTTCTACCAGCTGATCCATCAGGGAACTAAGTTGATTCCTTGCGATTTCATTGCATTCGCGCGGCCGCTTCATCCTCTTGGGCGGCACCATGACCTGCTGTTGGCAAACGTGTGTGCACAGGCAGAGGCGCTGGCGTTTGGTAAGACATCGCAGGAGGTTGAAGCCGAGAACACACCCGCATGGCTGGTGCCACACCGGACCTTCGAGGGCAATCGTCCGTCCAACATGCTTCTCATGGAAGAGCTGACTCCGGAGGCACTCGGGAAACTCGTTGCTCTCTATGAACACTGTGTTTTCACTCAAGGTGCGATCTGGCAGATCGACTCATTCGATCAGTGGGGAGTGGAGCTGGGCAAGGTGCTCGCCGGACGCATCATCCCTGAACTCGAGGCAAAGGTCGAACCCCGACTCTCGCATGATAGCTCAACCAATAACCTGATTCGGCGCTTCCGGAATTACAGGAGCCCGTCCCATGGCTAATGCACTTTACTTGAACCAGGCACCCGTGAAAACGCCTCACCGCGAATTGCACAATTACATCTCGGAGATCTCCGAGCACGCTAACGTTCGGGCGGGATCTCCTCTGCCATTGGGAACGCAGGAAACTGGACGAGGTGTTAATTTCGCGCTTTTCAGCCGTCATGCTAGCCGCGTGCGACTAGAGTTATTCGATCATCCCGAAGACGCGGCGCCCGCTCGGACAATTGAGCTGAATTCAGCGTGCAACCGCACCGGCGATGTATGGCATGTGTGGGTGTCTGGCATTGGCCCTGGTCAACTCTATGCTTATCGGGTGGATGGCCCTTACGAACCCCACCGAGGACAGCGTTTCAATTTCAACAAGCTTCTCCTTGATCCCTTCGCGACCGCGATTTCACAGCGGCCACCGTGGGATTTCGCATCGGCCCGCGGATATGATCCGACCTCCACTGAACAAGACTTGTCTTTTTCAAAGCTGGACAACTCCACCTCGACGCCAAAGTGCATATTTGTGAACGATCCCTTCGAGTGGAATGGAGACCGTCCACTGCGGCATTCGTGGTCAGAGACCGTCATTTACGAGACCCATGTTCGCGGCTTTACCATCCACCCCAAATCGGGCGTGGATCATCCGGGAACCTACAGGGGCCTGATGGAAAAGATTCCCTATCTCAAAACCCTGGGAGTGACTGCTGTGGAACTGATGCCCGTCCAGGAGTTCAATGAAACTTCTGTCACGCGCAACAATCCCCGGACAAATCAACGGCTCACAAATTACTGGGGGTACGATCCCATAGTTTTCTGTGCACCCAAAGCTTCCTATAGCAGCTCGGGAGGTTTAGGCCAGCAAAAGCTCGAGTTCAAGGAAATGGTCCGGGCCTTTCATGGTGCCGGAATAGAAGTGATATTGGACGTGGTCTTCAACCACACGGCGGAGGGAAGCGAACTGGGGCCGACGCTCTGTTTTCGTGGGATGGATAACGCGATCTTCTACACCCTGGCAGGCGACAAACGGTACTACAAGAATTACACGGGAACCGGTAACACCATTAATGCAAACCATCCTGTGGTGCGGGACCACATTCTGGCCTCACTCCGCTATTGGATGGTGGAGATGCATGTAGATGGATTCCGATTTGATTTGGCGTCGGTACTCGGACGGGATGAACGCGGCAAGCTGTTAGCTAATGCTCCTCTTCTTGAAAGGATCGCCGAGGACCCCATCTTACGAGACGTGAAGCTCATTGCGGAGGCGTGGGACGCCGCCGGTGCGTATGAGGTGGGCAGTTTTTCAGAGCGTCGCTGGGCGGAATGGAACGGGCGCTACCGGGATGACGTCCGGCGCTTCTGGCGCGGCGATGACGGGATGCTGCCTTCGTTTGCGAGCCGCATCTGTGGCAGTGCCGACATCTATACCAAGTCTGGCAAAGGCCCCGAGGCCAGCATCAACTTCATCACCTGTCACGACGGCTTCACGCTGAATGACCTGGTGAGCTATCGCGATAAACACAATGACGCAAACGGAGAAGACAGCCACGACGGCAGCAATGCCAACTTCAGCGAGAACTGCGGCTACGAAGGCGAGACAACAGATGCCGGAATCGAAACCTCGCGGAAACGCCGGATTAAGAACTTCCTTCTGACTCTGCTTGTCTCACGCGGAGTGCCAATGCTGCTGGCTGGAGATGAATTCCGACGCACCCAAGGCGGTAACAACAACGCTTACTGTCAGGACAATGAAACGAGCTGGGTAGACTGGGCCAATCTCGAACAGCATCAGGAGATTCACCGGTTCGCCCACGGCATGCTCGCCTTTCGACGCGCACATCCGGTTCTGAGTCAGGAGCACTTCTACACGGACGACGAAATCAGATGGTTCAACCCACAACTGGGATCACCCAACTGGGCAGACCCAAAGTGCAAGCAGTTCGCCTGCCTCATCGATGGAAATGGAGAAGACTCTCTTTACCTGCTGTTCAACGCTGGCAGCGAAGAGGCCAGCTTTGGCTTGCCGCCGCTGCCGATGGGCTACCGCTGGTATCTCGCGGCAGACACCTCCCGCTCGGCACCACAAGACCTGCCCGCTGCAGGGGAAGAAACGTTCTTGGACAATTCAACAACCTACCTCGTAGCGTCCTTTTCAAGCGTGATCCTTCTGGCACGGAAGCAGAAGCCGGCACCGGGAAGGGGTACCGCATGAACGAACACTACTACGGGATGTTCCTCCATCCTGCCGCCCTGTCCAATCCTTCATTCGCGAGTACTCTCGCTGACGTAACAACGGAAACTCCGGGGCGACCATGAAACGCTCAACCGAAATTACGACGCTGTTCTTAGATGTCGGCGATGTACTGCTCAACGATGGATGGGATCATCATGCCCGCAGACGGGCAGCGAAAAACTTCAAGCTGCCGTGGGCTGAGATGGAGAAGCGGCACCTACTGACCTTCGAGACACATGAGGAAGGAAAGCTCACCTTTGAAGAATATCTGAATCGAGTGGTCTTTTACGAGAAGCGGACGTTCACCCGAGCTCAGTTTCGGCGCTTCATGTTCGCACAATCGAAAGCTTGCCCCGGAATGATCGAATTGGTCTCTCAGCTCAAGGAGCGGTACAGGCTCAAGATCGCGGTGGTCAGCAACGAATCACGCGAAGTGAATGCGTATCGGATTCGCAAGTTTAAGCTTGACGGGTTTGTGGATTCCTTCATTTCTTCCTGCTTCGTTCACATTCGCAAGCCCGATGCTGACATCTTTGGACTCGCGCTGGATATCTCCCAGGCGCAAGCCCGGCAGGTCCTCTACATCGAAAACACACCAATGTTCGTTCAGGTCGCGGAAGGTTTGGGGATTCAGAGCATTCTCCATACTGATTACACGTCCACTTGCGCGGAGCTGGCTTCGTTCGGATTGCGGAATGACTAAGGACTCTCCTATGAAACCAGCGAGTCCACGCATCCTGACCATCAATGGTGGTTCATCGAGCATCAAGTTCGCGCTCTTCGATGCGGGTGATTCGATGCGAAGGATTCTTGAGGGCAGTATCGAGCGGATCGGACTTCCTGAGGCCATCTTCCGGGTAAAAGGCACGGATCAGGCAGACAATTTTGCGCGGACTGTGTCGGCGTCAAATCACACGTTGGCGGTAGGCATCCTGATGGATTGGATCGAGCAACGCATCGGGCATACCGCATTGTCCGCCGTCGGACATCGCGTCCTGCAAGGCGGAGCGAAGTATTACAAACCGCAACGAATCACATCGGAAATAGTTGCAGAGTTGCGTCAGCTCTCTCCATTCGATCCTGACCATATGCCTGAGGAGATTCTACTGACCGAGGCCTTTCATCACCGGTTTCCTGATCTTCCCCAGATCGCGTGCTTCGACACGGCTTTTCACCATGATCTACCGCGCGTGGCACAGATCCTGCCAATCCCGCGCCGTTTTGAAGCTGCGGGAGTGCGGCGTTATGGGTTTCACGGATTGTCGTATGAATTTCTGATGGGAGAGCTGGCCCGCGTGGCCGGAACAGAAGCGGCACAAGGCCGTGTCATCCTTGCGCACCTTGGCAATGGCGCCAGCCTGGCGGCGGTGCTTCACGGAAAGTCCATAGACACGAGCATGAGTTTTACTCCTACCGCCGGAATCCCCATGAGCACCCGGTCAGGCGATCTCGATCCCGGACTGGTCTGGTATCTGTCACGCGCCGAGAAGATGAGCGCAAAGCAATATAACGAAATGGTCAATCTCAAATCTGGACTTCTCGGCGTTTCGGAAATCAGTTCCGACATGCGAGATTTACTCGAGCAAGAATCGCACGATGTGCGGGCTGCAGAAGCCGTGTCGCTCTTTTGCTACCAAGTGAAAAAGTGGATTGGTTCGTTCGCTGCCGCATTGGGTGGACTTGACACGCTCGTCTTCGCCGGTGGCATAGGAGAGAACGCGTCTCCAGTCCGTGCCCGGATTTGCGAAGGACTTGGATTTCTTGGAATCGAACTTGAAGCTAAATCAAATGCGGCGAATGAATGCGTGATCTCATCGGCGGCCAGCCGGGTAGCGGTCCGTATGATACGCACGGATGAAGAACTCATGATTGCTAAAACGGTTTGCCGGGTTCTCGGGCTTGGCTGCGAAAAGGGGAATTGAACGTATGAAAACCAACACTCTCACTCCGGAACTCCTCCACAAGACACCCGAAGCAGTGAACAAGAAAGAGTCAATCGTGAAAGCCAACACACTCAGTCCAGAGCTGCTCAACAAGATGAATGCCTACTGGCGCGCCGCCAACTATCTGTCGGTGGGCCAGATTTATCTCTACGACAATCCGCTACTGAAGGAACCGCTGAAACTGTCGCACGTGAAGCCGATCGTGGTTGGACACTGGGGCACGACGCCGGGACAGAACTTCATCTACGTGCACCTGAACCGGGTCATAAAGAAGTATGACCTGGATATGTTTTACATCGCAGGACCAGGGCACGGCGGCCCGGCGCTTGTTGGCAATGTTTATCTCGAGGGAACCTACAGCGAGATATATCCGAACGTCAGCCAGGACGAAGCCGGATTGAAAGAGCTCTTCAAGCAATTCTCATTTCCCGGCGGGATTTCCAGCCATGTTGCCCCGACGACGCCAGGTTCGATTCACGAAGGTGGAGAACTTGGATACTCGCTCAGCCACGCCTTTGGCGCCGCATTCGACAATCCCGATCTCATCGTCGCTTGCATCATCGGCGATGGTGAAGCGGAAACTGCTTCCTTGGCGACCTCATGGCAGTCCAATAAATTTCTCGACCCGATTACCGACGGAGCCGTGCTGCCGATCCTGCACCTCAATGGATACAAAATCAGCAATCCAACCGTCCTTGCCCGGATAGAGCCTGAAGAATTGGAGCAGTTTCTGCGAGGCTGCGGCTGGACGCCTTACTTTGTGGAAGGCGATGAACCGGACAAGATGCATGAACTGATGGCCGCCACCTTGGAAACGGCCATCGAGGACATCCGGAAATTCCAAAGCAACGCGCGAGACAAGAACGACGCTACCCGGCCGCGCTGGCCGATGATCGTCCTCCGGTCGCCCAAGGGCTGGACGGGACCAAAGGTCGTCGACGGCCTGCAAATCGAGGGCACTTTCCGATCGCACCAAGTGCCGCTGCTGGTGGATAACGAGCATCCGGATCATATTAAGCAGCTTGAAAGCTGGATGAAAAGCTACAGGGCTGAGGAACTGTTCGATACGAATGGGCGGCTCATACCGGAATTGGCCGAACTGGCTCCGAAGGGCGACCGCCGGATGGGTGCTAATCCACACGCCAACGGCGGTATTCTGCTGCACGACCTGCGTATGCCGGATTTCCACGTCCATGCGGTGGACGTGCCATCACCCGGCGCGGTGAACGGTCAGGATACGCTGGTGTTGGGTACGTTCCTGCGTGATGTGGCCAAACTGAATCAGGAGCAGCGCAATTTCCGTATCTTCGGTCCCGATGAGACAGTCTCGAATCTGCTGGGCGCGGTTTTTGAGGTCACCAACCGGCAGTGGGACGCGCGTGAAGTAAAGAACGATGAATTTCTCGCGCCCGCTGGCCGGGTACTGGACTCGATGCTCAGCGAGAACCAGTGCGAGGGTTGGTTGGAAGGATATCTTCTGACCGGACGGCACGGCCTCTTCAACAGTTATGAAGCCTTCATTCGAATCGTCGATTCGATGTTCAGCCAGCATGCCAAATGGCTGAAGGTATGCCGAGAGCTGCCGTGGCGCAGGCAGATCTCGTCGCTGAATTATCTGCTGGCCTCTCATGTCTGGCAGCAGGACCACAATGGATTTACACACCAGGATCCAGGGTTCCTCGACCACGTTATCAACAAGAAGGCTGATATCGTGCGCGTCTACCTTCCGCCCGACGCCAACTGCCTGTTGTCGGTTTTTGATCACTGCTTGAGAAGCCGAAATTACGTCAATGTGGTGGTTGCAGGCAAGCACGCCCTCCCACAATGGCTAGCCATGGATGCTGCGGTGGTGCATTGCACAGAGGGAATTGGCATCTGGCAGTGGGCCAGCAATGACCAGGACGCCGAACCGGACGTGGTGATGGCCTGCTGCGGAGACACACCAACCCTGGAGATACTGGCCGCTGTTTCCATCCTTCGCAAGAATCTACCCGATCTGAAAATCCGGGTGATTAATGTTGTCGATCTCATGAAGTTGCAGCCCAGCACGGAACATCCACACGGACTGACCGAGAAGGATTACGACTCGCTCTTCACGAAAGACAAGCACATCATATTTGGCTTTCACGGGTACCCCTGGCTGATCCACCGGCTGACCTATAGCCGAACCAACCACAATCTACACGTGCGGGGATACAAGGAAGAGGGCACGATCACCACACCCTTTGACATGAGGGTGCAGAACGATCTGGATCGCTTCCACCTGGTGCAGGATGTCGTCGATCGCCTGCCGCATCTAGGCTCCAAGGGCGCCTACCTGAAGCAGCAGATGCAGGACAAACTCATTGAGCACAAGCAGTACATCGACAAACACGGCGAAGACATGCCGGAGATCCGGAACTGGAAGTGGGGCAACACCAAGTGAATACGCCATTGCTTATCAATACTGCACGGATGATGGTCGCCAACGGCAAAGGACTGCTGGCGATGGATGAAAGTAACCCAACCTGTAACAAGAGATTTGCCCAGTGGGGGATTCCCCAGAACGAGGAAACCCGGCGCGCTTATCGGGAGCTGATTGTGACCACGCCCGGTCTGGGTCAGTCGATCAGCGGCGCGATCCTTTACGACGAAACAATCCGGCAGAAGAAGAAGGATGGCACCCTCATCGTTAAATCCCTCATCGATGCACAAATCATTCCTGGCATAAAAGTGGACACCGGTGCAAAGGACATGGCCGGCCATGCCGGAGAGAAAGTAACCGAAGGCCTGGACGGACTGCGCGACCGCTTGGCTGAATATTTTCAGATGGGTGCTCGTTTTGCCAAGTGGCGCGCAGTGATAGCCCTCGGCGATGGTATTCCCAGCCGTGGCTGCATTGAGGCCAACGCGAACGCGCTGGCCCGCTATGCCGCCTTATGTCAGGAAGCCGGACTGGTTCCGGTGATCGAACCGGAAGTGCTCATGGACGGAGCACACACCATGGAGCGCTGCTGCGAAGTAACGGAGGAAGTCCTGCGCACGGTTTTCAACGAGCTTTACTCCCAACGCGTGATGCTGGAGGGATTAATCCTGAAGCCCAACATGGTGCTTCCGGGATTGACTTGCGCTAGGCAGGAAACGGTGGATGAAGTGGCCGAAGCTACGGTGAAGTGTCTGTTGCGAGCCGTTCCCGCTGCGGTTCCGGGAATTGCCTTCTTGTCGGGCGGTCAATCCGGTGAACTGGCCTCAGCCCGTTTGAATGCCATGAATGTCAGATTCAAATCGCAACTGCCTTGGGCGTTGGCGTTTTCATTTGCCCGCGCTATCCAGCAACCGGCTTTGGAGATCTGGCATGGAAAGCAAGCCAACGTCTCGGCGGCACAGCAAGCTCTTCAGCATCGAGCGCAGTGCAACCGGGCTGCCCGCCGTGGTGAATATAACGCCGCCATGGAAATGGATAACCGGGAGATTGCGCTGTATGACGTCTCATCCGTGTAACACGCCAGAGGCCATGTACGTGAAGGATGACGACCGCACATCTGTCACCAGAGCAATCCGGACAACTGGTCGCAAAGGTGGCGGAAAGGGATGCTGGGGCGACGGGAACTATCCGCCCTATCGATATTGAGCCAATCACAATTACAAGGGGAGAATACCATGCAGATCCAAATTAATACCGACCATAACATCGAAGGACACGAGGCGCTGGCCGCTCAGGTCAGTAACGTGGTGGAAAATGCCCTGAACCGAATCAGAGATCACATCACGCGAGTGGAGGTTCACCTGAGCGACGAAGACAGCGATAAGGGCGGCCAGAACGAAAAGCGTTGCATGATGGAGGCCCGCCTCGAAGGACGTCAACCCGTCGCGGTCACTCACCAGGCAGAGACCCTGAAGCAAGCTGTCGATGGCGCTGCAGATAAGTTAGCACGGTTGATCGAGAGCACCCTGGATCGGCTGCACGATCAGGCAAGTCGCAGGACTGCCCCCCAGAGCCTGAGCTGAAGCGCACAAACCAATCATGAGTGCTAGGCGGCAACCCGCGCAGTTCATTACACCGAGGAGAAGACAAAGAGATGAAAATCGGTTCGAAGGATTTCCGCGTGCCGCACCACAAGAAGATACACCTCAAACAGTTGCCGACGGTGGTGAAGCCCTACTGTGAGTCGAAGGAGGAGTATCAAGAACTCCTGAAAAAACACATTGAGGAGTTGAGCTCACTGCAACAACTTCACTACGCATCTCATCGCTATGCGCTGCTGCTGATCTTTCAAGGGATCGATTCTGCCGGCAAGGATGGCGCCATCCGGCACGTGATGTCCGGAGTAAATCCAGAAGGCTGCGAGGTTTTCAGCTTCAAACAGCCGAGCGCTGAAGAACTAGAGCATGATTTTCTCTGGCGCACCACGTGCCGCCTTCCTGAACGCGGACGGATCGGAATCTTCAATCGTTCCTATTACGAGGAAGTACTGGTGGTGCGGGTTCATCCAAAGATTCTCGGCGCCCAGGGGCTGCCGAAGGAGTTGCTCGGCGAGAAAACTCTCTGGGAGGACCGTTATCGCTCCATCGTGGATCTGGAGAGACACCTTTATCGCAATGGAACGCGGATCATTAAGTTTTTCCTCCACCTTTCGAAAGACGAACAAAGAAAACGTTTTCTCGCACGAATTGAGGAACCGGAAAAGAACTGGAAGTTCAGCCTTGCGGACATTCACGAGCGAAAATATTGGAACCATTACATGGAGGCTTATGAAGAATGCCTGAACAAGACGAGCACCCACCACGCGCCGTGGTACGTCGTTCCAGCCGACGACAAGGAGAATGCCCGCCTGATAGTTTCCAGGATTGTCCTTGATACGCTCAATGATCTCAAGATGGTGTATCCCAAGACCACCGCGAAGCGCCGCCAGGAATTGCAAGCGATCGGCAAGCAACTAGGAAGAGAAAAGTAACAGAGACAAACAATCCGGCCAAGGAGATACGGAGCACTCGCCAAGGGTGAGCGATGTTGAACAGATTCCAATTTCCGCACTTGGTAGCGTTGGAGAAGTTTGTTAGCGGACGTAAGCGGCACCAATATCTGGCGGAGTGCATGGACAATCCGCCGCAACGAAGGCGGACCGCGAAAAGAGTTCGCGCGCGGAATTGGCGGACAACATGCGGTTAGGGAAGTTTTCGATGGCAAGAAGCTGAGTTGCATGATGCGGGAACCGATGAGGAGTTGCAAATGATCGATAAGAGCACTTCTTCGAGCCGTGGCGCGGTTGTTTCCGTGCGCGGCGGCGTCGTCGATGTGCAATTCGACGAGCGCTTGCCGTCCATTTTCTCGGTGCTGCATGCCGGAACAAAAGGAGAGATTATCGTCGAGGTGATGGAGCAACTTGATGCCCGGCGGGTGAGGGGAATTGCCCTGACGCCGACGCAAGGCCTAGCTCGGGGCATGGCGGTAGAGAATTCCGGAGAACCTCTGCGTGCACCTGTCGGCAAGAAGATCATCTCGCGAATGTTTGACGTGTTCGGTCGCCCCATCGACCGCCAGCCGGCTCCTTCAGACATTCAGTGGCGCAGCGTCCATCGTGCACCGCCGTCGTTGTCAGAGCGCTCCACTAAGTCCGAGATCTTCGAGACGGGCATCAAGGCCATTGATGTGCTCGTGCCTTTGGAGCGGGGCGGGAAGGCCGGTTTATTCGGTGGTGCGGGGGTTGGCAAGACGGTGCTGCTCACGGAGATGATCCACAACATGATCGGGCATCAGAAAGGAGTCAGCATCTTCTGCGGAATCGGGGAACGCTGCCGCGAAGGCGAAGAGCTATACCGTGGAATGAAGGAAGCCGGCGTGCTGAAGGACATGGTGATGGTCTACGGGCAGATGAATGAGCCACCGGGCAGCCGCTTCCGGGTGGGGAATGTTGCGCTGACGATGGCCGAGTATTTTCGCGACGATGAGCATAGGGACGTGCTCCTGCTGATCGACAATATATTCCGATTTATCCAGGCTGGCATGGAAGTTTCCGGCTTGATGGGGCAGATGCCGTCGCGACTCGGCTATCAATCGACCATGAGCACGGAGCTGTCGGGGCTGGAGGAGCGCATTGCGAACACTCATGCGGGTGCTATCACATCCATTCAGGCGGTATACGTACCGGCTGATGATTTAACCGATCCGGCGGCGGTACATGTGTTTTCGCATCTCTCTGCGTCCATCGTGCTCTCGCGCAAGCGTGCAAGTGAAGGCCTCTATCCGGCCATCGACCTGCTCCAGTCAAATTCAAACATGGCGACGCCCGGTATCGTCGGAGACCGGCATTACAAACTGGCACAGGAGATACGGAAGACCCTGGCGCAGTACGAGGCCCTCAAAGATATCGTTGCAATGCTTGGGTTAGAGCAGCTTTCGCCGGAAGACCGTAATGCGGTCGCCCGCGCGCGGCGGCTGGAACGCTTCCTCACTCAGCCATTTTTCACGACTGAGCAGTTCAGCGGGATCAAAGGAAAACTGGTCAGCCTCAAAGACTCGCTCGACGGCTGCGAACGCATTCTCCGGGATGAGTTCAAGGATTATCCCGAGAGCGCGCTCTATATGATCGGAGCAATCAGCGAAGCGAAAAAGGCCGATCCGAAGCCGAAGCTGGACCCACACTCAAAGTCCGCCCCACAGCCACAGCCGAAACCTCAGCCGAAAATCGCACCCGGTGTAGCCCATGAATCTTAGAATCTTTCTACCCACCGAGATTTTCGCGCAAAAGACTGAGGTGTTGCGCATCATTGCCGAAACTCATGAGGGATCGTTCGGGTTGTTGCCACACCGCCTCGACTGCGTTGCCGCCCTTGTGCCTGGGATTCTTACTTACGAAACCAAAGAGGATGGAACGGTCTATCTCGCCGTTGATGAAGGGGTGCTCGTAAAAGCTGGTGCGGATGTGCGCGTCTCCGTTCGCCATGCCATCGGCGGTACGGACCTCAGCCAGCTCCATGACGCAGTGAAACGTGAATTTCTGATGCTGGACGAAGAAGAACGGAGCGTTCGCGCAGCGATCACGAAGATGGAAACCGGTTTTATCGGTCGTTTTGCGGAGTTGCAGCATGGGAAATGATCCGGCAATTCAGCCGCCACAAGAGGAGTCCGACTTTGCCCGGCAGGTGGCCGGGAAGGCTGCCCGCAAGCTCCGGGCCCAGCGTGACGGAAACCAGGGTGTCTGGTTCGGTCTCGGCATGTCCGGACTGATTGGCTGGTCGGTCGCCGTGCCGACATTGCTTGGCGCGATGCTCGGCCTTTGGTGGGATCGGCACCATCCCGGGCAGCACTCCTGGACGCTCATGCTGCTGGCCGTTGGCTTGGTGATCGGTTGTGCCAATGCCTGGCATTGGGTAGCACAGGAGGATAAGGCCATGCACGATGATACGGAGGATCGAGATGGGTGAAACTTCAGCCATTATCCTGGCGATGCTTGTGGGCAGCTTGCTGGGGACGGTTTTCTTTGGCGGGCTCTGGTGGACGATTCAGCACAGCGTTGGGTCCCATGGGCCGGCTCTTCTGTTTGGCGGCAGCTTTCTGATCCGGACGTTCATTGCTGTTGCCGGCTTCTATTTCGCCTCCCAGGGTGACTGGCGGAGACTGCTGGCCTGCCTGTTTGGCTTTCTTCTTGCGCGAATCTTTGTGACGCGGATGACGCGACTGCCAAGTGAGAAGAGAACCAGCGCTATCGAGGAAAGGGCACTGTGAATCTCACTTCCGACCAGTGGATCTTGTGGCAGCACGGTTTTCTGAAACTCAACGGAACGATTCTGACAACCTGGGCCATGATGATCTTGATGGCATTGGGCGCAAAGCTGATCACCCATAGGCTCGTGACGGAAGGGGCCATCTCACGCTGGCAAGCCTCGCTCGAAATCGTCATTACATCGTTGGAACAACAGATCAAGGACACAGGCTTGCATGAGCCGAGGAAGTACCTTTCTTTTCTGGGGACACTATTCCTGTTCGTTGCCATGTGCAGCCTTTGTACCGTGATACCAGGCTTTAAGCCGCCGACGGGTTCCCTCTCGACAACGGCTGCACTGGCGCTGTGTGTTTTTGTAGCAGTGCCTCTCTATGGCATCCGGGCGCAGGGATTCGGTGGCTATCTAAGGACCTATACGAAGCCGACACTGATCATGCTGCCGTTCAACATCATCAGTGAACTCTCGCGCACGCTGGCCCTGGCGGTTCGTCTGTTCGGCAACATGATGAGCGGCGTGATGATTATCGGCATTCTGCTTACGATCACGCCCTTTGTGTTCCCTATCGTGATGACGGCGCTCGGGCTGCTTACCGGAATGGTGCAAGCGTATATCTTCAGCATTCTTGCTGCAGTTTACATAGCAGCCGCCACTCGCATACCCAAAGGGAAGCTTCATGTGCCGCCTGTGCCTGAGCCGGCACATTAGATTCGCAAGACAAGGAGTCTGTATGGATAGCAATACTCTGATCGCAGTAGCTTCAATCATTACGGCTGGCCTCACCATCGGAATCGGCTGCATGTGTCCGGCGCTGGGTGAAGGACGTGCAGTCGCCACTGCGCTGACATCGCTGGCACAGCAACCCGACGCATCGGCTACCATCACCCGAACACTGTTCGTGGGCCTCGCCATGATCGAATCGCTGGCTATTTACTGCTTTGTTGTCTCGATGATTCTTATCTTCGCCAACCCATTCTGGACTCACGTCATCGCTCAAGCAGCGGGGAAGAAGTGAGTCATGCTCATCGACTGGTTCACCGTCGTCGCTCAGATGCTGAACTTCCTCATTCTGGTTTGGCTCTTGAAGCATTTTCTCTACAAGCCGATCCTCAACGCCATCGACGCCCGGGAAAAGCGCATTGCTGCTGAACTTGCCGACGCCGCTGCGAAAAAGACCGATGCACAGAAGGAGCGAGACGACTTCCAGAGCAAGAACAAGGCCTTCGATGAACAGCGCAGCACTCTCCTCGCAAAGGCAACGGAAGAGGCGAAGGCCGAGCGCGAACGTCTCCTCGGAGAAGCACAGAAAGCGGCGGACAGTTTGCGCGCCGCACAAGTCACGGCTCTACGTAATGACCACGTAAAGCTGGGAAGCGAGATCACCCGCTTAGCTACGGAGCAAGTCTTCGGAATCGCACGGAAGACACTGGCTGACCTCGCCACGGTAAGTCTTGAAGAACGCATCGGTGAGGTCTTCACGCGCCGCCTGCGCGAGATGAATGGCAAGGCGAAGCAGGAACTGGGTGATGCACTCAAGGCGTCGCCCGATGCGTCGATTGTGCGGTGCGCCTTTGACTTACCTGATGAACAGAAGGCCGCGATTCAGAATGCGCTCAATGAAACTTTCGCGGCTGAAATACGCATTCGGTTTGAGACTTCGCAGGCGCAGATCTGCGGGATTGAACTGACAGCAAATGGACAGAAGATCTCTTGGAGCATCGCGGACTACCTAGAAACTCTCGACCACAAAGTCGGAGCACTCCTGGATGCTCAATCCGTGCCGGAGTCAAAACCCATGCCGAAGCCAGAGCCCGCTAGCACACCTGAGCCGAAGCCAGAGCCTGCCAGCGCATCCGCACCGAAGCCGGCTGCACCCGTCGAGGCCAAATGAACACTCCGGCCAATGTCTTGCAGGAAGCGATTGATCGCGCGTTTGCAGGCATGCGCGAGGCCCGCGAGAGTTTCGTCCCGCAACTCACGCCTCGCGAAGTGGGAATTATCACGAACATCACCACCGGCATTGCCACTGTTTCCGGAGTCCCCGGAGCGGGCTACGAAGAATTGTTGAGGTTTCCAGGCGGCCTGCTTGGCATCGCATTCAACGTAGATGAAGACGAAATCGGCGTCATCCTGCTTGGCGAATACGCGGATCTGCATGCCGGTGACGAAGTCGAACGCACGGGGCGGGTGATGGACGTTGCCGTGGGGGAAGGTCTGTTGGGACGTGTGATCGATGGGTTGGGCAAGCCGCTTGACGGCAAAGGCGCGATTGCCGCGGACCAACGTCTACCAGTGGAACGCCCGGCACCGGCGATCATGGATCGCGCGCCGGTCAGCGTGCCTTTGCAGAGCGGATTGAAAGTTGTCGATGCGCTTATTCCAATCGGACGGGGCCAGCGCGAATTGATTCTGGGTGATCGAAAGACAGGTAAGACGGCGATTGCAATTGATACCATCTTGAACCAGCGCGGGCAAAACGTGCTTTGTGTCTATTGCGCGATCGGCCAGCGTGCATCCGCCGTCGCCAAGGTCGTGGCCAACCTTCGCGAAAAAGGAGCGATGGATTACACCGTTGTGGTCGTCGCCGAAGGCAACAACGCGCCCGGCCTTGTCTACATCACGCCATACGCGGCGACGAGCATCGCCGAGTATTTCATGGAAAAAGGACGCGATGTGCTCATCGTCTACGACGATCTGACGCAACACGCACGCGCTTATCGTGAACTTTCTCTGTTGCTGCGCCGTCCTCCTGGTCGCGAGGCATTTCCCGGCGACATTTTTTATATTCACTCGCGGATGCTGGAGCGGGCGACGCATCTCAGCAAGGAAAGAGGAGGCGGTTCTCTTACCGCGCTTCCCGTGATCGAAACCGAGGCGGAAGACATCTCTGCCTACATCCCAACCAATCTCATTTCCATCACGGACGGGCAGCTATACCTGTCGCCGACGCTATTTGAATTGGGAATCCTTCCGGCAGTTGATGTGGGAAAGTCGGTTTCGAGGGTAGGTGGGGCAGCACAACGAGCCGCTTACCGCGCCGTAGCGGGCAGTCTCAAACTTGCCTATTCGCAGTTCGAGGAACTGGAAACATTTGCCAAGTTCGGCACCCGCCTCGATGAATCAACGCGCAAGATTATCGACCATGGGAAGCGCATCCGTGCCTGTTTAAAACAGTCAGAATCACAGCCGGTGCCGATGATCGAACAGATTATCGTGCTCTTGGCTTTGACGGCTGGTCTTTTTGATCCGGTGCCTCTGGAGAAGGCGAGTGACGCCGAGTTGGCGCTGCGGAAGGCGGCTGCGGAGATTCCGGCCGATGTTGGCGAGCGACTCATCTCATCCGACAAGTTAAGCGACGCGGACCGACAATCAATTCTTGACATCGCGACTAGAGCTCTTGCTTCGTTCCAGCCCAAGCCTGCGCCTAAGCCCGAAGCCAAGGGTGATGAAGCTAAGGCCGGACCCCAGGCAAAAGCCAAGAGCGAACTCGAAACCGAAGCCAAAACAGACGCCGCGACCCCTGCGAGGCCTGCATCATGAGCGGCTCCACGGATAGTTTGAGCCGCAAGATTTCCGGTGCGAAAGACCTCGAAGGCGTCGTCAGGTCCATGAAGGCGCTGGCAGCCTCCAGCATTGGACAATACGAGAAAGCGGTCCGATCGATGGATGAGTACTTAGGGACGGTAAAGCTCGGTCTGGCCGTGTGTCTCCGTCGGTCCGGTCCCGTTGCGGCTGCAGAGAGCAGGCGTGCTCAGCAGGAAAAATCAGTCGGCGCGGTGGTATTTGGTTCAGATCAGGGTCTGGTCGGAAGGTTTAACGAGGTGTTGGTGGAATTCGCTGTGGCCAAACTGAAGACATTGCCAGGCAAGCTCACGAGAATCTGGGGGGTCGGAGAGCGCGCTCAGGTTTTGATGGCTGACACAGGGCTGGGCCAGGTCAGCTCATTGTCCGTTCCGACGTCGGTAAACGCCATTACGTCTCTCACTGGACAGATTCTCGTTGAAATCGAGGCGGCTCGCGAGCAGGGAGACGTCAAGGCCGTCTATGTCTTCCACAACCAGCCCAAATTCGGAGCGACCTATGAGCCTGTCGGCAAGCGGCTGCTGCCGCTGGATCAGAGCTGGCAAGATAAACTTGCCGCGACGCCCTGGCCAACAAAGATGTTGCCGGAAGTCATCGACGGAGTTCCGAAGGCACTTCAGGCTTTCGTTCGCGAATACCTCTTTGTCCTGCTATTTCAAGCATGCTCAGAGTCACTCGCTAGCGAGAATGCCAGCAGACTGGCGGCGATGCAGCGCGCGGAGAAAAACATCGAAAACATTCTGGAGGAACTAAGCCGCACGCTACACCGTATTCGGCAGGAATCCATCGACGAGGAACTGTTCGACGTGATCTCCGGCTTTGAAGCACTGACGAAACACGGAAGCAACACCTAAGCCTGCAATACACGGTGTCCAACAAGGCACTCGAGGCAGTGCTTCATCCTCTACCTGATTCCCTCTCTAGACTAAGGAAGCTCTGATGGAGCTCTCTGCTTAGCGCCTTCCTTGCCCGCCGCGTTTGGTGAACTCGCGGCGGGCTAATTCTACGGATGATCGGAGCAGGCAATGGAAGCCATTTCAGGCAGTTTCCTATCGTCCAGACAGAGACGCTGAAATGGGCTGAGGGTGGCCGGAATTAGTTGCCAAGGAAGACTGTTGAGTTGAGTTCTGTGGGAGCGCTGCCTTGGTAAACACCATATAAAACTCGGTGCCTGCAGCTAGCGTAACGATAACTCTCTCGTTCGAGATCATCTTGGCAATCTGGGTATCGGCGGTGTTGCCCATGTTCTGTGAGAGTTGCGCGCGCATCATGTCCTGGCTGCTCAATGCCGTGCTTGTGTTGTTCCCAAGCATCATCGCCGTAGTTTGGCCGATCCCGGAGAGCGTAGCGACGAGCATGGCCTTGCTGCGGCTGCTGCCGGTCACCTGCCCTTTCAGCGAGCGCAGGTTTGTATCGACCGCAACCGCGCTGATAGGCACAGTAGAGCCGTTGGGAAGATCGACGGAATCAAATGCGATTGCCATATTGCCGAGCGAATCTGCGCTGTTGATGCGCCCAATCGCACGGCTCCCCGCCGGCAGGACAATTTGCCCGTTGCGCTCGTAGTTGTACTCGATCACGGCGGTGACAGGAGCCGCAACCGACGTAGTAGCCGAAGCTTCAAGCCGGGCGGCAACGTGGAAGCCAGGCTCTAGACCAAAGTTCGTGATCGCGGGTCCTAGATACTGTGTTGCGTCAACTGCGGCAGGCACACTCTTGCGCGAGAAGACGATGCGTGTCTTGGTCACCTCATCGTTCCATGTGCGCATTGACTCGCTATAGGAGGCTCCGGATTGGTATTGCGCCCCTGCGGCCCCAAGCCCACTGAAGGGTTGACCAGGGTTGGCGGCTCCGTTGTATGGCGGGGGCTGAAAGGGGGCGATGGAGCCGATCGTTCTTGGTGAAGCATTGAGCTGCTTCGAAGCCGGCGCCTTAGAGCTAGCATTCCCTGGCGCCTGTTGCGTGCCGCTGGCACTTTGGTACCCCGTTCCGGAAGGTTTGGTAGCAGCTTCCTCCGCCTCTTTCGCGTGCCGCCTCAGCGCTTCCAGACTGTTTTTGGTCGCCAGAATTGCGTTCGGCGTGATGCTATCTGGATCGTTAGCCGTTGCGGCGCTCGGTGTGTTGTTTTGGTCGGCTGGCATTACATCAGTAGCGGTGGAAG
>Ga0302201_10000511_pt1 | contig 35039 bp, 27 predicted proteins | sample II_Bog_N3_2_FD_194586 | JGI IMG/M metagenome (GOLD analysis project Ga0302201, IMG submission 194586) | Peat permafrost microbial communities from Stordalen Mire near Abisko, Sweden - II_Bog_N3_2 | ecosystem: Environmental > Terrestrial > Soil > Wetlands > Peat | place: Sweden: Abisko... | reverse complement strand
CTCGCCCTGCCGGTTGGAGGTTCGGCCGGCGACCTGCTTACCTCCGGCAAAACCCTCGTCATCGGCTCGAATACCATCAACCTGGGCGTGACCACAGGAAACAACAAGACCGATACGATGGCCGACCTGGCGGCGACCATCAACAACGGCAATTATGGTGTGACGGCAGCGCTGAATAACACGGGCACGGCGATCACCTTTACCACCGCGAACTCGGATGTTCCGGGCCTGTCCACCACCGCCCCGAGCATCAACGGCACCGACTCCACCGACGGCTCTAAAGCCCTCACCTACACAATCTATAACCAGGGCGTGACCGCCTCAGCGTACTACAACGTCGGCATCAGCAGCGCCAACGGTGTGTCCGACACCAGCACGGGCGGCGGCACGGCAATCAACGGCCTGGCCTACAGCAGCAACGGCGCGGGCACCGGCGTGGCCACCATAAGCTACTCCGACGGCGCCGGACAGAACCTGGCCGCAACCGACCTGACTTCGCAGGGCGATGCGCAATCGGCCCTGACCTCGCTCAACACGGCCATCGCAGACGTGGCGGCACAGGACGGCTACATCGGCGCGCAAATCAACACGCTGAGCTCAGTCAGCCAGGTGCTCAGCACGCAACAGGAAAACGTGCAGTCGGCGCAAAACGCAGTCCAGGCCACCGACTACGCGCAGGCCAGCTCTAACATGTCGAAGTACGAGATCCTGAGCCAGACCGGCATCGCGGCCCTGGCGCAGGCCAACTCGCAACAGCAGGCCGTCTTGAAGCTGTTGCAATAACCAGCGGCTCCGGCGACCGGGCTTTGGCCGCTGGGGAGTAACCCAACCTCCGGCGGCGCAAGACCCATCGAACCGGCGCCGCCGGATCGAACTAACCGAGGTTCCCGGTGGCACACTTCTCGCCGCCGAGGCGTTTTGAACGGCGTTCGCCAGCAGCGGATCGCCAACCGGAGAGGGGCGTTTTGGGGACGCCCCTCTTCGCTCATTGGATTGTGGCGAGATTCGGTTTCGTGGAAGCCAGCACCGGTGTTTCGGGCCCGCCGCGGATGAAGCCCGATCGTTCACTGTAGCCGATCAAAGGCCGCTAACCCCGCCAGCTCCGCTGGTTCTGAGACTTCTCTTATCCGCCATGCGCTGCGGTTGGCTCGCAGCCTGCATCAGACCTGCCGGAGGGTTCCATGGGTACAGTCGGACTGAACTTCGGATCTCCGACCAGCGGCACGGGCTTCAATGTGAGCTCGACGGTCGCGGAAATCATCGGCAACCTTTCGAAGGTGGAAACCCCCTGGAAGAACCAGCTGACCTCGCTGGAAAGTCAGGACGCCGCGATCTCCAGCCTGGGAAGCCTGCTCTCCAATGTTTCGACGGACATAAGTTCGCTGACAGACCTCCAGGGCGTGCTGGCGCAAAAGGAGGGATCGAGTTCCGACACCGGTGTGCTGGAGCTGACCGCGGCCACCGCCTCGGCGGCTGCCGGCGCGCACAGCGTCGTCGTGAATAGCCTGGCGCAGACCTCGAGCGGCTACATGGCGGAAATCGCCAACAGCGCGGACACGCTGACCGGCTCGGTCACCATCAATGGCACTGTCATCGACGTTCCCGCCGCGACCACCGGCAACAACACGCTCTCCGGGCTGGCCTCGGCCATCAACGCCTCGGGCCTGAGTGTCACGGCCAACGTGCTCACCGACGCCAGCGGATCGCGCCTCAGCCTGGTCTCCGAGGTTTCGGGCGCCAGCGGCAATATTACCGTGACCGCCAACTCGATCGTGGACACCAGCGCTTCCAACACCCTCGCCGCCACCGTTACGGCGGGCACCGGGACAGGCAGCAGCGCGACCACCTCGACCGCGCTCCTGACGGCCGTGGCCAGCGCCACCGAAACGCTCAGCAGCACGGGAACCCTCAGTGTGACCGTGGGCAGCGGCGGCAGCCAGCAAAGCATCTCCATGAGCGCGGTGAATCCTGCCGAAAATGGCACCACTCTGACCGATCTCCAGCAGTACATTCATAGCAACTCATCGACTCTGGGATTCGACGCATCGATCGTCAACAACAGCGACGGCACCGTGAGCCTGCAACTCACTTCAGGCACCGCGGGCAGCACGGGAACGCTCGCCGTCACGTCCAGCCTTGCCGATCCCAGCACCGCACTGGCGTACACTTCCACCGTCACCGGCTCCAACGCCAGCCTCAACGTGGACGGCGTGAACCTCACCAGCGCTTCCAACACCGTCAGCAATCTCATTCCCGGCGTTACATTTCAGCTTCTCGGCACCAGTGCGTCGGGTTCCGAGGTGCAGGTGGTCATCGGCAACGACAACTCCGGCGTCGAAAGCACGGTCAACCAGTTCGTCTCCGACTACAACTCTCTGATCAGCGCCGTGAACACGCAGGAAGGCAACACCAGCTCCGGCACTCCCGAGCCACTCTTCGGCTCGCCCACGCTCACGCTGCTGCAGCAGGAGCTGCTCTCCAGCCTGAACACGCAGAATCCCAACGGATCTCTCGCCGCCGTGACCAACGACCTCAACCCCACGCTCTCCGGCTCCATGACTATCCAGATGGGCAACGGCACGAAGGAGACGGTCCAGATTGGCGCGGCACCAAGCGGCGGCGCGGCCAACAACACCATCTATACCGGCTCGGGAACCGGTTACAACACGCTCTCGGGACTGGCCGCCGCGATCAACTCGGCCGATATCGGGTTTACGGCCGGTGTGGCCACCAGCGACGGCCAGTCGACGTTTACCCTTGCCTCCGGAACCTCGGGTTCGACGGGAGCTCTCACCGTCAAATCCAGCATCGTCGCCGCCAGCGACATTCCATTGAGCTACACCGGCTCGAACAGCTCAGGCTCCACGCCCTCTAAGGGCACGCTGACATCAATTCCCAGCTCCGGCGATACCTTGACTGGCTCCATCACAGTCCAGGTAGGTAGTGGTACAAGTCAGCAGATCGATATGACCACCGTGAATACAGCCGAGAAAGGCTCAACCCTGGCCGATCTCCAGCAATTCATCCACAGCAACTCTTCGACTCTGGGATTTGACGCGTCCATCGTGGCCAATAGCGACGGCTCCCAGAGCTTGTCACTGGTCTCAAACACCTCCGGCAGCACTGGCAACCTGACCGTGGGATCCAGCCTCATCGACACTAAGAGCACGACCAACTCGACGCTCAGCTACACCAATTCGTCCGACATCAACAGCCTCACCACGCTCGGCATCAGCGTGAATAACGATGGCTCGCTCACCTTCGACGCCAACTCGCTCGATTCGGTACTGAATACGGACTATGCGAGCGTGACGGGCTTTTTCCAGAATGCAAACGGTTGGGGCCAGAGCTTCTCGAATATGCTCTCCAGCGCCGGCTCCAGTTCGTCCACCGGCATGCTCTCGCTGGCGGCAAGCGCCAACAGCACCATCGAATCCACACTCAATGCCGATATATCCAAGGAACAGAACTATATCTCCGCGCAACAGTCCAGCCTTACCACGGAGCTGAATAACGCCAACGAGGTCCTCGAGGAGCTGCCCACGGAGTTGCAGGGCCTGAACGAACTCTATTCGGCCATCACCGGCTACAACCAGGGTCAAAACGGATAAGGAAGCGAATCGAAATGGCAAGTTACCGGGAACACGCGCTGGACGGCGCGGGGGCTGTCGACCTCGTCGTCGCTCTCTATGACGGCATCATCCGCTTTCTCTACGCCGCCATCTCGGCAGTGGAGTGTGGCGACGCCGAGGCTCGGCGCGCCGCGGTCAAGCGCGCCCTCGACATCATCATTCATCTCCAGGCGCGCCTGCGCATGGATGTCGGCGGCCGTCCGGCGCAAGCACTCAGCGAGTTTTACGCCGCCATCTTCGCGCAGATTCTACAGGGCTCGCAATCGGCTTCGAAAACGAAATTCCAGCACGCCATCGACTGCGTTCGCAATGTGCGCGACGCCTGGCGCGAAGTCGCCCGTGATCCCAACGCCAACTCCGCCGCGGCGCCTGTAATCATGATGACCTCGCGCCGAGCGGCGCCCGATCGCGTCGACCCGGCCGATTTCGTCTCCGGCTCCAACTGGACCGCGTAACTTCCGACAACGGCCGGGGTGCCCCACCCTAAAGTTCGCAGCATCGCTGCGGATTTTAGGGTGGGATTGAACCCTACCCTGCCACCGTCAGCTCTTCTTCGAGTTGCTGTTTCTGATAGAGGCTCGCGTAGTAGCCGTCGAGAGCCAGCAGCTCCTCGTGGCCACCCAGCTCAACGATCCTTCCCTTGTCGAGCACAGCGATACGGTCGGCGTGGCGCACCGTTGACACGCGATGCGAAATGAGAATCGTGGTCGTGTTTGCCGTGTAGTTGCGCAGGCCGCCCAGAATGCGCTCTTCAGTGTACGTGTCCACACTGGCCAGCGCATCGTCAAGAATGAGAACCGCCGGCCGCCGCAGCAACGCGCGCGCGATCGCGGCACGCTGCTTCTGGCCGCCCGAAAGCGTCATGCCGCGCTCGCCCACCATGGTTTCAAAGCCCTGGGGAAACTCCTCGAACTCGCGGCGGATGTGCGCCGCTTCCGCCGCCTCCAACAGATCCTCTGCGTCGGCATGGGGTGCGCCGAAGGCCAGGTTTTCGCGAATCGTCTCGCTGAAGAGGAAGGTCTCCTGCGGCACCATGCCGATGTTGCGCCGCAAAACCGCCAGCGGATACTCGCGCACCGGCCGCCCGTCGATGAGCAACGCGCCTTCCGGCGCATCGTAGAGCCGCGGAATCAGGTTGACGAGCGTGGACTTGCCGCATCCCGTTGGCCCCACGATCGCGAGACTCGATCCCGCAGGAATGTGCAGCGAGATGTCGCGGAGCACCGGTGTCGCGTCGGGGCCCTCGCCATAACTGAAGTTGAGATGGCGGAACTCGATCTCTCCGTTTAGCACGGACTCCGGTCCCAGACCTGAAGCCGCGGAGCGGGAGCTGTCAGCGATCGCAGGCTCGGACTTGAGAAGTTCGTCGACGCGCTTCACCGACGCCGTGCCGCGCTGGAAGATATTCATCACCCATCCCACGGCGATGATGGGCCAGATCAGCAGGATCATGTAGGTGTTGAAGGCCACGAAACTGCCCACCGAGATGCGGTGCGCCAGCACCAGATGCCCGCCGGCCAGCAACGTAATCACCATCGACACGCCGAGGATGAACTCGAGCGTGGGCCATAGCATGCCCATCAACTGCACCAGCCGCAACGCGCGGCCAATATACTGACGATTAAGCCGCTCGAAGAGGCCGATCTGCGACTCCTCGCGCGCGAAGGCGCGAATCAGCCGCACGCCGGAGTAATTCTCCTGGGCCTGTGCGGAAATATCGGAGAAACTTGCCTGAATGCGCTCGAAGCGCTCGTGAATCTTGCGTCCGACATACTGCACAAAGATGCTGGCCAGCGGCGTGGGCGCCAGTGCCACCAGCGTGAGCCAGGGACTGATGCGCAACATGAAAACCAGCGCAAAAATGCTCAGAAAAATGGTATTCACGCTGTACATGAGCCCCGGACCGAGCAGCATGCGCACCGCGTTCAGGTCGTTGGTCATGCGCGCCATGATGTCGCCGGTGCGATAGCGCTGATAGAAGCCCGTGTCCTGCGTTTCCAGCTTTTTGAACAGGTCGTTGCGCAAGTCAAACTCGATCTCGCGCGAGATCCCGATCAGAATCCAGCGCTGCGCGTACATGAAAACGCCCTTGACCAGGTTGATCGCGACCAGAAGCAGCGCAAAGTAAAGAATGTGCCGGCGGGTCGTTCCGTTTTTGATGGCATCCACCGCCATACCCAGAACCGTGGGAAACAGCACGGCGACGGTGTTCGTGGCAACGCAAGCCAGAGTGCCCCGCACGTATCCCCAGCGGTAGCGGCGCATGTAGGGATAGAGTGGGCCAAGGTCGCCGAACATAGTTCTATTGTACCGGGACGTTATTGGGAGGGGAGCAAGGGAGCGCGGGAGCGAGGGAGCAAGAAAGCGATACGCATCGCCTAAAGTTGACAGCTTTTAGGAAATGCCCAGAAAGCCCATAAACATTGGCGATAAAGCAGCTCGCTGAAAATTCTCCACGCGAATATGCCGAACTCCCAACAGGATTTTACTTCTCTCTTTTTACGAACGCCGACTCACCAGGACGAGCCATGAGCCAGAAGGCTCGTCCGTGCCCTCGTACCGTGCCCCTGCCTTCTTGCTCCCTTGCTCACTTGCTCCCTTGTTCCCTGTCTTTCTACGTCGGCGTCTTCAGCAGCAGATATCCCCCCGCCAGCCCGAACAGCACATCCGCCGACCACGCGGCCATATAGGCCGGCAGGTAATTCACGTAGCCCATGGCTCCGAAGAGGTTGTCGATGACCATATATGCCAGCGCCACGCCAATCGCCACTGCCACGCCTGTGATCGAGCCACGCCGCCCCATGGAAAGCGCGAACGGAATGGCCAGCACCGCCATCACCACGGCGATCAGCGGATACGAGAGCTTATGCCACAGCGCAACGCTCAGGCGCTTGGTGTCGAACCCGCTCTGCTGCAAATCGTGAATGTAGTGGTCGAGCTGGCCGAAGTTCATCTCCTGCGATTGCAGATCCTCTTTTTTGAAGTAGTCCGGCGTGGCCCGGATCTCAGGAAAAGAAGTCTCGAGGAAAGTGCGGTAATCCCTGACATTCGCGCCCTCGACGTCGCGCACCCAGCCATTCTCAAAAACCCATCCGGCAGAGTCGCGACTCCAAACTACCCGCTTGGCAAAGATGCGCCGGGTTAGTTGGAAGGTCCCGGGGTCGAACTCGAATACGGAGAGGTTGGCAAACTCGTTGCGGTCGGGATCGAAGAATTCGTAATAGAAAATACGTCCTGGCTCGCCGGGCAGTGGCTTCTGTCCGAACATCCATTTCTGCTCGGGATGCAGGTAGGTTTGCGTGGGCCGGCCCTTGATCTGGTTGCGCAGCGCCTCCTGCTTGCGGTTGGCCTGGGGCAGATAGTATTGGTCGAACAGAAACAGCACCACCGCCAGCACCCCGGCCATGGTCACAATCGGAATGATCAGCCGGTACAGGCTGATCCCCGTGGCCTTGATGGCGACAATCTCGCTGTTGCGGTTCATCACGCCGAAGGTGACCAGCGCCGCAATCAGCACCGCCAGCGGCGCAATGTTGTAGAGCATGCTGGGCGTCAGGTTCAGCAGGTACGCGCCCACGACGGAAAGCGCAATGTGGTTGCGCAGAATGTCGCCTACCAGGTCGAAGAAGGTGAAGACGATCATCAGAAGCACAAATCCGGCCAGCACCAAAGCGAACATGCCGGTGAATTCGCGCAGGATGTACTCGTCCAGGATACGCGGGAAAACGATGCGCGGAAAAACGCTGCGCGGCCCGGCTCTGTGCGAGCGCGGCTGCAACCTGCCGAGAAGCTCGGTGAGGTGGAACCCGTTGCTCTTGGCCGGAACCTTGAATTGCGGCAGTCGTGAAGCCCACGCCGCCAAGGCGCTCAGAATCCATCCGCCGGTCGCCATCTGCCACAGCAAAAAGATGCCGGCTACGGCAAAAATAAAATTCGCAGCCCATACGGCGACGAATGCCGGCAGATGGCTCTGATGCCCCAACTGAATGCCGGTCGACGAGAGGAAGTAGTACACGAACACCAGCAGAATGGTGAAAACGAAGCCGGCGCTTTTGCCGCCGCGCCGCGAATTCACCCCTAGTGGCACGCCCAGCAGCATCAGCACCACGCACGCCAATGGTAGCGCGAAGCGGTTGTGCAGCTCGATCAGGTAGCGCTTGGCCCCAGGCTTTCCACTCAGCTCGTGAATGCGCTCGAACAACACGCCCAGCGGCATCGCGTAGAGCGCCGTATCCATGCGCCCCAGGTGCACGTCGCTCTGCGGGCCCAGCGCCAGAGGCATGTCCGTGGTCGTGAACGTCGAGATATTCGACTGCCCCGGCTCGTCGGCCACGGTCTCGTCGCGCAAGCCGTCGCGCAGGCGCATGATCAGCTCCTGCGAGTTGTCGTTGACCACGGTGGCTGAGGCTGCCGTCGTGATCACTGGATTCGCTGGATCCCTGACGTCGGCCATGAAAACCTGGCGCCAGTTGGCCGCGCCCGCGCCCGCGCGCACATCCTGCACGTAGAGAACGAAGTCTTTGAAATTCTCGTAGAAGACGCGCGGCTCAATCTCGTACGACGCCTGCGAAGTCTCCAGCGCCTGTTCCATTTCGATGATCGCCTGGTTGGCGCGCGGCGCCAGGTAGAGCGAGTTGACCAATCCCAACAACGTGCCCGCCACCGCCACGATCGATGCCACGCGCACAAAGTACCAGATGCCCAGCCCCGAGGCGCGCATGGCAATAATCTCGCTGTCGGCCGCCAGGCGGCTCAGGCCCAGCATCACGCCCCACAGCACCGCCATGGGAATCGTGAATTTGAATAAGTTTGGCAGTGTGAAGAGAAAAACCTGCGCCACATCCGCCCATGTGGAACTGTTGCGCACCACCACCTCAAGGATGTGTGGCAGTTGCGGCATGAATAAAATGAACGTGAAGAGCGCGCAGCCGATGAGCGTGAGGGAGAGAATTTCGCCGAGAATATAGCGGGTGAGGATGCGCACAATCAGAGCCTGCGTCTAGTTTAGCGTGCCGAACTCGCGGCAAGCGGCGCAGGTTGCCATGCCCGCAGCCGCAAACTGTTGGCCAGCACACACACCGAACTCAGCGCCATCGCGGCCGCCGCCAGCCACGGTGTCAGCAGAATGTGAAACGCCGGATAAAGCGCTCCCGCTGCCAGCGGAATCCCGAGCAGGTTATAGCCCACGGCCCAGCCCAGGTTCTGGCGCATCACGCGCACCGTTTGCCGCGCCAGCTCAAGCGCCGCGGGAATGGCAGCCGGCTGCGCGCGCAACAGCAGCACATCGCCCGCCTCCTGCGCCAGATCCGTCCCGCTGCCCATGGCGATGCCCGCGTCGGCCGTGGCCAGCGCCGCCGCGTCGTTGATTCCGTCGCCCACCATGGCAACGCGGAGCCCGGACTTTTGCAGCTCACGAATCCGCGCCAGCTTGCCCGCTGGGTCCAGCCCCGCTTCCACTTCCTTGATCCCCGCCTGCTCGGCAATCGGCGCCGCCGCGGCGGCCGAATCGCCGGTCAGCATCAGCACGCGAAGTCCGGCGCTCCGCAGCTCTGCGATCGCATCCGCCGCATCAGGCCGCAATGCATCGCGCGCATCGAAGTACGCGGCGGGAACGCCGTCTACCGCCATCCACAACCGTGTCACGCCCGGCTCCGGCGCGGCCACATCACTGGGGAGCGCGATGCCGGACTCACTGAACAGCGCCTCATTGCCCAGGATGCAATCGTGCCCTTCCATGCGCGCTGTCAATCCACGCCCTGGCAAAACTTGCGCATCCTCCGCCGGTTGCCATTCGAGGCCCCGCGCACGCGCAGCATCGACCACTGCAAGCGCCAGCGGATGGTTCGATCGCTCCTCCGCCGCCGCAGCCATGCGCAGCAGTTCGCCCTCTGCCTTTCTTGCTCCCTCGCTCCCTTGCTCCCTTGCTCCCGGCGTTTCCGCTCCCTCGCTCCCTTGCTCCCTTGCTCCCGGCTTTTCTGTTCCCTGTTCCCTATTCCCTATTCCCTGTATCCGCTCCAGCACCGGCCTTCCCACCGTCAGCGTCCCCGTCTTGTCGAGAACGATCGCGTCTACATGCGCCAGCCGTTCCAACGCCTCGCCGCCTTTGAAGAGCACACCCAGTTGCGCGCCTCGGCCTACGGCCACGGTCAACGCCGCCGGCACCGCCAGCCCCATCGCGCAAGGGCACGCAATCACCAGCACCGCCACCGTATTAGCAAGCGCCAGCGGCAGCGAATGCGCGGCCACGAGCCACGCCACAAACGTCACCGCCGCAAGCCCCAGCACCACCGGCACAAAAATCGCGCTGGCCGCGTCGGCCAACCGCTCCATCGGTGCGCGCGAACTCTGCGCCTGGTCCATCATCCGCGCAATCTGTGCCAGCATCGTGTCTTCGCCCAGCGACTCCGCCCGGCACACCACCGCGCCGTCGTAGTTCAGCGATCCCGCCAGCACGCGCCCGCCGACGGCGCGCTCCAGTGGCGTCGGTTCGCCGGTCAGCATCGACTCATCCACCGTGGTGCGCCCCTCCAGAATCGTAGCGTCCACAGGAAAGCGCTCGCCGGGCAGCACCACAACGCTGTCGCCGGGACGCACCTCTTCGAGCGGCACCACCGTTTGCACGCCGTCCACCAGTCGTCGCGCCGTCGCGGGCCGCAACCGCGACAGCGAGTCCAGCGCCGCCCGCGCCCGCCGCTTCGCCCTCGACTCAAGCGCCTTTCCCAGCAACAGAAAACCCACAATCAGCAGCACCGCATCGAAATAAACTTCCCGTCCCGGCGCCGGCCAAACCGTCGCATACGCCGAATAGGCAAACGCCACGCCCGTCCCCAGGCTCACCAGCGTGTTCATGTTGGTCGTGCCGTGCCGCAGTGCGCTCCACGCGCTCCCGTAGATCCCGCGCCCCGCCCACGCCACGACCACGGCCGTAAGCGCGAGCAGGAACCAGCGCAGCGCCGGGGCCGGGATGGCATAGAGCCACGGAAGTACGCGCGCCAGAAAAGCATCGCCCGCGCCCATCTCCGTCTCGAGAGGCATGGCCAGCAGCATCGCTGCCGCGCCCGCGGTCAGCGTCACCCACGCCTTCGTCGTCGCACCTTCTGTCGCATCCTCATTGCGCGCGCTGCCGCCGTCCTCGCGCGGCAGCACCGCATCGTAGCCCGCTCCGCGAATTGCCTCCACCAGTTGCGCAGGACTGGCTGCGGCACGATCGAAGACCACAGTCGCGCGATGCGCCATCAGATCCACGCGTGCCGATTCCACGCCCGCTGTCGCACGCAGAGCCTCCTCGACGTGGTGCTGGCATGAGGCGCACGTCATGCCCAGAACGGGCAGCGTCAGCGATTCTGTGGTGCTCGAGGCCACGGTCGGCTCCAAATCTCCGCGTTATGATTCCAGATGCGCGGTGTAGCCGGCCTTGGCGAGCGCGGCAATGGCCAGATCCACCGGCGCGGGTTCCTCGGCTGCATTCAGCCGGGCCGCTCCCACGCGAACCTCGTTCACCGTCACGCCCGGTACCGCAGTCAGTGCCTGGCTCACGCGGCGCACACAGGAGCCGCAGTGCATGCCATCGATTCGCAATGTAAATTCCGCCATCTTTCGCACCTCTGTGTCTTTATTTCTCTCCGTCTTTGTTTGATGATAGCGGGAGGCATACGATTCCTGCGCGGACTGTGGAGGCTGGCTTGAAGCTGTTTTGAATGGGCACGACCGGAAATGAATGCTAGTACCCTGTTTCACAGGCCGGCTTTGTATCAGGGCGCGAGTTTACTCGCGCCGTAACCGCCCCACAAGATAGAGTCGGGGCTTTAGCCCCGGAGGGATCCCGATTGGACAAAATGCAGCGCGAGTTTCCCCAATCTCCTCTCGTCGGCGTGGGCGCGGTCGTAGTCCACGAAGGCCGTGTGCTCCTCGTGCGCCGCGGCAGCGAACCCCTCAAAGGCCATTGGACGCTTCCCGGCGGCGTGCTTGAAGTCGGTGAAACCCTGGTTGAAGGCGTCGCGCGCGAGGTCCGCGAAGAAACCGGCCTACTCGTTGAACCGCTGGAGCTGGTCGAGCTTCTCGACCGCATCCATCGCGAAGAGGGGCACGAGGCCGGCCGCGTCCGTTACCACTACGTCATTGCCGACTACCTCTGCCGCGTTACCGGCGGCGAACTGCGCGCGGCCTCCGACGCCGACGCCGTCCGCTGGCTAGAACCCGCGGAATGGAGCAGCCATAGCGCCCTCGTCCTCGATCCCATTACCGTGCGCGTCATCGAAAAAGGATGGCAAAGAGCGCGAGTTCTGCAAGAAGAAAGAAGCTAGCCCATGACTACGTCTCGTCCGAAGCATCTGATCAAGCGAACCCTCTGCTCCCTGCTTGCCCTGGCGCTGCTCGCAGGCGTCGGATTCTACCTCCGGCCCATGAGCTACCTCAACGCGTGGACCTACCTGCAAGAAGACCTCGCGGGCATTCAGAGCCGGACCGTGCAGGTTGCAGGCCATCGCGTGCACTATCTTGCCGAGGGTCCGGCCAACGGCCCTGTCGTCGTTCTCGTGCACGGCCTCGGCGCCAGCGCGGAGCACTGGAGCAATCTCGCGCCATACCTCGCCCAATCCGGTTTCCGCGTCTACATTCCCGATCTCATCGGCTACGGCCGCAGCGAGCAGCCCGCGGACTTCTCCTATTCGGTGCGCGACGAAGCCGCCGTGGTCGTGCGCTTCATGGACGCACTGAGCCTCAAGCAGGTCGAGCTCGGCGGCTGGTCCATGGGCGGATGGATTGCGGCGCTCGTCGCCGCCGAGCATCCCGATCGCGTCAGCCGCCTCATGCTGTTTGACTCCGCCGGCCTCAACGTCCCACCAACGTTTGACACCTCGCTATTCATTCCTTCCACCGCCGCCCAGCTCGACCAGTTGAAAGCCCTCCTCTCGCCGCAACCTCAGCCCATCCCGGCATTCATCGCTCGCGACATCCTGCGCAACTTCCGCCTGAACGGCTGGGTCGTCGAGCGCGCCCTCGCCACCATGCTCACAGCGCAGGACGTGGTCGACAATGTTCTTCCGCAACTCAAAATGCCCGTGCTCCTCGTGTGGGGCTCTCTCGACCGCGTCACGCCGCTCAGCGATGGCGACATCATGCATCGCCTCATCCCGCAATCCCAGCTCGACGTCTTTGCCGGTTGCGGACACATGGCGCCCAGCGAGTGCTCCGCCGAGGTCGGCCCAAAAGTCGTCGCCTTCGCGCAGCAGTAGTCAGCTCTTCGCGCTTCACTCGCTTACCAGCCCGCGCCCCATCCTTTCGCCCGGCTTTGTGGGCGAAAGGGTGGGATAGCACGCTGGCTCGCTCCCTTGCTCCCTAGCTCCCTGCTTTCTTGACGCGGCCCCGCCCCTTTTGCGAGACTCCGCCCATGGGATACAGCGGAAGAATTGAATACGCCGGAGAGCGCAAAATCCGGGAACGCAACACCAACGTCTATCGCCTTTGTCACTGGCCTATCTGGATCTGGGTCTTCTTTCTGGCCCCCGGTCCGCTCACTTTCAGCCTCTTTTCCGGCGGTTTTCACTGGGCCAATTGGGCGTGGCTCGCCGCGGTCCTCATCGGAACCGGCATCGCCGGCTACAACGCGCAACTGCCCGGCTCCGAGCATCGCCCCTACATCCTGCGCTTCGACGAAGACAAGCCCAATCCGCTCTATCGCCGCGTCTGCTACACCTTCGCCTGGAACGCCATCCTGAATTATGCGTTGCTCAATATGGCGGCACTGGTCTACGCCGCCGCCACCGGCGTTTGGCGCATGAAACAGATTTACCTCTACGGCTACTCGCCGCTCTGCGCCTTCATCCTGCTCCTCGGCATGATGGGCAAGCTGCCGCGCGTGGGAACCTCCACAAAAGGCGAAGGCTGGGAACGCCGCTATTTTTATGGATCGGTCTGGGCCGTGACCGCCGCGCAAACCATCCTGCTCATTCTCTGGAAGACGCTCCCGGAAGACTCCACCGGCAGCCTTATAAAACTCGTGGTTTTCGTCGCCGTACTCGTGGTCTTCGGCAGTGCGGCAGCCCGCGGCATTTTGCCCCGCACCCGCCCCATCGTTCCCGGTGAGCTGATGGTTTCCGACTGAACCCATCCCACAGATTTACCGATCCTGGGCCGCAGATGCCGCCGGCTGTTTGAGAAGTTCATCAACCAGTAACCGACGCATGGCCGGTGATTCATGAACAACCTAAAAAGCGCTTGTCATCCCGAACGCAGTGAGGGATCTGCAGTTGCTTCCAGCGGCGGTCGCAGCGAAGGAAAATGGTGGCTTCCGCATAGACGGTGACACGACCGCAACGCAATGGATGGGACTTCAATCGCTGGCAGACCACCCGCCAAGTCAATCCGGAACCCATGTGTGATTTGCACGCGAGAATTGATAATGTTCGATGCGGCTGGATCGGCCTATAATTCCGATCGATGGAATCCGAGCTGGAACAAGATCATTCAATTCAGGCCGACGTGAGGCCTGTGAGTCGCTTCCTGCGATTTTTATTGGCGAGCATTGCCACCCTCGTACTAGGCGGCGTCATTCTCGGTGTTGCGCGTGCAACCGGCATGCTTGTGGGAGTTTACGAGCGCTGGTTCCCGGCCGAGCCCGGTCTCCTCATACTGTTCGCTCCGGTTGTTGGCATCGTCGCCGCCGCTTATCCGCGTCGATGGCTCTCCGGCCGTCGCAATGCTTTCATCTTGGCGGCGGTTGGTGCGGCTATGGGGTGCCTGTGCTACTGCCTGTCCCCAGGATGGATGATGCTGTTGTTTCATCTACACGTTGGACGGTACCTTTCGTGGTTACACGTGTTTTGGCTCTTCACGTCTGACTTCGAATTCCAAACAGCGTCGTGCTGGATCGCCGTAGGCGCGTTAGCGATGCTGGTGACATTGACCCGCAGAACGCCAACCATTCTGGCGGTCGTGGCCGTGCTCTGCGTGCTCGCGGTGGTCCTGCCATCTCCGGTGTTCAACTTTGTGACGAACAATCAGGAGCTCACCGTCGCTTTTGTGATTCCAGCCACTTCTAGTGCAAGTGCGGCGAAACTGCCGCGTGTTGTTAGCACCGGGCCCAATTGGCTCAATAGAACGGGAGCAGATGCAACGGAGGCCCGTGTCCTGGAAGCACTGCGCAAGGCGGGGCTTCCCGGCCCATATCGCGTAGCCGAAATCGATCGATGCGGCAGAGGGAAGAAGGCTCTTCAGATTATTGTTGTGAATCCCCCTGCGCCCGCCCTCGCTCAGCTACCGCAACCGGACGGCACGGAGTTGATCTATGTTTCGAATCCGGACGGTTGGCGCACAATCCCCGCGCAAGCTCCAACGCTCGGTCGCACTGTTGAGGTTCGAAGGCCAGAGACCGGCTATCGCTGGATGGCATCTTATTGGATTCACGCCGTGGCCAGTTCAGGATTCGGAGGAGCAATTTGGCCAGACTGACGCACACAGCGTGAAGAGATTCTCGGATTCTGAATGGATCGTCGCCAATTGGGAAGTTTGCCGAAAGGCAACCGCAGATTCTTCCTCGCTGCGCTCGTCAGAATGACAGCACCGGGGTGACGATTTAATCAATTGCACAGTTGGTAGTTGCATCGTCGGCAATACAGAACTTGCCGTCGCCTTTTGTGGCTCGACCCCAGCTCATCCCATCGCTGAGCTCGCGTTGTCAAGTCCTATTCACCCTACATCAGGCCCGCGCCGCAGCTAACCCACTGATTTCTTAGTCCCTCAACCCTAATCCCTAAGTCGCTAGCTTTGCATAGAATTTCCCCCTCCCGGCGCACACTATTCCCATAAGCCCTCAATGAGGCAGGGAGCGCGGTTCGACGGACCCGATCCCTGAAACCTGACACCTGCCTCTAACCCCTTTGTTGTCTAATTTCTGCAAGCAACTATATGTCTTTTCAGATATTTACACGGCAACCCATCGCGTAAAGCACTGAAAACAGAGTATTTGCTTACAGAAATAGTGGGGGGAGAGGGGGGTGCCCGGCGGGGTACGGACCGGGCGGACCTTCGACACTGCAACGTGGGCTGTGGCCGCCCGCATCTGAACCAGCCTTCAATGTCGGAGTGACTCCCGGCCGCACGAACAGGTGATATAGATCACATTTGACCGTCACCCCCGAACGGTATAAGAAGGTTGCTATGTGTCTGGCAATTCCTGGAAAAGTCGAAGAGATCACCACCGACGGCCTCATCCGCATCGGCCGCGTCAACTTCGGCGGCGTGGTCAAAAAGGTCTGCCTCGACTACGTGCCCGAGGTCGAGGTCGGCGACTACACCATCGTCCACGTGGGCTTTGCCCTCTCGAAGATCGATGAGGAAACCGCCGAGCAGACCCTCGCCGATTTCCGCGCCATGGGCGTGCTCGATGAAGAACTGGCGAGCGAGGAGGAAGCCTTCGCCCGCGCGGCCCAGCGGCCGCAATCGAATTGCCCTGACGGCAGTTGCTCGTGCGACGGCGGCTGCCCAAGCTCCGCCAACTCCGCTAACTCCGCTAACTCCGCTAACTCCGCTTCCAAACCATGAAGTACCTCAACGAATTCCGCAACGGCGAAATTGCCCGGGCCCTGGCGCGCGAAATCGCCCAGGTTACCACGCGCCCCTGGAAGATCATGGAAGTCTGCGGCGGCCAGACGCACTCGATCATCAAGAACGGCATCGATCAAATGCTCCCCGCCGGTGTGGAGATGATTCACGGCCCCGGCTGCCCCGTCTGCGTCACGCCGCTCGAATTGATCGACAAGGCGCTGGCCATTGCCGCGCAACCCGGCGTCATGTTCTGCTCTTTTGGCGATATGCTCCGCGTCCCCGGAACCGAGGGCGACCTCTTCCAGGTGAAGGGCCGCGGCGGCGACGTGCGCGTCGTGTATTCGCCGCTCGATGCCGTTGAACTCGCTGTCAAGAATCCCGACAAGCAGGTGGTTTTCTTCGGCGTCGGCTTTGAAACCACCGCCCCAGCCAACGCCATGAGCGTGCACCTGGCGAAACGCCGCGGGTTGAAGAATTTTTCTTTGCTTGTTTCCCATGTTCTGGTCCCGCCTGCAATTGCGGCCATCATGTCCTCGCCCGGCAATCACGTGCAGGCCTTTCTCGCCGCCGGCCACGTTTGCAGTGTCATGGGCTACTGGGAATATCCGCCGCTGGCAGAAAAATTCGGCGTGCCTATCGTGGTCACAGGCTTTGAGCCGCTCGATCTGCTCGATGGCATTCGCCGCGCGGTGGTGCAGCTCGAAAGCGGCCGCCACGAAGTGGAGAACGCCTACAGCCGCGTCGTCACCTTCGAGGGCAATCGCCCCGCGCAAAAACTGTTAAGCGAAGTTTTTGAAGTCACCGATCGCGCCTGGCGCGGCATCGGCGTCATCCCGCAAAGCGGCTGGCGTCTCAATGCCGACTATCGCGAATTCGACGCAGAAGAGCGCTTCCATATTTCGGGAATACACACCGAGGAGTCGCCGCTGTGCCGGGCAGGCGACGTGCTGCGCGGAGCCATCAAGCCCGCTGAGTGTGCTGCGTTCGGCAAGGAATGCACGCCGCGCCATCCGCTCGGCGCAACCATGGTTTCGAGCGAAGGCGCCTGCGCCGCGTATTACAACTACGGACGGTTTTTGTCGGCCGAGGAGTTGGCTGGAGCGGGAAAGACAAGCGGTTGAAGGAAATCACAGAGGGAAAGTAACAGATTATGTGGAAACGAGTTTATCGCACATTCCTGGGCTTTCTTTGCGGGTATGTGGCATATCTTCCTGCCATCTTCATTGTCGAGTACGCACTGTATGGAAGAGTTGACTCAGAGAGGGCGTTTTATGCGCTGTACTACGCAGTCGGCGCGCCATTCCTGCTCTCGCCTTCCAACTGGGAGTATCTTCAAAACGACGAATTGATCCTTAATCTCGTGGGGGCGCTCCTCATTGCGTCTGGAATAATCATTGCAAATAGCAAATACGCACGGGCTCTAATTTCCAGGTTTGCCCATCGTAATTCGGTAGACGCAGGTTGCGAATGACTGAAAAGACAACGGACAAGTCGCCCGATTTCGCCAACTGGTGCTGCCCGCTCCCGCTCGCCGACTATCCCACCATCGTGATGGGCCACGGCGGCGGCGGCAAGCTGGGCAACGAGTTGGTGGAGCATCTCTTCCTGCCCGCGTTCCGCAACTCGGCGCTGGAAAACCTGGGCGATGCGGCGCTGCTTGAGACCGGCGGCGCGCGGCTCGCATTCAGCACCGATTCGTTCGTCGTGCAGCCGCTGTTTTTTCCCGGCGGGTCGATCGGCGAGTTGGCTGTGAACGGAACCGTCAACGATCTCGCCGTCTCCGGCGCAGAGCCGAAGTTCTTGAGCGCCAGCTTTATTCTTGAAGAAGGCTTCGCGCTGGCGCAGCTGGCTGCAATCGTCGACGACATGGCCAAAGCCGCAGCCACAGCGCACGTGCAGATCGTCACCGGCGACACAAAAGTTGTTGAGCGCGGCCACGGCGACGGCTGCTACATCACCACTGCCGGCGTCGGTCTCATGCGACCGGGCATCTCCGTGAGTCCGCTGCATGCAATGCTCGGTGACGCGATCATCGTTTCGGGAACCATCGGCGACCACGGCATGGCCATCATGAGCGTGCGCGAGGGGCTCGAATTCGAGAGTCAAATCCGCTCCGATTGCGCCGCCTTGAACGGCATGATTGCAGAGGTTCTCGATGCCGTGGGAGGTGCGGTCCACGTTATGCGCGATCCCACGCGCGGCGGCCTCGCGTCTACATTAAACGAGATTGCGCACTCCTCCGATGTTGGCGTCGCTATCGACGAGGCCAGCCTCCCGGTGCGCCCCGAAGTGCAATCCGCCTGCGAGCTGCTCGGTCTCGATCCGGTGTACGTGGCGAATGAGGGCAAGGTGGTTTTTTTCGTCGCGCCCGAAGCCGCCGGCCGCGTCCTTGAAATTTTGCGCGCGCATCCCCTGGGCAAAGACGCCGCCCGCATCGGCCACGTGACTGCGGAGCACAAACACATGCTCGTAGCGCGCACCGGAATGGGCGCCAACCGCGTTATCCCCACCATGATCGGCGAACAGCTACCGCGCATCTGCTAAGAACAGCGAACAAAGGACCGGGGAAACAAAGAACCAACCCGATCCTGCGACGGATTCTTGCGCTTTCTTGCTCCCTTGCTCCCTCGTTCCCTTAGTTTTCTCCAAGTACATTCGTAAGCCAAGCCCACTTAGGTTTAGGCCTTTCAAACTCAGCCACCGGTTTTCTCCGCCGATGAATGAGAAAAGGCAAAGACCGCGGCCGCGCCAAACCAGACGCGCTACGGCCTTTGTCCTTTTGAAAGGCCAGAATGTCCGATCGAATAAGAGTTTTCTCATCTCTTGTCGCACTGCTCCTGCTCACCAGTTGCGGCGGCGATCTGCGCACCGCGATGCCCTCGAACGGCTTCACCACTCCCGCCTTCACCACCCCTGTTGACGAAACGCATCTCGTCTCCCTCGCAGGCAACGTGCCGCTGCGGACGCGCACTGGTTTCAACGAAGGTGCGATTGATGAAGGTGTAATAGGGGCGAACACGCGGCTCGATCGCATGCTGCTTGTGCTCAAGTCTTCCGCCGCGCAGCAGGCCGCGCTCGACGCCCTGGTTGAAGCGCAGCAGGATCCCAGCTCGCCGCAGTATCAGCAGTGGCTCACGCCAGCCGAGTTCGGAGCGCAGTTCGGCGTCGACGATTCCGATCTGGCGCTTGTAACGACTTGGCTCGCGGCCCACGGATTCACGGTCGAAGAGGTCTCCGCCGGACGCCGCTTGATGGTTTTCTCGGGAACCGCGGCCGAGGTATCAAGCGCCTTTCACACCGAGTTGCACCGCTATCGGGTTGAAGGCGTGGAGCACATCGCCAACTCCAGCGATCCGCAGATTCCCGCGGCGCTCGCCGGCATCGTCGGCGGCGTAGTCACGCTCAGCGACTTTCGCCGCACCTCGCAGATTGCGACAAAGGTGGCGCAGCCGGAATCCTCCGCCGGCAGTACGCATAATGTCTTTCCCGCGGATTTCGCCACCATTTACGACCTCAACCCGCTCTATAGCGCAGGCACCACGGGCTCGGGCGTCGCAATCGCCATTGCCGGACGCAGCAACATCAACATCAGCGATGTCGGGAACTTCCGTTCCATCGCCGGCCTCGCTGCCAACACGCCCTCGGTGATTGTCGACGGCGCCGATCCCGGGCCGGTCAACGGCGATCAGGTCGAATCTACTCTCGATGTGGAATGGGGCGGTGCGGTGGCGCCGGCAGCCGAGGTGAACCTGGTGGTTGCGGCTTCCACGCGAACGACAGACGGCATCGATCTCGCCTCCGCATACATCGTCAATCACGCCACGGCGCCGGTGGTGAGCGTGAGCTACGGAAGTTGCGAGCAGGAGATGGGCTCGGCGGAGCTGGCCTTCTACAACAGTCTGTGGGAGCAGGCCGCGAGCCAGGGAATGAGCGTCTTTGTGGCGTCGGGCGACGCGGGTGCGGCCGGATGCCAGCAAGGCAATGCCACCACAGGAACGGCCACAGCGGTCAACGGGCTGTGCAGTTCTCCCTATGCCACATGCGTGGGCGGAACGGAATTCAACGAAGGCGCGCATGCGGCGCAGTATTGGTCCGCGGCGAATTCTTCGGCGTATGGTTCCGCGCTCGGCTACATTCCCGAAGCAGTCTGGAACGAGAGCGCGCTCGACGGCGGCACCGGGCTCTGGGCTTCGGGCGGCGGCGCGAGCGCGGTGTACGCGCAGCCCGCGTGGCAGCAGAACGTGAGCGGAACCGCTGCGGCCGGTGGCATGCGCGCCGTACCGGATGTCTCGCTTTCGGCCGCAAATCACGACGGCTATTTCATGGTCGAGAACGGCAACTTCTGGGTTGTCTCCGGCACCTCGGTCGCGGCGCAGTCGTTTGCAGGCATCATGGCTCTGGTCACCGCCAGGGAAAACGGCAAAAGTCAGGGCAACGCGAATCCTCGCCTTTATGCTCTGACGAGCGCAGTTCCCAATCCATTTCATACCACGCCATCGGGAAACAACGCCGTTCCCGGCGTGGGGGGATTCAGCGCAGATGGCGCGACGTACAATCTTGCCACGGGCCTGGGGTCGGTGGATGCTGCACTGCTCGTCAACGGCTGGAACGCGAGTTCGCCGTCTGGCTCCGCAACACTCGCTTTGACATCGGTGGTGCAGTCGGCGACCATCGCCGCAGGCGGCTCAGTAGCGATTCAGTTCACTGCTGTCACTGGAGGATCGTTCGCCGGGAACGTCAGTTTTTCTGTGAGCGGCCTGCCGAGCGGAGTTACGGCAGCGTGGTCCGCGAACTCGCTCACGCCGGCATTGAGCGCAAACACAAATAGCGCGTCGCTCAAGCTCACGGCCGCTCAGGGTGCAGCCTCCGGCTCGACCAGCGTCGTGGTCTCGGCAACAGGCGATGGCCTGACAGCGGAGCAAACCATCACGGTCACGGTAGCCCCGCGCGTGAACGGCTGTGCAAGCTTCAGTCTGCTGCCCACGAGTTGCAGACCCCTGCCGCGCACGCCGGCGCTTTAGAAGGAGCGGAGTTGGCGGAGTTAGGGCCGGCGCAATAGCAATTACTCAAACAGCGCGAAGGCTTCCTTGATCTGGTCGGGGAGCGTGGCGTGCGCTTCCGGCAACGAGGAGCTGATCTCCAGCACCGTCGCGGGAGGCGTCCCGAGCGCTTGCAAGGCCTTTGCCGTAGCCGGCCAGTTGATCGTCCCGCCGCCGGGCCACAGGTGCTCATCTTTCATGCCGTGGTTGTCGTGCACATGTACCGTGGCAATGCGCTCGCCAAGGCTTCGAATCGCGTCCGCCGTTCCCACCGTGATATGCGCATGGCCAAGATCCAGGCAAACGCCCACATTGGTCAGGTGCCCCATTTGGAGAATCAGCACCAGATGCTCGGGCGTCGTGGCCTCGCTCAGCAGGTTTTCCACCAGCAGGCGTACGCCGAGCGGCCGCGCAAAGGCGCCCAGGTGTTCCAGAGCGGTGAGCGCATACTCAATGGTGCGCGGCGACCACTCATCGTCGCGCTCGCCAAGGTGCACCACAAGATTGCGCAGCGGGATGTGCTCCGCCGCTTCAAGCGCACGCTTGATCTCGTCCATGGCGTCGATGCGCCGCGCCTTATCGGGGTGCAGCACATTCACTGCGGGTGCGCCCGCGCGGCCCATCTCGCGGTCGGGATAAAGCGGTGCATGCATCGAAAAGGGCTGGAGCGAGTTGGAGCGGAACCACTCGGCCAGCTCGGCCACGTGCTCGCGGCTGGTGTAGTCGAAATGCTGGCGCGCGGCAAAAATCTCCACCGCCTGCGCGCCGGAGCGCTCCGCGAGCTCAAGCAGGCCCGGATGCAGACGGTGATTCAGAAACAGATGAGTCGACAGAACGCGCAGCATCTTTGCGTTGCCCCTTGCGCCGGATCGTCATGGACCCCAAACCGAACGCCTCCTATATTCTCGCATTTTGACGAGGGTTCCCGGCCGGTGCGCCGCTTGCGCGGCAACCCCTGTAGAGTTTCGGTTTCCTCGGGACAATCACCCCGCGCCCACGGTCTATCATCGAAATTATCGCGGCGCGCCGCCGCGCCAATCCGTTTCCGGGGGTCTGAACGCGTGGACGCGGTATTTTGGATTGAAGGAAGTCCGCGGGTGCCGCTGGCCATTGTGCTTTGCCCATACGGTGGCAGCATTCTCAAGGACGAACTGCGCGAGATTGCGCGGAGCGGCGTACAGACACTCGTCTCACTGCTCGAGCCGGACGAAGCCGATTGGCTTGGCCTCGCCGAGGAGGGTGCGATTGCCGAACAGTTAGGCATGCACTTTATTTCTCATCCCATTCAGGACGTTCATGTGCCGGTAAATGTGCACCTGTTCAGAAAATTCGTGTCGGGTCTTGCCGAGCGCCTGCGCGCCGGAGAACGCATCGGCATGCATTGCCGGGGAAGCATTGGCCGGGCGCCGCTCACCGCGGCTTGCACAATGATCCACCTCGGCTGGGACGCAAAAGACGCTCTAGAAGCCATCCAGACGGCGCGGGGCTACGAGATTCCCGATACTGCGGAACAGTTGCGGTGGGTTCTGAAGTACAAAGCGCAGCCGTGAGTGCCGGGCAGCAGTGAGCGAGAAGCAGCCATGAGCGCCAAATTGCCCAACCCGATCCCCGACCCGATTATTGACTTGAGTTTTCCGCACCACTGGCAAGCCGAAATCCTGGCTGCGCGGCCGCTGATTCTGCCCCCGCGTCACTTCGTATATCCGCGCGCGGCCGAGGAGGTGGAACGCGGCGCGCTCGAAGTGATGATTCGTCCCGACGCGCCGAATGCGCAACCTTTTCTCGCTACGTGCGCCCTGGGATTTCGCGATCCTGCCGCTCCCACGGGCTTCTGGTCCACTCCAGAACCGGAAAAAATCTGCGCCGTCGCAGGAGGCTACGCCTATCTGGTCGACACCACCGTGCCCGAGCGCTTCACGATGATTCCGTACCGGCCTGTGCTGGAAGTGCGCGCGGTAGTTGTGGAAGGCCTGCTCCTCTTCGTCGGCCATCATTCCATTCTCGCGTGGGGGCCGAACGGACAGGCGTGGGAGTCGGCGAAACTTTCCGATGAAGGCGTTACCATTGCCGGCATCGGCGGCGGCGTGCTGCGCGGAGAAGGCTGGGAGATGATGAGCGACAGCGAGAAGGCGTTCGCACTTGATCTGCGGACTGGCTTGCTGCTTCCGTTGCACGCCGGCTGACGCTCAATCGACAGCCGTGCTCTGTACTGCCGCAGGAGTCAAACGCTGGTACGCCGCGTAGACACCCTCAAAGACGGAGTCCCAGCTGGCGGTCAGCGCATAAGCGCGCGCGGCTTTGCGCATCGCGGCGTGGCGGTCGGGGTCGGCAAGGATCTGTCGAATCGCAGGCGTGAATTGATCGTCGGGCACGATGCGGCCGGTCTCGCCGTCGCGCACGATGGTACACGGCCCTCCGTCGGGGGTAACGATGGCGGGGACGCCCGAGGCCAGCGCCTCAAGCACCACGTTGCCAAAAGTATCGGTGTGCGAGGGAAAAACAAAAAGGTCCATGTTGGCGTAGGCGCGGGAAAGCTCTTCGCCGCGCAGCACGCCGGTAAACTCCGCCTGCGGCATGCGCTCGCGCAGCCAGGCCTCGTCGCCGCCGTGACCAACGATGAGAAATTTTTCTTTGTTCTGGTTGAGCGCATGCTCGATCTCCGCCAGCAACCCGATGTTCTTTTCGACGGAAAGGCGCCCGACGAAGCCGAGGACGCGGACCGTATCTTCAAGATCGCGCGTTCGTTTCGCGGGATGAAAGAGTTCGGCATCGACGCCGCGCGGCATCAGAAAACAGGGCCGGCCCGTCTTGCTCTCAAGCAGCGCGCATAGTTCTGGGTTGGGAGCGAAGAGCACTTTTGCCTTGCGATAAAACCAGGCCGCGGTCGCCATTGCCAGGGCTTCAACCTTTCGGCCGGTCGCGGCGGAGTGGCGCAGGGGGAGCAGGCGCAGGAACCATCCGGCGCGCCGCGCCGCGTATTCATGCACATTGGTGTGCCAGCTTGCGGCCAGTGGCACATGCATCCGGCGCGCCAGGAGTGCGCCGAGAAGTCCCACTTCGCTGGGGCCGGTAATGTGAATCAGATCAGGCCGGAACCGCTCCAGCACCTCGGCGATGAGAGGGACGTGGCGCAGAAACGCGGGATCGAAGCGCAGGTCCTTTTCAAGAGCGAAGGAAAGAAAGCCGCGCGGTAGCTCGAGGGTCCAAACATTGCCGTCTTCCACGAGGGCTTGCGGCCTGTTGCCAGCGCGGACGCAAAGAAAAGGGAGATTGCGCTGCCGCGCGAAAGCCTCAAAGTGGCGGCTGGTGTGGGCGACTCCGTTTACCTCGTGGAACGAGTCGGGAAAATACGCGACGCGCGGTTCAGTCATGTTCTTAGCGGGGTTGGCGGAGTTAGCGGGGTTGGCGGAGTTAGCGGCGTTAGCTTCGCTATTCTCAATTACGACTCCTGTTCACCGAGCGCCAGGCGCAACTCGTCGGACTCGCTCCAGGCCATGCGCAACCCGCCGGACACGAGGCCCTGTCCCATGAGTTGCACCATCGCAATGCCCCAGCGCATGACACGTGGCGCCGAACCGCTGGGCCACATCTCGCTCAGGGGACGAACCACGCCGTTCGCGTCTGGATGGTAGACACGATCGTCCCAGGTGCGTGAGCCCTGCGGGAACTCGGGATAATGACGGATGGCATCGACGGTCGCTTGCAGGATGCGATGTTTCCAAGGCTCGGCGTACTGCGGCATAAAAAGTACCTGGCTCTTCTTTTCGCGCCGCACCTCGTGCACGAACTCGGTGAACGTGGTCGCGTTGGTGAGGTTGATATTCGCGTTCGGCTCCACGCCGTGACGGTCGCCGCCGGCGATCAGCAGCATGTTCCACCTCTCCGCCAGGCGCCGCACCGCGCGGTTCTCGTCCCAGTTGCGCAGGCCGTTCAGCTCCAGCGCGTGAAAATGCGCGCCGTTTTTCTGGAGAAATTCGTTGACCAGGAACTGATGTTTTTCCTTGCCGATGAGGTACAAATCCCACAAGGGATGGTTGAAGACCACGAGCACATTCGGCTCCTGGTTCAAGGCCACCAGAATTTCGGTCAGGCGCGCATCGCTGGGGTTGGCGGTGTATTTCTCGAGCGTCGCCATCCACTCGGCCGCGCGCGCGCTGGGCAGATTGTGCACACCCAGATGGAACGACTGCATGCCGGCGTACGGCGCGCTCCACTCTACCGACACCGGAATTTGGCGTGCGCTGGGCACGGTGCGCAGAAGCATGGGCGCCTTGATGTTGTCGTGATCGGTGATGGAAACCATCGCTCCCAGGCCGAGCTTCTCGATCTGCTTCTTTTCCAGGTCGAAGGCCAGCTTGGGTGTCATGGGCGGCGTCCAATAACTGGCCGCATAATTAATGCGCACGCCATGAAACTGCTCGGCGCGGCGCTCCAGGCGCGACAGCAAAGGCCGCATCACCGGAAACTGGTTGCCGAAGTTGGCCAGGAAATCCAGCGTCTCAGACGATTGATTGGTATGACTGTGCAGCGACACGCCGGTCCGGAAGCCCTTTGCGGCGGCCGTGTCACGCCACAAGTACGAAATACTGGATGTCGGCATTTCAGCTCCTTGGTCATCCGCAATCGATTTTCGGATTTCCACAGGTAGTATCGGGCTGGCGCGGTAAATACCCGGTTAATGGCGCACGAATTGCCCTTCAATTGAAGCTATCGCGGAATCAAGTAAGTTACCAAGATACTGAAATATAGAGGTGAAAAGGCCAAAACCTCCGCCAAAACGGGCTGCGCCGCGGGGGCCGTAACCAGCCAACGGCCGGGCACCCCCCTCTCCCCCTATTTCTGTAAGCAAATATCCTGTTTTCATGGCTTTACGCTAGGCGCTCCCGCGTAAATATCTGAAAAGACATATAGTTGCTTGCAGAAATTAGACAACAAAGGGGTTAGAGGCGGGCGACCGGTTTTGGGGATCAGGGTCCGTCGAGCCGGGCTGCCTGCCTCATTGAAGGCTTATGGGAATAGTGTGCGCCGGGAGGGAGAAATAATCTGCAAAATGGCGGGGGGAAATTTTTGGGGTGAGTTCGGGGTGGGATGGGCGTTTCAGGAGTAATTTCGACCAAGGGCGCCCTGGGCCAACGGGACCCGCCATTTAGAGCCCAAATTGGCTACCGAGGGGGCTTTCTGAGGGATCGAGAGAAAAATAAACGCTATCCTCCCTTCGTAGGCTGCTGTAACATGTTGAATTAATTGCCGGTTCACAATCCACACTGAGGGAAAATGATGGCCATGAAAAGGATCCTTAGTCAAGACCAGGAGGCGCTCGCAGATGCGCTGTTCCCAGCAGAGGTGGATGACGATTTCGAAGAAGCTATATTGTCGATTCCGCCAGAACGACGTATCTTGCGCACCGAGCAATACGACTTCGCTGTATCCACGCTTGTAAGCATGATGGAGAAGCGCGAAGTCACCATCCCCGAATTTCAACGGCGTTACGTATGGAGTGATCGACAAGCTTCACGGCTCGTCGAATCCCTGATTATTCAGTGCCCGATACCGGTAATTTATTTAAACCAAGAGCGTGATGAATCGTTTTCAGTTATCGACGGAAACCAGCGCCTCTTCAGTCTGAAGCGGTTTCTTGAAGACAAGTTTTCCCTGTCGGGCCTCACTAGTTACCCAGAACTATCCGGCCTAAAGTACTCGCAACTCGACAAACGATTTCAGAGACACGTGAGCAACCGCGTCCTACGCTGCACAGTCATCCTCAAAGAGACGCACCCTCAGGTGAAGTTTGACGTGTTCGAGCGACTGAACTCCGGTGCGGTCGCGTTGACCCGGCAGGAACTCCGGCATGGACTCTACTACGGAACTCTTTTAAAAGCGGCCTCCGATGTTGCAAAACGGCTAAAGCTCGAGAGTCACTTCGGGAACCGCAAAGACAAGAGAATGAAAGCTGAGGAGTTGGTCATACGGTACTGGGCCCTTAGGGAAGGTATTGGGGCATACGAAAAGCCGCTCGCCACGTTTATCTCGAATTATGCTGAAACAAACAGAAATCCAAGCGACGATCAATTGAAGGAATTGACCAGCGAAATATTAGCCACCTATAAACGTGCCACTCAGATTTTCGGTATTTACACGTTCGCCTATTCGAAGGATGGTCGACCGCGTTTCAATGCTGCGGTCTTCGACGCGCAGATGGTCGCATGCTCAAAGATTAGCTCGGGCAGATTAAAATTCCTTCTCACCAAAACCCATCAAGTTCAAAGAGCATACGATGCCCTGCAAAATGACGCTGAGTTTTCTAGAAGCGTCACGCTCGCAACTAGCGACAAAGCCGCCATTCAAGGTCGTATTCATAAAATCTCAAGTCTCTTGAAGAGCATATGAGCTACCACTCGAGTCGCGCCCGAAGAGCATTTGAAGGACAACTTGATCAGGAACTTCACGAGATCACGCCACTTTACAGGGCCATTCGGAAGAGCGGAGCCGATGACGGTGCGCGTCTGTTAGCTGCATATTACGTGCTCGCATTTGCCCAGCTCGAGGTTTACATCAAGAATTTTGTCGAAGATACCCTCAACGCGGTGAGTTTGTCCGATCCCTCGCTCGATAAATGGCCAGATTTGATGGTTGCCTATCTCCTTCACAAAGGCGAGAACTTGGGATCCGAATACCGAAAGTTCAGCCAGAGTGAAGATGAGGGGCCAGTTCTCGAGAGAGTCGCACAGACAGCGCGAAAAGTCGCCGTCTGGGGGCGTGGAGGAGCCATGCCGGGCACGTTGGATGCGTGGGCTTTCCTCGACAAGAAGAAATATCCATCCCCGAAGAACTTGCCCCAACTCTTTAGAAGACTTGGCGTTAGTCAGGTTTGGGCGGTTGTGGATTCTACCGGCAGGATGAACGGTAAACTCACCCTCACATCGCTGAACGACCTGCGCACGAATATTGCACATGAAGGAAGGGTCCCAACTGGCTTTGGTTTGGTTGAGTTCCGAGATATGATCGCCAAAATGCGTCGCCTCGTCGCAGCCATCGACCGCGGGGTGTCGAAACAATTCTGCTCAGGAATGATCCCGCGTGTAACTTGGAATGGAACTATGACATAGAATTGCTGGAGGTCGGCGACCCGGCGGGTGGCCCCGATCCTAATGATCACTCCCAAACCGCTCTGAGGGTGCCCCCGGTCCCTCGCATTTGGGGACCGGGGAGGGAAACTCCCGGACCTAACACTAGGAGATTCCTAACGACTAGTCGGCTTTGTGGTGACCTTTGCGCGTGTGAAGGGTGCGGGGATAAGCGATTGCGTGCGCGCGTGCGATTGAGCGCGGCGTAGAAGCAGGGAATAGGGAACAGGGAATAGGGAATAGTAAAATAGGCCGGTCGGTTTGCCTGCTGTCGCGCGAAATGCAAAGGCAAGAGCAACCGCAGGTCCTTCGACTCCGTCCGCCGCGGCGGACTCCGCTCAGGATGACAAGGCTGTTGTGTGTTGGGCGGGCCATGAGAACTGCACATCGCATCGAGGTGCGGGCGAGGACGCCCGCACGACAGCCGGCAAGGATGCCGGCGTTACGCAACTACGATTTTCTGGTTTTGGCGAGTTCGGGGCCGAGGAAGTCGTCGAGGTTCCAGCCGGCCATCAAATCTTCGTCGGGCGCCGTCGTCTCGTCTTTCGATTTTGCGTTCGGCACGGCTGCGCGTTCGGTTGCCAGGTAGTTCTCGGTCAATCCTTTGCGCAAAAGGTCGAAGGCCTGTTCGGGCGTCTCCGCAAATTGGAAGAGATCGAGATCCTTGGGCGAGATCGCTCCCGTATCCACCAGCACCTCGAGGTTGAAAACCTTCTTCCAGTAATCCGATCCATAAATAAGGACGGTGATCCTTTTATTTACCTTCTGGGTCTGGGCCAGGGTGAGAATCTCGAACATCTCATCGAGCGTGCCGAAGCCGCCGGGAAAGACCACCAGCGCTTTGGCCAGATAAGCAAACCACAGCTTGCGCATGAAAAAGTAGTGGAACTCGAAGTTGAGCGAGGGCGTGATGTAGGGATTCGGCCTCTGCTCGAAGGGCAGCAGGATGTTCATGCCGATGGTTTTGCCGCCCGCCTCCCAGGCGCCGCGGTTGGCCGCTTCCATGATGCCGGGACCGCCACCCGAAGTGACGACGAAACGATGCTTGCGTGAAGGGATGGTTTTGGCCCATTGCGTGAGCAACTGCGCGAGGCGGCGCGCGTCTTCGTAGTAGCGAGCCATTTCGACCGCGGCCACCGCGCGCTTCCGTTGCAGGTCCGATGCGTTGCCCGTTGCAATCTCGACGGCTTTGGCCGGCTGCTCCTCACTGGGAGCGGGTTGCACGGAGCCGGTGTTTTCGAGAAGCTCGAGGGCATGGCCGGCCTCTTCACGTCCGTGAAAGCGCGCCGAGCCGAAGAAAACTACCGTGTCCTGAATCTGCTCGCGGCGAAAGCGCGCCAGCGGCTCCAGATATTCTGAGATGATGCGGATGGGCCGCCCGTCGGCGCTGTTGAGAAATGGCGAATTCTCGTAGGCGAGCGGCGCGGAATCGAGCTGCGGAGGGCCTCCGTTGCCGGGAATCACGGCGTGGGCCGGCGCTGCATCAGCCGCGGCCTGAGGAGTTGCTCCAGGGTCCGCTGGTTTCCCGGCTTTCTGATCTCCGATCTCCGTTCTCTGGTCCCTGTTCTTCATCTTTCAATCATCCCGGTGCCGAATGGCATCTTGAAACGCAATCCAAAGATTCAGCAGACCTAGACCGGAGACGAGGCCGCGCACTGCGCCGGCGGTCGCAATGCTTCCGAGCCAGGGGAACTCGAGAAACAGCGGATTCTTGTCCCAGGCAGCGGGCCACCACGGCGCATAGCAGACCGCCAGACCGATATAAATTCGCAGCACGACGCGAAGAAACAATTCCACGCGCTCCAGCCAGCGGGGAACGTGATGATGCGGGTGCACTGCGGCTTGGGACTCGGGCGTGGAGCCCGCAACAGATTCCGCGGCCGGCCCAGACAACGGAGCCGTGAGTATAGATGATGACGATTCCGGCTGCTGTTGGGGCATTCGTTTGTTTCTGTCCGCTATCGCCGATGTACTTGCGTCGCGATCGCTTGCTGGCCATCGCGCACTTTGGGCCGCTGCCTTAATGCACGGCCCGGCGCAGAGACACCGTATTGCCACGTTAACACAGCGAGGGCTGAAAAACCGGTTTCGGCTGCGGCCGATGGTACGGCTTACGGGACCATTTACGGAACTGTGGGCAGGCCCGCGAGCGCCATGGCGATTTCTTCCGCGGGGTATTCGTAATTCTCCAGCTTGCCTGCCTGGTAAGCGATATAGGACTGCATGTCGAAGTGACCGTGGCCGCTGAGGTTGAAGAGAATCACGCGCGGCTTGCCTTCAGCCTTGGCTTCGAGCGCCTGGCGAATGGCTTCGGCGACGGCATGATTGGCTTCGGGCGCGGGCATGATTCCCTCCGAGCGCGCAAATTGAATGCCCGCTGCGAACGCGTCGAGTTGGTGCACGGTGGTCGCTTCTGCCAATCCGAGATTGACGACGTGCGAAACCAGCGGCGCCATGCCGTGATAACGCAACCCGCCCGCGTGAATTCCCGGAGGAATGAAGCTGCTGCCCAGCGTGTGCATCTTGACTAACGGAGTGAGATGGCCGGTGTCGCCGAAGTCGTAGGCGAAGTGTCCCTTGGTGAGACTGGGGCAGGCGGCAGGCTCAACGGCCACGATGCGCGCGTGGCATTTTCCCTTGAGCTTGCGGCCCAGGAACGGCATCACGAGTCCGGCGAAGTTCGATCCGCCGCCGGTGCAGCCGATAATGACGTCAGGATCGTCGCCGGCAAGGGCCATCTGCTCGATAGCCTCCTGGCCGATGACGGTTTGGTGCAGCAGCACGTGATTCAATACGCTGCCCAACGCGTACTTGGTGCCAGGATCCTTGGCTGCGACTTCAACGGCCTCAGAGATGGCGATGCCGAGCGAGCCCGGAGAATCGGGATGCTCGGCGAGAATCGCGCGGCCCGAATCGGTGGTGTTGCTGGGGCTGGCGATCACCGAGGCTCCAAAGGCCTCAATCAAAGCGCGGCGATAGGGCTTCTGATCGTAGCTGACGCGCACCATGAAGACTTTGCAGTCGAGACCGAGAAATGCGCAGGCCATCGATAACGCAGAGCCCCACTGGCCGGCGCCGGTTTCGGTCGAGAGATGCCGCACGCCTTCCTGCTTGTTGTACCAAGCCTGCGCGACGGCTGTATTCAGCTTGTGCGAGCCGGCGGGGGAGACGCCTTCGTTCTTGTAGTAGATGTGCGCGGGAGTATCGAGCGCCTTCTCCAACCGGCGGGCGCGCATCAGCGGCGATGGCCGCCACTGCGCGTAAATCTGCCGCACCTCTCCGGGGATCTCGATCTCGCGCTCGGTGCTGACCTCCTGCATGATCAGCGCCATGGGAAACAGCGGCGCCAGATCGTCAGGGCCGAGCGGCTTAAGCGTGCCGGGATGCAACGGCGGCGCCATAGGCACGGGGAGATCAGGAAGGATGTTGTACCACGTCTGCGGAATGTGGCTCTGCGGCAGGTTGTACTGAATTGTTTCCATGCGGAATATTTTACATAAGGCAGTGGAGACGCGATGGTGCGCTGCGCCACGTTCAAAAGCCGCGAGCCGGACTCGCGTCTGGTTCACGGCTCGTCGTTGTAGATGTGCACTTCTATCTTGCCGCCTTCCGCCAGCCGCGCACGGAACATGCCGGGCGTGTTGAAGCTCCAGGCCATCTGTCCGTCGGGCGCAATGGCAATCACGCCGCCATCGCCATGGATGGGCGCGAGCTTCTTCTGGATCACCTCGTCGACGGCCTGCTGTAACGTGTAGCCCTTGTACTGCACCAGCGCGCAAACGTCGCGCGCCACCGTGAAGCGGATGAAGTACTCGCCGACGCCGGTGCCGGAGACGGCGCAGGATTGATTCGAAGCATAGGTGCCCGCGCCGATGATCGGCGAATCGCCTACGCGGCCCGGCAACTTGCCCTGCAAGCCGCCAGTGGAAGTGCCTGCCGCAACATTCCCCTGACGGTCGACCGCAACCACGCCCACGGTTCCATAACGGCGATTGTTTGCCGCCTCCTGCCATTGGGCGACTGGCACCAGAGCGCCCTGCGGCGGAACTCCCGCAGGACGCGGCGGAATGGGGCGGCCTTCGTTTTGCAATTGCTTGATGAGCGACTGCCAGCGGCTCTCGGTAAAAAAGTAGCTGGGATCGACTTGCTCCATTCCCACTTGCTTTGAATACGCGTCTGCGCCCGGGCCCACCACGAGAACGTAGGGCGTCTTCTCCATCACCGCTCGGGCGAGAGTAATGGGATAGCGCGTGTGTGTCACGTCTGCGACTGCGCCCGCGTGCATCGTAGCGCCGTCCATGATGGCGGCATCGAGTTCCGTCTTTCCTTCGGCATCGAAGACAGCTCCGCGCGAAGCATTGAAGAGCGGGTCGTCTTCAAGAACGCGAATCGCAGCCTCGACGGCATCAAGCGAAGAGCCTCCGCGATCGAGAACTGCGGCTCCTGCCTCGACCACCTTGGCGAGCGCGGCGCGATACGCCTTGTCGCCGTCAGGTCCGAGCTTGGCGCGCTCGATGTCGCCTGCGCCGCCGTGAATCACGATCGCCCAGTGACCTGAGGCCTTTGGTTGCGCAGCTCCTGTCACCGCCGCCCACGCAAAAGCCGCGCCGATAAGAATTGCTGTCGCTTTCCGCACACGCGTGACCCCCTCATTCTTTTTCATACTAGCGCCGAATCCTGCTTACCAACCCGCCGCCTACAAGATCGGAACTTCAGCTGGCGGCGAAATGCTTCATCCACTCTCTCGTGCCCGCGTGCCGGCAGGATTCGGACGCGATCCTGGCCGCTTGCGTTAGCGAATCAACGAAATCTCTCTTCATCGCCGCGAAATGGCAATACGCCCCGTGCAGAATGTCTCCCGCGCCCATAGTGTCCACCACATCGACTTCAGGAACGCGTATGCTCCCTGAAGATTTCCCGAAGACGAACTCGATCGGCGCAGAACCGTTCGTGATGGCGATGTTTGTAACCCCGCAGTTCTTGAGAAACTGAATTACTTCGTTCCGCGAGGAGCAACCCGGAGGCATGAAGTCGGCTGAGCAAATGGCGGTATGGACGCTCTTGAGAAGCGCCTCCGTTCCGTCCTTCCAACTGCCTCCATCGAGAACCACCGGCGTCCCACAAGTTCGCGCCGCTGCCGCCCAGGCCTGACACGCCTCCATGTAGTGACCATCCACCATGACGATGCGCGCCTGCCGGCAGAGCTCAGGATCAACATGCGCGGCAGGCACAGGAACGCGCATTGCGTTTGCCGAGATCACATTCCGGTTACCGGCCTTATCCACTGTAACGGACGAAATGACGGGTGCATCTTCAAAGGCGGGGTTCAAATCGATGAGTTGAACCAGATGCTTCTGTAACTCCTCGCGGATCACGCTGGCGAGGACATTGCGCCCCACAACGGTCACCAGTGCCGCATTGCTGCCGAGGTGAGCGCATGCAATGGCCGCGTTGGTCGCGGGCCCTCCGGCAAGCACGCTCTGGCTTCGTGCCGCGACCTTCGTGTTCGCAACCGGAAACTCGTCGACATCGTAGACGACGTCAATCGTCGAGAGGCCGACGAAGAGAACGCCTGGCATGCGTAACCCCCTCCACAAACATTCCGCTTGGGGTCATTCTAGTTCGGTCGATTCGTTGCTCGCCGAGCAACCCCCGGCGTTGGCTCGCTCGGCGTTTTTCACGCTTGGCGAAGATGGGTCCGGCAGTGCAGAATGCAAAGGTTCCGAAAACTGAACTGTGGGCGCGCTCCAATCCGAGTGAAACGCTCGGGCGGACGCACGAGCCCTCATAAGGAAGGTTAGATGCACTCAATTTGGTTCGGCGAGTTTATGGGCACGCTGGTTCTCATCCTGCTGGGCGACGGCGTGAACGCCGGCGTAACGCTGCGCAAGTCCTATGCGGCGGATTCCGGCTGGATGGTCATCACGACCGGCTGGGCGCTGGCTGTGCTCTGCGGCGTGGTAGTAGCGCAGGCGTTCGGGAGTCCGGGCGCGCATATCAATCCGGCCATAACGCTGGCGGCGGCCATCGCGAGCGGAAACTACGGGCAGATCTGGATCTACTGGTCGGCCCAGATGCTGGGCGCGATGAGCGGCGCGGCACTCGTAGCCCTGCACTACGCGCCGCATTGGAAGCTAACGGACAATCCCGCGGCCAAGCTCGGCGTTTTCTGTACCAACGCCGCGGTGAGCAACCCTCTGGCGAACATTGCCAGCGAGTTGATCGGAACGATGGTGCTGGTGGTCGTGGCCAACGCGATCTTTTCGCATGGCGTGGCCATGAGCGGACCGGCTGCGGGACTTGGACCGTGGCTCGTCGGCAGCCTGGTGTGGGGCATCGGACTCTCGCTCGGCGGGACCACAGGGTATGCGATCAACCCGGCGCGCGACCTGGGGCCGCGCATCGTGCATGCGTTGCTGCCGATTCCCGGCAAGGGTGGATCGAACTGGCGCTACGCGCCGATTCCGATCGTCGGCGACCTTGTGGGAGGAGCGCTCGCGGGGTTGCTGGTGCACTACGCGCGTTTCTAGAGAGAAGCGGAGTTAGCGGAGCTAGCGGGGTTAGCGGAGCTAGCGGGGTTAGCGGAGCTAGCGGGGTTAGCGGGGTTAGCGGGGTTAGCGGGGTTAGCGGGGTTAGCGGAGCTAGCGGAGCTAGGACGGCTTCGCATCATCCCACCCTTCCCGCAAAAAACGCGGAAAGGA